>Ga0247768_1000394_pt1 | contig 15804 bp, 10 predicted proteins | sample UWRJL016104C6_FD_179944 | JGI IMG/M metagenome (GOLD analysis project Ga0247768, IMG submission 179944) | Plant litter microbial communities from Arlington Agricultural Research Station in Wisconsin, United States - UWRJ-L016-104C-6 | ecosystem: Environmental > Terrestrial > Plant litter >... | reverse complement strand
GCGTTCCATCGCCTGTTCGCCGCCGGCCTGGGTGAAGTTGCCCTCGGCCGAGGGCACGAACGGGTGACCGTAGCGGGCCATCGCCTCACGGAAGCCCGCGAGCCTGTCGATGCCCGCCGGGCTGTGTAGCGGGCCGGAGACGGTGCCGACGCGCTGCCGTCCACGCTCCACTAGGTGCTCGGCGGCGAGCCGCGCGCCGTCGCGGTGGGCGACGTCGACGTAGCTGATCGGGGCGGGGCTGGTGGGCCGGGCGAACAGCGCGGTGGAGACCCCCGCGCCGGTGAGCCGCGGCGGCAGCGGGTCGTTGGGGTGCAACGAGATCAGCAGCACGCCGTCGACGTTGTCCCGGCGCAGCCTGGCCACCAGGCCGTCGCGGTCTTCGTCGTTGTCGACGACCATCAGCACGGGGTGCATGCCGCGGGGGCGCAGCGCGCTGAGCATCCCGCTGACCACACGGCCGAAAAACGGGTCGCCGACGATGCCGGACGACACCTCGTCGACGTGTTTGTCCGGTTCGGAGAGCACCAGCGCGACCGCGCCGGTCCGCTTGGTCACCAGGGATCGGGCGGCGAGGTTGGGCACGTAACCGGTGGCCTCGATGGCGCGTTCGACGGCCTCCCGGCGTTCGGGCGCGACGTTGCGGATCCCGTTGACCACACGCGAAACCGTCGCCCGGGACACCCCGGCGACGGCCGCGACGTGCTCGAGGGTCGGAACCGGCGGCTGCTCAGTGCTCACCCCACGTTTCTAGCACGAAATGAGAGCGCTCTCCCTCATCGAGCAGGTCACGGCTTAAAGGCGAGGGGCAACGGTGCCACGGTTTCGGCTGCGGGGGAAGCCCGCCGGGCGGTGGCGGGTCCGTGGGTGGGTCTTGTGAGCGTTGCGGCCGGTTCTAACCGGCCGCAACGCTCACAAGTCCTCTCGCCGGACAACGTTGCCTTACCCCTCAAATAAAGGCGAAGGAGTGCAGGGTGACAGGGCCGTCGAAGACGAGATAGACGTCGTGGTGGCCGGTCGACGGCGCCAGCGGGGCCGTGACGGTCGTGTAGGCGTAGTGGCTCCCGGTGCCCGGGACGGTCACGGTGCCCAAGACCCGGCCGGTGGCGGGATTGTCCAGTCGGACGGTGATCCGGGCGGTGCCGGGGTCCTCTTTGGACACCGACGCGGTCAGCGTGCGCGCCCGCGGTGACAGCCCGGCGTCCTTGAACTCCAGCCAGCTCCCCGCCCCGGCCGCCGCCGAGGTCCCGGCGGCCTTGCTCTGGTCGGTCAGCGTGACACCCCGGTAGTCGTCGAAGTTCTCCGCGAGGGTCTGTTTGCCCAGGTCACGGGCCAGAATCCGGTCACCGGCGACGAACACCCGAGCCGTCCGCACGATATCGTCCGCCGATCGCCCGACGGAGAAGTCGTACCTCCCGGTCTCCACCACCGACTTCCCCCGCGTGACGTCCCAGAAGGCCAGGTCGGCCGCGGCGACGGTGAGCTTCACCGTCCTGGTCTGGTGTGGCGCCAGGTCCACCTTCTGGAAGGCCCGCAGCTGTTTGAGCGGCTGCCGTGCCCGCGAGTCGAGGGCGGTGGAGTAGAGCTGCACGACGTCCGAGCCCGCGCGGACCCCGGTGTTGGTCACGTCGACGCTGACCTCGACCGTGCCGCTCGCGCTCGTGAACGGCCGATCCACCCGGAGGTCGCCGTACCGGAACGAGGTGTAGCTCAGGCCGTAACCGAACGGGAACAGCGGTTTGCCCCGGTAGTACTGGTAGGTCAGGCCGGTCTTGGAGATGTCGTAGTCGAGGATGTCCGGCAGCCCCGCGTCGGAGGCGTACCAGGTCTGGGTGAGCCTGCCGCTGGGGTTGTGGTCGCCGAAGAGCACGTCGGCCACGGCGTGCCCGGTCTCCTGGCCCGCGTGTGTGGTCCACAGGATGCCCGGCGCGCTCGTGGTGTCCCAGCCGGTGGTCGGGTAGCTGTTCTCCACGACGACGATGGTGTGCTTGTTGGCTTTCTGCACGGCTTCCACCAGCGCCCGCTGCCCGGGCGCCAGCTCGGTGCTCGTCCGGTCACCGGCCTCGCGGCCATTGATGAACGGCATGCTCCCGACCACCACGACGGCGGTGTCGGCGCCGCTCGCCGCGGCCACGGCGCTGTCGACGCCGCTGGTGAGCACGTCACGGGAGAACTTGGTCGCGGAGGCCGCGTCGGGCGCGCCGATGGTGAGCTTGCCGTCGGCGCCGACAACCGCGTACCGGTTCGGGCCGAACCACGACTCGGTGACCTCGTTACCGGCGTATTCGAGCACATAGCTGCCGTCGGGCCGCGCGTCCAGTTTCAGCTGCTGCTGGACGAACCAGCCGTTGGGCTGCGCCGCGTTGTCGACGAGGGTGCCGTCGACGTAGGAGAGGAACTTGCCGTTGGCCGCCGCGCGCAGCGTGAGTTTCCCGGCGCCCCAGTCGAAGACGTCGAGCGACTCGTTGGTGCCCGCCGTCGTGCCGCCTTCGGCGAGCGGGCCGCCCGCGGGGTCCGCCGACGCGGTCAGGTACTTGCCGGTGGCGAGGTTCTTGAGGCCGATCCGGTCGACGCCCTCGGTGGAGGCGACGGCGCCGTTGGTGCCGAGCCGTTCGGTGATGCCCTGCACCGGGGTGACCTGGTACGGCATGGAGCCGCTGTACCAGTCTTCGTAGAGGGTGTCCGACAACGGGCCGACGACGGCGATCTTCCTGTTCTTCGCGGCGTCGAGTGGCAACGCGTTCTTGTCGTTGCGCAGCAACACCATCTGCTCGTCGGCGGCCTTGCGCGCGAGTGCCTGGTGCGCCGGTGAGTTGATCACGGCCGGGGTGATCCCGGCGTAGGGGTTGGCGCCGGGCGGGTCGAATTCGCCGAGCCGGAACCGCAGCGACAGCAGGTGCCGGTCGGCGTTCTCGACGTCGGCGACGGTCAGCAGCCCTTGGGCGAGCGCGGACTTGACGGCGGTGATCGTGATGGCGGAGTTGACGTCGTTGTCGGTGAAGCTGTCGAGACCGGCTTTGATCGCCGCGGCGTCCGCTTCGGGCTTGGTGCCGTAGTACTTCTCGGGGTCGACGAGGTTCGACGGCGCGCCGGCGTCGCTGACGATGGCGAGGTCGTTGGCCGACCAGGTGCGCACGACGTTGTCGAGATCGGGGCTGACGGTGTTGGGGCGGCCGTTGACCAGGTTGTACGAGGGCATCACCCCGGTCGCCGCCCCGGCCTTCAGCGCGGGGGCGAACGCCTGTTCGTCGTAGTCGTGCAGGATCTTCGGCGGGACCGAGGAGTTGCTCGTGGCGCGGTCGACTTCGTTGTTGTAGGCCAGGTAGTGCTTGAGGGTCGGGGCGGCCTGCAGGTAGCGCGGGTCGTCACCCTCGATCCCGCTGCCGTAGGCGGTGGAGATCCGCCCGGTGAGGTACGGGTCCTCGGAGTAGCCCTCTTCGTTGCGTCCCCAGCGCGGGTCACGCAGGAGGTTGACCACCGGCGCCCAGAGGTTGAGCCCCCAGACCCTGGGGTTCTCGGCGTTGAAGCCGCGTGCTTCCTGGCCGACGGCGGCGCCGACCTGCTTGGTCAGCGCCGGGTCCCAGGTGTTGCCGAGGCCGATCGCCTGGGGGAACACCGTTCCGTCGGCGGAGACCACCGCGCCGTCGTGGTCGATGTCGGTGGACCACGCGACGCCGTGCAGGGCCTCGGTGCCGGTCTTGAACGCGGCGATGCCGAGCCGGGCCATGGCCGGTTCGTACTGGTGCAGCAGGGAAACCTTCTCATCCAGGGTCAGCCGCGAGAGGAGGTCGTCGATGCGCGCGGCCAGCGGGACGCCAGGGTCGCGGAAGGGCATCGGGGCGGCGACCGCCGTCGCGGGGGCCACGGTGAGAGCCGCGATCAGCGCGGCCACCGCGCCTGTCCGGAACCGCTTGACCGAAACCATGTGACCGCCTCCAGAGCATCATTCGTCGAACCGATTCGACAGCGCCGCGCGCCGCGTTCGTGACGACGTCGCGCCGGGAGTTCCAGGGTGGATCGACTATTGCAGCCGCGTTACAAAACGGTCAACCGGCAAACCGCCCAACCCGTCGACGATGCGATCTACCTGCGGGATCGTCTCGCGATCGGTTCTCACGCAGGAAAATCCGCCTGAGCTGACCATTCGATGAATTCGACAGTTCCCGTTCGACAGTCCATTCGATTCGAATAGCCCGCGCGACATTTTTCCTCTCTTGTGTTTCCGCGACGCGTCCCCTACCTTCGACCATCATCGATGCGCTTCGACACATCGACCGGACGAGCGAGGAGGCCCGTCGTGGTGACGATCACCGACGTCGCGAACGCCGCCGGCGTGGCCCCCAGCACCGTCTCGTACGTGATCAGCGGGAAACGGTCGATCTCGCCGGAGACCCGGCGGCTGGTCGAGCAGAGCATCCGCAAGCTCGGTTACCACCCCCACGCCGGGGCGCGGGCGCTCGCCAGCAGCAAGACGAACGTGCTGGCGCTGGTGGTGCCGCTGCGCACCGACCTCAACGTCGGGGTGGTCATGCAGTTCGTGGCCTCGGTGGTGACCGCGGCCCGCGCGCACGACCACGACCTGCTGCTCCTGACCAAAGACGAGGGTCCGGCGGCCTTGCAGCGGGTGGCCTCCTCGGCCATCGCCGACGCGCTCATCGTGATGGACGTCGAGACCGCCGACCCGCGGGTCCCGATGTTGCTGGCGCTGGATCGCCCGGTCGTGCTCATCGGCGCGCCGGACGAGCCCGCGGGCCTCACCTGCGTGGACCTCGACTTCGCGGCGGCCGGCGCGAAGTGCGTGAACCACCTGGCCGACCTCGGCCACCGCGCGATCGCGCTCGTCGGCCCGTCACCCGCGGTCTACCAGCGCGGGACGAGCTACGCGGGCCGGTTCCTGCGTGGTTACACCGAAGCGGCGCAGGCACGCGGGGTCCGTGCCGCGTCGCATTCCTGTGCCCATTCCTATGAAGCCGCCAGCGCGTGCCTCGACGAGTTGTTCGCCCAGGATCCCGGGATCACCGGGATCGTGGTGCACAACGAAGCCGTGCTGCCCGCGATGCTGTCGGACCTGCGCCACCGGGGCCGCCGCATCCCCGAGGACATCTCGGTGATCGCGGTCTGCCCGGACAGCATGGCCGAAAACCACGCCGTCTCCCTCACCACCGTCGCGATCCCCGCCGCCGAGGTCGGCGCGCTGGCCGTCGAGATGACCATCCAGCGGCTCGCGGGCCCGGTCACCTCCGAGGTCCGGCTGCTCTCCCCGCAGCTGACCCGGCGTGACAGCACCGCGCCCCGCTAGCCCGCTTTTCGGCTTTTCCGCAGTACAAGGAGAGAACCAGCATGTCCACAGCCAGGCGAAACCGACGTGCCCGCACCACGGTGACCGGGATCGGCGTGACCGCCGCACTGGTCTTCGCCGCCGCCTGCTCCCCCAGCCCGCAGGCACCCGCCTCCGGTGGTTCGGACGCCGCCCCGGCGGCCTCGATCACCGAACTCGACTACTACGCCGACGAACAGGGCACGGTGGCATGGCAGAAGATCCTCGACACCTGCACCCAGCAGACCGGGGTGAAGATCGAGCGGCAGTCGATCCCCACCGCGCAGATGCTGCCGAAGATCCTGCAAGGCGCGAGCTCGAAGACGTTGCCACAGCTGGTCTTCACCGACAACCCGACGCTCCAGCAGATCGCGAGCACCGGCGCGCTGACGCCGTTGAGCGACTACGGGATCTCGACCGACGGCTACTACCCGGGCATCATCAAGGCAGGGACCTATCAGGACAAAGTCTACGGTCTCGCGCCCGGCGTGAACGGACTTGCCTTGATCTACAACAAGGATCTCCTCGCCGCGGCCGGGGTCGAGCCGCCGAAGACCTGGGACGAGCTCAAGGCCGCCGCGACGAAACTGAGCAAGGACGGCAAATACGGCCTCTCCTTCTCCGCGATCCCGTCGGAGGAAGGAACCTGGCAGTTCCTGCCGTTCTTCTGGAGCAACGGCGCCGACCTGTCCAAAGTGGACTCGGCACAGAGTGTCCAGGCCCTGCGGTACGTCAGCGACCTGGTGAGTAGCGGTGGCGCGTCGAAGTCGGTGCTGAACTGGAGCCAGAACGACGTCGCCGACCAGTTCGTCTCCGGCAACGCGGCGATGATGATCAACGGCTCGTGGAACCTCGCGCGGCTCGACGAGGAGAAGTCGCTGCACTACGGCGTCGTCCCGGTGCCGACCCCGCAGGCGGGCGGCAAGCCCGCGGTGGCGCTCGGTGGTGAGGTCGGCGCGATCCCGGTCAGCGGGGACGCCACGCAGAAGGCGGCCGGAAAGGTCCTGTCCTGCATCCTGTCCGAGCCGACCATGCTGGACTGGAGCAAGGCCCACGCCTACATTCCGTCCAAAGTGGACGTCGCCGCGAAGTTCGGTCAGCAGAACCCGGAGATGCAAGCGTTCATCGACGAGGTGGCCACGGCGAAGTCGCGGACGGCCGACCTCGGTGAGAAGTACCCGAAGGTCTCCGCGGCGCTCGCGACGGCCATCCAGTCGGCGATCACCGGGCAGAAGCCGGCCGACCAGGCTTTGCGGCAGGCCCAGCAGGCCGCCGGCTCATGACGTTGACCCAGGAGGCCACGGCCGGGCGCGCGGAAACGCGGGCCCGGCCGGGCCGTCGTCGTTCACAGCGTCTCGCGGCGCTGGCCTTCCTGCTCCCCGCACTCGCCTACATCGTGGTGTTCTTCGGGTATCCGCTGGTCGGCAATCTGGTGATGAGCACCCAGAACTACACCGTCCGGTCGTTCTATACCGGGCAGGCGCCGTTCGTGGGGCTGGACAACTACGCCGCGGTGTTCCGCAACCCCGTCTTCGGCACCGCGGTGACCAACACGATCCTGTTCACCGCCGGGTCGATCTTCTTCCAGTTCACCATCGGCCTCGCGCTCGCGGTGTTCTTCAACGGCCGGTTCCTCGGCAGCGCGACACTGCGTTCGCTGCTCCTGCTGCCATGGTTGCTGCCGCTGGTCGTCAGCGGCGCGGTGTGGCGGTGGATGTTCGACCAGGATCACGGCATCATCAACGCCGCGCTGCGCGCCCTGCACCTCGCGAGCGGCCCGACACCGTGGCTGACCAGCACGAGCTGGGCGTTGCCCGCGGTCATCCTGACCAACATCTGGATCGGCGTGCCGTTCAACCTGGTGATCCTGCACGGTGGGCTGCGGGCGATCCCGGACGTGCTCTACGAGGCCGCGGAGCTCGACGGCGCGAACGCCTGGCAACGGTTCCAGCACGTGACCTGGCCGCTGCTGCGCCCGGTGACGGGCATCGTGCTCATGCTCGGGCTGGTCTACACGATCAAGGTGTTCGACGTCATCATGGTGGTCACCGGTGGCGGGCCCGCCGACGCCACGCAGACGCTGACAACGCTGTCGTACGGGTTGTCGTTCCACGACTTCGCCTTCGGGCAGGGCGCGGCGGTGGGCAACATCCTCATCGTGCTCGCGACCTGTTTCGGGCTCGTCTATCTGCGCTCGGCGCGGGCGAGCCTTTCGGAGGTCGCCTCGTGAGGACCCTCCGGCATGCCCGCCTGCGCACCGTGGCCGGGTTGGTGATCGTCGCGATCCTGCTTTTCCCGCTGTACTGGATGATCAACGCCTCGCTGCAGCCGAGCGGTGCGCTGCTCAAGCCGTCACCGGAGCTGTTCCCCGCGAACGGCACTTTCGACGGCTACCGGCGCGCGCTGTCCGGGCAGCTCGGGCATCTGGTCACCAGCCTGATCGTGTCGCTGGGCACCGTGGTGGTGTCGCTGGCGATCGCGATGCCCGCGTCGTACGCGTTGGCCCAGCTGAGGATCCGCGGCGGGACGATGTTCCTGTTCGTCACGCTGATCGTGCAGATGATCCCGGGGATCGTGATGGCGAACGCGCTGTACACGGTCTTCTCCAACCTGGGCCTGATCGACAACTACCTCGGGCTGATCCTGGCCGACTCCACCGCGACGATCCCGTTCGCGATCCTGCTGCTGCGCGCGTTCATGATCTCGATCCCGCGGGAGCTTTCGGAGGCGGCGAGGATCGACGGCGCGGGTTACTGGCGCACCTTCACCTCGATCATCGTCCCGCTCAGCCGCAACGCGATGGTCACCGCCGGGCTGTTCTCGTTCCTGTTCGCCTGGGCCGATTTCCTCTTCGCGATCACCCTGACCACCGGCCAGTCCTTCGCGCCGGTCACCGTCGGCATCTACCGGTTCCTCGGCAACCAGTCCGCCGACTGGAACGGGATCATGGCGACCGCGACGCTCGCGTCGATCCCCGCCGCGATCCTGCTCGTCATCGCCCAGCGCTACGTCGTCGCCGGTATGACCAGCGGCGCGGTCAAGGACTGAGCCGCCTTTCCCCCGATCGGAGTTTGGAGCTTCGCATGATCACCATCAGCGATGACGGCCGCGCCCTCGAAGTGACCGTCCGCCAGGAAGTCCTCCGGGTGGAGGCCTGGGGCCTGGCCGGTTTCCGGGTGCGCGCCGGGCAGCACCGGATCCTCGACGACGTCCCGGGCGCGCTGATCCCGCCGAAACCGGGCCCGGTCACCGTCACCGCCGACGAGAAGACCGGGCGGTTGGTCAACGGCGCGCTGACCGGGATCGTCGAACTGGCCGACACCGACACCGGCGTCGACTCGCTGGTCCGGTTCGTGCGCACGGACAGCGGTGAAGAACTGCTTTCCGAGCAGCGGGCCCATTTTTGGTGGCCGGGTGCCCGCCTGTTCCTTTCGGGCGGAAATGGTTATGGGCGGCTGGAACAGCGGTTCGCCGCCTACGAAGGCGAGCGTTTCTACGGGCTCGGGCAGCACACACACGGCAAGCTGGACCAAAAAGGACTGGTCCTGGATCTGGTGCAGCGCAACGGGGAGGTGTCGATCCCGTTCCTGCTTTCCAGCCGTGGTTACGGTTTCCTCTGGAACCTGCCCGCCGTCGGCCGGGTCGAGCTGGCCGGGAACGGGACCCGGTGGGTCGCCGACAGCGCGCGTCAGATCGACTACTGGATCACCACCGGCGACACCCCCGCCGACATTCTCGCCCGCTACGCCGATGCGACCGGCCACGCGCCGATGCTGCCCGGGTGGGCGGCGGGCTTCTGGCAGTCGAAACTGCGCTACCGCACCCAAAACGAGCTGCTCGACGTCGCGCGCGAGTACCACCGCCGGGGGCTTCCGCTGTCGGTGATCGTCGCGGACTTCTTCCACTGGACCCATCTCGGCGACTGGCGGTTCGACCTCACCGAGTGGCCCGATCCCGAGGCGATGATCGCCGAACTCGGCGAGCTGGGGGTCAAGCTGATGGTGTCGGTCTGGCCGACGGTCAGCCCGCTGTCGGAGAACTACCACAAGATGCTCAACGACGGCCTGCTGGTCGGCACGGAGCAGGGCCTGCCGCAGCACGCTCCCTGGCGGGACAAGGGTTTCGACGTCGAGATGCCGGTGGCGTTCTACGATTCGACCGACCCCGCGGCGCGCGCGTTCCTGTGGGACAAGGTCAAGCGGAACTACTACGACCTCGGGGTGCGGGCGTGGTGGCTGGACGGGTGTGAGCCCGAGATCCAGCCGGGGCATCCGCAGAACCTGCGGTTCCACACCGGCGCCGGCGCGGAGGTGTTCAACAGCTACCCGATGACACACGCCCAGGCGTTCCATGAGGGCATGCTGGCCGAGGGCGAGGATGAGATCGTCGCGTTGAGCCGGTCGGCGTGGGCGGGCAGCCAGCGGTACGGTACCGCGCTGTGGTCGGGTGACATCGCGGCGACGTGGGCGTCACTGCGCACCCAGGTGCGGGCCGGGCTGAACGTCGCGATGTCCGGAATCCCTTGGTGGACAACGGATATCGGCGGATTCCACGGTGGTGATCCGGAGTCGGAGGAGTACCGCGAGCTGATGGTCCGCTGGTTCCAGTACGGGGTGTTCTGCCCGCTTTTCCGGCTGCACGGCTTCCGTGACCCGCGCCCCGCGTTCGGGCCGGAGATGACCGGCGGCCCCAACGAAGTCTGGTCCTACGGAGACGAAGCGCTGACCCACATCGAGGCCGCGCTCCGGATGCGGGAACGGCTGCGCCCGTACCTGATGGCGCAAATGCGCGTCGCGCACGAGCAGGGCGTGCCGCCGATGCGCCCGCTCTTTGTCGACTTCCCCCACGACGAAGCGGCCTGGGACATCGACGACCAGTTCCTGCTGGGCCCGGACATCCTTGTCGCGCCGGTGCTTCGCCCCGGGGAGACCACCCGTGAGGTCTACCTGCCCGCGGGCGTTTCCTGGCGCGACGCCGCCACCGGCGACACCCACCCCGGCGACACCTTTGTCGACATACCCACCCCGCTTTCGCACATCCCCGTCTTCCTCCGCAACGCCGCCCCCCATCCCGTGCACCCCGCGTAACGCCCACGGTGGCCGCAACGGCTCCCCTGGCCTTGTGAGCGTTGCGGCCGGTTAGAACCGGCCGCAACGCTCACAAGCTTTTCACGCCACCGGCCCCGTCAACCCGGCCACCGGCTCGCGCCAACTGCCATGAACGGACCGTTCCTCTCAAAAAATGAGATGAACGGTCCGTTCATAGCACGTCGCCGCCTACGAGAAGGAGCCTTGAGTGACGGCGAAGACGTTACGGGCGCCTTCGCCTTCTCGCAGGGTCCAGAGGAGGTCGGCGGTGGTCGCGTCCTCCCAATAGGACAGTGACTCGCAGCCGCTGACCCAGGCGTAGGAACTGGCCGCGCCGCCGGGGGCCCAGTAGTACAGGGTGCTGGTGCCGCTGGAGGCGAACCACCAGCGTCCGTTGTGCGACACCACGCCCTGGACGTGCACGTACGGCACGGACAGGGCTTCGGTGGCGTGCACCAGGCCGTCGGAGCTCGACACCAGCTTGTGCGTGGTGGAGTCCAGCGGGAACCGCACCGCGCGGGAACCGGCCGCCTCCTTGAACTCGCCCATCACCAGCGACGGCTTCGCCCGGTCGAGCGCCACGGTCGACCACGTGAGCTGGGTGGAGCCGACGTCGGTGATCATCCCGGTCTGCGGCAGCACATAGCGATACTGGTGCGCGTCGTAGCTGCCGTCGGTCTGCAGGCCGACCCCGGTGCCGGTGGTGTCGGTCTCCCAGATCTTGTTCATGTTGAACACCCGGATGCCGTTCGAGGTGTCCGCGACGTAAAGGTAGTCGCCGTACCAGGAAATGCCGCCGGCGTGGATCGCGACGTCACGGAAGCTCGGGCCGTTCGCGGTGCTGATCGGTTCCACCAGCAGGATTTTGCGGTACTTGTTGGGATAGTCGGCGTCCCAGTCGGTCAGCGTGATCCGGCTCCGGGTGGTCGGCGAGCTGTCCGCGCAGGTGTCGGTGTAGTACCAGCTCGCGGCCACCACCTGGTGTCCGGAGTAGTCCCCGCCGGTGGCGTCCCGGCTGGTCGTGACGCCTTGCGGGTAGTTGTTGCAGTTGGTGTCGTCCCCGGATTCCCAGCAGAACCCGACCGGCGAGCCCGCCGAAGGGACGGTGTGGCACAACGATTGCCGGTCCAGATTGGCGTTGTCCATCACGGTGCCGACGGTGACGTTCGGCAGCGCCGCGTCGAGCGCGGTGTTCAACGCGTCGTACTTGGTGTAATTCGCCGACACCGCGAACGGTGTTGTCGCCACCGGCGTCGGCGCGGCCACCGCGGCCACAGTGGCTTCAGCGGGAGCGACCAGGCCGCACAGCATCAGCACCGCGAAACCGGCGGCGAACAGTTTCAGTTTTGGCATCCACAACCCCAGATCGGTTCGTTCCCCCCGGGTCCAGACCTTAGTGGGATCAACCCGGTAACAGAAGACGCAATCTCGGCGGAGCCGGTTATCTTCTGACATCGGTGTCCCACCGCCATCCCAAGACCGGCGTAACGTCCCATGTCAGACCGGATTCGCCCATCCCGCCGTCCCGTTTCGCGCGGATTCGGCGCCAGGCCGCGTTCCCGCTGTCAGCCTGTTCCCCGCCGGAAGGTTTTCGACCGGCACTCACCAGGACACCAAGGGGCATCATGAGAAAGAAGAGTGCGCTGGGGCGCGGCTTCGCGGTCGCGGCCTTGGTGATCTTGACCGTGTCCGGGACGGCCGCCGCGGATCCGGCCACCGCCGAACTGGTGGACGCCGTCGCGGTCTGCGGGCACGACGGGACGCTGGGCACCGTCCAGCAGGGCTCGACCGGCACGGCGGTCGCGGAGGCCCAGTGCGAGGTCAACCTCGCGACCAAGTTCAGCCACTACTCCCCGATCGCGGCGGACGGCGAATTCGGCCCCGGCACGCAGCAGCGGATGGTGGCCTTCCAGCAGTGTGCCGGGCTGACCGCGGACGGCGTGGTCGGGCCGGCGACCTGGGCGGCGCTCAACAGCTGGGCCGTGCAGCCGCGGAAGTGCGCGACCCAGGGCACCGCGGGCACCGCCCAGGCCAAGGTGTGCGGCCATTCGGACGCCCGCCCGTCGCTCACCGAGGGCGCGAGCGGTGTCGACGTCAAAGAGGCCCAGTGCCGGCTGAACCTGGCCATGGAGCCGTTCCACTACGCGCCGCTGAGTGTCGACGGTGCTTTCGGCTCGGGGACGACGTCCCGCGTCATCGCGTTCCAGCACTGCGTCAACCTCTCGGCGGACGGCGTGCTCGGCCCGAACACCTGGACGAAGCTGGCGGACTGGTCGAGCCGCAACGCCTACTGCGCGCCGCCGAAGCCCGCCGGGTACCCGATCGACGGCGTCGACACCGCCAAGTACCAGCACCCCAACGGCGTCGCCATCAACTGGGCGAAGGTCGCCGCGTCGGGTGTGGAGTTCGCGACGGTGAAGGCCACCCGGGGTACCAACACGACCGACGACTACCTCAAGGCCGACCTCGACGGCGCGTACGCCGCCGGGCTGGCCGTCGCGCCGTACCACTTCTACACCGGGACGTCGCCCAACACCGGTGGCACCCAGGCGGACCGGTTCATCGCCGCGGTCAGGACGACGGGGTACACCGGCCAGCGCGCGGGTGACCTGCCGCCGATCTTCGACTTCGAGCGGAAGGACGACGGCACCGGGGGCTGCCCGCCCTACGCCACCGTCGCCGACGCGAAGGCGTGGCTGGACAAGGTCGAGGCCGCCTTCGGCCGCAAGCCGATGATCTACACCCAGAAGTCCTTCCTGGACGGCTGCATGGGCTCGACCACGGCGTTCGCGTCGTACCCGATGCAGCTCGCGGACTATCGCCAGTCGATCACCCAGCCGCCGCTGCCCGCCGGGTCCACCACTTGGGTCATGTGGCAGTACACCGACGTCGCGATCCCCGACGGGATCAGGGCGCCGTCCACCGGAGACGTTTTCAACGGCACGCGGGCCGACCTCGACCGCCTCGCCAACCGATAACACCCCCGAAAGGAACACCATGTCATTCACCGACAAGTCCATGAACCGCAGAAACCTGCTGCGCGGCGCGGCGGTCGTCGGCACCGGTGTCGTGCTCGGCCCGCTGCTGTTGACGGGCACCGCGGACGCGTACACCTGGACCCGCACGCTCACGCAGGGAGCCACCGGCGCCGACGTGACGGAGTTGCAGATCAGGGTCGCGGGCTGGGCGGCCGACAGCGCTAGCCAAACGAGAGTGAGCATCGACGGCGAGTTCGGCCCGGGCACCGCGGCCGCGGTGAAGCGGTTCCAGGCCGCGTACGGCCTCACCGCCGACGCCAGCGTGGGTCCCTCGACGCAGGCCAAGCTCAACGCGCTCGAGCAGTCGGACGGCTCGACACTGCACTTCAACTTCAGCGAGTTCACCGACCGCGACAGCGGCACCTTCTCCGGCGGCAAGCTCAGCACCGCCTCGGTCAAGGAGAACGTGCGGCGGATGATGTACAAGCTGGAGGCGCTGCGGAAGAAGCTGGGCGACCGGGCGATCACGGTGAACTCCGGGTTCCGGAGCATCGCGCACAACGCCGAGATCGGCGGCGCCAGCGACAGCATGCACATGTACGGCACCGCTGCGGACCTCGACGTCCCCGGGGTCACCTACAAGACCGTCTACCAGCGCGCGGAGACCTCCGGGTTCTCCGGGCTGGAGACCTACACCGCCGATCACCAGCACGTCGACAGCCGGGCGGACCTCGGCCGGTCGTGGTGGTGGGAGGACGGCACCGTCTAGCCCGCATTGGCACTGGGGGTGCGGCCGGGCGGGAAACCCGCCCGGCCGCTCCGAAACGCCTCAGGGTGCCGGTCTCACCAGGGCCGCCTCGCAGTTCGGCCAGTCGTGGAAGTCGTGGCGGACGCTCCACAGCCGGTGGGCGGCGTCGATGTTCCACGCGGGATCGTAGGCGCGCAGCGGGTTCCCGCCGAGTTCGAGCAGGCGGTCGTCGGAGATCTGGAAGACACCCCAGTTGCGGCTCCCGTTGGTGTTGGGCAGCACCCACAACGGGTCGAGGAACGATTGGCAGCGCGCGATCGCGACGGCCGTGTCCGCCACTTCGGGGAAGACCGCGCGGATCCGCTTCTCGACGTCGGCCGTGGACCAGGTCTCCATGGAGACCTTCCGGTCGTAAAGCGCAGTCTTGGTGGGCTCGTCGACGATCCCACGCGGCTGGATCCCGGCCAGGACTTGGAACGCGGTGACCCGGCGGAGCGTCTGGGGGCCGAACTCGCCGTCGACGGAGATCTTGGCTTTCGCCTGCGAGAGCAGGTTTTGGACCTCGCGGACGCACTCGTCGTGCTCCCCCATGCTCACCGATGCCGGGCACGCCGGGGAAAACAGCAGCCGCTCGGCGTTGTCCGTGCCGGAGGCACCGGCGAACGGCACCCCGTGCCCGGTCATCACCCACACCACGCCGCCGAGCAGCACGACCACGGCGAACATGACAAGCACCCTCGAGCGTCGCAGCAGCGCGGTGCCACCGTGGCGGCCCGCGAAACGCCGGAAGCCGAGGTCTTCGCCGTCCTCCTCGCCGGAATCGCTGTGAGCCGCGCTTTCTTCGGCCGGGCTCTCCTGTTCGGGCGGAGCTTGATCGAGCAAGACCTGGTCGGGCGGGGTGGCCGCGGGGCCGGGGTCGTCCCGGCTGACGTCGGCCAGCGCCCAGAGCTGGTGGAGTTCCCGCAGCTCCTCCACGTCGGCGCCGCAGACCTTCGCGAAGGCGTGGACCACCCGGTAGTCCGCCGGAACGCTCGCCCCGGAACAGTAGCGGTGCAGGCTGGAACCGCTCACGCCCGCCTGCTTGCCCAGCTTGTCGAAACCGCGGCCGCTGCGGTCCTTCAACATGCGAAGATATGCGGCGAACCTGTCGGTGTGCGGGGAGTTCGACAAACCATTCACCCTTGCTCGGACTTTGTGGCCGGTATTGACGCGTCCGAAGCTAGCACCAGGCCCGGCGCGCGCAAAGGCTTCGGTGAACGGCTCCGAAGTCACGCGAACCCCCTGTCGCACACAGTGATCACCCCCTTTGAGCCGGACGGGTTTCCGCCGCAAGTGCGGATAAGGCGCTGCTCCGGGCGAGGAGCACGGTCGCGCACCAGGCGGCCTGTCACCCTCGTTTTGATTCGCCTCACGAATATGATGGCGCCATATTTTGGAAATCGAAAAAAAGCGCCGGGCAAGCAGAAAAAAAATCGTATTTCCCAAAAGGGTCCACAGTGGAATTCCGACACCGCTTTCTCCTGACCGCGCGGTGATTCTGCACCCAGTGCACCGTTGGCCGCAAACGCGATATTTCGACACCCGGTGAACTTTTGCCAATCCTCGGATCGGGGCCGCCGACACGATGGAGTGGTCCTCTTCTTCGTGTCGGCGAGCCGCCGGTAATCGTGTCGGCCG
>Ga0247768_1000393_pt1 | contig 15815 bp, 15 predicted proteins | sample UWRJL016104C6_FD_179944 | JGI IMG/M metagenome (GOLD analysis project Ga0247768, IMG submission 179944) | Plant litter microbial communities from Arlington Agricultural Research Station in Wisconsin, United States - UWRJ-L016-104C-6 | ecosystem: Environmental > Terrestrial > Plant litter >... | reverse complement strand
TTCCACGGTGGCGGTTTCGTCATGCCGCTCACCCACATGGAGGACGCGCTGTGCCGGTTCCTCGCCGCTGAAGCGGGCGTGGCCGTGGTCAACGTCGACTACGTCCTGGCGCCGCAACACCCGTTCCCCGCCCCGACGCGCCAGGCCTACGAGGTCGTCCGCTGGATCGCGGAGAACGGCGACTGGGACGGCACCCGGCTCACCATCGGCGGTCAAAGCGCGGGCGGCGGCCTCTCCGCGGCGGTGTCGCGTCAGGCACTTGAAGAGGGTGGACCGCCGATCGCCCTGCAAGTCCTCCACTACCCGCCGCTCGACCTCGCGACCGACGCCCGGGACAAGCACTCCGTCACCGCCAAGCCGAAACTGCGGCCGTGGATGGCGGACGTCTTCGACGGCGCCTACGTCCCGAACCCCCAGGACCGCACCGACCGCCTCGTGTCGCCCGCCAACCCGGCGGACACCGCCGACCTCACCGGCATCGCCCCCGCCCTCGTCCTCACCGCGGAGCTCGACATCCTCCGCGCGGAGGGCGCGCGCTACGCCGAACGGCTGCGCGAGGCGGGGGCGCTGGTGGAACACGTCGACATCCCCGGCGTCGACCACGGCTACGACGTCGACGACGCGGAGAAGGCCCGGGAGATCTACACCCTCATCGCCCGCCACATCCGGCAAGCCACCACCTTGTGAGCGTTCCGGCCGGTTCTAACCGGCCGGAACGCTCACAAGAGTTCAACTCATTGTCCTCTAGAACCCCATTGGCAACTTCAGCCACAATTCCGTGTCTGGCGTGGCACAGTGGAAGCTGTCCTGTGCGCTATTTCACCTTATCGGGCTTCGCTTCGTATCAGCGGTACTAGGAATTACCGGGAATGCTGAAAGCGAAGTCACGATCGGGGAGGTACAAATCCATGGGGACTGGCGGAAGACCGGTTCGGAACGATCTTTCGGGCGTGGTCCGGGGCGCCGTGGTCCAATCCGGGTCGATCGGCCAGGTGACCATCAACAATCCCGCTCCCGACGTCCCCATTCCCTCGCAGCTGCCTCCACCGCCGCGCTCGTTCACCAGCAGGGACCGTGAGTTGTCCCAACTGCGCCAATGGTGTGACGAAGACGACGGCGCTCCTCTGATCGCGGTGATCAGTGGCGCGGCTGGTGTCGGCAAGACGACCATCGCGTTGCGCTGGCTGCACGACTCCCGGGATCGTTTCTTCGACGGCCAGCTGTACGTGGATCTCGGGGCGTTCGCGCCGGGCGGCCCGGCTGAGCCGGCCGAGGTGCTGGAATGGTTCCTGCTGGCGCTTGGTGTGCAGCCGGGAAACGTGCCGTTCGGCCTGTCACAACGGCAGGCCCTGTACCGGTCGATGACCGCCGGCCGCGCGGTGGCCGTCTTGCTCGACAACGCGTTTTCCGCCGCTCAGGTCCGGCCACTGCTGCCCGCGTCCGGCGACAGTGCCGTGCTGGTCACCAGCCGCCACCGGTTGGCGGGGCTCAGTCTCGACGGCGGCCGTTTCATGGAGGTGGACCCGCTCTCCATCAACGATTCCGTGGAGTTGCTGAGCAATATCGTCGGTGACGGCAGGCTGACCGCCGTCGGCGATCAGGCGGAGGAGCTGGCCCGGCTGTGCGGCGGGATGCCGATCGCGTTGTCCGTGGTCGCCGCCCGCCTTTCGGCGCATCCCCGGCGATCGGTGTCGAAAGAAATCGGAAATCTGCGTGCCGACGACAGGCTCGCCACGCTGGTCTTGGACGAATCGTCCGTAGAAGCGATTTTTGACGTGTCCTACACCGATCTGCCGATCCCGGAGGCGCGCACCTATCGGATGTGCTCGCTGCACCCCGGCACCGTTTTCGGCGTGGACGTCGCCGCGGCCGCGGTCGGCGAGCACGCCGACGACGTCGAAGAATCGCTGGACGCGCTGGTGGAGCGCAACTTGATCAAGGAGATCAGCGACCAGCGGTTCCGCTATCACGACTTGCTGCTTCTGCACGCGCGTCAGCAGGCGGAATGGGCGGATTCGGAACTCGACCGGCAGGCGGCGATCCGCCGGGTGGTCGAGTGGTACCTGAACCGCGCGGTAGCGGCCGACCTCGTGCTGCGGCCCACCAGGCGGCGGATCGGGCCACGGTTCAAGGAAGACCCCGAGCCCGGATTCGCCTCTCATCGCGACGCGCTGGAATGGCTGTCGGACGAGCGGCACAACATCGTCCTCGCGGTGAAGACAGCGAACAAGCACGGCTGGGATCGGCTCATCTGGGAGTTCTGTGAGGCGCTGTGGGGATTCTTCCTGCACGCGAGGAATTACAGCGACTGGTTGGAGATACACGCGCTGGGCATCCCCGCCGCTCGCCGTGAAGGACACGCTACGGCGGAAGCTCAGCTTCGCGCTCAGTTGTGCTTCGCACTTACAAGTCTTCGTCGTTACGACGAAGCGGTCATAGAAGGACGGGAGGCGCTTCGTCTCGCCGAGCAGGAAGACGACGAGGACACCCGGGTCATGGTGCTCGGTGAGCTGGCGGGGGCCGTCCAAGGCACGGGCGACCTGCAGGGTGCGCTCACGTATCTGAAGCAGGTCAAGGAGATTCGCGAGGTGATAGGCACCAAGCGCGCGGAGGCGCTGGCTCAGCGCCGGATCGGTGAACTACTCGCTGAACTCGGGGAGTACGACGAAGCCATCGAATCTTTGCGCGAGGCGGCCGAAGCGATGGCGAGTCGAGATCGGGCGTTGTTCGCACGGATCCTGACCAGTCTCGGGTCCGTGTACCTCCGCTCCGGCAGGGCTCCCGATGCCGAACAGCCCTTGGCCGAGGCACTGGACATCGCCCGTGAACTCGGATCTCCCCGCTACCAGGCAGAGGTGCTTTTCGTGCTCGGCGACGTCGCCTGGCAGCGGGGTGACGTCGCCAAAGCACGTGAAAGATGGGCAGCGGCACATGAGTTCTACTCCGTCAACGGAGACCCGAAGACAGCCGAACTCGATGAACGGCTTGCGAGGACGCCCGCGTCGAGCAGCAGCGATTCGTAGGCCGACACGGCGATCAGCTCGACGTCGCCCAGCGGTACCAGCACCCTTTGGCAGGGACGCGCCGCCAGGAGAACACCCCGGCCGATCACCTCGATCACGACCAGGGCGCAACCGGGCAACTCGGCGAGGGTGGCGGTCGCACGGCCGGCCGCCACCTCCGCGCTCGGCTCGCCGTGGAGAACGATGATGTCGGCAAGCTGGAGGTTCACCCGCCCGTTCACGGCGCGACCGGTTCGGGCAGCGGGACCGCGCCAAGCCGTGCTTCCCCAGCCGGTTCGGCCAGCTCGAGCAGGTCGTACATGGTCCGGCGGAGGATCGCGGCCGACCGACCGGGCCGGGAGGTCAAGAATTTCGTGAGACGGGTGTGCGGCTCGGCTCGTTCCAGCTGGGGAAGCAACGAGCGCGAGAGATCCAGCCGTGGCGCGACTTTCGCCAGGCGGTCCGCGAGGCTCCTGGTCCGGATGGCCCGCTCCGGGTAGGCCGCCAGTGCCACCGGCTTGCCGATCGCGGCGGCATATTGGGTGGTGGAGCCGTAATCCCCGATCACCCGGTCACTGGCGACCGTTGTCGCGCGCCAGCCTTCCTCCGGCGGGATCACGAGGAGCCCGTCGTCGACGCAGTCCGCCATCCACGCCGTCACCTGTCCCCGGCCGTGCACGGCCCACACATTGGGATGCAGGATCAGCGCGATCCGGTACGGTGTTCCGGCCGCCTCGGTCAGCAACCTCCGGCACAACCCCGGATGCCGGCCGAACACCGACGCGGTCGACCAGGTCGAGCTGACGGTGACGAGCCGCTCGTCGTCTGCGACACCCAGCGCACGGCGATAGTCGTCGCGGAGGGAGGCACTGACGACCAGCCGGTCGTAACAGATGTCCCCAGCCACCACCGCTACCGGCAGCGCTTCCGGGCAGGATTTCCGGAGCGCCGCGAGGTCGTCGTCGTGTGTCAGCCCCAGCGCCGAAGGGATGAGCTTCCCCCGGCTGGTCAACGTTTCCCTGGCGAGTCCGGTATGCGGTCTTCCGTGCGGTCCTGCGTCGCGACTGTACTTGCGGGACATCAGGCTGCTCGCACCGTGCGGGATGACCAGGATTCGGCCGTGGATCTCGGTCAGCCCGGTGTAGCCGGCGGCAAGCACCAGGTCGAATCGGTGGTTGACAGCCTGGTGCCACGGGATCACCAGTCCTCCGCGTGCCGCCGCGAATTCGGCCGTTCCGGCCCACGCATCGTGCCCGTCAGGAACCGCGAAGAGGCATTGGACCCGGTGATCGCTTCGCAACAGCGACACAAGGTCCCTCAGCCGGGTGCCCGCGGCCATCGCCGGGATCACGACCAGTACCGTCCGACACCCCGCCCTGGTCACGCGCCGCTCCGAGTCCAGCCCGATGGGGCCGCGAATCCATCGATCAGGCATCGTGCACCTCCACCATGGACGGCAGGCCGGTGGAGCAGTCGACGATCGGCGCCCCGAAGCCGCCGACGTCCATCCCGGGGTGGTTGGTCACCAGCAGGACAAGATCCGCCGTTCCGGGTTCGACCGGCCGGCTCAGCATCACAGTGCCGTCGCTGAGGCGCAGGCTCGCCACGTAAGGATCGTGATAGGCGACCTGGGTCTCCGCGCGGAGTTCCTCCAGGATGCGCACCGCGGCCGAATGCCTCGTGTCGGCTACACCGGGCTTGTACGCGACACCGGCGACGACCACCCGCCCGCCACGAAACCGGAGACGCCGCAGTACGTTCCTCGGCATCGCGTCGTTCACCGCGATCGCGGCCTCCACCGTCATGGCCGGGGTTCCGTACCGGCGTGCGGCGGTCGCGAAGAACTCCGCACACACCGGCACGCAGTCGCCTCCGGCACCCGGCCCAGGCTCATGACCGAGATATCCTCGCGGCTTGGTTCCCGCGGCCTCCAGCACCTCCCGTACGTCCACATCGGACGCTCGGCACAGCGCGGCCAATTCGTTCACCAGTGAGATGTTGACCAGCCGAAAAGTGTTCTCGAAGACCTTCGTCAGCTCCGCGGCCCGGATCGAGCCGACGGGAACCAGGTGTTCCCCTAGCCCGCGCAGAAAACTCGTTCCCGCCGAGAGACAGGCCGGGGTCGCCCCGGCGATCACCCGCGGCACGATCGGCGGCACTTCTCGTCCGGGGTCGACCCGGACCGGCGAATGCACCACATGGATTCGGGCATCGGTCCGGTTCCTGAACCGGGGGATGACAACGCTGTCCATCATTCCCGGAGGGCAGGTGCTCTGCACGATGACCAGATCGCCATCCCGCAGGGAATCGCTGACCATGTCCACCACGTTCAGGAGATCCCTGCTCGGCACACACAGCAAATGCACGTGCGCCCGCGGAATCGGGCCCGTCGTAAGCCGCAGTGGTCCCGCCAAAAGGGCGGAGAATTCGCGTTCGTCGACGGTCGCGCGGCCGAACCCCCGCTCACCTGCGGTGATCTCGGCGATCCTCGACTCCGAACTGTCGACACCGGCCACCTTGAGCCCGGCACGTGCCGCCGCGACGACCATGGGCAAACCGGCGCACCCCAGCCCCACGACCACGACATCGATATCCATTCGAACCTCCCCGTTCACGCCGGCGTTTACCGGCCGGGATCAGGCTGCGGGGCGGTATGGGACATTTGACTGACACCGTCCGTGTCAAAACACTGAAACCGCTGGCCAACGCGGTGGTACGGGACATCCGCCCCGATGCCGGAGCGCGGTTCGGGACGAAAGGGGGACAAATAACTGTCATCGATCGGTCACCGCCCCGATAGGTAACGACGAGATTCCGGATCGGTGGTTACGCTGGCGAATTCCCGTGGAATCCGGGCAGACTGGATAATTGTCCGAAGCCGCCGGTCAGCGAGGGGAAGCGGCTGGTGGAGATCAATTTCAGGATATTGGGCGAGACTGCCATCCGCGTCGATGATCGTTTCGTGGTGACGACGCAGTCCAAGCCATTGGGGATGCTTTCGGTTCTGTTGCTGCGGTCGCACCGGCTGGTATCGGTAGACGAGTTGATCGACTGGATATGGCCGGAAGACAAGATTCCGAACGCACCGGCGCCCACTCTGCACACTTATCGAAAAAGGATCACCAGCGCGCTCGACCAAATGGAAAGCCCGCCGAAGATCGTCGTCCGCGGCGGTGCCTACCGGCTCGACGTCGATCGTGAGGAGATCGACTTCCACGAGTTCTGCGACCGGGCACAGCGCGCTCGGATGGCCGCGCGGCTGAGTGATCACGCGAGTGCGGTACTGATGCTGAAATCGGCCGTCGACGAGTTGTGGACCGGATTGCCGCTGCCCGACCTTGGCGGCCCGCGGGCCGCCAACTGGCGCCGGATGGCGGAGGCCGACCATCTCGTCCCGGCGCACGGCGCGCTGCTGCTGAGCTTGTGCACCTTGGGCGAGTACGAAGAAGTCCTGCACCGGATCTCCGACCTGCCGGTGGAACTTCAGTCGAACCTGACCTTGGTCAAGCAGCGGATCACCGCTTTACGCGGCCTGCAACGGTTCCAGGATGCCAGCACCTGTGCGCTGGCCCATATCTCGCGCTTGTACGACGAGGGCGACGACGACGGTGCGGAGGAACTCAAACGGTTCTACGACGAGCTGACGCGGTACGGCCAAAGCCAGCCACCGATCGTCCTGGGGTCACCTCCGCCCGCCGAGGTGCTACACCTGCTGCCTCACGACGTCCCTGACTTCATGGGACGAGAAGCACTCTTGGCGAGCTTGGATAATTTCACCACCGCTCGCGGAGGTGAACCCCCTGCCACGATCATCGTGCTGACCGGGCAACCCGGGGTAGGCAAGACCGCGTTGGCGCTGCACTGGGCCCATCGCGCCGCGTCGAGATTCCCCGGGGGCCGGTTCTACAAGAACCTCGCCGGGTTCGCCGGCGGACCGAAAGTCGAGCAGGCGGAGGTCGTCGCCGACTTGCTCACGGCACTGGGCTTCCCCGCGGACGGGATTCCCTCCGAGACCGGACGGCTGGCGAAGCTCCGCAGTTTGCTCAGCGGTCCTCGGGCCTTGGTGGTACTCGACAACGTGCGGGACCCGGAACACGTCCTCCCGCTGCTCGACTACCTGTCGAACTGCACAGTCGTGCTCACCAGCCGACAGTGGCTGGGACGCCTCACCCAAGCCGGCGCGTTCAGCCTGCCCGTGCCACCACTGAACTTCGTCGACAGCAAGAAATGGCTCGTGAAATGGCTGGGCGCCCGAGCGGAACTGGAGACCGTAGCGACCGGCGACCTGGCCGAACTCTGTGACGGCGTGGCGCTCGCCTTGCGGATTGTCGCCGATCACGTGGCCAGCAGGCCCGGGGTTCCCCTTGGCGAATTTGCCGACGAACTCTGGGACGAGCAAGCACTCCTGACTCTGGGGGACCACGGCGGCGGCCCGGACGGCAGTGTGCGAGCCGCACTCTCTTGGTCCTATCACGCACTGGACCCTCGAGAGCAACGGCTTTTCCGATTGCTCGGGATCAATCCCGGCCCGGATATCAGCCTCGCCGCGGCCGCGGCACTGCTCGGCCAAGACAGCAGAACCACGAAGAAGAGCTTGGACGTACTCGTCGACTCCCAGCTCCTGAGCCAACCCGAATCCCGCAGCCGTTATACGTTGCACGACCTGCTGCGACGCTACGCGCGGGCGCTAGTGGTCGGTTCCGAAGATTTTGCCGCCGCCGAAGAGCGATTGCTGGGTTTTTTCCTTGCCACGGCGCAGAACGCGGATGAGATCATCATCCCCGGCCGGGAACGAGTGGATATCCCGCCCACCCCCGAGGGCGTCGTACCACTGGAGTTTCCCGACGAAAAGAGCGCGATAAGGTGGGTTATCCGTGAGCGCACCAATTCCATAGCCCTGCTGAAGTATGCGGACAGAAATGGCCTGGACCTGTTCGTTTCCAAGTTTCCGAGCGTTGCAGGTGAGATCTGGATAAGGTTGGGTCACGGATTCGACACTGCCATGGCGCTTCGACTGGCCGTCAAGAGGGCACAAAACCTGGATTCCGTCGAAGAGCTGGCATTCTCCAAGGCCAACCTCGGGTATACATTGATAAACCTGCGCGATTTCGACTCCGCATGGGAAGTCGTCGCTTCGGCAAAAGTTCTCCTGGAAAAACTCGGCAACGCTGTCGATGTCGCGATCATGGATCATCTTCTGGGGCGACTATGGGTCGAGCGTGGCGAATTTCACCGCGGCATCGAAATTCAACTCTCGGCGCTGGCCGAGTTTCGGCGCCTCGGAGCCACCGATCGGGAGGTCGTCGCACTTTACCGACTTGGTGAAGCTTATCGACGAGCACACAATCTCGAAGCCGCCGCGTCGTATTCTCGTGACGCTCTCTGGGTGGCCGACCGGACAGGGGAGGACCTGCATACCAAGGGTTGCGCTTTCGCCGAGCTGGCGAATATCCACTTCGAGCGTGGGGATTATGTCGATGCGAAGGACTACTGCCGGCGTGCCTTGGAAATCCACGAGCCGGACAACCCCGCCCAGTCCGGCAAGGTGCACGCGATATTGGCCGCCATTTATCTTGACCAGGGAGAACTGCACACCGCCGAGCAGAGTGCGCGCCGAGCGCTGACCTACTCGCGTCGCGCCAGGGATAGTCGCGGGCAAGCTGTCGCACTCGACACGATGGCCGAGTTGCTGTATAGGCAAGGTCGGCACGAGGAAGCGGCAGACTCCTGGAAGGTGGCCCTGTCGTTCTTGGACGCGGCCGGAGACCGCCACCTGGCTGCCACCGTGCGCGGACGCTTGGCGGAAGTCGGCTATTTCGGACTAGAAGTCCCACAAGAGCGAACAGAATCGATAGAAATACGTCACACAAGAGACTTCACTCGTTAGAGTGATCGCTGGTTCACAGGTCACGCCGGACTAATGGTTTGGACCATAAGTCAGTGCTTGAATTTTCACTAAGCGGTGAATAAACCACTCGATCGGGTGATGGGCCTCTCGATACCAGCTCGGACACGTATGCGATCATGGCGGCAACTCGGGGCGAGTAGGACAGCCCCATCGTCATCATGAGGAGCTTGACATTCACGCAGCCAAAAAATCGCTCGCGACGACAGCCGGGCTTGCTGTAACCCTTGCGATTGCCTCGCTTGCCCTCTTGCCGTCAGGAGCTGTATCACGATCGGCCATCGCGCAATACGCCGCTTCGTCGCGACCTGGTGAGCAAGTTATGGCAAGCGCCTATTCCGCGACAACGGATTCGAAGATTTTCATGGCCACCCCCGATTCTAAGATTTTCATGGCCAAGCCTGATTCGAAGATTTTCATGGAAATCCAGGATGAGAAACCTGAAAAATAACTCGACTCCTATCCGGGTTTCGACCAGAGTTGCGGTGTTGCCACGTAAAGCAAAAACGCATGGACTCCGCAGCAACGTACTGCCGTAGTCAATCTTGTGAGCGTTCCGGCCGGTTCCAACCGGCCGGAACGCTCACAAGGGTTTACGTAGTGGTGAAGTCGGCCATCATGGCCATGTCCTCGCGCTCCAGGCTGAACGCGTTCATGCCGCGGCCTCCACCCGCACTCGGTTCTCGGCGACGCTCGGCCTCGCCAGCGGCATCCTCCAAGGCCAGCACCGATCCGAGCGCCACGTAGATCAGCACGTTCCAGGCGAAACCGAAAGCGAGCTGCTGTCCGCAAAACACGAGGGCTAGCGTGTTGACGCCGTCGCCCGCCGACCGGAGCGCGGACAGCATCGAGAAATTCTCTTGCGGAAGGCTCCCGCGAGGACGGGTTGCAGGCAGGCGGTCAGCGCCAAGGCCGTCGCACTCACCCAGAGAGGAAGCACGCTCCACAGCGGATCGGTGCAGCTAGAAAATTACTGCTACTAGCAATTTATAGACGCTGGACTATGCTGACAGGCGTGACGAGCCAGACGAAGTGGTGCGCCGGGGAGAAGACGGCCTCCGACACGAAGGACTGCGCGCACGCAAGAAGCGCCTGATGCGGCAACTGCTGTCCGACACGGACGCCACCGAGGCGACATTCAGGCTCGTCCGCTTCCGCGACCTGATGCAGAGCACCGCGTCGCTGCGCGCACATCAGCACGACGGCTTGTCCAATTCCGGAGCCTGCGAACCCGTACGGACGGCACACACACCCCCGCGGCAGCCCAGGAAGCCGTGACAGCCGACGTCCGGCGCGCGGCGGAACCTCACCACCCGCCTCGCCAGGTTCGCGACCGGCTCACCGGGCGACGCTGTCGGTCCGGGCGCATCCCGTTCGTCGTCGTGATGGGGCCCGAGTACCCGGGCCCCTGAGCGGACGGAGGTTGTGATGAGTCTTCCCGAGGTGGTCACGCGCGAGGAGTGGCTGGTAGCGCGCAAGGATCTGCTGGTGTGGGAGAAGGAAATGACCCGGCGGCTTGACACGCTGAGCGCCGACCGGCGGTGGTTGCCGATGGTGCCGGGGTACCGAACCGCACGGCAGCGCCTACTCGCTACTGGACTTGACCGCCCTCGGCCGACAGGAAGACTGGGAGGAGCCCAAAGACCGGGCGTTCAGGACCCCAGCTTCTCCGAGTAGCCACTATCCGGAGGAAAGATGAAGTACGTGCTCCTGATCCGCGACGACCAGTCCGTCGTGACGGCCAGGGAAGAGGCCGCGGCAGTGGACCGCTCGGCCAAGGCTTGGGATCACAAGATGGCCGAGCGCGGAGTACTGGTGCAGGCACAACGTCCGACGAGGCCGTCGAAGCCGCGGCCTCGCATCCGCTGGCGCGGCGCGGGACCATCGAGGTCAGGCAGTGCTGGCAAGAAACCGATAGAGACCTCTAAAGAGTTACGCGTGGTGATTACGTACCGGAGTGGCAACAACCGGCTCGGCTGAACGGGTGGCATCGGGCGGGGAAGTCCGCCCGATGTCTCCGAATGAGTGAGCGGGGAAGGTGATCCTGCGCTGATTTCCAGGCCCGGCGAAGGCCCCGACGTGAGTTAAGAACGTAGATTACGGACGCCCGGCGATGCGCCCGTCATTAATGGCGTGCAATCATGTCTCCCGCAATACGGAGGATCCGTTTACCTGGATTATTCCACGCGTGGTTCCTCCCCCAGAATTCGGGGCGCGCCGCGGGCCCTGGAGACGGCTAATCACCAAAGGACTCAAGACATGACGATTGCCGACGTCACCAAGCCCGACCTGCCGAGCGACCACAAGCGCCCGGCCCGGGTCACGGTCAGGCTCGACAACAACGTTCCCGAAGCGGATCCGCCCCGGACTCCGGAGCCGGCGGAGATCACGCCCGCGCCCAGCGTCGATTACGACCATCCGCCGCGGACCCGCTCCCGATCACCTCAACTCCAGGCGTTCTTCCTGCGCCAGGCAACAACTTTGCGGATCGCGCTCGCACTTGTCGCTCTTCTCGTCACCGCCGCCGCGATCACCATCGGCGTCATTAGCTGACAAGCGAAGATACTGACACGCGAAGGCAGTGACAGAGAGAGGTCAAGACGTCACGCGCTGTTGGCCATTCGGGTGAATATCGCGTCCCCGAGGTAATCGACAGCTTACTTAGCTTGCGCATGGAATAATCCGTGCGCAAGCTGGAAGGAGAATATTCCACACGATCCAAGGGGGCTTCGAATGAAAAGTTACGACCCCAACTCCGCGAGCGACCTCTTCCCGAACGCCGACTGGCAACGCCCGGCCGCCTGCGGCCCCAATTCCGGCAACTGCGTCGAAGTCAATCTCGGCAATGACGGACTGGTCGGCCTGAGAGACAGTAAACTGCCCGATTCCCCGATCCTGGTCTTCGACGATACCGAGTGGGACGCATTCCTCGATTCCGCGCGTTCCGGTAGATTCCGCCGCTGACCGATCATCACTGTCCGGAGTCGCCGGACGGCACTGTGCACCCAACGAGATCATCGCGCCGAGGGAACGAGTGACACTACGGCGCCAAATCGCCACTGTCGGGAACGTGGGCGTGCATCTGCACTACAATTGGCCGATCAGATCCCTGATCGGCCTGCTGGAGCCCTCTCATGTGCGGTGATGCGGTGATGTCCTCGATGACACCGTGCCGTCCGGTTGCCCCGTGATGTCTTCCATCGCACCGGCTTCGGTGACCACGCAGCGCAAGCGCCTCGGCCGGCTCATCCGCGAAGCCAGGGGCGTCAAGGGGCTGACCCAAGCGGCGCTGGGCGATCTCATCGGCTGCAAGCAGGCGAAGATCAACAAGATCGAGACCGGTTCCGCGGGCACGAAACCCGCGGACCTGGAGAGCATCGTCAGGGTGCTGGAGATCGACCAGGCCACCGCCGCCGGCATGCGCACGCTGAACGAGGCGAGCACGCCCCAGCGCGTCCGGTCCGCCCGCCGTGTGTCCACCCCGGAGTGGTTTCGCGGCATCATCGACCTCGAGGCCGACGCCACGGCCATGTTCAGCTGGACCGGCGAGCGCATCCCCGGGCTCCTGCAGTCGGAGCTCTACATGCTCACCCAGTTCCAGGTGGTCCGCAGCGACGACGTGACCGACCCAGTTAGCGAAAGATTGGGGCGGCAGAAGGTCTTCCAGCGCCATCCCGGTCGCGAGTACCACTTCATCCTCAGCGAGAGCGCGCTGGACAGGCTGGTCAAGAGCCTCCGGCCGATGACCGCCTTCGACCAGATCGAGCACATGATCAAGCTCGTCGAGCGGCATCCCGCGGTGGAGATCCGGATCGTCCCGTACGAAGCCGCCTCCTACGTGGACCCCGATTACACGATTCTCCGATTCCCGGACGAAAGCATGGACTTCGCGCATTCGGAATACATCACCAACATCGCCACGATGAAAGGCGATGAGCTGCAGAGTTGTGTCGAATCCTGGGAAGCGCTCAGCCAAGTGGCGCTCAGCCCGGAAGAGACAATGCGGCGACTCGGAAAAACAGCGCGGTTATGTCTCGACGGCGGGTCACCCTAGTGCGCCCTCGTGACTCATGACCGCCTGGTTATACTCGATTAGACCTGATTTGCCATCCCTGGGAGGAGCCATATCGTGGCCGCGTTCGACGAAGAACCGTTTCCACCTCCCGGTGTCGATCTCGAACATCCCAGTGTGGCCAGGGTCTACGACTACTACCTCGGCGGCACCACCAATTGGGCGATAGACCGGCAGTTCGGGGACAGGGTCCTCGAAGCGTTCCCGATGTTGCGCCCGATAGCGATCGCCAACCGGATGTTCCTGCACAAGGTCGTCCGTCACCTGATCGGGCTCGGCGTCCGGCAGTTCATCGACATCGGCTCCGGGGTGCCCACCATGGGCCACGCGCACGAAGTCGCCGAGGAGATCGCGCCCGGCGAGGTCAGCGTCGTCTACATCGACTACGAACCCGTCGCGGTGGCACATTCCCGCAGCCTGCTCAAGGAAAACGGCGACCCGAAGCGGCACCACGTCATCCACGCCGACCTCCGCGACCCCGACGGGCTGTGGGCCAAGGTCCGGGAGACCGGGGTCATCGACCTCGATCAGCCGGTCGCGCTGCTGCTCATCGCGGTGTTCCACGTCCAGCAGCCGCCCGCGGAGAACAGCGCCTCCACCGACGATCTCGGCCCGGCCGTCGCGGCCCGGTATCGGGAATTGCTCCCGCCGGATTCGTATCTGGCGATCTCGCATATCACCGATGAGGACGTCGCCCCGGGATACGACGAGAAACTCGTCAAACTCAAGCAGATGTACGACAAGTCGAGCAGCCCGGTGATCTGGCGATCCCGTGACGAAATCGAGAAACTGTTCGGTGATTTCGCCCTGATCGAACCCGGGGTGACCTGGACGACGCTTTGGCACCCCGAAGCTTCCCGGGAGAATTCGCAGCGACTCGATTTCAAGTCCCCCAACGAATCGGTGATCCTCGCCGGAGTCGGTAAAAAGCCCTGATCACCGGCCCCCGACGTTCGCCCCCACCCCCGCTAATGCCTCTGAAGGCCACCATGAGGGACTCTAGTGCCCTCATGGTGGCCTTCAGAGGCATTTTGCGAAGCGTGCTTAGGCGTGCGAAGGGTGTTTAGGCGGGCGAAGTGTTTAGTCGTGTAGGGACTCTTCGGTGATCGCGGAGGTGGAGGCGCCACCACGGAGGATCGTGACGGCGAGCAGCGCGGCCACGAAGGCGGCGACCCCGCAGACCACGTAGCCAAGGGAGTAGGCGTGGTCGAGGGCGTGGAACGCGACGTCCTTGAGCGGGTTGAACGGCATGGTGCCGCCGCCGGGCGCCGGGATCTCCGCGGGCACGGCGTTGGCGCCGAGCGGGCCGGAGTTCACCGCACCGACGGCCGCCTCCACGGTGGCGCGTTCGTTCTCCGGGACATGCGAGGGCGCGACGTTGAAGGCGGCCAACGCCGAGCGCAAGGTGTCGCTCCCGGCCAGTTTGCTCTGGATCTCCGACGCGGCGGCGCTCAGCGCGACCGCGCCGACGACCGCGGGCCCCAGCGTGAAGCCGAAATCGCGAAGCTGGCTGGTCGCGCCGGACGCCATCCCGGCGAGGTGATTCGGCACGGTGTTGACGGCGACAGCCGTGACGCCCGAAAGCGCGAAGGCGAACCCGACGCCGACAAGCACGAGCGGGGCGACGATCGGGCCGATCGCCAGGTCGACCACCGACTGCGTCGAGATCCAGATGTCCCCGGCGCCGATGAGCAGGAAGCCGCTGCCGAGCGCCCAACGCGGGTTGTAGTGGTGGATGACGCGCGCGGTGAGCGGCATCAGGAGCAACGCGAACCCTTGCAGCAGAACAAAGGCGACCGCCGTCTTCAGCGGCGTGAACTCCTGGATCGCGGCGAGGCGGATGCTCGTGGCGTACGCGGTGCCCAGGAAACTGAACATGCCGATCACGGTGATCACCGAGTTCACCGCGAACGCCCGGTTGTGGAAGAGATCGAGCCGCAGCAGCGGGGCCGTCGAGCGCCGCTCGACGAGGATGAACAGGACCAGGAACACCACCGCCACCACGAATCCGCTCACCACCCACGGATCCGACCAGCCGCTGGTGGCGCCTTGGATGACGCCGAAGAGCAGGGCGAACAGGGCGACCGCGACGGTGATCTGACCTGGCCAGTCCAGTGATCGACCTTCGGGAGCCGACGAATTCTGGGCCGTGCAAGCGACAGCGGCGCTGATCAGCGCGAGCACGCAGACCGCGACAAACGCCCAGCGCCAAGTCGCGTTGGCGTCGCTGCCCCAGTCGAGTTTGGTCACCAAACCACCCAGCAGCGGCGAAACGAAGCCACCACTGGACAACGCGGCGGCCCACACGGCGATGCCGCGGGCGCGCGCCCGGACTTCGTGGGTGCCCGCGGCGACCATCGCCAGCGACGTCGGGAACAGCACCGCCGCGCCGATTCCGGCGAGCGCCTGCCCGATCCAGAGCACCGCGATCCGCGCGTCCGTCGACACGTCGGCGCCGGGCGTCACGACGCTGATGACCTCGCCGAGCGCGAGCAGCAGGCTGCCGCCGATCAGCAGCCGCTTGCGGCCGAAGATGTCGCCGAGCACGCCGAACGTCAGCTCCAGCAACGTGACCGGCACGAGGAAGGCGTCCGAGATCCACGTCAGCTGCGAAGACGTCGTCCCGAGGTCTTGCTGGAACAAGCCGTTCAGCACCGCCGGGATCGCCAGCGCGACCTGGGCGACACACACGGCTATCGCCGTCGCGATCTTGGTGCTGAGAGTCAGTGACGGCGTGTGGACCGCCACGCGGGTACTTCCGGCGGTGGTGCTGCTCATGGAACCTCCACGCTGAGCGTTCGAGCACCGAGACGTACAGGAAACCTGTCTAAATCTG
>Ga0247768_1000392_pt1 | contig 15815 bp, 14 predicted proteins | sample UWRJL016104C6_FD_179944 | JGI IMG/M metagenome (GOLD analysis project Ga0247768, IMG submission 179944) | Plant litter microbial communities from Arlington Agricultural Research Station in Wisconsin, United States - UWRJ-L016-104C-6 | ecosystem: Environmental > Terrestrial > Plant litter >... | reverse complement strand
CTCGCCCCAGTGACCTGGTCGCACCAGCCAGGCCCACACCGCCTCCGGCGGCGCGTGGCTCGTGGCCGTGTTCACCGCGTGGATCGCGGCACCGGCGGGTCGGTGGCCCACCGGCCAGTTGATGCCGCTCACGCGGGACCTCCTCCGAATCGGTTGGTGACGGTGCCGATGCGCGGCACGTCCAAGGTGACCGTCGCCCCCGGCTCAGGCAGGCGGCCCAGCTCGATGCCGCTGCAGCCGGCCAGCGTCCCGGTCGAGAACAGCTCGCCCGCCACCACCGTCTCGCCCGCGCACGCGCGCGCGAGGCACGCCTCGAGCGGATGGGCGAAGTCGTCGGCGCGCCCCGACGCCCATCGCTCGCCGTCGACCTCGACGGTGCCGGTGAGCGAGGCGAGCCCCGGCAGCGCCTCGTCGGCGGTCAGCACCTCGCTGGACATCGCGGTGGCGAAGCTCTTGCACTTCTGCACCGGGCCCAGCGGGCTGCCGTGGACCTCCTCCCACTGCGTGTCGCGCAGCGAGACGTCGTTGAGGATCACGAGCCCGCCGATGGCGTCGCGGCACTCGGCCGCATCGGCGTCGCGGACGTCGCGGCAGACCACGAAGCCGAGCTCGAGCTCGAAGTCCAGGTCGTGCCCGTAGGACGGCGTGACGATCGGCGTCCCGCTCGGCACGAGCGCGTTGTGGTTGCCCTGGTAGAGCAGCGGCAGGCTGAGCATGAGCGGCCGCGGGCGGAAGCTCGGGAACGTCTCGCCCTCGACCTGCTCGTACTCGGCGGCCTGCCGGACGACCTCGGCGGGCGCGTAGCGCCTCGCCATGCCGCGGGCGACCTGCTCGGAGTGCCGTGGTGAGAGCAGGAAGGGACGCAGCGAGCGGGCGGCGAACGGGAGACGCGGCGCCAAGGCCACGTCGAACGCCTGCTCGGCGACGTGCTCGGCGACGCGCAGCGCCGCCTCCCGGGCCCCCGAGCCGCCGGCCAGGAACGCGATCACGTCGTCGTCCACGCCGCGGAGCTGCTCGCGCGCGCCGGGGTCCACCGTGTCCGCGGCCGGGTGGGAGAGCGCGTCGCGCAGCGGCAGCCAACGATCGCGCGGCGCGTCCCACATCGCCACGCCCGAGCCCTGCTCGCCGGCCAGCAGTCGCAGCCTCACAGCTTGCGCCCCTGCCGATGGCCCTCGTAGACGGCCTCGTAGGTCCCGCGCGGCGCGACCGCGTCGCCGATCACCTCGAACGAGACGCCGCGCTCCAGCAGCGGCGCGCGGAGCGCGTCCTGCGAGCGGCGCGCGGTCGCCATGACGACCCAGTCGGCCGCGAGCTCGCGCGTCGTCTGGCCCGAGTGGTCGTGGACGAGCGACAGCGTGACGCGCTCGCCGGCGATCGCGGTGATCCAGTGGTCAGGCACCATCTCGACCCCGGCGGCGTAGAGCTGGGGGTAGATCCACTCCAGGTAGACGTCGAGGATCGTCTCCATGCCGATCATCGGCCAGCGGGTGACCAGCGACACCTCGGCGCCGCGCTGGGCGAGCATCACGGCGGTCAGCGGCGCGATCGCATCGGACTGCTCATCGATGACGACCACCCGACCCTCCGGCGTCACAGAGCCCTCGGCGACCTCGTCCCACCCCGCGGTTCGCCCGCTCTCCCAGCCGGGGACGGGTCTCGCCGTCCAGCCCTGGAAGCCGTCGCGGACGGCGCGCGAGCCGGTGGACAGGACGACGTGGTCGGGCGCGAGCTCGTCCAGCAGGGCGTCGAGCGCCGGCTCGTCGACGCGCTCGCCGGTGCGGATGACCGCGCCGTTGCCGACGGCCTGCTCGCCCAGCCAGCGCCCGACGCGCCCGTACTCCTCGCGCGTCGGCAGCCGGGACTGCAGCAGCGCGTGGCCGCCGACCTCCGCCGCGGCCTCGACGACCGTCACCTCGTGGCCGCGCGCGCCGGCCACCCGCGCGTACTCCAGGCCGGCCGGACCACCGCCGATGACCAGGACCCGCTTGGGCTCGGCGACCGGGGTCAGCGTGCCCCGCCCCCACGCCGCCTCCCGGCCCATCTCGGGGTTGTAGACGCACTGCACCCGGCGGCCCTGCATCGCCGTCTTCCAGCACAGGTTCGCCGCCACGCAGCGGCGGATGTCCTGCGGCCGGCGCTCGGTGGCCTTGCGCACCCAGTCGGGATCGGCGAACAGCTGACGGCCCAGGCAGACGGCGTCGCCGTGGCCCTCGACCAGCATCCGCTCGGCGACCTCGGGCTCGGTGATGCGGCCGACCATGAGCACCGGCTTGCCCGAGACGGCCTTGATCGGCGAGGCCAGGTCACGCTCCCAGCCCTGCTCGAAGTGCATCGGCGTGTGGATGAACGCGTGGTGCACGCCGGCCGAGACCGACACGTAGTCGACGTCGCAGCGCGCCTCGAGCTGCTGCACGACCTCGACGATGTCGGGCGTCTCGAGGTCGCCCGGCCAGAACGACGTCGAGTTGATGCGGTAGCCCACGAAGGCGTCGTCGCCGACCGCCGCCCGGATCTCCTCCAGGCAGCGGACCGGGAAGGCCAGCCGGCGCTCGGCGTCGCCACCCCACGCGTCGTCGCGGTGGTTGTAGAGCGGCGACAGGAACTGCCAGGGCAGGTAGCCGTGGGAGAGGTGGAGCTCGACGCCGTCCAGGCCGGCGGCCGTCGCCCTCGCCGCCGCCGTGCCGAAGGCGGCGATGACCTCCTCGATCTCGGCGTCGTCCATCGCCTTCGGCGTCAACGACCCGGGCGCCTCGCCCAGCGGGATCTGCGACGGCGCCCGCGAGTACCACTCCGCGTCAGGATCGAAGCGGGTGTCCTGCTTGAAGGCCAACGCCGAGCGGACCCCGGTGTGCAGCAGCTGGATCGACAGCTTCGCGCCCTCGGCGTGGACCGCCTCCGCGACCGCGGCCAGCGGCTCGATCGCGCGGTCGTCGTAGATCGAGCCGATCGCCAGCGGCGCGGCCAGCGACGACGGATGGACGTGCGTCGCGCCGATGATGACCAGGCCCACCCCGCCCGCCGCCCGCTCCCGGTAGTAGGCGACGGCCTGGTCGGTGAAGCGCCCCGACCAGGGGTTGTCGACCCAGGTCGGGCAGGTCGGCGGGAACACCACGCGGTTGCGGAGCTCCGTGCCGCGGATCGACCACGGGGACAGCAGGGTCGGGTAGTCGGGGTGGCTTACAGACATTGCCGCAGTGTTTACAGTTCTACGTAGATTGTCAAGCGGCGTCCTTGGCGACGCCCGGTACGATCCCCACGTGGCCCCTCCCGTCACCCCTCTGCGCGGCACCCGCGCCCGCGACGCGATCCTCGAGGCCGCGGGCGAGCGGTTCATGGCCGACGGCCTTCGCCGGACCTCGATCGAGGCGATCGCCGCCGCGGCGGGCGTCTCCCGGCCGACCGTCTACGCGCACTTCGCCTCCAAGGACGAGGTGTTCCGGACCATCGTCACCGAGCTGCACGACGAGCAGCTCGCGGGGATGGAGGCCGCGATCGACCCGGCCGCGGAGGTGGCCGACCGCCTCTACGCCGCCCTGGCCGCGCGCTTCGTCCCGTTCGTCACCCTCACCGCCTCCACCGCGCACGGCGCCGAGCTGCTGGACGAGAACAACCGCGTCTGCGGCGACATCAACCGCTCCGCCCACAAGCGCTCGCTGCGCATCCTCGAGCGCCTGCTCGCCGACGCCGACGGCGCCGGCCAGCTCGACCTGGCCGGCGCCGCGGTGAGCCCCGCCCAGGCCGCGACGCTCTTCTACGACGCCGCCCGCGGCGCCAAGGACGACGCCGCCGTCACGCCCGCCGCCTACCGCCGGCAGCTCCGGCGCCTCGTGACGGTCCTGGCGCGCGGGCTCAGCTGATCAGAGCTGCGAGCCGCCCCCGTCCACCGGGAGCTCCGCACCCGTGGTGAAGGTGGCCTCGAAGGCGAGGAACACCGCCGCCTTGGCGACCTCGCGGGGATCGCCGAACCGCTGCATCGGGTTCTCCTGCGTCATCTGCGCCTTGGCCTGCTCGGCGGCCTCGGCCGGCATCGACCGCTCCAGGACGCCGGTGTCGATCGGGCCGGGGCTGACCGCGTTGATCCGGATGCCGCGGGGCAGCAGCTCGCGGGCGAGGCTCCGCGTCATCGAGCGCAGGGCGCCCTTGCTCGCCGCGTAGGCGCTGATCATCGGGATCCCCAGCACGTTCGCGACCGAGGTCGTGATGACGACCCCGCTCCCCGCGGCCAGCAGCGGGACCAGGGTCTGGACCGTGAAGTAGGGGCCCTTCGCGTTGATGCCGAGGACCTCGTCGTAGAGCTCCTCGGGCGTCTCCTCGAAGGGCGCGAAGCCGTTGACCCCGGCGTTCACGAACAGGGCGTCCAGCGTGCCGAGCTCGTCGCGCACCCGCTCGGCGAGCACGTCGATGTGGGCCAGCGACGCGGCGTCGCTCTGCACGGCGGTCGCGCGCTCGCCGAGCTCCTCGCGGGCCGCGTCGAGCGTCGCCTGGCTGCGGCCGGTGACGATGACCCGCGCGCCCTCCTCGACCAGCAGCCGCGCCGTGGCCAGGCCGATCCCGCTCGTGCCTCCGGTGACCAGCACCTTCTTGTCGTCGTACTTGCTCATGTCGCCGTCTCCTCGTCTCGTCGAATGGAACGTCTCCTCCAGTGAAGAGCCGCTCGTCCCCCGTGTCCAAGGCCCGTTGCGCACCGCGCCATGCGCGGATCGCATGGCGCCGGGCGCCGTGGGTACCCTCGGGAGATGACCGACGTCGCCGTGCAGCCGCCCGCGGGGCGCGATCTCGCCGCAGACCTCGATCTCCGGCTCGTGCGGTACTTCACGGTGGTCGCCGAGCACCTGAACTTCGGGCGCGCGGCGGCGGCGCTGAGCATCGCCCAGCCGTCCCTCAGCCGGCAGATGCAGCGCCTGGAGCAGCAGCTGGGCGTCCGCCTGCTCGACCGCTCGCCGCAGGGCAGCCGGCTCACCGATGCGGGCGAGGCGTTCCTGGTGCAGGCCCACACGCTGCTCGACGCGGCCCGGCAGGCGGCGACCAGCGCGCGTGCCGCGGTCGCCACGCGAGCGCTCGTCGTCGGGTACGCCGACGACCTGGTCGTCAGCGCCGCGGTGCGCGAGCTCCGGCGGCGCCACCCGCAGGCGGCGATCACCACCCGCCACCTCGAGTGGACCGACGGCGTCGCCCTGACCGAGCACCGGGTCGACGCGCTGTTCGCGCGAACGCCGCTGCCGTTCTCGGCCGAGGGCCTGCGCGTCACCGTGCTCTACGACGAGCCGCGCGTGCTCGTCCTCCCCGTCACCCACCGCCTCGCGGGGAGGGCGTCGGTCCACCTCGCCGACTTCAGCGAGGAGGCGTTCGTCCCCTGCGCCGGCGCGGCCACCGCCTGGGCGCGGTTCTGGCGTCTCGAACCGCGGCCGGACGGTCGCGCGGCGCCGACCGGCGAGATCGTGGTCGAGAGCTACGAGGACAAGCTCGAGCTGGTCGCCGACGGGCGGGCCGTCGCGATCCTGCCCCAAGGGGACCGGCGCATCAGCCTGCGCCCGGACCTCACGAGCGTGCCGATCGAGGGCGTCGAGCCGTGCCAGGTCGTCCTGGCGACCCGGGCCGACGAGCACGACCCCCTGATCGCCGACCTCCACGGGGCCGCCCGCGCCCACCTCACCGGCGCCGCCTGACCGCCACCGCGGAGCGGGTCACGCGACGCGCTCGTCGATCGCCGCCACGGCCGCGCGGATCGCGTCGCGCAGCCAGCTCTGCGCGGGGTCGCCGTCGAGGCGCGGGTGCCACGTCATGGCGAAGGCCATCGAGCCGATCTCCGGCGGGACCGGCCGCATGACCATCGCCTCGTCGGCGGGCACGAGCCGCTCGACGACGCGGCGCGGAAGCGTCGCGACCAGGTCGGTGCGGGCCGCGACGGTGGCGGCGAGGGCGTGGAAGGGGACGGTCGCCGCCGCGCGCCGGGGCCGGCCGAGGTCGTCCAGGCGGTTGTCGACGACCCCCTGGCGGCCGCCGGCGATGTCGACCACCACGTGGTCGGCGGCGAGGTACTCGGTGAGCGTGGGCCGGGTCCGGGCGGCGAGCGGGTGCCCGGCCGCCATGACGCAGACGTACGGGTCGGCGAAGAGCCGCTCGGTGCGCAGCGGGGCCGGGGCGGCTCCCACGGTGAACGCGACGTCGATCGCGCTGCGGTGCAGGTCGTCGAACACTCCGGGATGCCACGCGGCGAACCGCAGCGTGGACCGCGGCGAGCCCGCGCGGACCGTCGTGAGCAGGGTCTCCCCGAGCAGGGAGAGGATGTAGTCGGTCCCGGCCAGGGCGAACGCGTGCGCGGCGTCCTGCGGGGCGAACGTCGCCTCCGAGAGGAGGTTCTCCAGACGCGGCAGGGTGGCCGCGAGATCGCGCTGCAGCCGCTCGGCGCGCGGGGTCAGCCGGTAGCCGCCGGGGCCGCGGACGAGCAGCTCGTCGTCGAACACGGCCCGGAGCGTCCGCAGCGCCCGGCTCATCGCGGGCTGGCTCATCGCGGCGACCTCCGCGGCGCGCGTGACGTGCCGCTCGCGCAGCAGCGCGTCCAGCGGCACCAGCAGGTTCAGGTCGATCCCACGCAGCTCGGGCACCGCGCCATCTTATGCGATCTGCGGATGATCACCATGTGCGAGATGCGATTGACGGATCATGCGGGCGGCCGGATCATCGAGGTCCACCCAGACGAGCGATGGAGAGCACGATGAGCAAGCAGCAGCGAGACACGGTCAACGCCCTGATGGCCGAGGCGCCGGTGGAGGTCGCGGGCGACGCCGCGGAGCAGCGGCCGGTGTTCGAGGCGATGATGACCGCGGCGCCCCTGGCCCCCGACGTGCGGCTCACCCCCGGCGAGCTGGGCGGGGTGCCGGTCGTCGCGATCGAGATCGAGGGCGCCGAGCCCGCCGGGGTGGCCCTGTGGCTGCACGGCGGCTGGTACGCGCTGGGGTCGCCGCGGGCGTCGGCCGGCCTGGCCGCCGACCTGGCGCGCCGCGCCGGCGTGCGCGTCGTCTCCGTCGACTACCGCCTCGCGCCCGAGCACCCGTTCCCCGCCGCGTTCGACGACGCGCGGATCGCCTACGAGGCGCTGCTCGCCGAGGGCACCCGGCCCGAGGACGTCGTGCTGGTCGGCGAGTCGGCCGGCGGCGGGCTGGCCGCCGCCACCGTCGCGTCGCTGCCCGACTCCGGCCTGCCGCAGCCCGCGGGCGTGGTGCTCTTCTCCCCCTGGACCGACCTCACGCTCTCCGGGGAGAGCATGCGCGCCAAGGCCGACCTCGACCCGGCGTTCGACCCGCGCGACGTCGCCGTGCGCGTCGCCGACTACGTCGGCGACGCCGATCCGGCCGACCCGCGCGTCAGCCCGCACTTCGCCGACCTGCGCGGCGTCGCGCCGCTCCTCATCCAGGTGGGAGCCCGCGAGATCCTGCTCGACGACGCGGTCCGGCTGGCGGCCCACGCCGCGGCCGCCGACGTGAGCGTCACCCTCGAGGTCACGCCCGACGTCCCCCACGTCTTCCAGGCCTTCGCGGCCATGCTCGACGAGGGCGCCGTCGCGCTCGAGCACGCCGCGTCGTTCATCACCGGGCACCTGGGCCGGTGAGGCGCTGCCCGAGGCTCAGCCGACGAGCACGACCTTGCCGAACGCGGTGCGCGACTCGGCGAGCTCCATCGCCTCCGCCGCGCGCACGAGCGGAACGCGCGCGGCGATCTGGGCGGTGAGCACGCCACCTTCCAGCAGCGCGAGCACGTGGCCGAGGTCCTCGCGCAGCCGGCGCCGGAAGCGCGCGGGCCGCGTCAGGTGGCCGCCCCAGACGTCGTAGAAGGTGCCCGTGCGACCGCCGGGCAGCAGGTTGTAGCGGTAGAGGCGGGCGATGTGCCGGGCGAAGATCGCGTACATCGACCCCGTCTCGGGCATCGACGCGATGGCGTAGGAGACCAGCGTCCCCCTCGGCCCGAGCATGGCGTAGGAGGCGTCGAGCGTCGGACCGCCGATGTGGTCGAAGACCGCGTCGACGCCGCGCGGCGCCAGCGCGCGGACGCGGCCGGCGAGGTCCGGGTCGTCGTAGTCGATCGGCTCCGCGCCGAGGTCCTCGAGCGCCTGGTGATGGCGCGGCGACGCGGTGCCGAGCACGCGGACGCCGGCGTCGACGGCCAGCTGGACCAGCGTGGTGCCGACGCCGCCGTTGGCGCCGTGGACGACGATCGCCTGGCCGCGCTGGACGGTGGCCTTGCGATGCAGCATCTGCCAGGCGGTGAGGCCGTTGACGACGAGGGTCTCGACCGCGGCGGGATCGAGGCCCGCCGGCACCGGCACGAGATCCTCGGCGGCCAGCAGCGCGTGGCTCGCCCAGCCGCCCGTCTTGGTCATCGCGGCCACGCGGGCGCCGATCAGCGTGGGGTCCACCCCGGCGCCGGCGGCGGTGACGGTGCCGACGAGGTCGTACCCGGGGACGAACGGGAACGCGGGTTGCCCGGGGTAGCGATCCCGGCGCATGGCCTGCTCGGCGAAGGACACGCCGCTGGCCTCGACGCGGACGAGCGCCTGGCCCTTCCGCGGCGGGGGCAGGGCCCGCCGCCGGATCTCCAGGCCGGAGGGCTCGACGACTCCGGGGAGGACGACCTCGGTGGCGATCGTCGGCTGCGGGGCGGGAACGTCGTTGGGGCTCATGGTGCTCTCCTCGTGGGTGATGGGCTCAGGCGGTCGCGGTCGCGGCCGACACGGCGAGCGGGGCAGGCGTGCGGTGGGCGGGAAGCACGAGCGCGGCCAGGACCGTGGCGGCGGCGGCGATCGCGGCGGAGACGAGCAGCCCCGCGGCGAAGGCGCCGTGGGCCGCGACCGGTCCCGCGGCCGGGTGGTGGCGCTCGACGACCGCGGTGACGACGGCCAGGCCGATCGCGCCGCCGAGCTGCTGGGTGGTGTTGATGAGTCCCCCGGCCAGCCCGAGGTGGTCGTCGTCGACGCCGGCCACCGACGAGACGGTCAGCGCGACGAAGGCCAGGCCGAGGCCGACGGCGACGACCAGCGACGGGCCGAGGAGGTCGGTGAGGTACTCGGCGTGGACCGGGACCTGCGCGTACCACGCGAGCCCCGCCGTGAACGTCGCCAGGCCGGCCACGAGGACGGCCTTGGAGCCGACGCGCTCGGTGAGCGGGCCCGCCATCCCGGCGACCACCATCAGGACGAGGCCCATCGGCAGCTGGCTGAGCCCGGACTTCAGCGCGCTCCAGCCGAGCAGCTGCTGGGTGTAGAGCACGAGGATGAAGAACAGGCCGACCATCGCGCCCGCCATCAGCGTCATGGCGAGGTTGGCGCCGCGGACGTGACCGCCGCGCAGGATCCGGACCGACACGAGCGGCGAGCTGACCCGGGTCTCGACCCAGGCGAAGACGCCCAGCAGGACCGCGGCCAGCGCGAGCAGGCCGACGGTCTGCGCCGACGCCCAGCCGGCGCTCCCCGCCTGGACCAGCGCGTACAGCCCGGCGACCAGCCCAGAGGTCACGAGGACCGCCCCGAGCACGTCCACCGAGCGGTCCTCGGCGTCGGCCCGCGACTCGTCGATGAGCCGCGGCGCGAGCGCCGCGGTGGCCAGCACGATGGGCACGTTGACCCACAGCACCCACGACCAGCTCAGCTCGCTGGTCAGCACGCCGCCGAGGACGAGCCCGACGACGCTGCCCGAGCCCGCGACCGCCGCCCAGACGCCCAGCGCCTTGGCGCGCTCCGGACCCTGCGGGAACAGCGTCGTGACCATCGAGCGAGCGGCCGGAGCCAGCGCCGCAGCGCCGACGCCCTGGACGACGCGCGCCGCGATGAGCTGCTCGATCGAGCCGGCGAACCCACCGGCCAGCGACGCCAGCCCGAAGAGGGTCAGGCCGCCCACGAACAGCCGGCGGCGACCGAAGAGATCGGCGAGGCGCCCGCCGAACAGCAGCAGGCCGCCGAAGGCCAGGACGTAGGCGCTCACGACCCAGGCGAGGCTCGCGGTCGACGCGTGCAGGTCCCTGCCGATCGACGGCAGCGCGACGTTGACGATCGTGGCGTCGAGGATGACCACGAAGTCCGCGACCGCCAGCAGCATCAGCGCCGGCCAGCGACGGGGATCGGGGGGCGCGACACGCCGGGTGACTGCGGGGTGGGACATCGGGACGACCTCTCTGGACGGTGGTGTCGGGGCTCGCGCCCCGTTGCGTTAGAGGGTTATAACAGACTTAGATACTCAAAACAACGCGAGAGATCGGTTACGCTGCCGCGCATGGCGTCTTCCCCGAGCTCCACGCGTCGCGAGCGGCTGCGGGCCGAGGCCCTGGACGAGATCCGCGCGCACGGCTACGCGCAGATCGCCGAGGGCGGTCCGACGGCGCTGTCGCTGAACGGCATCGCGAAGGCGATGGGGATGTCGGGCCCGGCGATGTACCGCTACTTCGCCTCCCGCGACGCGCTGCTCGCCACGCTGGTCACCGAGAGCTACGAGCAGCTGGCCGACGCGCTGGAGGCGGCGGCGCAGGAGGCGCGCCGCCGCGCGCCGGAGGGCCGCCTGCGCGCCACGGCGCAGGCGTTCCGCACCTGGGCGCTCGCGCAGCCCCACCGCTACCGGCTCGTCTTCGGGAGCACCTACGGGTCGGGCGCGCTGGACCCGGAGCGGATCGTCCCGGCCTCCCAGCGCAGCATGCACGTGTTCCTGACCGCCATCGCGGAGCTCCGGCCGGCCGGCGGGCCGCCGCCCGCGCCGGGCGGGCCGCTCGGGCGCGAGCTCTCCACCTGGGGCCGGGCGAGCGGCGAGCCGTTCCCGTCGGGCGTCCTCCTGCTGGGGCTGACCGCGTGGACCCGGCTGCACGGCGTCGTGAGCCTCGAGATCGAGGGGACCTTCGCCCAGATGGGGCTCGACCCCGCCCGGCTCTACGACGCCGAGCTCGACCACCTCGTCGCCCAGTGCGCGGCCGCGGCCGCGGGCTGAGCCACGCCATCACCCCGGCGGACGGCCGCGGCGCTCAGCCGGGCGCGAGGACCACGTCGAACCGCACGCGCGACCAGGTTCCCTGCGCGATCTCCCGCCCGTCCGGCGTCGGCGTCCCCGGCGGCTGGCGCTCGAAGTCCTTGATCAAGGAGTCGACCACACCGAACACGCTGTCGCGGTCCAGGAACGCGTCGCCGCGGACGAAGATGTGCGTCACGACGGTCCGGCACCCGGCGGCGGAGACCATGAAGTGCAGGTGCGAGGCCCGCATCGGCGATCTGCGCGTCGCTTCGAGCATCGCGCCGACGGGCCCGTCGTGCGGGATGGGATAGGGCGTCGGCGTCACCGCCCAGAAGCGGAAGCGTCCGTGGTCGTCGGCGAGCAGATGTCCGCGCCCGGCCGTGCGCCCGTCGGCGTACTGCACGTCGTAGAAGCCGTCCTCGTCAGCTTCCCAGACCTCGATCCGCGCGCCTGGGAGCGGGCGGCCGTCGACGTCCTCGACGGTCCCTTCGACCCAGCACGGCTCGCCCGCGGCGCCACCGGCGATGTCCCCGCCCAGCGGGACGTGCAGGGCGTCCTCGACGAAGAACGGCCCGAAGACCGTCGCCTCGGTGGCGTCGCCGTGGGCCTCGTTGTTGATCGTGATGGTCTGCATCGACGCGCCGAGCGTGTCGGAGAGCAGGATGAACTCCTGCCGGCGCTCGTCGGTGATGTCCCCGACGGCCGTCAGGAAGTCGATCGCCTGCCTCCACTCCCGCTCGGTCACCCGCACGTCGCGCAGGAAGGCGTGCAGGTGTCGCACGATCCCTTGGATGAGCGCGCGAAGGCGCGGGTCCGGGGTCTCGGCGAACGACGACACGACCCGGTCGACCAGCTCGTCCTCGCGCGCCTGCTGCTCGGCGGTCGGTCGCGGACCCGGCGTCATCGCTCCACCCCTCCCCGCCACGCCGCGCGCAGGAGCGACGTCATGCTCTCCGTCGTGACCGGAGCCGGGTTGCTCTCGGGGGCCGCCTCGACGACGGCGCTCGCGGCGGCGCCGATGCCCGACTCCGGCATCCCCAGGTCGCGCAGCGCGGCCGGCACGCCCAGCCGGTCGCGCAGCCGCGCCAGCCCGGTCACCGCGTCGTCGCTCTCGAGCGCCGCGGCGAGCCGCCCCGCAGCCTCAGGCGCGAACGGCGCGTTGAGCGCCAGGACGCAGCCCAGGACGACCGCGTGCGTCTGCGCGTGCGGCAGGTCGAACATCCCACCGAGCACGTGGCAGATCTTGTGGTGGAGCCCGGATCCCGCCGACGCGAACGCCACCGCGGACAGGTAGGCCCCGTAGAGCGCCAGCTCGCGCCCCCCGATGCCGCGAGGGTCCTCGACGATCGCCGGGAGACCCCGGCTCAGCGCCCGTGTCCCCTCGACGGCCATGGCCCCGTTGATGGGATCGGCCCGCGGGGCCCACAGCGAGTCGACGCAGTGCGCGAGGGCGTTGAACCCCGAGGCCACGCTGATGTCGACCGGCAGGGAGAGCGTCAGCTCGGCGTCGTAGATCACGGTGCGCGGCAGGACCCGCGGGTCGACCCCGGTCGTCTTGCGTGACAGCTCCGTCATGCCCCAGACGTCGGTCGCCTCGGAGCCCGCGTAGGTCGTGGGGACGGCGACGATGGGCAGGCCCGACGTCAGGGCGACGGCCTTCGCGAGACCGGTCGTGGACCCGCCACCGACGCTGATGAGCACGTCGACGTCATGCTCGGCGGCCACGCGCCGGGCGCGTGCCGCCACCTCGGACGGGACGTGCATCACGACGTCGTCGTGGAGGACGGCCACCGCCAGGCCCGAGGTGAGGGCCTCCGCCAGCGCCCGCTCGTCCCGAGCCGCGACGACCATGGCACGCCTCGCGCCCATCCGCTCGATCTCGTCCGCCAGGCTCGCGCGCCCCTGGCCCGCGCCGAACCTGACCCGCTGCCCCAGGGTCAGGTGGTCGAACCGCGTCGGCGCGGGGCTCGCGGACGAGCGGTCGGCGTCGGCTCTCATCGTCGCCCGGCCGCGGCGGTCAGGGCATGCCGCAGCGCGGATGCCACCTGGTCCTGCGCCAGCGCGCTGGAGGTCGTCGCCCCGCGCATCCCGAAGAACAGGTGCGGGACGCCCTCGTAGGTCACGTGGCTCACGGCGACGCCGGCGGCCGAGAGCTTCTCGGCGTAGGCGGCGGCCTGGTCGCGCACGGGGTCCAGGCCGGCGGACACGAGCAGCGCGGGGACCGTCCGCTCGTCCACCGTGGCCCGCAGCGGCGAGACCCGCCAGTCCGACGGCGCGGTCCCCGCATCGCCCAGGTACAGCGCCGCGAAGGTCGCGAGGTCGTCGCCCGTGAGGATGTGGTCCGACCCGAAGCGCGCGACCGACCCGCCCGTGGCGGCCAGGTCGAGCACGGGGTAGACGAGCACCTGATGGGCCAGGTGCCCGACCCCGAGGGCCGGGGCCGCGAGCGCCGCGGCGGCCGCGAGGTTCCCACCCGCCGACTCGCCGAAAAGCGCGAGCGGCCTCGGTGAGGACCACACATCGTTCGGGCCGTCGAAGTGGCGCAGCACGTCGCAGGCGTCCTCGAACGCCGCCGGGAAGGGCCACTCCGGCGCCAGCCGGTACCCCACGCCGACGACCGCCTGGCCGGACGCCGAGGCCAGGTGGCGCGCCGTCGCGTCGAGCAGGTCGAGGCCACCCGACACCCAGCCTCCACCGTGGAAGGCCAGCGTCGCGCCCACGGCCCCCTGCGGCTCGTAGACCCGGCAGGGGATCGGCCCGTGACGACCGGGAACGGCCACCTCGCGCACCCGGTCGACGCTCGGGCCCGGGGGCAGCGATCGCGCCCGGGACGCGACCTCTCTCCGCAGCTCCTCGACGGAGCGCCCGGAGACCAGGTGCCGGCCGCGGGAGGCCGCCAACGCTCCGGCGACGCCTCGCTCAACGAACATGCGACTCCGCGCGGCCTTCCGCCACCCCGGTCAGCCGGGCCTTGAGCAGCAGCGCCAAGGACGTGGAGTAGAAGCGGCACATCGTCAGCGGCCCGCCCGCCACGTAGAACCCGGGCTGGGCCGTCTCGACCCACATGTTGCGCAGCTCGCCCGACTCGTCGAGGCCCCAGACCTCGCCGACCCGCTCTGCCACCGCGGCGCCGAAGAGGTCGGCGATCGAGTCGCCGAACGACGTGTACCCCGTGCAGAGGACGACCAGGTCCGACGCGAGCCGGCTGCCGTCGGACAGCAGGAGGTCGGACGCCCCGGCTTCGACGACGTCCACCCCGGACCGGACGGCGACCTGGCCGTCGGCGATCAGCTCGGAGGCCCCCACGTCGATGTAGTACCCGCCGAAGCGGGTGAGGAGCTTGACGAAGAAGCTGACGCTGTCGTCGACCAGGAAGCCGGCTCGGCGCAGCCGGGCATGCAGGTCGCGGTCGGCGTCGACCATGGACGCGTTCAGGCCGACGTGCAGGCGCTGGAGCAGGTTGTAGGGGATGGAGGACACCATCAGGTCGGTGTCCGCGATGGGCCGCACCCCCTCCTCCGTGCGATACCGCTGGTACGCGCGCGCCGACTGCTCCAGGCTGACCACCGTCGTCGGGGAGCGCTGGAGCATCGTCGGACGCCCGCCCCGCGCCAGCACGTCCTCCGCGACGTCGTGGGCGCTGGTGCCCGTCCCGACGATCGTCACCGACCGTCCGGCCACGTCGACCTGGCCGTCGTACTCGCTGGAGTGCAGGATGGGGCCCGCGAACCGCTCGGCGCCCGCGAGCGCGGGCTTCCACGGCTTGCCGCTCAGGCCGGTGGCCATCACGACGTGCGCGGGGTGCAGCGTCCGCACCTCGCCCCCCGCCCGCCGCACCTCGACCGCCCACCGGCCCGTCGCGTCGTCGCGCTCGCCGCCGAGGACGGTCGAGCTGGTCCACACGTTCAGCTCGAGCGCGTCCACGTAGAGCTCGAGCCAGCCCGCGAGCTTGTCCTTGGGCACGAACATCGGCCAGCTGTCGGGGAACGGCAGGTACGGCAGGTGGTTGCCGCAGATCTCGTTGTGCAGGCGCAGCGTGCGGTAGCGCGTGCGCCAGTTGTCGCCCACCCGCGCGTGCGCCTCGACCACCAGGGCGTCGACGCCCTGGTGGTCGAGGCGCGCGGCGAGCGCCAGCCCGGCATGGCCCGCGCCCACGATGAGCACCTCGGGGCTCCGGTCCCGGTAGGCCTGCTCCGCCGCCCGCCGCTCCGCCCACGTGTCGTCGTGCGCCGAGGCGAACTCGGTGTCGCGGTTGCTCAGCGACAGCGGGGGGCGGCCGGCCAACGACTCCGCCGCGGTCAGCAGCGTCGCGCCCACCCAGCCGGCGGGATCGGCCGCGGACGCAGCGCTCGTCAGGCGCAGGTGCCCCCGACCGCTCAACGCCGGCGCCGTCCAGGAGAGCTGGGCCTCCAGCGTCTCGCCGCAGTGCGGCAGCGCCGACCGCGTCACCGGGCCGTCCCGCCTGAGGACCGGCATCTCGTTGCCGGCCTCGCGCAGCAGGTGCTCGATCGCGAGCGGGCCGTGGGCCGTCTCGATCGTCCAGCCGAAGGTCAGCGAGTCACGCCAGTACCCGTCGTCGCCGAACAAGCCGGCCGCGCGCGCGTGATCGCCCAGGGCCAGCGACTCGTTCAGCCGCGCGATCCAGGCGTCGACCACCATGTCGTCCGTCATCAGCGAGGTCATCCGGCCGGCTCACGCGGCCAGGTAGTCCGGATCCTCCGGCCCGTGCGGGACGTCGAAGGTCGGCTCCCCGGTCACGATGGCCCGGAGGATCGCGCGCGCGGGGTACTCCGGCGTGTGCGTCACGAGGCCCGGGAGCGACTCCTCGCC
>Ga0247768_1000389_pt1 | contig 15870 bp, 15 predicted proteins | sample UWRJL016104C6_FD_179944 | JGI IMG/M metagenome (GOLD analysis project Ga0247768, IMG submission 179944) | Plant litter microbial communities from Arlington Agricultural Research Station in Wisconsin, United States - UWRJ-L016-104C-6 | ecosystem: Environmental > Terrestrial > Plant litter >... | reverse complement strand
ACCGGGCTTCCCCGTTGAAGACCGAGACGTTGTCCAGGCTCTTGCGGTAGTCCTCGCCGCCGGCCGCGATGGGGTCGATGCGCCCGAAGACCCGGTCGGCGATGTCGTTCCAGCGGACGGTGTCGAGCCGCGCGTGCACCCCGTACCGCGACGAGTGCCGGACGGTCTCGGCGACGTCCGCCGCGTACACGAATATCTTCGTCGGGATGCAGCCCCGGTTCAGGCAGGTGCCGCCGAAGACGTCACGTTCGATGATCGCGACTTTCGAGCCGTCGTAGTCGGGGGTCAGCAGGGAGTTGCCGGAGCCCGTGCCGATGATCGCGACATCGAAGCGTTCGGGCTCTGATTCGGTAGGTGTCACACGGAGCACGGTACTGCGATCGCGCCGACCCGCGCTATATTGTGTACACACTTTTAGCGCGGAAGGTCTACGCGTCATCTACGACGAACAGGTCGTTTCCCAGGTAATGCCCACTTGAACGGAGACTGACACAGCAAGTGTTCCGTAAGTATTGTCAACACTTTCCGCGTCCCTGTCGACGACCGATCAGCGAGCAGGAGACCGGGATGAGCCGGACCTCGTCCGAAGAGACCTCGCGCGCGACCAAGCGCGTCTACGACTTCGCCGAGGGCAGCAAGGACATGCGGGACCTGCTGGGCGGCAAGGGCGCGAACCTGGCCGAGGCGACGAATCTTGGCCTGTCGGGCCACGATCACCACCGAGGCGTGTCAGGAGTACCTGCGATCGGGGCACGGGGCCGGCGGGGCTGGCGGCGGAGATCGCCGAGCACCTGGCCGTGCTCGAACTGCGCATGGGCAAGCGGCTCGGCGACCCGATGCTCGTGTCGGTCCCCTCCGAAGCTAAGTTCTCGATGGTCGGCATGATGGAGACGGTCCTGAACGTAAGCTTGAACGACCAGTCGGTGCGCGGACTGTCGGCGCAGACCGGTAACGAGCGGTTCGCGTTCGACTGCTACCGGCGGCTGATCCAGATTCTCGGCAGGACCGTGCTCCGCATCGACAGCGAGCACTTCGAGGACACTCTCGAGGCGGCAAAAAACGCCAAGGGCGCCTGCTCCGACCTCGACCTCGACGCCACGGACCTGCGCAAGCTCGTCGAGATGTTCAAGTAGGTCGTGGCCGAACGGGCGGGGCGGGTGTTCCCGCAGGACCCGCGCGAGCAGTTGGACCTCACCCTGCGCGCCGTCTTCGACTCGTGGAACACCGAGCGGGCGGTCGTCTATCGGCACCAGAAGCGGGATCCCGAGCGGCGTCGCTACCGCCGCCAACATCTGCGCGATGGTTCGGCAACCTGGCCATGGCCTCGGCACCGGGGCGCCTTCACCCGCGACCCCGCCTCGGGCGCGCAGGGCGCGTACAGCGACCGTCGTCCCGGGCTGAACCTGGGCGTGTGCGGCGAGCACGGTGGCGATCCGGACTCGGTCCACTTCCTCGATCGCGTCGGGCTCGACTACGTGTCCAGCTCACCGTTCCGCGTGCCGGCCGCACGCCTCGAGGCGGCTCGCTCGGTCCTGGGCGCCTGGCGAGCGTGGCTGACTACGCTCACCGCGCACGCAAGGCCCACCACTAGCGAGAAGAGCTGCACCGCGAGGGTCAGGCCGACGCCCGAGGAGAGGGCGCCGACCCCGACGACCGCCACCGTAACGCCGAGGTAGATCGCCACGAAGAACATCGACATGATGTTGCCGCGACGGTCACTCGGCGCGATGGCGCCGACAACGCGGGCGGATCCGCTGAACACCAGGCCGTGACCGGCTCCGGCGACGGCGGCCGCCAGCGCGCAGAGCACCGCGGAGGTCGCCCAAGCTGCGCTCGCGAGGATGCCCAGCCCGGCGACGAGCACGATGAGTCCGAAGATCTGCAGGGGCCGCGTCTGACGTCTGCGTCCGCCGAGCTGGGCGAGAGCGGAGCAAGTAAGCATCAGGGCCTGGACGCCGCCGGACACCACGCTGTTGTTCGTGTGGAGGTAGGTCCTAAGCAAGGATGGCGCCAGGGCAAGGAAAAGGGCCGCGACGACCCAGGCGAGCACGGCTGAGCCGCCGGCACGAAGAAAGGTGGGCAGGATGTTCGCGGGAACTGACGGCCAGCGGATCTTGACGTGTCGCCCGTGTGTTTTCCTCGCCGCAGGGAAGCCGGCGAGGAGCCCCGCCAGGGCTGCGAGGAGGAGCGCCAGCTCCACCAAGTAGGACAGCTGGAGCGGTGCCGGGCCGTATTGTGCCAGCACACCAACGCACATCGGCCCGACCGCGGTACCTACGCAAGTCGCCAAGGTCGCTGCCAGTGCGGCTTGCGCGATGTCGGAACGCAGATGCGTGTCGGCGAGGGCGGCCGCTGCCGAGCCTTGGGTCGCCCCGACAGCCAAGCCTTGTAGAGCGCGCCCGGCGAAGAGCCACCAGACATTCCGCGCCGCGGCGAGCACGACCGCGGCGGCCACGGCGATGACGATCGCGATGACCAGGACCCGCTTGCGCCCGATGGCGTCCGAGAGCGGTCCGAACACCAGGAGCGCCGGCGCGATGCAGAGGGTGTAGGTGGCGAAGATGCCGGTCACGGTAAACGGGGACAGGCCGTAGGCGTCCACATACCTCGGGAACAACACCGGAGGCATGTTGACGCCCACGGTCACGATGGTCAGAGCCGACGTCACTGCCGCGAAGGCCAACCATCCATCGGCGGGTTGCGTGCCTGCCCGCAGATCGAGGGCAGGCACGTGTGCGGGACGGCTGATCCGCCGGAACGACCTCACGTCACACCCTGCCGGAAGATCGCTGGCACCGGCTGCCGCTCACTGGATCGCCCATCTCCTGAACCTGACGGCTCACTCTCGTCGAGACCTCTGAAAGTGTCAACATATAAACCGCTTTCACGTACACATATGGTAGTTATGGGTTTGTTGGACCAGGTATACAGAGTAGAGTGTCAACACATTATCTGGTGTTGCGGATCCAAGTGTAGTAATGTTCACCACCCGGGGGATCACTGCTCGACCACGCCGGCCACCCAACGTGGGGTCGCCGGGCGTCGCACCAAAGGAGGCGAGACGCCATGTCGATCCAGGAATCCATCGACCGATCACCGTTCTCGAGACGGCAGGTTTTCATCGTCGGTCTGTGCTTCGTGATCAACGCCGTCGAGGGCTTCGACCTATTTGTGACGGCCTTTTCGGCGTCGAGCGTGGTTGCCGTCTGGGGGCTCACCAGTGCACAGCTCGGGATCCTGCTGAGCGCGACGCCAGTAGGGATGGCGATCGGCTCATTGTTCCTCGCGCCCCTCGCCGACCAGTTGGGCAGGCGGCCGCTCATCGTCTGGTGTCTCGCCCTGAGCGGAGCCGGGATGGTGCTGGCGGTGGTGTCGCCGAGCTATACCGTCCTGCTCGTCGCACGCGCACTGACCGGCCTTGGCATCGGGGGGCTCGCTCCGGGGCTGCCCGTGATCCTCGCCGAGTACACGCCGAGCCGTCGCCGCGGGACGACGATCATGTTTTCTTCTGCGGGGCCCGCGCTGGGCGGTGTGATCGGCGGGGCGACCTCGGCGGCACTGGTCGGCGCCTACGGCTGGCGCGTGCCGTACCTCGTCGGCGCGGTAGCGACGCTCGTGCTTTTGGGGGTGGTGATCGCGGCCATGCCGGAGTCGATCACATTCCTGGTGGCCCGCCGTCCACGCAACGCGCTGGCCCGCGCGAACCGGCTGCTTGCGCAGATCCGCCAGCCCGAGCTCGCCGAGTTGCCTGCCAGGACGGTCGTGAGCGGACCTGCGCGGTCCATGTGGACCGGTGTGCTCGGCCGCGGGGCCACGACCAAGACCCTGTTCATCTGGGTGGCGTTCTTCTGCACCGTGGGCGTGTTCTTCTTCGCCAACTCCTGGACCCCGCGCCTGCTTCAGGCGAGCGGCGCGTCTGCGGTGCAGGCCGCGCAGTCGGGCATCCTGCTCAATGCCGGCGGCTTCGTCGCGACGGTCCTGTTCGCCGCGCTCGCCCTCAAAGTCAGCACCCGGCTGCTCGTCGTGATGGCGCTGTTCGGCGTCGGTGGCGCGCTGCTGTTGATGAACGTCGTGCTCGGCAATCTCGGCGGGGTGCGCGGGGTGGCCATCCTGCTGGGCCTGTGCATCAACGCCTCGACGGCCGGGATCTACGCCATCGTCCCGGGCCTCTACCCGGCCCTCGCCCGGATGACCGCGGTGGGCTGGGCGATGGGCGCGGGCCGGATCGGGGCCATCCTCGCCCCGCTCCTGGCCGGCGTTCTGCTCGACCGGCGTTGGACCCCCGGCGACCTGCTGGTGCTGTTCGCCGCCCCGGCGGCGGTGGCCGGCCTCGTTGTCCTGGTAGTGACCGGGGCCGGGCCGTCCCGGTGGCTGCCCGAGGCTGCCCCTTCCGCCCCATTGACGGAAAGTGTCAACTCTTGAGCTAATGTCGGCCGCCCTGGTCGAAGCTTCATTCCTAATCAACGTGCGTTTGTGGCTACCAACTGTCGACACTTTAGGTAGAGTGGAGAGTGAGTAGTGAACCGGAGGCGGTCCATGAGAACAACGATGTCGGAACAGTCGCTCAGTGTCGTCACCATTCTCGAGCGCGCGGAACGGCACCACGGCCACAAGGTGGTCACCACCGCCGTCGGGCAGGCGAGGGAGCGGATCAGCTACTCGGATTGGGCCGGCCGGGTCCGTCGCCTCGTGTCGGTGCTGGACGGCCTGGGGGTCAGCGCCGGGGGACGGGTGGCGACATTCGGCTCGAACTCTGCCCGCCACCTCGAGGTGTACTACGCGGCGCCTTGCTCGGGCCGGGTCATCCACGCGCTCAATCCGCGGCTCGAAGCCGATGAGCTGTCATACCTGCTGAACCATTCTTCGGACGAGGTCGTCTTCGCCGACCGTGCTCTGCTGCCGCGCCTGGTTCCGGCGCTGGCGACGGCTTCCAGCGTCAAGCACCTCGTGCTCTTCGACGGGGCAGAGCCCCGGCCGGGGGATCCGGGGATCGGAGACCTGGGCTGGATCGATGTCCACGGATACGACTCCTTGGTGGACACGGCGTCTGCCAGTGAACTGTCCGTAGTGGACGAGCGGAACGCTGCGGCGGTCTGCTACACCAGTGGCACCACCGGAAACCCGAAGGCGGTGGTGTACAGCCACCGGTCGATCTTCCTCCAGCAGATGTCGCTGATGGCAAGGGACTCGATCGGGATCGGCGAGGACGACGTGGTGCTGGCCGTCGTCCCCATGTTCCACGCGAACACCTGGGGGCTGGTCCATGCATCGCTTGCCACCGGTGCCGCACTCGTCCTGCCAGGCGCCGACCTGTCCGGCCCGGCACTGGCCGATCTGATCGTCCAGGAGAGAGTCAGTGTCACCGCCGGCGTGCCGACCATCTGGACCGCGGTGCTGCCGAACCTGTCCGGCCGCGACGCCTCGTCGCTGCGGGTCGTGATGACCGGCGGCGCCCCGGTCCCGACAGCGCTCAGCGAAGGTTACCGGCGCGCCACGGGCATTCCGCTCACGAACGCGTGGGGGATGACCGAGACCTCCGCGAGCGGGCCAGTCAGCACGCTGCGCCGGGAAGAACGGACTCGCTCCGAGGAGGAGCAGGCGCGGTTGCGCACTTCGGCGGGGCGCACGATGTTCGGCATCGACGCCCGCATCGCCGACGACGCCGGAACGGTGCTCCCCTGGGACGGGGAAAGCACCGGTGAGCTGCAGTGCCGGGGCCCCTGGGTGACGGCCGGGTACTACAACGACCCCAGAGGTCGCGACGGGTTCACCGCCGATGGCTGGCTTCGCACGGGCGACGTAGCCACAATCGACCCGGACGGGCGGATCTGGCTCGTCGACCGTGCCAAGGACATGATCAAGTCCGGTGGCGAGTGGATCGGCTCGGCGGAGATCGAGAACGCGCTCCTCACGCATCCGCATATCTCGGAGGCCGCGGTGATCGGCGTGGCATCGGCGAAATGGTCGGAGCGGCCGCTGGCGTGTGTCGTGCTCAAGCGCAGGGCCAGCGCGGACGCCGACGAGCTGCGCAGTTTTCTCGGCGCGTTGCTGCCGAAATGGAAGATCCCAGACCGCATCGTCTTCGTCGGCGAAATTCCCAGAACCAATGTCGGCAAATACTCGAAGCGCGAGCTGCGCGAGATGTTCGCCGGAGTGGTCCTGCCGTGACCATACGAATTTGCACGTTGCTCGACCCCAACGGAAGGTGATCCATGGCTGACCCGACAGATCTGCTCTCGCCCACGCTGTTTTCCGGAAAGACCGCTTTTGTGACCGGCGGCGGCAGCGGAATCAATTTGGGAATCGCCGCCACGTTCGCGCGACTCGGCGCCGCGGTCGCGATCTGCGGGCGATCGCAGGAGCGTCTTGACGGGGCCGCCGAAAAGCTGCGGGGGCTCGGCGCAAAGGTGTGCGCGGTGGCCGCCGACGTTCGCGACCACGCCGCCGTGACGGACGCCTTCGCCAGGAGCGCCGATGAGCTCGGGCCGGCGTCGGTCGTGGTCTCCGGGGCCGCCGGGAACTTCGTCGCGCCGGCCGAGAAGATCAGCTCGAACGGCTTCCGCACCGTGGTCGACATCGACCTGGTCGGAAGCTGGCACACCGCCAGCGCCGCGTTCGAGCAGCTACGCGCAACCCAGGGCACTCTGCTGTTCATCTCGGCCGCACAGGCGTCCGTGCCCTTCGCCTACCAGGCGCATGTCGGCGCCGCGAAGGCCGGTGTCGACCACCTGATGCGAAATCTCGCCCTTGAGTGGAGCCGCTACGGCATCCGCTGCAACTCCATCGCCCCGGGGCCGATCGCCGACACCGAGGGTATGCGCCGCCTCGAGCAGGCCGCCGACAAGAACACCTGGCTGAAGATGATCCCGCTCGGACGTTACGGTGCCGCCGAGGAGATCGGCGTGATGGCCTCGGTGCTCGGGTCGCCACTCGGTGGTTTCATCACTGGCGCTCTCGTCGTCGTGGACGGCGGGCAGGCGCTCATGGGCTCCTCGACCTTCAATGAGGCCGTCGCCGCGACGCTCAACGCTTCGACGCGCTGACGCCGATGCCCGACCAGTCCTGCCGCTTCAGCTGGTCCAGCGAGGCGATCTCGGCCCTGCCCGGCTCGCGGCGCACGCCCGCGATCACCGGCTCCGCCAGGGCCGGGCGGAGCGGGCGGATCTAGGTGTTCGAAGCCGTCGGGGATTGCAGAGGACGGCGCGATCGTGACGCCGAGACCTTGACGCCGAGACCTTCCGCGGCGAGCCGCACCGCGGTCGAGATCTGCGAGGCCCTGCCGACCGTCCGCGGGGCGAGGCCGTGGTCGGCGAGCAGGCGCGCTAGATATTCGTCGAGCTTGCTGGTGCGGCGGAACCGCACCCACCCCTCGGCCGCAAGATCTTCGAGGAGGAGCGGCTTGTGCCGGCGAAGAAGTGGGTGGCCTTGCGGTAGCACGGCGACGTACGACTCCTTGCCCAGCGTATGAATGTCGAACGTGCATCCCGGCGGGATCTCGTGCACGAGGAGTATGTCGAGAGTGCCCTGGCGCGCGAGCCGCTCCATGTCCGCGGGGTCGGGCTCCTCGTGGATGGTGACCTGCAGGCGGGGATGACGGCGGCGCAGCTCGCCGAGCGCGCGCGGGAGCTGGCGGGCCCCGAGTCCCATGTGGACGGCGATGATCAGCTCGCCCGTCAGGTCGCCGTCGGCGGCCCGGGCGGCGGAGAACGCACGCCGGGAGGCGGTGGCGGCGACCTCCGCCTCCGCCAGGAAAGCCCGCCCCGCCACGGTCGGCGTCATACCCTGCGGGGTCCGCGTGAACAGGCGCACCCCGACCTGCTTCTCCAAGGTGCCGATTTGCTGGGACAGCGACGGCTGGGCCAGCCCCAGCCGCTCGGCCGCCGCCGTGATGCTGCCCTCCTCGGCCACAGTCAGCGCGTACTCGTACTGACGCAGGTTAATTCAGATCCGCCTCGCTGCATAGAAGTATTCTATGTGGAGCATAGTATCGAACTCCTTTCGCCTATGTCCGGCGTACCTTTGGACTGCAAGTGCCAGTTCGTGCAGGAAAAGGAGAAATAATGCGTCTTGCAGACAAGGTCGCTCTGGTTACGGGCCTCGGCCTAGCGATAGCCGAGCGGTTCGCGGCAGAAGGCGCCCACGTCTACATCACATGACGCCGAAAGGAAGTTCTCGACGACGCAACGACTTCCATCGATGGTCGTGTTACGGCGGTCGCCGCGGACTCCACATCGTCGAACGATCTCGACGGTCTGGCCGAGACCATCAGAAGGGAAAGCGGGCGCCTCGACGTGCTCGTCGCCAATGCGGGCATGATCGAGCGGGCGGACTTTCGGCGAAGTGACCGAGGATTATTTTCGACCGTACGTTTGATGTCAACGCGCGCGGCACGATGTTCACTGTCCAGACGGCTCAGGTGTAGTCGCCGTTGGCACTATCGATTTCGGAGGAACACATGCGACGCGTGGTCTGCGAGGCGTTCGGCGATCCCCTTGCCCTGCGGGTGGTGGAGGAACCGACACCGCGGCCGGGGCGCGGTGAGGTGCTCATCGAGCCCGCGGCGGTCAGCGCCACCTTCGTGGACGGGCTCATCGTCCGCGGCGCCTACCAGGTCCGGCCGCCCTTGCCGTTCACACCGGGCACCTGCGTGGCCGGGCGGATAGCCGCAGTGGGCGAAGGCGTCGAGACCCCGGCCGCCGGGACCACGGTGGCGACCGTGCTCAGCCATTTCGGCGGCTACGCCTCCCACATCGTGGTGCCTGCCGAGGTCGCCGTACCGGTGCCCGGCGCGGTGTCCGTCGATGTCGCCGCGGCCATGGAGAGCTACCTGACACTGGCCTTCGCGACAACGCATCGTGTCAAGATCGAGGCAGGCGAACACGTCGTCGTCCTAGGCGCGGGCGGGAGCATCGGGTCGGCCGCGGTCGATACGGCGCGCAGTCTCGGCGCCCACGTCGTCGCGGTTGCCTCGACCGAGGACAAACGCGCCGCGGCCCGGGAGGCCGGGGCCGAAGTGGTCCTCGGCTACGACAATCTCAAGGACGACATACGCGCCGCCACTGGCGGTGGCGCGGATGTGGTCATCGACCCGGTCGGCGGACCTGCAGCGGAAAGCGCTTTACGTGCGCTGGCGACGGGCGGGCGCTTCTGCGTGCTCGGCTTCGCGTCCAGCGACATCCCGCGGTTGCCGTCCAACATCGTCTTGCTGAGAAACCGAACCGTCGTCGGCGTCGACTGGGGTCACTGGTCGCGCGAAGGCGGAGGACCTCGCGGGAACGCGAAGGTGCTCGAAGGCGTCCTCGCCAAGGTGGCGCGCGGGGAACTGCATCCCGGACAGCCATCGACCGCGCCACTCGCCGACGCCGGCCAAGTGCTCCAGCTGTTCGGTGAGCGCCGCGCGATCGGCAAGTATGTCCTGCATCCCTGATCCGGCGGGAAGTGGCCGCGAAGGTCGACGAACCACGTCGACCTTCGCGGCCGGGGAATCAACTCCGAAGGCCGCCCGACGCGGTGAGGCGCTCCCCGGTGACCCATGCGGCGTCGTCGGAGGCGAAGAACACCGCAACCTTCGCCAGGTCTTCCGGTCGCCCCATGCGCCCCAGCGGCGTGCGCTCGATCATCTCCTTCTCGGCATCGCTTCCCATGAAGTTCGAAGCATGGATGCCCTCGGTCCCCACACCACCCGGCGCGAGGGTGTTGACCCTGACCCCACGCGGACCGAGCTCGGCCGCCAGCACCCGGGTGAGCGCGTCGACAGCGCCCTCGGTGGCGGCGTAGACGGACATCCCGGGAATCGCGCGAGCGCTGTCGAACGACCCGATGTTGATGATCGAGCCGCCATCGGGCCCGAAATGCTTGAGCGCCTCATGAATCGTGAGGATGGGCCCGAGCACGTTGACGGACAACTGACGCGAGATATGCTCCTGCGTCGCCGCTTCTATCGGCTCCGCGTGCCACACCCCGGCATTGTTGACCACGACGTCCAGCCGGTCGTAAGTGCGCACGATCTCGCTGAAGACGCGTTCGACATCGCCAGGCACGGAGACGTCGCCCTGAGCCGCGACGGCCACCCCTCCGCCGTCGCGGATGTGGCTCACGACCTTTTGCGCTCCCTCGGCGTCAGAGGCGTAGTTCACCACCACAGAGGCGCCGGCGGCGGCGAACTCTTTCGCGATGCCGACGCCGATTCCCTTGGCAGCGCCAGTCACGAGCGCGACCTTTCCTTGCAACTTGTTCGAAGTGCTACCAGTCATGACTTCCGTTCTCTCGTCCCGGGACCGGAACATGCCCGGTGCGGCAAGAGCGAGAGTAGTTATGCAAAGTCATAGGCACAAAGTGGATTCCTTTATGTTCTACATAGGAAATATCTATGTGCTCACTACAGCGACCATCCTCCGTCGACGAGCTGCGCAGTCCCGGTGATGAACGAGCTTTCGTCGCTTGCGAGGAACACGGCGAGGGCCGCCACTTCGCCGGGTTCGCCCAGCCGTCCCATCGGATGAGTGTCCTTCAGGTGCTGCAGTGCCTCCGCCGCCGAGGAGCCGCCAGCTTCGGCCAAGGCACCGGACCCCAGCCTGGCCAGCAGTGACGGGGACAGGATCGGCCCGGGTGCGATGCAGTTGCACCGGACGTTCTGCCGGACGAAGTCCAGGGCGATCGCCCGTGTCAGCGCCGTGATGGCGCCCTTCGTCGCCGTATAGGCGTACCTGTTGAATCCACCCCGGGCCAGCCCGTGAGTGGAGGTCACGTTGATGATCGACCCGCCCCCCGACGCGAGCATGCCAGGCAGGAACGCCCGCACGGTCCGGTGCACCGACTTCGCGTTGACGGCAAAGGAAGCGTCCCAGTCATCGTCCGAACAGTCCAGCACCGAACCGTTGTGCACGATCGCCGCGGCGTTGAACAGCACGTCCACCGGCCCCACGGATCCGGCGATTCCCTTGATAGCGCTTGGGTTCGTGACGTCAACGACCGCCGTGGCGACACCGTCGAGGCCGTCGAGCCCAGCGAGCGCCTCCGCGTTCACGTCGGTGGCGATCACGGTGGCGCCCTCCCGGGCGAACGCCTCGGCCGTTGCGCGACCGATGCCGAGCGCCGCCCCAGTGATGAACGCCCTCTTGCCTTCGAGTCGTCGACTCACGTGTGCTCACCTCGGTTCTCGTCGATGCCAGGGTCAGTGTGCTTCGCTCACGGGCGCCCATGTTCGCGCGCGGGCGGTGAGCCAGTCCGTCGCCGCGGCGAACCAGGCGTCCGAGTTGAGCTGCAGGTTCAGATCGTGACCCGAGTCGCTGAGCACAAACACCTCGAGCTGCGCTTCCGGCGCGTAGTACTTGGCCTCGACGGCGCGCACCGACTCCGCGGTGGAACAGTCGACCGCGTCGGGTCCACACCAGACGATGTCGTGGTCTCCGACGGCCACGAGAGTTGGCGCCTGGACGCCGCGGGTCGTGTCGTCCGTCTGCCAACGTGCCAGGTGCGCCATCTCGCTGAACGACACCGTCTCCTTCAACTCCTCGTCGAGCGCGATGACAGCGGGATCGGCATTCTCGGCCAGGTAGAGCATCTCCGCGCGAGTACCGGGTTTGCTGGTCTTGTACCCGGCGTCGAGGTGCGCGAACTTCGGCTCCTGCGAAGCCGCGTACGCGGCGATGTTCCCGCCCATTGCGGCAGCGCCGGCCGCGCTGGTGGCATGCAGGGCGGAAGTGAGGATCAGGGCGTCGACGTCGCCGTGGACCGCTGCCACGCGTGATGCCACGAGCGTTCCGTAGGAATGGCCGACGAGGACGACCCGATCGAAGGAGCGGCCGAGGCTCCCGTCGCGCAACGAGGTCACGAGCTGGTGGATCACGAACGTGTTGGAGTCCAGGTCGACCCGCGTGCTGTGTGGCCGCGTGCTGCGCCCGTTGCCGACGCGGTCGACGTTCAGCGTCGCGTATCCCTGGGAAACCATGTGGTCGACGTAGGAATAGCGTTCCGGCTGGTACGGGAAGTCCCAGTAGGTGCCGTTGTAGATCGCTCCGTGCAGGAGAACCTGGACGACGGTGGGCATGCCGTCGGCCTGTACGCACAGTTCGGCGTAGACCTCGTGTTCCGTCGGTTCTCCCGGTGCCAGGCTCACCGGAATGCGCAGCTCTCGCATTTCGATGCCGAGTTTTTGTTTGTGTCTCAGGTCCGGCGTTACCATGTGAACTCCCGAATAGTCGGCCGAATCATTTACCACTTCAGTGAAACCCCGCCGTCGACGACGAGGTCCGCGCCCGTGATGTAGCGGGCTTCATTGCTGGCGAGAAATACGGCTGCCCAGGCGATATCCCAGCCCGTGCCCCCCAATCTCAAAGGCACCTCGGCCGCACGCGTCTGCCACATCTGGTCGGCATCGCCGGAGTAGAGGTCGTTTTCCCTGGCGGCTTTTTCGACGAGCGGGGTCTGCATCATGCCAGGGAGAATCGCGTTGACGCGGATTCCCAGCGGAGCGACTTCCACGGCGGTAGTCCTGGTCAGATGCAGCAAAGCCGCTTTCGACGCGTAGTACGCGGAATAAGGCATGCCCATGTAGCGAATTCCGGAGATCGACGCGATGTTCACGATCGCGCCGCTGTGCCGCTTGGTCATGACCGGAATCACGTGCTTCATCGTGAGGAAGTGGACTTCACGTTCACGCTCATGACCCGGTCCCACACGGTCTCGTCAAGATCCTGCACCGAACCGAATTCGGCGATGCCGACGTTGTTGTGCAGGATGTCGATGCTGCCGATCGCCCGTTCGCATTCGGCGACCACACGGGCGACGTCCTCGGCCTTGGTTGCATCCGCGGCTGCGGCGTAGGCCTTGGTGCCTTCCGCGCGAGCAAGGGACGCTGTTTCCTCGGCGGCGTCGCGGTTCACGTCCACGCAGACCACCGTCGCGCCCTCACGTGCGAAAGCGACCGCTGTCGCCTTGCCGTTGCCCCAGCCTGGACCTATGGAGCCCGCTCCGAAGACCAGCGCGGCCTTGCCTGCCAGACGTTCCGCCATTGGAACCTCCTCCGAGTCGCATACGTCGGGCCCCGATCGAGAAACCCTGTCACGGCCGATGAGACAATGTCAACACTTCGAGGTGTCTATGACTGATCCACGTCCCGTAATGCGTGGTTGCCCCGATATCTGTTGACACTTACACTGGTCTGACGTTGATCGAATGGAGGTCGAGTCGTGGGCGAACCGGAGGATGCACTGATCGAGGTCGTCGCGCAGCTGGCGATCAGGGACGTCCTGTACCGGTTCTGCCGTGGCGTCGACCGGGGTGACGCCGACGCCATGTTCAGCGCGTTCCATCCCGACGCGACCGACAGCCACGGCCCAGGAGGCCCGGAGCAGATCGTCCCGATGCTGGTGCAACGGTTCGACGAGACCCCACGCGTGGGCCAACACCACATCACCAACGTCCATGCCGAGGTCGACGGCGACGTCGCCGCGGTGGAGAGCTACTTCCTGCTGTTCAACGCACAGCCCGAAGAGCGGGGCGGCGAGCACGACCTGGTCGGCGGGCGCTACCTGGACCGGTTCGAGCGCCGGAACGGCGAGTGGCGGATCGCCGCCCGGAAGATCGTCGTCGACGTGGCGCGTTCCGCTCTCTCTGGATCGGATCTGATCGGCACGCTGCCGTACCTCAGGGGTGACCGTCGCGAAGAGGATCCGTCAGCCGCGCTGTTCACTCAGGTGCGAAACCAAGCGAGAGTCGAGGAAAAGTGAAGTTCGGAATCGCTGTACTGCTGAAGTCGCCGGTCGCGAGCCGCGAAGCGCTTCAACGAATCGCCCAGACCGCGGAGTCTCTCGGCTACGACTGGGTCGGGCTCAACGACAGGGTGGTCCACCCCGCGCAGGTCGAGTCGCGCTACCCGTACACCGAGTCCGGCGAGGTGGGCCCGCACTGGCTGAGGAAGGACGGCGAGGTAATCGCGAACTCGCTCGAGACGCTGACGTCGTTGTCCTTCCTCGCCGGCTGCACCGAAAAGATCGGCCTCGCGACGATGGTGCTCGTCCTGCCGTACCGCCCGCCCGTGCTGGCCGCGAAGATGTTGGCGACTGCCGATGTCCTCTCGGGCGGGCGGGTGATCGCGGGAGTCGGCCCGGGCTGGCTGAAAGAGGAGTACGACGCGCTCCAGAACCCGCACTATGCGGCTCGGGGCAAGGTCCTCGACGAGTACCTCGCGGCGTTCCGGGTCCTGTTCAGCGAGGATGAACCGAAGTTCTCCGGGGAGTTCGTCGACTTCGGTGGCATCGCGTTCGAGCCGAAGCCGGCGAACAGGAGGATCCCGGTCTGGATCGGGGGCGAGAGCAAGCGTTCCCTGCGCAGGGTGGCGAAGTACGCCGACGGATGGTGCCCCGCGACAACGTCGCCGCGGGTACCACTGGACACTGTGGGCGGGTTCACGACCGCTATGGACTCACTGCGCCGAGCGTGCGACGAAGAAGGCCGGGACCCCGGCGACATCGACGTCGTGCTGTGGCCGGGGCGTTTCCCCCGCGACGGGGCGCCGGACACCCGGGTGCCGTTCTACGGTGATACCGCGTCCGCAATCGACGACATCGGCAGCTACGCCGACCACGGGATGACCGGTCTGACATTGCACCTGCAGAGCAACGATCTCGACGAGACACTGGAGCAGATGCAACGCTACGCCGAAGATGTGCTTCCGCATTTCCGCGGATGACTCGCGGGCCGCCCGGCGAGCCCGGTAATGCTCGCCGGCGGAGGTCGGCCAGTCAAGCAATCAGCTCGCTGCGCAAGCGGTGGCCGCAGGACCAGTTTGCCGGGAGTGCTGCCATTCTCGCTCTGCCGGTGCGCCTGCGCGGCGTCGACCGGCGGGCAGGACTGCGCCGGCCTGATCCGTAAGTCCTCGTCGCGCTCCAGTTCGGCCAGGTCCTCGCCGCCGTTTTCGACGGCGAAGTCGGCGATGGTGACGATCCGATCTGCGGTGCCACTGCGCAGTTCGATGGAGTCGGAAAGTGCACCCGGGCCGACCCCGTCGAAGACTGCGGCCACGACGTCCGGTGACAGCGCGCGTACCCACTCCACCAGCGCGTCGCCGTAGGAGACTGGGACAACTCCCCAAGATCGCAAATAGTCGTGGTTGCCGGAGGACGCGGCGCCGACGGCTGTCGCGCCACGACCGGAAAGGTCTACCTGGTTTGCGATAACTATGGCCCTCACGGCAAGGCCGAGGTCAGGACCTGGTGCGCGGCCAACGACATCGAGCTGGTCTTCACGCCCACCAACGCGTCGTGGTTGAACTGGATCGAATGTGAGTTCACCGCGGTCCGCCACTACCTCCGCTGGCGCAACCGCCACTGCCACCCCAAACGCCACTTCGCCGTCCACTCCAACATCCGCCGCCCGAATTACCTACCCAAGGTTGCTTGATACGGCACTAGGTGGCGAGCGCGAGCCGGTGTCGCCCGCTCGGTCCGCTTTTTGATGCTGCGCAGCATTCGCTGGCTCATCAGGAAAATGATGAGCCCAGCGACGCAGGTAGTGGTAACGCTCCCTCACCACAAACCGTGTTGTTTTGTCCGGTCCGTCGCGCAGTGCGAAGCTCCAGGTGAAGTCATATGGTGCAGCCGTGTCTCCCATCGGGATTCCACCAAGGAGGACCAGCAATTTGGGTGGCTCGACGAGGGCAACGGTCAGCGCAACCTCGGGAGGGAGGTGTACCGAGGCACCGATGTCGACCCTGGAAGCCGCTCGGTGGGCCGCGCGCGAAGCCGTTGTGCGAAGAACCACGCTGCGCCTGCTGCACGCCAGTGTCTTCGGCCGGCAATCTCACGGCGATCATGCGTCCGGGCGCCAAGAGGACGATCTGTTGTTGGAAAGCGCGGATCGGTGGATCGG
>Ga0247768_1000383_pt1 | contig 15955 bp, 17 predicted proteins | sample UWRJL016104C6_FD_179944 | JGI IMG/M metagenome (GOLD analysis project Ga0247768, IMG submission 179944) | Plant litter microbial communities from Arlington Agricultural Research Station in Wisconsin, United States - UWRJ-L016-104C-6 | ecosystem: Environmental > Terrestrial > Plant litter >... | reverse complement strand
GGGCAGAGTACGGGGAGTGCTGCTGTTGCGCCGGATGTTTTTTGGGCGGCGACGACGGGGGTTGTTGATGGTATGTTGATTTGCTTTCTCGTGCCAGTTTCTCCAATATACTTTTGTTGGCCGTGCTTAACATGATTGATGCTAATACGTTTTTATAGATGTCCTTGATGCGGTATCGGAGCTTGTGGATCCCTTCGTAGCTATTCGCACGGAGAACTCGTCTACTTCGACGACTACTGATGCAGGCCTTACGGAATCTCAGACCACGGTTTCGGAACTGCTGGCAGCAGCTTCTACGTCATCTTCTTCTAAAACGACAGCGGCCTCTGGTGTGTCTGTGTCAATTGACATTGAGGCTCCAGAGACGTCTACCTCGACCAGCACTACGCTCTGGTGGACTCCGACCGAAACGAGTTCGTCTTTGGCGTCGACCACTGCTTCTGCGGCTTCAGAGAGTCAGGACTCTAGTATTCCAAGCGAAACCGACATCTTCGGATGGCGCTCTTTATTCAAATTTCTCGATGCTCTTAATGGCGAAGGAACGGCCTCCCGACTCGTTGATCCACTTGCCACGGACTTCCCCACAGCAAATGAGATCCCGCCTTTGGAACTAGATACTACATCTGCATCCACCACATCCTCTTTGGATATAGATACCACTTCGACATCAACTACATCCTCCCTGGATACAAGCATTGAAACACTCCCAGTCGACATCCCGCTCTCCACTTCCTCTCCAACTACTTCATCTACCTCCTCCGCTACTTCCCGCCCCAATCCCCTCACCACATCCGCCTCTTCCTCCTCCTCCTCCTCCTTCCCCTCCCTTGCTCCCACAACCACAGGCTTCCCAGCCTCCTCTTCGGACACAGATACCGATAGCCCCCTCATCGAAAGCGCAGCCATAATCCAAGGCATCCAAGACCTCCTCGGTATGCTAGTGCACCTCATTTTCGGCGCTTCCCCAGGTCCCGTTATCCCGGCTCTGGATGACGAGAGCCTAGACACTTTATTTGGAGTCGGTTATGAAGGAGTTTCTTCTTACGCGAATGGTTTAGATGCTGCTGATGAGGAGCCTGTTGCGCTTTCTTCTTCGGCTTCTGGTTCGAAGACGTCGAGTGCGGGTCTTAGTACGGGGTTTGGCACGACTACGGCTAGTGGGACGGAGACGGCTACGCCTAAGAGTGTGCCTTTTGAGACTGGGACGGTGAGTATTTGGAAGAGGGAGGAGGTTCCTAGTGAGGTTCCGGTGCCGGATTATTTTGCTTGGAGGGAGGAGGTGCTGGCTAGGAGGGAGGATGAGGTTGGTGCGGGGGGGAATTGGAAGGTTTGGAGGGAGGGGATGTTGGAGGGTTGGGATGGGGAGGATATGGAGTTTGTGGATGAGTTGGTTTAGGGGAGGATATGATTTGAATGGAATGGGAAAATTGTTACGGTCGGTGGGTGGGAGATTTAAAATTGAACGTGGGGTGGAGATGTTGATATGATTTCATGATTGTTGTTTGCTATTTTTAGTTTTTAATCTTGATTTTTTCTTCTATCGGCGATGTGATGATTGATTTGTCGAAATTTGAATGGTAGTGAAGTTCATGTGAAATGTTCGATCTTATTCAGTCATGTTTCTCGAGATCGTTGGTGACTGTGGAGATGATGCGTTGACAAATTTCTGCAATCTTTTTATCCCTGGGATAGGCCAGGTTCGAGGTTAGGAAATTAATAGCCGATTGTGGTCAGTTCGCATCGCCATCTAGGCAGTGATTTTCTCTCTATCACTACGTAGAGTACTCTATAATCGTCAGTTTTTAAATCAAATAACGTATATTTACGAATTTAATATATATACATCTGTCAAGGCTGAGGGGGGCTGGGGGGGGCTGGGGGAAATTTTGGGTGTGGCTTAGCTGCGGTGAAGGGTCCTTATTCGCCGGCTCCACACCAATGATATTCCAGAGTCCTGGTGTGTCCACAAACTCGTATTTTTCAGCTCCAGCCTTATTGCTCAGCCACTCGCAGATAAAAGGCAAGCAGACCCCGCAGTTGAGCTTTCGTCCTGTATTCTGCATACCGCGCCAGATTCTGGATAAGTCGAGCTTTTTGTCGGAATCGACACATTCCGCTACCGGCCTTCATGGATACCTCGTCCACGTGGAGCTCCTTTTGCGATAGGCTTCCTCCCCAAGTGCTGTATAAAGATGCGGTGGATGCCGAAATTATCCGTCCCGGCCAATATGCTACTCGTAGTCAAAGAAGGGTTTCGTTGTTTAGTGTTAAAGAATCTAGGCTCATACAAATTCTAGATAAGACTTGGAGTTCTGAATGGGAAACGGCTGGGTGGTCGCAGGATAAACCTCAGGGTGTTGCGTATCCTGATTCGTATTATGAATCTAATGAAGTACTCAACGAGATTCGCGGTGCGATACACGCAGACGATTCGGCAACTCAGCTTCTGCTATTTCCTTATAGCACAGACGAGGGCCCAATGAGTAGAGTGTTGGATGTTCTAGGTCGCGAACTGTCGCTCGAGCTCGATTTGTTCTTGCCACATTTTTGGAGAGAGGATTTTGAGCGACGGCTGTTCAACCCCGACCTTCCCCAGGAGAGCATTCTCTTCTTGAAAAATATCAAGGGAATTCACACTGCGCACCGTCTTACCTCCCACAGAACGGTTTTGTGTCTTGGGGGATATAGCCTCATCACTGCACAAATCTGCAAGACAGCGATTGATCCTCAAAGGTCACTTGGTATGTTGTGAGCATGAATAAGCCGTCTGTGTATTCAGACAACATCGTGAACTGACAACTTCTCTGTAGTGGTCGCAATAGTTGACAATGCCATGGTCGCTCGCCCAGATAGGATCAGGATGATCGGATCTATGCGAAGTCAAGATTGGCTGATGGCTATGGAAGACTTTTTTGGATTTCACGATATGTGCTTACAAAGTTTGAAGACGTTGCCGGCTGTGAACCTGGAACGTGCGACGAACAACCCATTTGTCCTTTTGAGCCCCTTCGTTTGGGGATCGATATCAGTATGGTTCCGTCGATTAGAAGCCTACCGGGACGATTCCGATAACACTGGCTCGAAGATTGAGGACGTAGAACGTGACTGGAGGGCACTTCGAGAAATGCGGGAAACTATGAACACTGTTTTTGGCGGTTCCCTATTCCCAAATCCCGAAAATTCGCGCGATCCGGGTCTCCTAAGAGACTTCAACTTCGTCGTGGAGGAATATGAAATATACTACAATATCTTGAGGGAGAAATTCAACTACGAAGCAAGTTCTGCTTCCCTGAAAGCAAGTTTGGCATCATTGGAAGAATCAAGGAGAGGTATTCAGCAAAACCATAGCGTAAAGAGGCTGACGCAGCTTGCTTTCGTATTCATTCCGCTGAGCTTCATCACTTCTACTTTTGGCATGAACGTCGATGTTTTGACTGGGGACAAAGCAAAGTGGTGGACAGTATTGATCGGAGCTGTCATTGTTTACTTCATAGTAGGAGTTCCTTTCCTCTTAATCCGATGGAGAGATTCCAGAAAGCGCTCGGGGGATGAGGTAAATCACGCATAACATACGCCATGGATTGGTCGTGTATTTTCGGGTTCAGATGGCAAGATTTCGATCAAGAAATGTCCGAATAGGACCTTTGACAGTCGGTCGATCGTTGGATCTCGATCAAAGGGACAGATATTTTCCCTGTAGTACTAAGTAGAATACTATGTAAATCTAAGATTTCTACACTCAATAGCTTTAATATAGGAATCTCTATATATACAGGCTTAGAAGTTCGGAATACCTAATCGTAAGGTACCTATAGTTTCGGATAGCGTTTGTATATAATCAATTCCAGCCACTTATCGCCCTACCTAAGAGCCTGCTCGGCGGACGGACAGGTTCCTACGTTGATGTTAGGCCGCGAACTAGATCTCCATTTGTTAATGCTCGCAGAAGCGCCTCAAGACTTCAACCACTGTGAAGTTGTGAACAATACCGAATATAAACCAAGCCGCTTAAAATGTACTGATTTTCTCCTTGCCGCCATGTGTTCATTAACAATGCTCCCGATAATTCAATTTTCTGAGGTGTAATCAGCAACACATTGCGAAAAATACAGAAACGCTTACATTATTGGTTACATGGAATATACAATGCAACGAAACGATGCGCGGCGACATATGTCTATATAAGAATAAGCATATTTCCATCGAAGTGAAACTCTCCATCCCCACTCTCACATTCACCACTTACTACCTTCCCTAACACTTTCCCCAAATTTCTAGAAACTAAGGAAAACATAGGAGTTTATCCATCTTTTAACAAGCAAGCAGGAAAAATGTCTTGTCCCCGCGGTGATATGGTCCTTGCAGGCCCCTCTTCCAACGGACACGACGCTACGAAAAAGCAGCGCATCACTTCTCCCGACATGCCCGATCTCCCCCTCTACACATGGGAAATCAAAAACCCAGTGGCTTACTTCCCCGAGTTCCGTGGCATAATGTGCATCCTCGCGAAGTACAACATCCCGGTTCCCTGGATGCCGTTCATCTGTTACCGCATTCCCACTAACAACGATGGTGTTCTGACTGACAAAACCAAATTTGTCAAAACCGTGGTCATTGTCACTATCCTGAAGGAGGAGGGCTACCAGGGTGAAGAGATCTACGAGCGGTATAAGGATGCTGTCCGCGAGGTTCGATTTCTACTCAGCTTCCGGGATTACCGGGAGGAACCGCTGGCGGTGGAGTTGATTGATTTTGATGTCTATGAATCTCACCTCGCCAATTGGATTTATACCATGGAGGGCCTTAAGGAGACAGTTAATGAGAAGCCTTCCCCAATCTGGGAGGCTGGGTATAATCTCTGGCTGAAGATGTTGATGGAGGATGAAGAGGATAGACTTAACTAAATGTGAACGTAGATAAGGACAACGTAGATATGATTTCGCTGATTGATATCAGCATTTATTTCTGCTGTCTTCTACTTCCATTTTGGTTCCTGTTCCTGATTCTGCTCTTCTTCGTGGTTCTCCTTACCCTCCCACTTCTCATTCTTCGGCCGTAGCCTAGTTTTACGCGTCTGCTTCGGGGATAGCGAGGATAACTAGATGCAAACGTGAATAAGGAAAAGTAGACATAGTTTCTGCTGATTGATATCAGCATTTTATTTCTGCTGCCTTTTACTTCCCGTTTGCATCCTGTTTCTGATCCTGCTCCTCTTCGTAGTTCTCCTTAGTCTGCCACTTCCCATTCATCGGCCGTAGATCATTTACGAGTCCGATTTAACTAATTCCGACAATTACAATGCTTCCAAAAACCCAATTCTTTGCCCCCCCCCATGTCCGCGATATATGTTTTATGTCTTTCCAGTTGTGAGTCATTCCAAATCGAGAACTGATCAGAGTATATTGATAGATTATACTTTTGAATAAACCGTGCAGACGTAGGGGATTCGCTCTTTTTCAAAACCTTATCCATGACACTCCCCAACAGTATGGGTAGGTACTCTCCACCTGATAGCCATTCCAGTTGCCCAAGTCAACTGGTGTGACTGGAGATCACGTGCCTTTTTTGATCACGTGATTGGATCCCTGTACCTGCCCAGGTGTAGTGAAATGTTGCAAAAGTGTCCACAAATCTCCCTCATGAAAGAGTCCAATTCTTGTAGAAAAGATTATGTAATAACACCAACCCCCAGAATTTTGTTCAAAATATCCGTTCATAGCAATGATGACAATATTTGACTTCCAGACAGTCCACCCATACCTCCAGATCTTGACTATGTGATCTACGTATTTTGAAACGTGGCTTTGATGGAGCGGTAGTATTCAAAGTAAAGACTCTACCACATGTGATGAGGTAAGACGGGTGAATCTTCCTGGTTATCCGATCTTTCGCGGCATCGCTGTATGATGGCACAACTGAACGTAGATCGTAAGGAACGAGGGTCGCGGTAAGCACCATGACGTCGTATACTGAATATTGTCTAAAGCACTCGTGCGATGAGCGGTAAAAAAGCGTATTTTGGTTAGTGTATCCCCAAATATAGGTATGATAACCATCTGGACCCGCGTTTTCTCCTGCTCCAATGACAAGTTCTACGGAGTACGTTAGGCAACCATAAGACGCCGCTCACGAAGTCCCGTATTCCATGCGACCTTAGGAGTAACGCAAACACCACCAACTCCCTCCATTCGAACTGTGCGACCACAGGTACGTCATGCTGTTCCGTCAAAATCAATACTCGGAATAACTCCATCACAGCAGATAAATTTTGAGACGCAAAATTACAAGATGGCGTCGCACAGCAATCCCGAACAATCGAACCCCCCAGAGGAAACCACCCAAACGGACGGCGATCCCGAACCGACAGAGGAGGAGCTGGCGGAAGAGTGGAGGAAGTGGCTCTCGAACGTGTGGGAGCCCGAAAAGAAAAAGCCCATGAAGTTACCCCTCACAGCACCTCTCGACATCCCAATCAGCGACACCGATCTCAAAAAGCTCAAAACCGGGTTCAGAAACAAAAGCCAAGACGATAAATGGGACATGCTAGTCGAAAGCCCGGATGCAAACGGCAACGTATCCATCCACATCAGCCGAGTCTTGGTGAGAGAGCCGGCTTACACTCTGCATATTGTTGAAAAAGGAAGGGAGGATGAGGGTGGGAGTGCGAAGATCACAGGTATTACTTGGGAAGGGAATAAGGCAGGAAAGCAGTGTGATGCGGAGCAGGCGTTGAAGGAAGCGGTGATTTTGTGTAGAGGACACCTCAAGTGCGAGTTTGAGGCGCTGCCGGAGTATCCTCCATCTGCGTTTTGGGATTGGAAGGTTTATAAGAAGTTGGACGCGGAATAGGTTCAAGCACAACTAACGCACATTCGACGAGTATAGAGCGGTTTTTTGGTGTGAACCTATTTTTTTCATACGGTTATTGAAGAGGGTACAATATCTGTTGATATATGAAGGATTATGTCTGGCAATCGTAATCGTTTCCTCCTGGCAGCCTGGGCAAAAACAATGCTATAACAAATATGATCATATCATACGCACGGATTATCAACGCCATTGCTTCGCGCTTAAGGGAGTCCGAAGCGCTTGTAATCAATTATCAATCGTTAAAGAAAAAAAAACCAGAACAAGCACATCGTGCTCGGTCTGTAACTCCGAAAAGCTCTCGGCCAATTCCCATGTCTTAAATCCGGTAAGTCCATACCATCTCAACATAGCGAAATTTATTACGACTGTTCGAAGAATATAAATACAATCGAGGTGTCTCATGGAGAAAAAAAGTCCTTACCAAAAGTCATCCACATCCTACTTACAAATCGTTTACGGTCCTCGACTGAAATGGCAGCTCCACAAGCTCTAAAAGTGAACCTCACATCCCTAAGCCCTCGGGAAGCCATCGCAGATGCCCTCTACCGCTGCACCCTCGGCATCGATTCGAACAACCGCCCCCTCTTCGAATCGGCCTTCCTGAAAAACGAAACGATGACCATGACTTTCGGCTCCACCACCCTCAATGGCTGGGACGCTGTCAACAAGTTCTTCCAAATAGTCTTCGACGTCACGACGACACATATCACGAGCAATATACGCATTGATTTGAAGAGCGAAGACGCGGATACTGCGTTCATGACTGCGAATGCGATTGCGTATCATATGAAGACTGAAGAGGCGTTTGAGAGGGAGGATAGGTCGTATACGGCTGGGAATTTGTATTTTATGGAGCTGGTGAGGGATAAGGGGGATGGGTTGTGGAAGATTGGGAAGTGGGAGATTAGGACTTTGTGGACAACGGGGGTTAGGGCGGTGCTTTATGGGTGATAAAGATATAGGCTAAGGATTATGAAGGATAGGAGCTAAAAGTGAGTGGATGCCTGTTGAGAGGTCGAACGAGCTCTCGGGCACATTGCCCCGGTGTTAAGTTTAATCACGTGACCACTGATGAATCCATTCCAACATGGTAAAGCGAGATGAGCAGACGAACAACGAGTATTCACAAGATGCAATTGGATGAAAGTTTTGAAGAAGGTTAATTGAACGTTATGCAGTGATGAAGGCTACTAGATCAGGGATCTACAGCATTAGTCTACTTTTCAGAAATCAGAGCCATGCTAGGAGCTTACCGTCAAGGACGTGTATACCTACGGCTCTAATGCCCAGGAATCAGAAGAAATGCTAGCAATTTACCGTCCGTGATGATGGATATACCTAAGGGTCATGGTGCAAAGATCGGAATGAAAACCGGGCGCAGCCCGCACACGTCTAATCCTGCTTAAGTTTCCCAGGCTTGATACCCTTGCGAGACTTTCCAGACAAGCCCCCCACAAAATTAATAACCCGCCCAATAGCCCGCCCCGCCACATAGTCATCCGTGGGAAAGATGCCATCATAAACCCTATAATCACAAATCTCAACCACCAAATTCCCATTGTAACCAGTCGGGTTCATGTCAACGAGCTTCGTAAGCTGAGACTGGAGGAGCCCGATCTTAATGTGTTCTTGGTTTGGATTGGGCTCACGATTGCCATTTTCGTTTCCGTCTGGGTAAAACATCCTACCGGTATAGAAATCCGAACGACCGTTGATGCGAGCCTCGGTGGGCAAGTCAAGGAGGATCATAATGGCGATGTAGTACACCTTATGCTTTGCCTCAGGCGGGAAGTATGGATGAGGACGCAAGGCTAGGAACGCGGGGTGTTTGAGGACATAGTCGGATGACTCATGGATGATATCGCTAATTACCTCACGCCAAGTGGAGGATAGCGATGAAGGTCTATAAGCGTCGCCTGTGTACAGACCTAAAGGAGGTGGGCACTCGAAAGAAGCAGTATTCCCATCCTGTGGGTAAGTGCGTAAAACAAAGCTAGGGTATATTTTCTCCATGGCGTGAGTCTCGAAGATTTCTGTTTAGTAACCGAAAGTTGAGAAAAGTTGAAACTCGGGGCGATGGGCGATGCGTGAGGAAGTGATGGGAGGAGGGTTATGTTTCTAATGAAAGTTTCGGTTCTCATTTAAATATGAGTATAAGCTTATAGAATTTTGAAGCATAGCGTTGAACGTCACGCTCCGGGGTGAACTGCACAATGTGAATGTAGTGAGGTGATTAGTTGAAGAAGCAGTACCTAGCTTCCAAACAGTGAACTATATTGTACAATTCGGTGATACGCGGGATCACGTGGATGTCTTACGTGACATCTGGATTCATTTCCAGTCTCAACATCCAGTCTCAACACATTGTTTATCGCCAGCAATTTTACAATCATGATACGATTATATGCTTTTGAGACCGAAAACCGTCTTCATCGTTGTTATATGATGATCAAATATGAGCGAGGTTCACAGTGAAGTTCCGTTAATTAGGTTTATAGCAAATCGACTTATTTTACAACGCAAGACTTTCAATCATACGCCACATATTTATTTTCTTTATAGTATCGTGTATTGTTAACTATGCTGTTTGGACTCAATCGAGGGTTCTAAACAATGTTACTTGAGTATTTTGATATTGGTATACACATGTGGCGTTGTTGAATTCATCTCCATGATGTTGACTGTTCAGATATGGCCTGCCCAGGCGGTGTTTAGTCCTCAGCCGTTCATTGCCCAACCTTGGAAGTGCCCAGGTGGAATGTTTCCGTCACGTGACAGTGCTGGACCCAGCCACGGCCCCGGGGGCATTGCACCGCCTCCCATGCAAATTACCCCGCTGATCTTCACCCGACACTTCGCGCAGATCTACTGTGATGCTACCCACTTCCTTGGCCTTTTCATCCTCGTCCATTTTTGTTTCCTTTCGTTCCTGAACACACTCTTGGCTGGAGACCATCTGTGTTTGAGTACAAATTATTCATGCGTCTTCCGAAGCGTGAAAGCGACGGCGGGTTCAGCCCTTGTCGAGCATTATGGCAAAGATATTCCACCCTATGCCATTCTTTCCCATACCCGTGGAATCGATAACGAGGGAGTTACCTTTAAGGATATTCTAAAAGGAAAGGGCAAGAGTAAATTAGGTAGGCTATAGGAAGCTGCAGTTCTGCTCGAAACAAGCTTCTTTTGACGGCCTAGAACACTTTTGGGAAGACACTTGTTGCACAATCCGGACTCACCACCGACGACAATGCCCTACGAAAAGGGTGGCAGATTGTATACAGCTTTTTGATACAAAAGTAATATTTCCATACTGATACACAAAGCAGCCAATTTTGCAATGGACCTGTTTAGGTTGTTAGGCACTAAACCAGAGAACTAGAGAACCAAAGAAAATATCCTAGTGACGAACAAGAGCAACTATGTGATGGCAGATGAGGTTGCGTTGGCCGACATTTCCAACCCCATCAGATCGCAGTCCGACTCAACACCTTTCACCGTCTCACTGTCGAGGCAGCCGTGCAACATAATGCGCCCAGTCGCATTTGCATTGAAAATCCTTCTTTATAGATGGTGGACCTGTCAGCACTGCGCCAAGGCACAAGTTTACTATGTAGTAGGATGTAGGTATACTCACCCCGGAGACCCCGAACATGTCCAAGTTTCCTTCATAGTCAGGCTTATATCTTCCAAGTTGAACCGAAACTCGGACCCAGTAGATTTGCATCCGGACCACGGTCCATCCGCCAGCTTCGCCAGGTCGACGTCCTGCACCTGACATTCTACCGTCGCGTTTGTCGCCGAGAAATAGGATTTGAAGCCAAAGGTGCCCGTGGAGCCGCCACTTTCCCAGTTGTAAACCTTCAGGACGAAGTTCTCGATCCTCCAATACGAAGGAAATTGGGAGCTTTCGGTGCAGTTGTCGGTCGCATTTGGCACCAAGTGGCCGCCCAGATCAGCGCGTTCGATGCCAACCGTACCCCCTGGATAAGCCAAGCTTACTCCGCAGAGGAGGGCCACGAGAAAAGTGGCTGACCCCATCTTGTCTTGTCCGTAAATTTTGAACCGAGTATCAAGCCAAAGTCTTTCATCGCGTGTTGGAGTGTATTTACAATTACTTTATATACCGATGGCCACCACGACAGGGTATGCATTGCCGAGTATCACGGCTAAACAGGAAATTGTCCGAATACACGCAACGCGTGTCGGAGACTGGGATGATCATTCAATTTAATAGAATCAGAATGATTATGATGTCTATCTCTATCTATCTCTCAGTTACACATCGGATTGTCATACCAGCCAATGGGCGACGACACGCAAACATGCCAATTCTGAAACAAGGGTATTATAGGTAGGCCCTGCCTGGTAGAACGTAACTGCCGAGATCACTCAACAGAACCCGTTATTGAACCGAAAATCTATCCTCTATGATCCATGTGCAATTGGACAATTCAAAGTAGAGCATAGATGAGCAGTCCACTCATCGCTTTGGGCTGAATGTGGTCGTATGGGTCCGACGGCATGGTGCGCCAGGAAGGGCACAATTGCCACTCAGCTTATCTATCCGGCAGGGCAGTGCGTGGTCTACAAAAAGTCGCTTAGATCCGATCGGAATGTTTGTGTCGTTCGTCGGTGAAGACTCCTGCGTCTTACTATTTCGGGATAGGTGTACAGCATCTACGACAAAGTGACTACCCAACATGCGGTCTATCTGGGGCGACTTCGTTGTGCTATCCACGCTCCTCGCGGGTGTCGTGGCGCAGGGTGATTGGAGAACCAAGGTGGACGTGTAGGTATATGTCGGACTTGCGGTTAGAGCGGCGCTAACTCAGGGATATTACGCCAGGCAACGCAACGGGTTTTATCCCTTGGATGTCGTCGACAAGCTGGAGGAAGCGACCATGACTAAGGTCGAGGCGTACATGAACCAGAAGATTGCTGCTGGTAAGAACAACGGCTGTACGCTGGAGAATGCGGGTGTACGGAGGGAATGGTAAGTTTGATATCCCTTATAAATCCTATTATTCTACTCCCCAGTCTCTAATTTTACTCATAGGGGCGATATGACTATCGAGCAGCGGACTGATTTTATTAACGCTACTCTTTGCTTAATGAATGCGCCGCCTAAAGCACCTAAGGATCAGTTCCCGGGAGCTCGGAGCCGTTATCACGATTTTATGGCATATCATTTGACGAATGCCGGAACTCTGCATGATACGATTGGCTTGTTCCCTGGTCACAAGTACTTCATCCTTGCGTATGAGACGGCACTTCGTAAAGAGTGTGGTTACAAAGGATACCACCCAGTGCGCTTCACCTCCTTGATAGCCTTCTTCCTAAAAGAAATTTTGCTAACTATAACATGTAAAAGTATATGAATTACGATCGTTATACCAAGGATGCAAAGAATTCAGCCCTGTTCAATGGTAATGCGACGAGCATGGGCGGTAACGGTCAGCCGGATCCAAAGTATACTGGTCTGCGCATGGGTAGTGGAACGATTAAGTCTGCCGGCGGAGGTGGATGCGTCACCGAAGGTCCTTTCAAAGAGTTCGTGCTTCATAATCAGCCAGTTAAAGGATGTATCGCAAGTCACTAACGTCCTCATTAGCTACATAGCCACCGTCGGCCCTGGCTCCCCAGTCATGAACGACGTACCGAAGAATCCTGCGTCAAACGGTGGCGGGTACAACCCGCGCTGCATGCGTCGCGATGTCAACTCCGAGGTGGCGAAGGGTGCCAGTGCGGAAAAGGTTTATAACCTGATCACCCTGTCCAAGGACATCGACGCCTTCTACAACACTTTACTAACGCCACCTGTAAATCGAAGCGATCCTTACAATTGGGGCATCCATAGCTCGGGTCATTACATCTCGGGCGGCGACCCCGGCGGCGACCCGATGGTCTCGCCCGGCGATCCCATCTTCTACTTCCACCACGTCATGTTGGATCGAATGTGGTGGATTTGGCAAATGCAAGACCCCGACACTCGCGTCAACGCCCAGGTGACCCTCGGCGGCGGGGCCAACAAAAACAGGAATATCGATCTCAAGTGGCTCATTGACGACAAGGTCCCGATACTTGAAGCGCACGATGGGCTTGGAGGGTATAAAGGAGCGTTTTGCCATGTGTACGTTTAGATTTTGAGAATAGGTTGAATGTTCTCTCTACTTGCCGAACTCACTTCGCTCATCCGTTGCTCCGAGTTGTCTTCTCATTCAACGCCACAACAGAAAACCAACCCGCGAGGCACAAAGAGTATTAAATTCACGCATCGGAATTTCCAGGGTTGACTGGCTCGAGTAAAAAGTTTCAGACCGAGATTGCTGATGAAATTTCGTACTGCTTGCAGTCGTCGGGTGGAAAAGTATACATACAAAATCGGGTTGAAGATGATACCTCCCTTCGCTGGAAGGGACGAACTCGCATGATGATTGGAAGTATACCAAGAAATGATGCGCAGCTTTAACACTCGGTCATAATCATTCGCGGGATGTAACATTGAAGATTTACTATCATATCCTCCTTTTCCTACCGCATTTCGTTTTTCTTGGTAACTCCCAGTCATGTGACCTCGAGGCAACATCCACCTTATTCAGGCGGCAAATAAATATGTTGAGGCCGTAACAATGCAGCTATTTTAGCGCTTTCAAAGGCCAACAATTTGATCTAAATGCCAACCGAGTCATTGTTCAAAGAGAGAATGCACACCCGAACGCCTTTTCCCAACGTCTTTGCCGGTTCTTCATTTCTGTCCCCTTAATTCTATAGGTTTTTCGAGAAATTTCCTGTAACCTCTTGAGCATTTTTCGCACAGGCGTGTTGTTACATCTGATTTCATGGTTCGATAGCTATCGACGTGGTTTAATTTTTTAGGCCTATCGGCTTAGGCCAACGCACATAAACACCCAGACTGATCCCTTTGGCTCCCGGCAGTGCACGTAGCTGGCGGGTCAATTGAACATCTCGATGATCTCAGTGGATACAGAGTAACTTGCTACCCGCCACTACTTTCACCCGTCGACAAACTAACGATATTCGTCAGGGCCCGTTGTCACCTTTTTCTCAGTGAGGTGTTGGAGCCTCTCCGTGGAGTCAAAGATGAGACACCGCTGTCCCAACAGAAAGCTTCAACTTCAGTACGGGCAGTCAGCTGATCAAGCGGGTCCAAATAGCTGCATAGCACACAAATATTTCACTCGCCCATATATTGCAGCGAGTATGCACGTTTCCTCTCACTAACGCCATGTTCGCAAATGAAAACCTACACATCATGAACCTATGCAATAAACCCCCTACAATACGCTACTACTATGGTTATTCCTCTTACCCTTGGACGGGGCCTAACGGCGAGAGCCTGAAAGGGTCCAAAGGCTTTAACCTCGGGGGTCCTCCCCTTCTAACAGATGTTATTTTACACGGATTTTTTCCCTTGGATCTTGCTCCGATCCATCCCGCCCCATCGGTATACAATCTCGGACTTTTCTGCAAGCTTCCGGACGAACTGTTCTATCTAGAGATACTTGAGAAGCTCGACCTTCTCTCCCTCATCCAATTCCGCAACACCAGTCGTCATGCCTACTACGTGGTAGACACTCTTCCGGAATTCCAACTCCTCGTCAAGTGGGCGCCTCAGGTCATTCGCGGTGTAATTGCTGTACAAACTAAAATCGTTGCCACGCTGGCTACGATCGTCGATAAATTGCGACAAAGGCATTGCGATCGATGCGGCAAGGCAGCAGTGCAAATTTGGCTTCCAACATTAGACCGCCTATGTTTTCCATGCGCGCACAGAGGTCCAATGCCGCTAGAGGAAGAAGATATGCTCAAGCATTATGGACTAACAAAGTCTGATCTAGACTTGATACCCTCTTTTCGTTTTCTACCGGCTACTTTCCAAGGGCCACCGATCAAGGAAAGTCCACCGCCTATTGGAAGAGAACTACCGAAGGTTTGCGGTGAAACTGATAAGCCACCAGTTTTCGATCCTCCATTGCTACGCCGTAGACCAAAACCCCATAGGAACTCGTTTAGGGTGCCTCAAAAACATATTCTCTATGATAGTCAAGTCGCGGAGGCCCTAGTACTCGAAAGAACTGGGCAGGTAATACTGCCGCCAGCAGCGACCGAAGACCAAGAAGTTCAGCGTATAGCTGATGATCGTAGCAAGCGGCAAGAGTGCATCGACCTGCCTCTATCCCTACTCCCCCGTCGCTGTCGGCGCGCCATGGGCTTGGTCTTCGCGCCATGGGTGAATCGTGACGGAGCGGAGTCGGGTGTGTTCTGTCAGGAGTGTCTCTACATCACCGGAAAAGAAAGGAATCATGCGTGGGAACTTCCCGGCACTTGGAGGAGTTGCGGCAGTTGCGAGCGGCTGAGAAAACAAGACTGGGACGACCGAAGGCATTATGTCTATTCTCTCATGTTGCCAGGTGGTTCGGATGTCCATATATAGCAGAGATGTTCATGGACCTCATTAAAGTCACTCGTCTTGAATCTATGAATTTTCCTGCGTTATGAAGTATAGCGCCGATGTAGAGTAAGAGTTGATGAATATCACAGAGGCCTGGGAGATTCAAGTCGATTCTAGCTTATGATTATCGTCCAGTTGTCAGCCACCCCTACATACTGGCAGAGAAGCTCTAAGACTTTGCCACCAGCAAACACTTAAAGGAGTCATATATTGTTGAAGTGCAGGTTACGTCCACATGCACATGTGCATGAACTTCCTATCACGTGGACAGGGTCACATGCGGCTCTCCAGGGCTTCCAAGGCAGCCCCACATGTATATAAAATCTCTCCCACCCTCTCTCAAAGGTTATGGAATTCAACCCTCCGGGTGGATGGACGCCGTACGTCAACAATGCAATGCAGGAAGCGAAACTGGAGAGGAGGAGGGCGCTGTTACTTCGATCATCCTATACTAAACCCTTCCGCGTAACATATCCAAGATAACGCTAGGCTGGAATCTGTTATGGACCATGCTGAAATCGGGGGGTTTTATTCCTATCCAATTACGTCGCACTTTATCTATATGGCCAACAGCACCAGCTTGCTAATCCTGAGTGATGTACGCTTTGAGCA
>Ga0247768_1000381_pt1 | contig 15988 bp, 10 predicted proteins | sample UWRJL016104C6_FD_179944 | JGI IMG/M metagenome (GOLD analysis project Ga0247768, IMG submission 179944) | Plant litter microbial communities from Arlington Agricultural Research Station in Wisconsin, United States - UWRJ-L016-104C-6 | ecosystem: Environmental > Terrestrial > Plant litter >... | reverse complement strand
ACTGCTTGAAGAAGGCGGCCTGCCCGCCGCCTCCGTCGACGCCATCAGCGCCCGCTCGGGGGTCAGCAAGGCGACGATCTACAAGCACTGGCCCTCGCGCACGGCCGTGGCCGCCGAGGCGTTCGGGCGCCGGATGGCGGACGCGATCCCGTTGCCCGACACCGGAAGCGCGGTCGGAGACCTGAGTGAGCAGGTGCGCCGGGTGAGCGAGTTCTACGCCTGCAAGAACGGCGAGACCTTCGCCCAGCTGCTGGCCGCCTGCGTCACCGACCCCGTCGGCTCGCGGTACTTCCGCGAGTACTTCTTGGACAGCCGCCGGGCGGCGATCGAGGTGCTCTGGCAGCGCGCGCTGGACCGCGGCGAGGTCGATCCCGGCATCGCCGCGGGCACCGCGACCGACATCCTGTTCGGCCCGCTCATCTTCCGCCGTATGGCCGGGCACGCCCCGCTCACCCAGGACGAGGCCGACGCGATCGCTTCGGCCGCCCTCTACGGCCTTTTGCGCCGATAAGACTGGTGAGCGTTCCGGTACGTGCCCGATGCCCTGAACGACGCGTTCGGGACGTTCAACGTCCTCAACGCGTCGTTCAGGGCATCCCGGCAGTCATGGCCACCTTTGCCCTTCCCGCAATCGGGGTGGGCTCACGAGTCTTAATGGCGGCGCTGATCGCTGAATGTCATTCCCGGTTGACCGGTGGTATTCGGCGGATTCGGGCAATCAATTTGCGGACTCGCGAATCATCGCCATCGCAGTGGTTCGCTCTATTGCCAAGTTCGACAAGGTTGTCGCGTAGTGTCTGTCACTTGTCGATAAAATGTCCAGTGGTGTCGCGACCCTGATCGCTACCTGGGAAAACAGAAAAACGGAAGATCAACCTCCAGTAGTCCTCGAATCCGGGAGCAGTCGGCGATAGCACGAGTCGAATGCGCGCGGGCGGTGCGCCTTCGGTGGTCGCGCGGGCCGTCAGGTGTACGGTTTCCAGCCTTCAAAGCTTTCCGGATTCCACGACGATGGAGGGTTGTGCGTGCGGCTGCCGATCGGGACGATGATCGCCGTGTTCGCGCGTCCTTCCCTGCTCAGCGGGGCCACCGGTGCCCCGCGCCCGGTGGTCGCATGGGGTCGTACCGGTTCGATTCACGTGCAGATGCTCATTCGCCGCGTTTTTCCGCACTCGGTATTCCCCGGCTCGCTATCCGGGTACGCCGGTGCGGGGGCCCGGTATTCGGCCACCGGGGCGCGAGTCCGAGGTGGATTATTCTATTCGGTGAGCGGCCCGGATTCGGTTCACGGTATGGGAATGATCACGCTCCCGGCGGCCTCGGTTCCTGAGACACTGAGGACAGATGTCCCAGTTTTCGAGGCGCCACGCCGAAAGGATCTCCGGCCGTGGACGCCTCGCCGGATCGGAAGGTGGCGAATTCCGGCCAGGCGGAAACACGTCGGGCCCGGGTTCGGCCAGTCGCTGGACACTTTTTGGCATTATTCGGAAATGTCCAGAAGGAAAGGAACATCGGTGCCCGGTGTTAACGGCAAGAACTGGCCGTTGTGCCTGAGGGTTACCACCCGATCGGGTGACCGTTGTTTAAGCTGAGATCGATAGAATTCGGCGTCGCTGTGTGCCGAATCCATGCCGAAGCGCCCCAGACCCCTGGACAGGCTTGACGTGAGTGTCCCGCATTCGAACGCCGAACCGGCGGAGCCGGCCGCCTTGGCCGCCGCCGGGCAGGCCGCCCATCGCCGCGCCCAGGTCGCGCGCAAATGGGCGTACTTGATCAGCGGCGCGACCTACGTCCCGCTGACCCATGACGAAATCCAGCAGCACATGCTGGACCTGATCGACCGGCTTTTCGACGCGGTGCGCCGGGACCCGATCGGCATCGAGTCCGCGTCCGGCGTCGGGACCCGGCTTGTCGAACTGCAGTGTGTCGGCCGCGAAAGCGTCCGACGATCGGTGGACGTGCTGGGAAAGGCGCTGCTGCATGAGCCGGAACTGCGTCATGTCAAACAGCTCCCGGACCGCGTCGTCCAAGTGCTGGGCGCGATGATGTCGGGCTACAGCGAGTCGTTGCGGCAGGTCAGCCAGCAGCGGCAGGAGTTGCTGAACCACTCGTTGCTCAAGGTCTCGCGGGACACGCAGAAGAAGCTGCGGATCAGCCAGGCGCAGTTCGACGAGGTCTTCACCGGGACGGCCAGCGGCATCGCCATCACCGAGCTCGACGGCCGGTTCATCCGGGTCAACTCCGCGCTCGCCAAGACGCTCAACCGGTCCACGGCCGAGATCGCCGAGCTCACCCTGTTCGACCTCGTGCACCCCGAGGACGTCAGCGACCTGCGCCAGGCGTACCGGAACCTGCTCGACGGGTCGCTGCCGCGGCTGCTGCAGGGCCACCGGCTGCTCGCCAAGGACGGCGAGACGATCTGGGCGTCCTTCGCCGGTTCCGTGGTGCGGGACGAGAACGACGAGCCGCAGCACTTCGTCACGATCATCGACGACGACACCGAGGTCTCACTGCTGCAGCGGCGCTTGAGTCACCAGTCGCTGCACGACCCGCTGACCGGCCTGCCCAACCGGCAGTTCTTCAGCACCCGTGTCGAAAACGCGCTGCGCCACGCCGACCCGAAGACCGGGATCACGCTGTACCACCTGGACCTCGACGGGTTCTCGCTGATCGCCGACGGTCTCGGCCTCGAAGTGGGCGACAGGCTGTTGAAGAGCATCGGCGGCAAGCTGATGTCCGTGGTCGCCGACGAGGACGCGATCGTGGCCAGGATCGGCGGCGACGAGTTCGGCATCGTCGTGGAGAACGCGCCGGACACCCCGGACGTGCTCACCATGGTGCGCCGGATCTACCAGGAGCTTTCCGAGCCGGTCTACGTCGACGGTCACCGCGGGGTGGCGGCGTCGGCGAGCATCGGGGTGGTGCACCGGCCCGAGCGCGACATCGAGCCCGCCGAACTCCTGCGCGCCGCGCATATGACCCTGCGGCGGGCGCAGAAGAACGGCCATCGGCAGTGGCAGCTGTTCGACCCGTCGCAGGACGTCCACGACCGGCGGAGTTTCACTTTGGCCGCGACCATGCCCGGGGCGTGGGAGTCCGGGGAGATCCACGTGGTCTACCGGCCGCTCGTGCGACTGGCCGACGAGCAGGTCGTCGGCATCGAGGCGCTGCTGCAGTGGGAGCACCCGTACCTGGGCTCGTTGTCCCACGGGAAGTGCCTGGAGCTGGCCGACGAGACAGGACTGAGCCTGCCGCTGGGCAACTGGCTGCTGCGCAAAGCTTGCGAAGAGGTCCGCGAATGGCAGGGCAAGGTCGGCCACGACCTGATCCTCAGCGTCGGGCTCACCCCAAACCAGGCGGCCGACCCGGACCTGGTCGGCGGGATCCAGCGGACCCTCGACGAAACCGGGCTGCGCCCCGAACTGCTCAGGCCGGGCCTGCCGGTGGGCGCGCTGCTGGGCGACCACGGCGAGACGCTGGACAACGTGCGGGTGCTGACCGACATCGGCATCGAGACCGAGGTCCTGGACTTCGGCTCGGTGGGCGACGTCGAGTGCCTGGAGGACCTTCCGGTGCACGCGGTGCGGATCGGGCGGCGGCTCGTCGGGCGGCAGGCGCGGCGGGGCGGGGAGAAGTCGCTGGTTTCGCGGTCGCTGACGAGCCTGATCGAGATCGCGCACGCGGGCGGCGCGAGTGTGGTCGTCGACGGCATCGACACCGAAGCGCAGGCGAACTGGTGGCTGGCGGCCGGCGGGGATGTCGGGCTGGGCCACTACTTCCCGGCCGCTCCGGGCGGGCTGCCCGCGCCGGCCGCGGTGTCACCCGTGTCGAGCTAGCGAGAACCACCCGGACCTTTTCGACCCCTGAGCCCGCCGGGCCCGGGGGTCGAAGCGTTTCCGCATCGTTTTTCACTTCTGCATCGAAGAGGGTAATCTTTTTCCCATTCCGCCTTTTCCCTGTTTCTCCGTCCGCTGAATCAATCACCTATAGCGGGCATGTCGCCACTGGTATCGGCGGCGATATCATGTCATTCTTGGCATCTTGTAAATTAGGTTCCTCTCCTGGTAGATCAAATTCCGGGCGCGCGGCATCCTGATCAAAACGACCGTGGCAGGCACCGGAATCGGAAGGCGGTAAAAGGTGGACCGCGAAGAGCGTATCGCCGACCTGGTCGTCGGTTTGGCGGACGCGGCGGCGGACCGCTACGACGCGATGGACGTCGTGCAGCGCCTGGCCGACGCGTGTGTCGAGCTGCTCCCGATTTCGGTGGCGGCGCTGATGTTCGTCTCCTCGGGAACGGTGGTGCTGCCGGTCTCCACCGCGCGCGGGCAGGCCGGGCTGAGCGACCCGCTGGCCCTCGCGCTGCACGATGGCCCCGCCCGCGACTGCTACCGCAGCGGGATGTCGCTGGGCCCGCTTTCCCTTGCCGACGCGGGCCGGTTGTGGCCGCTTTTCGGGACCCACGCCCGCCGGGCGGGCTTCACCGGGTTCTGTGTGCTGCCGATCCGGTCGCGCACCGAGGTGGTCGGCTCGATCGTGTTGCTGCGCAGGACATCCACCCCGCTGCCCGGGGCGAAGATCCGGCTGGCCCAGGCGCTGGCCGAAGCCGCCGCCATCGGGCTGCTGCACGAACGGGCCCTGCGTGATCATGGCGTGGCTACGACCCGGCTCCAGGGAACACTGAAGAGCTTGGCCGTGATCGAGCAGGCCAAAGGCGCTTTGGCGGCACGGACCGGAAGCAGTCCCGGGGACGCTTACGAGACGATGCGCCGATATGCCCGCTATCACGGCAGGCACCTGGCCGACATCGCGCGTGAGGTGTCGGCCACCGGCGCGCTGCCGAGGCCCGCCGGGCGCGACGTTTCCCGCCAGCCGTTCGCTCATACGGCGGTGTTCTATCGCGGCGAGCGGCAGTATCTGGAACGCACCGTGCGTTTTGTGCTGGACGGTCTCGACGCCGGTGATCCGGTCGCGGTGGCCGTTCCGGGGACAAAGCTGGCCATGCTGCGCTCCGCGCTCGGCGGCAAAGCCGGCCTGGTCCACTGGTTCGATATGACAAAAGCGGGCCGCAATCCCGGCTGGATCATTCCGGGGATGCTGCGGGAATTCGCCGACGGCTATTTCCGGGGCCGGGTCCGCATTGTCGGCGAACCGATCTGGGCGGGCCGGACCGACAGCGAATATCCGGCCTGTGTCCAGCACGAGGCATTGATCAACCTGGCTTTCACCGGCCGGGAGGTCAGCATTTTGTGCCCCTATGACACCGGGGCCCTGGAACCACGTGTCCTCGCCGACGCGGCCATCACGCATCCCGTGGTGATCGACGATTCCGGTGAGCATGCCAGCGACCGGTACTCGCCCCACCGGATCGTCGAGGGCTACAACCTGCCGCTGCTCGCCCCCGGTCGCGCGGCCGTCCTGGTCCTCGACCAGACCACCTTCGAGGACGTCGAAGGCTGGGTGTCCCGGCAGGCCGAGCGGCTCGACGTCGGTGGTGACGTGCTGCGGGACGTCGGCCGGGTGGTGGACGAGCTGATCGACAACACCCAGGAGCACGGTGGCGGTGAAGGTGTCCTGCGGATTTGGGCCGAGGAGGGGCAGTTGGTCGTCGAGGTCCGCGACGCCGGCCAAATCACCGACCCGCTCGCCGGCCGGGTCCCGCGTGAGGCGGGCAAGCCTGGATTGGTGCTCGTGAACCAGCTGGCCGACCTGGTCCGCATGCATACCGGGCCGGACAGCTCGACGGTCCGCGCGTACTTCTCGCGGAACTGACAAGCGGGCCCCGTGACGGGCGACACTTGCGATCACGGTTTGAGTCGCATAGACTCAAACTATGTTCACCAGGGAAGAAGCGCTCGAACGGGTCGAGGGAGCCGCGTCGGCGACGGAGTTGTTCGGGCCGCGGGCAGGGGACGCGGCCCGGCGGAAAACGGCGCAGCGGCTGTACTGGGGGTTGGCCGCTGTGCTGCATCCGGACCGCGTCGGCGACGGGGACACCTGCGCCGGTGCCGCCACGGAAGAGCTGACCAGGCTCTACCACGAGTGGGAACACGGCACGGTGATCGAGCTCCGCACGCCGTCCGGCGGCACGTACCGGGTCGGGGAGTTGCACGGCGTGGGGAGCGTCGCCAACGTCTACCTGGCCGAGGGCGGCGGCAGGCCGTATGTGGTCAAGATGGTCCGCAACGCCGCGATGAACGCCCTGCTCCACGCCGAGTGGGACGCGATGCGCGCGCTGGGGGAGGTCACGGCCGCTCAACCGGCCTTGGCCGCCTACTACCCGCGTCTGGTGGACATCTCGGGGCCGGTGGGCCGCGGGGAGCGGGCGTTCGGCGTCTTCGAGCCGTTGGTCGGCGGTTTCGTGACCATGGCCGAGATCCACGCGGCGTTTCCGGAGGGGCTCGACGGGCGGGACTACGCGTGGATGCACCGGCGCCTGCTGCGGGCCGTCGAAGGGGCGCACCGGATCGGGCTGGTGCACGGCGGCATCACCGCGTCGAACGTCCTGGTGCACCCCGAAGGACACGGCATCGTGCTGGCCGGCTGGTCCTTCGGTGTCGAGCAGGGGCAGCGGCTGCTGGCCACCAGCAAGGCGCCGGAGTTCCAGGCGGCCTACCCGCCGGAGGTGCTCGCCGGAGCGCCGGTCACCCCGGCCACCGATATCCACATGGCACACGGCCTGATGCTGGAAATGCTGGGCCGTGACGAAAAACGGCAGCGCGCGTTCGCCCGCGGCTGCAGGCAGGAGGCACCCGGCCGCCGACCCGACGCGGCCGACCTGCTCGACGAATACGACGACCTTTTGGACGAGCTGTACGGCAGGCGGGTGTTCCGGCCCTTCGCCTTGCCGGTCGACATGAACGGAGAAGCAAATGGGACACGGTAAGTGGGACGACGACACGTACGCGGCGGCACGGACCTTCCGCGCGGCCAAGGGGCTCGACGACTTCGGCTACACCAGCAAGATGAAGGCGAAGTCCTCGAAGGGCTGGAAGGCCGACCCCTCGCTCGACCCGCTGGGCGTCACCGCGCGGGAGTGCCGGGACTCGGCCGATCACGCCGACTCGACGCCGATCGCGGTGCTGTTCGACGTCACCGGGTCGATGGGCGAGGTGCCGAAGATCATGCAGCGCAAGCTCGGCAAGCTGCACGGCCTGTTGCAGCGCAAGGGATACGTGACCGACCCGCAGATCCTCTTCGGCGGGATCGGTGACGCCGACAGCGACCGGGTGCCGCTGCAGATCGGGCAGTTCGAGTCGGACAACCGCATGGACACCCAGCTGCGCACGATCTTCCTGGAGGGCAACGGCGGCGGCCAGAAGAGCGAGTCCTACGAGCTCGCCGCGTACTTCATGGCCCGCCACATCGTCACCGACGCCTGGCAGAAGCGCGGACGCAAGGGCTACCTGTTCTTGATCGGCGACGAGCTCAACAAGCCCCGGCTGGAGGCGCGGCACATCCGCCGGATCATCGGCGACGACCTCGGCCAGGACATCGACCCCGCGTCGGTGTACCGCGAGCTCGCCCGCAAGTGGAACGTCTACTTCGTGCTGCCGAACCAGTCGTCGTACTACAACGACCCGGAGATTTCGGCGCACTGGCAAGGGATTCTGGGGCAGAACTTCCTCAAGCTGGACGACCCCGGCGCGGTGTGCGAACTCATCGCCACCACCATCGGCATCGAGGAGCGCACCGTCGACCTCGACCAGGCGCTGGTGGACCTCGCGGAGGTCGGCTCGGTCGCCGAGAGCCGTTCGGTGGGCAAGGCGCTGGTCCAGGTCGGTGCCGGCGCCCGCGCGCTCGCGCCGTCGGCGACCCCGCCCGGGCTCGACGGGCCCGACGACGTGGCGCTGAACTGATGTTCCCCGGCGAGCACGTTGTCGTGGTCGGCCTCGGCTTCGGCGACGAAGGCAAGGGGGCGGTGGTCGACACGCTGTGCCAGGACGGGACGGTCGCGTCGGTCGTCCGCTTCAACGGCGGCGCGCAGGCCGCGCACAACGTGGTCGCGGGGGAGCGGCACCACACGTTCAGCCAGTTCGGGTCCGGCACGCTCTCGGGCACGCCGACGCTGCTGTCGCGGTACGTGCTCGTCGAGCCGATCGCACTGGCGGCGGAGGCGCGCGAGCTGGCGGCGCTGGGCGTGCCGGACCCGCTGAGCCTGGTCTCCATCGACACCGCCGCGCGGCTGACCACACCGATCCACGTGGCCGCCAACCGGGCCCGCGAGGACGCCCGCGGGCGGGACCGGCACGGTTCGTGCGGCAAGGGGATCGGCGAGACGGTCTGGTATTCGCTGGTCTCGCGGCGGCGTCCGGCACCCGGCAGCGTGTTCGAGGGGCAGGAGGTTCCGGGCGCGGCGGGGTCCGCGCCGACGGTCGGCGACTGCGCCGACCCGGCGGGGATGCGGCGCAAGCTCGACGCGATGGCACGGTTCTACGAGCCTTTGCTCGCGGGCAGCGAGCACGGATTCCCCGCGGTGTCGGAGATGGTGAGCCTCTACCGCGATTTCGCCGCCGCCGTGCGGACGGTGTCGGGCGACGAGGTCGGCCGCCGCGCCGAGCGCGGGACGCTGGTCTTCGAGGGCGCGCAAGGCGTGCTGCTCGACGAGTGGCGCGGATTCCACCCGCACACGACCTGGTCCACGGTCACTCCCGACAACGCGCGGGCCCTGCTCGGCGGACGCCGGGCACAGGTCCTCGGCGTGACCCGCACGTATCAGACGCGCCATGGCGCCGGGCCGTTGCCGACCGAGGACTCGCGGGTGCGGTTTCCGGAAGCGCACAACGGCGTCGGCCGCTACCAGGGCGCATGGCGTGAGGGGCACCTGGACGCGGTGCTCCTGCGTTACGCCGTCGCCGCGTGTGGCGGGATCGACGGCCTCGCCGTCACCCACCTCGACCATGCCGCGAAGGGATTGAAGGTCGCCAACGCGTACAGCGAGTGCGGCACGGACCTCCCGGCGGGGCCGGGTGTGACGCGGTTGCCGGGGCGGTGCGCCCCACAGCTCGCCGAACTGCCCCGCGACCCGGACGCACTGGTGGACTGGTTTGAAACCCTGCTGGACACGCCGGTGCGGGTGACCGGCGCGGGAGCGGACCGGGCCGATTACCGGGTGCGGACGGCGATCCCACTGCACGGGTGAACCCGGGCCGTGGGCGAGAATCGTCGGATGGACACGCCAAAGGACGCGCCCCGAATCGAGTCGACGCTGGTTTCGGTGGACGTGCTGACGCTGCGGTTCGACCCGGCCGCCCGTTCGGTGCTGCTCGGCGTCGCGCCCCGCGCCCACGCCCCGTTCGCCGGTGAACTGGCCCTGCCCGGGGTGCTGCTGGGCAGAGGCGAACGTTTGCGCGACGCGGCGATGCGCGCGGTCACCGGCAAGCTGGGGATCGCCGAGGACGCGGTGAAGGTCGTGGGGCAGTTGGCCACCTTCGATGAGCCGTCCCGCGACCCGCGCGGGCCGACGCTGTCGGTGGCGCTGTGGGCGACGGTCGACCCCGCCCGGCTCGGCGAAGGCATCGCCGGGTTGCGCTGGACGCGGCTCGACGACCTGCCGGCGCTGGCCTTCGATCACAACCGGATCGTGGCGGACTGCCTCCCGCTGCTGCAGGACCGGCTCTGGCGGGACACGCCGTTCACCGCGGGCCTGCTGGGCGTCGAGTTCACCACCGCGCAGGCCCTCGACGTCACCGAGTCGCTGACCGGCGACAGGCCCTACCCGGCGAACCTCGGCCGCACCATGGACCGCGTTCCCGGGCTGCACCGCACCGCCGAGCACGCCGCGGCCCTGCCGAAAGGCGGCCGCCCACCGCTGATGTGGCGCTGGGAACCCGTCCCCTACGACTCGTGAGCGTTCGGGCCGGTTCTAACCGGCCGCAACGCTCACAAGCTGTTCGCCGGTTCGCGGCCGGATGTCCTGAACGACGCGTTCGAGACGTTCAATGTCCTCAACGCGCCGTTCAGGGCATCTGCGGTACCTACTTGAGGCCGAGTCGGCCGACCCAGCAAGCTAAGTGGTGCTACGACTCGTGAGCGTTCGGGCCGGTTCTAACCGGCCGCAACGCTCACAAGCTCGGTGATCTGGAGGAAGCCGGTCGAGGTTCCCGGGGCGGCACTGGTCATGTCCAGCTTCAGGGCGGTGGTGTGCACCGGGTCGAAGGACAGCGTGGACGGTGCGTTCGACGTCGTCGCCCACGTGGTCTTCAGGCCGTGCACCGGAACCCAGCCGCGACCATCCCAATAGGACACCCGGGCCGACGCGGGCAGCGAACGTTTCGCGTCGATCGTGAAGCTCGCGTTTAGCCCGCTAACCGTGCGCTGCGCGGGCCAGCGCAGCGAGACCCATTCTTCGGCGTGCGAAAGGCTGATGGCCGGGAGCAACGCTGTCGCGGACTTGTTGTAGTAGTTCGACCAGCCGCCACTGCCGGTGACCCCGTCGATCATCGCGCTCGGCAAGGTGTTCGGGGAGCCGGAGTAGCTCGCGTCGGCCGTGGGCACGGCCGGTCCGGCGGCGGCTTGCACGGAAGCGACGTCGGGGAGTCGCGGCAGGCTGCCCTTGACGCCGCCGGACCAGACGGCCGTGACCCCGGACGTCAAGCCCGCGCCGCGGGCCCGGATGACGATCGGGCCGGGAGATGTCGCCTTGACGATGGCGAGGGCCTTGCCGTTGAAGGCGTTCCGCACGGGCGACTGGTAATTCTCGCTGTCCTCCTCACGCCCGTTGTCGGCCCCGGCGAACTTGCCGCCGCCCACGACGTCGAAGGTGAGCCGGTTGTCCGCGCTCGGGACGATCACGCCACGCGCGTCGACGACATCGGCGGTGACGTAGGCCAGGCCGCCGGGGGAGACCGAGGTCTTGTCGGGCGTGAGCCGTACCGCGGCCGGCTTGCCCGCGGTGTCGAGGCGGTCGCGGGCGACCTCCTTGCCGTTCTTGGTCGCGACCGCGACCAGGCTGCCCGGCGCGAACGGCACGCTCCACGTGAGGTGCAGCTTGCCCGCGCTCCCGTTGGGGCTGGTGTAGCTGCCGGGGAACGCGCCGGTGGTGACGTTCTTGTCGTCACCGGAGGGCTCGGTCGTCTCCAGGTACGGGCGGCCGTCCGTGGTGGTCTTGTGGTCGAACTTCCTCACCCCGAGGGACTTCCCGTTGAGGTACAGCTCGATAGTGTCCACATTGGAGTATGCCCAGACCGACACCGATTCGCCGGGCTTGTGGTCGGTCCAGTTCATCGGCAGCAGGTGGACCATCGGCTCGGTCGTCCACTGGCTCTTGAACAGGTAGTACATGTCCTTCGGGAACCCGGCGGTGTCCACGGCGCCGAAGAACGACGCCTTGACCGGGAACACGTCGTACGGCGTGGGCTCGCCGATGTAGTCCATGCCCGCCCAGAGGAACTGCCCGGCGAACCACTTGCGGTCACGGTCCTTCTTGAGGCCGTACTCGCCGCTCATCGTCCAGGAAGCGAGGTTGTTGTCGTAGGAGGAGGTGGCGCGCTTGCCGGGTGTGTAGTTCTCGCCGGTGTTGAGCTGCAAGGGATCCTGGTAGGTCCCGCGCGTCGAAGTCTCCGAAGAGGACTCGGACTCGAACAGGAACTTGTCCGGATACTTGGCGTGCAGGGCATCCACGGAGCCGGCGGTGTTGTAGTTGAGGCCGATACCGTCGAGCTGGCCCAGGATCAGGTCCTGCCCGGAACCGGTCGCCGGGACACTGCGGTACTTGTCCGAGCCGATCACCACCGGCCGCGTGGGGTCGACCGCCTTGACATCGGCGATGAGCCGTTTCGCGATCGGCAGACCGACGGTCGCCGAGGTCGAGTCGGGGATCTCGTTGCCGATGGACCACAGGATCACCGACGGCGAGTTCTTGGCCGCGTTCACCATCTCGGTGATGTCGGAGTCGCTGTTGGCGTCGAAGAACCGCCCGTAGTCGAAGGGCACCTTCGGGGTGCGCCAGGTGTCGAACGCTTCGACCATCATCACGATGCCGAGCTCGTCGCAGACCTGGATCAGCTCGGGCGCCGGCGGGTTGTGCGACGTCCGCAAAGCGTTGGCGCCCATGCTCTTCATCAGGCTCATTTGCCGGTAGAGGGCGTCCTTGTTCACGGCCGTGCCGAGCGCGCCCTGGTCGTGGTGCAGGTCGACGCCCTGCAACTTGGTGTACTCGCCGTTGAGGTAGAAACCTTGCCGTGGGTCGAGTTTCGTCCAGCGCAGGCCGATGGTCGTGGTCGTCGAGTCGACGGTCCGGCCGTTGACGACGACGTCGGAGCGAAGCGTGTAGAGGTACGGGTCCTTAGTGGACCACAGCCGCGGACGCGGGACACGGACGTCGGTCGTCGCGGTTTTCGCTTCGGCTCCCACGGCGAGGTTTGTGCTTCCGGAGGCCACCGGGCGGCCGTTCGCGTCGAGGACCGTGGAGACGACTTTCGCCGTCGTGCCGGTGCCGCTTTCGTCGACCACCGAGGTCGCCGCGCGCACGGTGCCGTAGCCCGACGGGTAGGTCTGTTCGAGGTTCGGGGTGGTGGCGTAGACGCCGTGCCTGCCGATGTGGACGGGGTCGGTCACGACCAGGTGCACGTTGCGGTAGATCCCGCTGCCGGAGTACCAGCGGCTGCTCGGCAGCTGGTTGCGCACCTGGACCGCGAGCACGTCTCGGGTTTTCCCGTCGGTGTGGGCCAGTCCGGTCAGGTCGACCGGGAAACCGGTGTAGCCGTACGGGTGGTTCGCGAGGAGCTTTCCGTTGAGATAGACCGAGGAGTCCATGTAGATCCCGTCGAACTCCACCGAAATCCGTTTGCCCGCAAGGGAACGCGGCAGGGTGAAGTCCTTGCGGTACCAGCCGAGGCCGCCTTGCAGGAAGCCGGTGCCACTGCTCGTCCCGGCGGCGTCGGTCGGGTCGAGCTCGATGCTCCAGTCGTGCGGCAGGTCGAGCGAGCGCCACGACGAGTCGTCGTAGGCCGGGTCGGCCGCGTTCGTGTAGACGCCGGTGGGGTCCGTGATGCCGGTTTTGTTCACCAGTGCGAACTTCCAACCCGCGTCGAAGTCGCTTGTCCGCTCGGTCTTCACCGCACCGGGCCTTCCCGAGGTCTGCGCCGAAGCTTCCGTGGTGAGGAAGGCCAACGGGATCACCAGTGCACAAAGGAAAGCGAGCCAGCGGGCCGGCCGGCGGAACGAAACGAACATCGGGCGCCCCCGGGCTGATCGTGGTGCTCTCCGACGCTGGAGCACGATGGCTTCCGATGGTGTCCTCTGTCCGTTTATGTGTCAATGAGCTGTTCGGAGTGATCGATGTTGTTCGATTGAGTTTCGACTGATTTCGACAGTCACCCCACCGGAAGCTTCGGCCAAAGGAGGGTCGCGGGCGTCCGCGGGGTGGAAAACGATGGCGTGAATTTCGACCAGGTGGTAGAAATCCTGCGTACGCACCGCGACCTGGAGGAGCTTCCACATGGGCATCGGCAGTCAACTGTCCGTACAGCTGTATTCGGTCCGGGAGGCCTTCGCGGCCGATCCGGACACCACCCTGCGGCGCCTCGCCGAAATCGGGTTCCGCCAGGTGGAGCCGTACGGCGTCGTCGAAAACGTGGCCGCGTTGCGGGACGGCCTCGCCGCGCACGGGCTCACCGCGCCGACCGCGCACGCCAGGCTCATCGGCGAGGACCAGAACAAGGTCTTCGAGGCCGCCGCCTCCCTCGGGATCGACGTCGTGATCGACCCGCTCGTGAAGCCGGAGCTCTGGCAGGACCGCGGCGACATCGCCGCCACCGCCGCCGCGCTCAACGGCGCCGCCAAGATCGCGAGCGGCCACGGCGTGCGCGTCGGCTACCACAACCACTGGTGGGAGCTGGAATCCCGGTTCGACGAACGCAGCGCGTTCGAGCTGTTCGCCGAGCAGCTCGACCCGGAGCTGGTGCTCGAAGTGGACACCTACTGGGCCACCGCCGGCGGTGAGGACGCAGCCGCGCTGCTGGGCCGTCTCGGCGAGCGGGTGCACGCCATCCACGTCAAGGACGGCGGCCTCAGCACCGACGCCAGCGGCCAGGTCCCCGCGGGCCAGGGCAGCGTGCCCATCACCGCGGTGCTGGCCGCCGCGCCGAAAGCGCTGCGCGTGGTCGAATTCGACGCCTTCGACGGCGACATCTTCGAGGCCATCGCGGGCAGCTACGCCTACCTCGACGGCGTGGCCCAATGAGTGGGCGGGTCGGTGTCGGCGTCATCGGCGCCGGCAACATCAGTGACACCTACCTGGAAAACCTCACCAGCTTTCCCGACCTCGACGTGCTTTTCGTCGCGGATCTCATGCCCGAGCGCGCGGCGGCGCAGGCGGCCAAGTACGGCGTGCCCGGCAGCGGGACCGTCCCTGAGCTGCTCGCGCATCCCGACGTCGAACTCGTCGTCAACCTGACGATCCCCGCCTCGCACGTCGACATCGGCCTGGCCGCGCTCGACGCGGGGAAGCACGTCTGGGCGGAGAAACCCCTTGCCCTGGACCGGAAAAGCGCGCGGCAGCTCCTCGATCGCGCCAAGGAGAAGGGACTCCGGGTCGCCAGTGCCCCCGACACCGTGCTCGGGGCGGGCCTGCAGACCGCCCGCCACGCCATCGACGAAGGCCGCATCGGCGAACCGCTCACCGCGCTGGCCGTCTTCGAGAACGACGGCCCCGACACGTGGCACCCGTCCCCGGAATTCCTGTTCCAGGCCGGGGCCGGCCCGCTGCTCGACATGGGCCCGTACTACCTGACCGAGCTGGTGCAGTTGTTCGGCCCGATCCGCCGGGTCACCGCCGCCGGTGGCCGGGCGCGCGACGTCCGGGTGATCGGGTCGGGTCCGCGGAAGGGCACGGAGTTCGAGGTCACCGTGCCGACCACGATCAGCGCGCTCGTCCAGTTCGAGCGCGGCGGCTCCGCGCAGCTGATCCTGAGCTTCGACTCCGGCCTCCGGCGCACCGGGTGTGTCGAGGTCTCCGGCGCGCTCGGCACCGCGGTGCTCCCGGACCCGAACCGGTTCGACGGCGCGACGGTCCTGCACCTCGTCGGCAAGAAGGAGCCGGTCGAGCTCAGGGTGCGGGGACACGAGTCGACGCGGGGCACCGGAACGCTCGAACTGGCGCGCGCCATCCGGGCCGGGGTGCCGGAACGCGCGTCGGGCGAACTCGCCTACCACGTGCTCGACGCGATGCTGGCCATCGAGGAATCGTTGACACAGGGGCATTCCATCGACGTCGAGAGCACACCGGAGATCCCGCCCGCGCTGCCCGAGGGCTGGGACCCCCTGGAGCGCACGCTCGGCTGATCAATCGAGGGGAACGGTGAGCAGGCTCTGGAGGTAGAACCGGAGCGACCCGAGGAGGTCCACCTTCGCGGGATTGGTCAGCCACTGGACCTGCAAACCGTCCATCAGCGCGATGAAGGTGAGGGAGGCGAGGACCGGATCGGTGCCGGTCCTCAGCTCACCGTTGCGGGCGAGCGCCCGGAAGCACTCCTCGATGCTGTGCCGCGCGGCGCGGTAGTGCTGCTCGAAGTAGTCGTGCGCGGGATGGTCGGGGGAGACGGCTTCGGCGGCGAGCCTGCTGTAGAGGTCGACGATCCCGGGGTGGCGGACGTTGTGCGCGGCCAGCGCCAGGTAGTGGCGGAGGGCCTCGAGGCCGGGTGGCTCCATGAGCTGTTCGCGCTCGGTGTCCTCGGCGTCGCGGCGTTCGAGGACCGCCGCGAGCAGCGCCTCTTTGGTCGGGAAGTAGTAGAGGAGGCCGGCATGCGACATCCCCACCCGTTTCGCGATCTCCCGCAGCGACGACCCGTGGTAGCCGGCCTCGCCGTACAGCGTGGCGGCGGCCGAGATGATGTCCTCCCGGCGGATGCGGCCTTTCAGATATCCACCCGTCACCACCGTGGGCCGCCGTTCAGCACTCGGTTCGGCCTCGGAGCGGCTTTCGAGTCGGCGGGTTCCACCAGACCATCATGCCGCACGCCCGAAGCGCACTTTCTGTGGCCAAACG
>Ga0247768_1000373_pt1 | contig 16170 bp, 15 predicted proteins | sample UWRJL016104C6_FD_179944 | JGI IMG/M metagenome (GOLD analysis project Ga0247768, IMG submission 179944) | Plant litter microbial communities from Arlington Agricultural Research Station in Wisconsin, United States - UWRJ-L016-104C-6 | ecosystem: Environmental > Terrestrial > Plant litter >... | reverse complement strand
CTTGGCGGCAGCAACTATCTCTGGGTTCCGGAGTCTGTCGATCATGCCCGGTGCTCCGTGTAGCACGCGCGGGGATGTCTGCCCGTGACACGCTGCAGGCGCGGCGCAATCAAAGCTCGTCGATCTCGGCCATCACACAACATCTCGGCCGCGACCGTAAAACAATCCGAGGCTACGTCACAGGCGACACCGAACCCTGCCGCCGCAAACCCGCAGGCCCGGACCCGGCTGGCGGACGACTATCATCTCTGGGCGTCGCCCCGGCTCGACGAACTCAGCGGACTGGGCTATCCGGCGGATACTCGACGTTCACCCGCGCGCTGCACCGTCACCAGTGCGTCCGCATTGCGAACCTTGCCGAATCTCGCGAGGCCGTGACGACGCGATCATCGCGCACCCAGCCCGTCGAGGAAACCCAGTTCGACTGGGTGGAACTCCCGACCCACCTGCTGCGCGGCCTCTCCCCTGGCGAAGTCGACGATGCCGGCAGCGACCGGTTTCTACGGGCACCTCATACCGACCTGGTCTCGCTCGTGGTCAGAACGCCGAGATTTGCCCGTCGGGGTCGGGTGCGGGCAGCGTGAGGGTCAGGTCACCTGGGGTCTCGCCGAAGCGGGCGCACAGCCGGGTGTTGCGGCGCGTGGCCCTGTTGCGGATGGCGCGCTCGTAGGCGGCGCGCGGTCCGACGATCACCACCATGGTCCTGGCCCGGGTGATCGCGGTGTACAGCAGGTTGCGCTGCAGCAGGAAATGCCCGGAGGCATTGCTGAGCGCGACGACGACATAGGGATACTCGCTGCCTTGGGAGCGGTGCACGGTGATCGCGTAGGCGTGGGTGATCTCCTCCAGCTCGTCGAAGTCGTAGGCCACCGCCTCGCCGTCGTCGAGAGTGATCGTCAGCGAACGTTCGTCGGTGTCGAGTCCGGTGACCGTGCCCGCGGAACCGTTGAACACCCCAGCTTTACCTTTGGTGTAGTTGTTACGTACCGGCATCACCTTGTCCCCGAGCCGAAATACCTGCTCCTCAGTCCAATGCTGCGCCGCGCCATCGATATGCGGGTTAAGCCTGTCCTGAACGAGACGGCCCACCGCGAGCGCCCCGGCCAGGGTCTTGCGGCCGGGGCACAACACCTGCACCTGCCGCGGATCGACACCGTAAGCGGCGGGGAGCCGCCGGGTCGCGATGTCCACCACCGCCTCCGGCACCTTCTCCGGGTCCTCGACGGGAATGAACCAGAAGTCCCCGCCGCTCTCCGGCGTCGTGCCGTGGCGCACGGCGTGAGCGCTGGCGCTGATGGCGCTGCGCGGCCCCTGCCGGTAAATCTGGTCAAGGCGCACCGACGGGATCACCTCCACGTCGAGCAGGTCACGCAGAACACAACCCGGACCGATACTCGGCAACTGGTCCACATCACCGACCAGCAGAAGATGACTACCACCCGGCATCCCGGCCACGAGCTGTTCGGCCAGACGCAGATCCAGCATGGACGCCTCATCCACAATGATCAAATCAGCCTGCAACGGCTCGGTGTCATCAAACAAACTCACCACCGTGTCAGTGGTGAGGGGTGGCCGGACGAGACGGTGCACGGTCATCGCGGGCAGCCCAGTGAGCTCGGTGAGACGTTTCGCGGCGCGCCCGGTCGGCGCCGCCAGCGTCACCTTCCCGCCGCACTCCTGCACGCGGCCAGCGATCGCACGCAAGGTGAAACTTTTGCCGCAGCCAGGGCCGCCAGTCAGGATCGACACCGGGCGCGTCAACGCCATCTCCACCGCAGCCCGCTGACGATCATCAAGCCCCTCGACCCCGGCGGATTCCGCTGCGAGGACCGCCGCGGTCCGCGGGCGGGACGCCAGCGTCGAGGCAGCTCTCTGCAGGCGCTGGATGTTCTCCACCAGCATGATCTCCGCGCGGTGCAGCCGCGCGGGAAACACCACAACCTCGGATCCGGGTGGTTGTTCCAGGACGACTTTGCGGGCTTTGCGCAGCTGACGAAGCGCATCACGGAGCAGGTCGGGACCTTCCCCGACCAGCGTGGCCGCGTCGGCGATCGTCGCGGGGTAGGGCAGGTAGCAGTGCCCGGCTTTCGCGGTGGCGACGTCGAGCACGTGCAGCAGCGCCGCTTTCATCCGTTCCGGGCTCTGCGTGGGGATCCCCACGGCCAGGGCGATCGTGTCGGCGTTGACGAACCCGACACCGTGAACCTCCTCAACAAGCCGGTACGGCTCCTTGCGCACCACGCGCAGCGTGTCCGCGCCGAAGGTTTTGTGGATCCGCACCGCGAGCGTCGGTGACACACCCACTCCTTGCAGGAAAATCATCACCTCGCGGATGGTGCGCTGCTCAGCCCAGCTCGCGATGATCGTGGCAAGCCTGCCCGGCCCGATCAGATGCACCTCAAGCAGCTTGCGCGGGGTCGTGTCGATCACGCTCAACGTGTCCTCGCCGAACTGCCGCACGATCGCGTCCGCCAGTTTGGTACCGATTCCCCGCACGAGCCCGGACCCGAGGTAGCAGCGCATCGCGTGCACGGTGGCCGGCAGTATCCGTTCGCATTCGCTGACCCGGATCGTGCCCGCATACCGCGACCCCGGCGAATCACGCCCACTCGCACGGATCGTCTCACCCGGTTGCAGTCCCCGCAGGCATACACCGGCGATCGTGGTCTCGGTGCTGCCGTCCACGGCGATCACCGCGACGGTGTAGCCATCGGCACCCACGTGCACCAGCCGACGCACCACACCCTCCACCACCGGCAATCCCTCCATCTCTCGAAAGGAAACGGTAGCGGCGAACGACTCCCCACCCATCCAGGCTCGCCGCTCACCTCCCCGTCGCACGCAGAACCCTGGTTGATCACGACAAGGCGGCACCGTGTCCTGAAGGAACGGGGAACGAGATGCTGAGGACTTTGCGTGCCGCTGTGCGCGACCGGTCGGCCCTGACGCGCAGTGGACCCGCGCCGCGGGTGTTGGCCCGTAACAGCCGGAATAGGGCCGGGCACGCCCACTGCCGCACCACCCGCCGGAATCAGTCAGCAACCCTGTCACCCCACAACGAGAAGGGGTCCTGCGTAGGAGAACCAGAGAATCACAGACGGTGGATAACCAAAGTATTTGCCACAATCACCCCACTGGGTGAACGCGTTGGGGCAGTTTTCGTGACCCCGTTGGAAAAGGGGTCACGGCGTGCCCCAGTTCTGCCCCAGTTACCGATAGGTAACTTACAGGAAGTCCACAATGGACCAATGTTTGGTATACCAAAAAACAATGCCCGACCTCCACAGATAAGCAGATCGGGCGATCATGAATGTTGTGGAGCTAAGGGGATTCGAACCCCTGACCCCCTCACTGCCAGTGAGGTGCGCTACCAGCTGCGCCATAGCCCCGAAGCGGAGTGAACTCCGCATCTCGTAGGTACATACGTTACATGACCACCCAGGCGGCCTTGCGCAGGGGTCCGTCCTAACGGTCCGAGCGCAGGGAGGCCGGGTCGAACGACTCCCAGTAGGCGTCTTCGTCCTCCTGGGACGGGGGTGAAGGCGCAGGTTGAGCGGTTCCTAGGCGTAGTTCTCGCTGGCGCTGGAACTCCTCGACGGTCATGCCGGGGTCGTCGTTCTCGGCGCGGGCGGGGGCGGGGAGGCCGGAGAGGCGTTCGATCAAGTAGGTCATGTCTTCGCCCAGGAGGAGGGCGACCTTGTTGTAGCCGTCCTGGGTGGCTTCGCGCATGGCGAGTTGGGCGATCTCGACGATGAGAGCGCCGAGACGGGCGTGGTTGACGGCGTGGGGGGCGAGCCAGAGGTTCAGGAGTTTGCCACGGGCGTCGACGGTGACCTCGACGGTGTTGTCGACGTCGTGGGCGGTGCCGGACGCTTTCGCCATCAGGGCGTCTACCTGCGCGAACGCGTCTTCGCGGGCTCTGGTTTCGTCGATCAGCTGCCGCGTGGTCCGTGTGACGGGGATCTGCTCGACCATGCCGCTCACCTTTCGAAGATCTCGGTGACCTGAGGTTCGTCGTCGGGCAGGCGTTCGAAGCCCAATGACTCCAGATGCTTCGCGCCGCTTTCGCCCAGCACGGGGGCCAGGGCTTGGTACATTTTGTCGCCGGCGCGGCGGGTGGCGAGGTTCGACAGTTCCATGATCTGCTGCGCGATCGAGTCCGAGCCGAAGCGCAGGGCCGAGCGGGTCAGGTTCACCTCGGCCAGCAGGCCGCCGGGGCTGACTTCGACGCTGATCGAGCCGTCGCCGGATTCAGCCTTTCCGGTGATCTTGCCCACCTGGTCGAACCGCCGGCGCGCCTGGTCGGCGGTGCTGTCGGCGTGTTCGGCGACGCGGGCTGCTTCCCGGTCCAAGTCGATGTCGGCCATGTCGCAGGTTAACCGGTCGGCCGGTAGAAGCCGATGAACGACTGACCCGCGTTGGTGGTCCTGATCGGGCTCACCTCGACCGGGTCGCCCGCCTCGACCATCTGCCCGTCGCCGATGACCATCGCGACGTGGCCCGACCAGACGACCAGGTCCCCGGGCAGCAGCTGGTCCATCGACGGTACTTCGGCGCCGATGGTCTGGGCGGCGGCGGTGCGCGGGATGGTGAGCCCGGCTTCGCCGTACGACGTCATGGTCAGGCCGCTGCAGTCCAGCCCCTTGTCCCGCGCTGTGCCGCCCCACACGTACGGCACGCCGAGCTGGCTCAGCGCGGCACGCACGGCTTTGGCGGCGGTCTCGTTGGGCGCTTGGACGGTCTTCCCGTTCGGCAGGTTCACCGCGACGCCGGTGCCGGGCTGCGGCGGGATCGCGACGGGCAGGCGCGGCTTGGTCACCGCGCCGCCACCACCGCCTCCCCCACCGCCGCTGTCGCCGCCCCCGCCACCGCTGTGCCCGGAGTTGCCCTGGTTGTTGAACTGCGACGCGACCTTCGTGTCGGTGGCGCCGCTGGCCGTGGTCGCGCCGTCCCCGCCCAGCGTGGTGCCGATTTCGGTGAGCTCGTTGATGGTCTGTTCCGCGTTGGTCGCGGCGACGCCGGTCAGCTTCTGGATCCGGCCCATCAGGTCCGTCAGCAGCTTCCGCGCGGCCGCCTGCCCGGCCTCGGGCGGCTGCATCTGCTTGGTCGCGGCGACGGCTTTCATCGTCGTGTCGATGTCTTTGATGATCGCGTCGCGGGTTTGCTCGTTCTTGATCCGGCCGACGTCCAGGGCTTCCGCGGCCCGCGCGACGGCGGATTCGATCTCCGCGCTCTCGTCAAGGAGGTCTTGGATCTCCTTTTCGAGGCTTTCCGACGTCCCGACCGCACGGTCGGCCGTGTTTCCCTCCGCTGCCAACGACAGGTTGACCCGCTGGCTACCGGCGTTCGCCATCACGGTGTTCATCGACGACTGCAGCTGGACGTGCCCGTTCTGCGCGCCGCTGACCGCGGCCGGGTCCGTCCGCATCTTCTGCCCGAACTGGGTGGTCGTGTCGAGCCCAGCCCGCATCACTTCCGCGGTGTCGTAGGTCATCCCAGACGCCTGCGCACGTTCTTCAGCATCTCGTCGTGATCCGCTTCGACGGCGTCGTAGTTGACGCGGGTCTGCCGGGAGGCAGCACCGACCTGGTGCCATTTGGCGCCGAGCTTGGTCACACGATCGTGTAGCCCCTGCATGCGGGCGGTGTACGCGCCGGTGAGCCCGGACTCCCCGCCCATGGCCGAAAGCCCGTCACCACCGAGGTTGATGTGCGGCGCCACGTGCGCGGCGCCCGCACCTTTGATCTCGTCCCCCAGCGGGTCGACGCTGCGCGCGTAGTTCTCGTACGCGCCTTCGTCGACCCGGTAGCCGCTGTTTTTGCCGCCCACGTGCCCTCCCTCAACTGTGGAGTGCGACGCGCCCGGCCGACGAGCGGTTCCCCTGACACCCCGGGATCAGACTAACCACCCAGAGCGGGCGAAACCACTTACGAGCTTTGCTTCGACGCGAGCAGCTGCGTCAGCCAGCCTTCCTGCCTGCTGATCGCCTTGCCGCCGACGGCCACCGTCGGCGTGCCGAAGCCGCCATCCTGCCGCAAGTTGGTGTCCTGCAACGTTTTCTGGTATTCGGCGTTGATCTGCTCGTTGTAGGTGCCGGCGTTGATCGTCGCGGCGAACTGCGGATCGGTGATGCCCATGTCTTTGCCGAGCTGGATCAGCTGGGCCTTGTCATAACCGCGCTTACCCTCTTCGGGCTGCTTCGCGAACAGGCTGTCGTGGAACTCGGTGAACTTACCCGCGTCGGCGGCCGCGAGCGCGGCGTTCGCGGAGTCCAGCGAATAGCCCGCCGGGTTCGACCGCTCGTTCAGCAGCGGCACCATGTGGTACCGGACCTGCAGGGTGCCGGCGTTGATCTGCTGCTCGATCTGCGGCGAGTCGGTCTTCTGGAACTCACCGCAGATCGGGCAGAGAAAGTCGGCGTAGATGTCGATGGTCGTCGACGCGCCGGGCTTGCCCGTCGTCACGACAACACCGTCACGCTTCTCGACGACGCCTGGAGCCAGCGTGGTGCCCACGACCGGGATGTTCTGACCCGCGGTGGCGTTGTTCACCGACTTGTTCCAGATCACCAGGCCCACCACGACAACCGCGAGCACGACCACCCCGGCCACCACGGCGATGACCTTCTTCCGCTCGCCGTCACCCCTGGCCTGCGCGACGGCCCGTGCCCCGGCCGCCTTCGACGCGGCAGATCGCGAACCGGCAGGCCGTGAACCCGCAGGCCGCGGCCCGGCGGCCCGCTGGGCCTGGCGCTGCTTACGAGCGTTGCGCTCAGCTCCACCCACTGTTACTCAGTTCCTTTCAGAAAGACTCGCGGACTTCTCCTCCGAGTAGTCGTCCGCCCGCAGGCTCGAGTTCCCGCGGCCCCAGCCGAGCCAGCCGTCCACGGAGAACAGCGTCCGCGGGCGCACTGTCAGCCAGACAGCCAGCGCGAAGAACCCTGTGTCGCGGGCTATTTCCTGGGGGTACTGGGTCTGCCCGGCATCGACCTGGCCGCCACCGCCGAAGCAGCCGCAATCGATGACGAGGCCGCGTGCCCAGGACTGCGCGATACCGGCGATCAACACCAGCAGGAGCAGCCCGGCGACCACGGCGACTATCCTGGTACCCAGCCCGAACAGCAGGAACACACCCAGTACGAGCTCGAGCAGCGGCAGCGCGGTGGCGACCGGTTCGATCAGCGCACTCGGCAGGACGTCGTAAGCCTTCACGGCGATGAAGGTCTGGCCCGAGTCGCTGATCTTGATCGCCCCCGAAACCAGCCACACCGCGGCGAGTCCGAGCCGGGCGAGCGTGCCCACCGTGTCGAGCACCCGGGAAGACGTTATAGACACGCACTCAGGCTATCCGCCGGACCTGAGAAACGCGTGAGGTCGGCACGGACGGGTGAGGACGGGGAGAGCGATGCGTCACTGGCGCCTGCTCATGGCCTTTTTGCTGGTCATCGGCTGCGTGGCGTGCTCGTCCGCGGTTTCGCCGTCGGATTCGGTGGTGGTGCGGGCGGACAAGACGGGCCACCTCACGATCGGCATCCGCTTCGACCAGCCGGGCCTGTCCGAGCGGACTTTGGACGGGCGGGTCGTCGGTTTCGACGTCGACGTCGCGAAGTACGTCGCCGCCGAGCTCGGGGTGCCGCCGGACGGCATCACCTGGCGAGAGACCTCGCCAAACACCCGAGAGAGTGACATCAGCTCCGGCACGGTCGACCTCATCGCGGCCACTTACTCGATCACCGACAAGCGCAAGCAGGCCGTTTCGTTCGCCGGGCCGTACTTCGTCACCGGCCAGGACCTGCTGGTGCGGTTGACCTCGACGGACATCACCGGGCCGGAGAGCCTGAACGGGCGGAAGCTCTGTTCGGTGAACGGCTCGACCCCCGCCCAGCAGGTGCGCGACAAGTTCGCCCAGGCCGTGCAGCTCGTCGAGTACCCGCGGTACCCGGATTGTGTGACGGCGCTGCTGGCCGGTCAGGTCGACGCCGTGACCACGGACGGCGCGATCCTCGCCGGGTACGTCGCGCAGAACCCCGAGCTGCTGCGGGTCGTCGGGAAGCCGTTTTCCAGCGAGCGCTACGGCATCGGGCTGCGCATGGGCGACGCCGAAAGCCAGACGGCGATCAACAACGCACTCAAGAAAATGATCACTACCGGTACTTGGCAGGCGTCCTTGAACGCCAATATCGGCCCGTCGGGTTATCAGCTTCCCCCGCCGCCGGAGGTCACCGAGCAATCGTGAAACTCCCCGACCTGCCCATTCGAGCTGTCCTCGGTGAATTGGGCGAAGCGCTGGAGGCGCACGGCACCGCGGTCCTCGTCGCGCCCCCGGGCACGGGCAAGACGACGCTGGTTCCGCTGTTCCTCGCGGAACGGACGTCCGGGCGCATTGTCGTCGCCGAGCCGCGCCGGATCGCCGCGCGGGCGGCCGCCGCGAGAATGGCGTCGCTGCTGGGGGAACGGGTCGGGGAAACCGTCGGCTATTCCGTGCGGGGAGATCGCAAGGTTTCGCCCGCCACCCGGATCGAGGTGGTCACGTCGGGGCTGCTGGTGCGGCGGGTCCAGGGTGATCCGGAGTTGCCCGGGGTGTCGACGGTCCTGCTGGACGAGTGCCACGAAAGGCATCTCGACGCCGACCTGCTGCTCGCGTTGCTGCTGGACGTGCGTGCCGGGCTGCGTGACGACCTGCGCTTGCTGGCGACCTCGGCGACCGTGGCCGCCGGACGCCTCGCCACCCTGCTCGGTTCCGCGCCCGTGATCACCGCCGAAGCCCGGACTTACCCCGTCGACGTCTCGTACCACCCTCCGGCGAGGGGTGAGCGGATCGAGACCACTGTGGCCAGAACGGTTCACACCGCACTGTCCGAAGTAGACGGTGACTTGCTCGTGTTCCTTCCCGGCGCCGGTGAGATCAACCGCGTCAGCGGGATGCTGTCGAAGCTGCGAGACGTCGACGTACTTCCTCTACACGGCAGGCTTTCCAGTACTCAGCAGGATGCCGCGCTGCGGCTTGGGCCACGACGCCGGGTCGTGCTCGCGACGGCTGTCGCCGAGTCCAGCTTGACCGTTCCCGGTGTCCGGGCCGTCGTCGATTCCGGCCTGTCGCGGGTTCCGCGCGTGGACCATCGGCGTGGCCTGCCCGGGCTGGCGACCGTCCGCGTTTCCGCCGCGGTGGCGGAACAACGGGCCGGGCGCGCGGGCCGGGAAGCACCCGGCGCGGCGTACCGGTGCTGGGCGAAACACGAGCAGGCAAGCCTTCCCGCCTACCCGGAGCCCGAAATCCGCACCGCGGAGCTCGCCAGGCTCGCCCTGGAGCTGGCATGCTGGTCGACGCCCGACGGCTCGGGGTTGTCTTGGTGGGACCCGCCCGGCGAAGGCGCGCTCGCGGCCGGACGCGCGTTGCTCGTCACCTTGGGCGCGACGGATTCAGCGGGCTCGATCACCGAGCGCGGGCGCAAGATGGCCGCGCTCGGCCTGCATCCGAGGCTTGCCAGGGCACTGCTCGACGGTGCCGCGAAGGTGGGCGCGCGGTCGGCCGCCGAAGTCGTCGCGCTGCTGGACGCGGGTGGCACGCTGACCGACGTCGAGGCGGAACTCCGCCGGCTCAAGGCGGCGTCCGACGATTCGTCACGACGCTGGAAGACCGACGTGCGACGGCTGACCGGGCTGGTTTCCGGTGGCCGGGAGGCGCCGGACGCGGCGCTTGTCGTCGCCCTCGCCCACCCCGAGCGGCTGGCCCGGCGCCGCGCGTCCGGGTCCCCGGTGTACCTGATGGCGGGCGGGACCGCGGCGGAGCTGCCTCCCGGCGGCGGCCTCGGCGACACCGAGTGGCTGGCCGTGGCCGAAGCGACGCGGGACGCCGGTCGGGTGCACGGGATCATTCGGCTGGCCGCGCGCGCGGACGAAGAACTGGCCGTCGCCGCGCCGAACCTGGTGTCCACTGTGGACGAAGTGCGCTGGTCGAACGGCGACGTCGTGGCACGTTCGGTACGCAGGCTGGGCGCGATCGTCCTGGCCGAACGCCCGTTGCCCAAACCGGACGCGGCAGCTGTCCGTGACGCGCTGGCCGAGGGGCTGCGTGCCGAAGGGCTGGGGTTGCTGCGCTGGGGCCAGGACGACACGCGGCTGCGGATGGCGTTCCTGCACCGCGTCCTCGGTGATCCGTGGCCCGCTGTCGACGACGGCACCTTGTTGTCCAGGATGGACGAATGGCTGGCACCCGACCTCGCGAAGGCCCGACGCCGCGCCGACCTCGCCAAGATCGACGCCACCCAGGCAATCCGACGACTCTTGCCGTGGCCTGCCGCGACTCGCTTCGACGAGCTGGCTCCGGAACGACTCCAGGTGCCGAGCGGTTCACGCGTCCGGGTGGATTACTCGGCGGACGAGCCCTTCCTGGCGGTCAAACTCCAAGAGACCTTCGGCTGGCTGGCGACACCCCGGATAGCCGACGGCCGGGTGCCGGTGGTGCTGCACCTGCTCTCCCCCGCCGGTCGCACCGCCGCCGTGACGGCCGACCTGGAATCCTTCTGGCACAACGGGTACACCGCCGTCCGCGCCGACCTCCGCGGCCGCTACCCGAAACATCCGTGGCCCGAGGACCCAAGCGGCGCGACACCGACGAAGCGTCTCAAACCGCGTGGGACGTAGACCTACTTGATCAGCTGATGCTGCGGAGTCGTCGGCAGCTGCTCCGCCAGCTCCTCGTCGTCTTCCCGCTCGTTCAGGCCGAGCTGAACGGCCAGCCGGATTTGCTCGCGGTTCTCCCGCACGACGTGCGCGAAGAACTCGTCGATCCGCGGGTCGACAAGCACTTCGAGGACCACTCGCATGGTCGTGTCCACCACGGAGTGGACGATCTCATCGTGGAACGGCAACTTCGAAAACCGGCCCGCCTGCGGGTCGTTCTTCACCTTTTCGGTGATGATCGTCCGCAGCATCTCCTTGTTCTCGCCCAGCGACCGCGCCAGGTTCTGCGGATAGTTGCCGGTTTCGACCACCTTGACGACCTCGTCCAGCACGGCGATGGTGATCGGCTTCTTGATCGCCAGAACGATCGGGCGCGACATCCGGTCGACCAGCCGCTCGGTGAACCGTTCACCGAAGGCGCGGTCCGCGGTGCGGGCCAGCCGGAAGATCACGACGACCACCCGCAGCAGCCGGAACCCGCGCAGCGCGGGATGCGCGATCGGGATCATGCCGAGGATCTCGAACCAGTTGCGCAGCGGGAACTTCTTCTCCCAGCCGTGCTTGCGCCAGCGCCAAAGGAATTCCAGCAGGAAGACCCCGCAGATCGAGGTGTCGACGACGAAGATCCGGTGCGCGGTGGCCGCCGAGTGCGGGAAGAAGGTCACGAACACCAGCAGTCCGACCGAGAAGACGGCGAGCACGAGCATGGCCACGTCGAGCGCGCTCACACGCCAGGTTCCGCCTGGGGTCATAGCGGCATTCTGCCTGCCCACGCACAGGCACGCCGCGTGAACCCCTGCCGAAAGTCAGGGTGGTGCCTGCCCGTTTTCGGCCTGCGGTGAGAGTGGGTATTGGTGCGTCTAACGCACCAATACCCACACTCACGGAAGCCCGATAGGCGGTGGCGGGTCCGTGGGTGGGGTGGGCTTGTGAGCGTTGCGGCCGGTTAGAACCGGCCGCAACGCTCACAAGGTCTTTGCCGGACGCGCCGCCGATGTCCTGAACGACGCGTTCGAGACGTTCAACGTCCTCAACGCGCCGTTCAAGACATCCCAGCAGCCATGCCACCTTCGCCCTACCCCGCGATAAAGCGCTATGAACGGTCCGTTCATGGCGTTTTTTGCGATGAACGGACCGTTCATAGCGCGAGCCCGGCCTCGTGAGCGGTGATCACGGCCTGGACGCGGTTCTTCACCCCGAGGCGACTGAGGATCGTGCTGACGTAGGCCTTGACGGTGCCTTCGACGACGAACAGGCAAGCACCGGGCGGGCACGATCGGTCCGCCACCCGGCGAAGTACCCCATCAGAACCATGAGGAACAGTTCCCACACCGGCACCGCTCGCCGAAGTCGAACAGCACCACCAGCCCACGGGTCAGCTCCAGCGGGCGCGGGCCGGTGTTGCTGTCGACAAGCAGCAGCCCCACCTACGCCGCAGTACTCCCGACAGACGCTACAAGCCGACGCCGTCCTGAAGACATTGCCGGAAGTAAGCTATCCGGCGGTGATCTGCCCGCGCGACTGGTCGTCGTCACCGGTTTCGGCGGCCTCCGGCTCGGACGGCTTGTCGCCGTTGAGGCCCTTCTTGACCGAGTCGAGGATCGCGAGACCCTGCCCGACCAGCCCGGCGGCCATCTCACCGAGGCCGTCGGCGCCGTTGAGGATGTTGACGTTGGCGCCGCTGAGCCCGCGGGCCGCTTCCTTCACGATCTGCGGCAGCTGCTCGATGATCAGCTGGTCGAGGGCGACCCGGTTGTTGGACGCGGCCGCGGCGGCCTGGATCTCGGTCGACTCGGCGGCGGCCCTGGCGAGGATGCGGACCTTCTCGGCCTCCGCCTCGGCGGGCTTGATGACCTCGGCGACCAGTTGCTGCTGCCGGAGACCGGCCTCGCGCTCGGCCAGCTCGGTCCGCGCCTTGATGACCTCGCGCTGCGCCATCGCCTGGGCCAGCGGCCCGGCCTGGGCGGCTTCGGCCTGCGCCTTGTCGACCTCGGCCTTGTACTGCGCCTGGACGACCGACGTCTGCCGGGCGTACTCCGCCTGGCGCCGCTGCGACTCCTGGCCCGCCTCGGCGGCGGCCTGGTCGGCCTTCGCCTGGGCGATCTGCGCCTCACGCTGGATGGCGGCGTTGTGCGGCGCGGCCATCGCGGCGATGTAGCCGAGCTTCATGTCGTCGATCGACTGGATCTGCAGCGAATCGATGGTGAGCCCGATCTTCGCCATCTCCGCGGCCGACCCGTCGAGGACCTCCGTCGCCAGCTTCTGCCGCTCCGTGACGATCTCCTCGACGGTCATCGAGCCGACGATCGAACGCAGGTGACCGGCGAAGATCCGGCCGGTCAGGACCGACATCTGCTCCTGGTCGGAGAGGAACCGCTGCCCGGCGTTGACGATGCTCTCGGTGTCGTTGCCGACCTTGAACGCGATGACCGCGCGCACGTTGAGCGCGATCGCCTGCTTGGTCACGCAGGTTTCGGAGACCTCCGCCTCGGCCATGCTCAGCGTCAGGAACCGGACCTTGCGGAAGAACGGCAGGATGAACGCGCCGTGCCCGGTGACCACCCGGAATGGAGTGTCACCGCTGCCCCGGTTCTTTCCACCGGAGATCAGCATCGCCTCGTCGGGGGCGGGAACGCGGTAACCGAACATTTCTTGGTTCTCCTATATCGCTGGAAAAGGATCGGTCCATGGCGTGACTTCGACCGTTCGGGTGCCACGTGACTCGACGACAAGCACGGGGGTGCCCTTCGGGAGCGGCTCCTCGGAGTAGGCGAGGTACGTCTCCGATCCTCCTCTGATTTTGATCAGTGCCTCTCCTGGCCCGGCTTTCCCGCGCGTGGCGATGAGCAATACGCCGACTCGGCCCAAAGGTGACGAGTCAGACGGACCTTCAGTCATCGGGCATCGACCCCTTTTCGCCCCCGGGACCCGATGGGTGGCAGTGGTCCTCTCACACGATCACGCTAGAGCATCCCGAGCTCGGCGCGCAGCGGATTGGGCCAAAGCGGGCAATTACCGGCTTACCGAAATCGAATAGGTATGTTCGTCCCATGTCCGGTGAATCCGAGCAAGACACCCCTCCCGACTTACCCACCTCACGAATGGGTGAAGACCGCGGCGTCGCCGCGACGGTACGCGCGTCAGCGTCCATTGTGGCCGGTGCGCTGATCGGTGTCGGCGTCTCGATGGTGGTGGAGTGGCAGTACGGGCTGCTGATCGGCTGGATGACCGCCGCGGTGGTGTTCGTGACCTGGATGCTGGTCACCATCTGGCCGATGGACGCGCCCACCACCGCCCGGCACGCCGTCCGCGAGGACCCCGGCCGCGCGCTGACCGACGTCATGGTCGTGCTCGCGGCCGTCGCCAGCCTGGTCGCGGTCGCCCTGCTGCTGAACGTGGACGACGCCGGCGGCCGGGACCTGCACGCGGCGCTCAGCGTCGGCAGCGTGGCGCTGGCGTGGGCCTCGGTGCACACCATGTTCACCACCCGCTACGCACGGCTGTACTACGACGGCCCGGACGGCGGCATCGAGTTCAACGAGACCGACCCGCCGAAGTACTCCGACTTCGCCTACCTGGCCTTCACCATCGGAATGACGTTCCAGGTCTCGGACACCAACCTCAAGACGAAAGAGCTGCGCGCGACGGCGTTGCGTCACGCGCTCCTCTCCTACCTCTTCGGCACCGTCATCATCGCGTCGATGATCAACCTCGTCGCCGGGCTCGCCAAGTAGCTCAGGCGGTGGTCACCTTGACGAAGTCGAGCACCTGCGGCCACGACACGGCGTAGGCCTCGGCGTTGACCGGGTTCCCGTGGCGGGTCTTGTTGCTGAACCCGTGCTCCGCGCCGGGGTAGATGTGGATGAGGCTCGCCCCGGACGCCCGTCCCTGCAACGCCGTTTGCAGGCGCTGGAAGCTTTCGAGCGGCACCAGGGTGTCGTTCGCCGGGTACAGCATCATGACCGGCGCCGTGATCCGCGCGGCGTAGTCGAACGCGTCGAGTTCGTGGTTCGGCGCGGGCGGGATCGGCACCGTCGGGTGATACGCGACGACGTTGACCGGCCGCTGGTCACGCCCGGCGAGCAGCAGCGCCAGCCTGCCGCCGAGGCACCAGCCGACGACCCCGGCCTTCTCGCAGCCGAGCTCGCCGTGGAGGTGGTCGAGCAGGAGCTGCTGCTCACGCAGGCAGGTTTCGTCGTCGAGCCGGGTCATCAACCGCTGCAGCTCCTCCTGCGGGGTGTCGTCCGCGCTCGGGCCGTGCCACGGGTCCCAAGTCAGCGCGGTGACGCCGGTGCGCGCGATCTCCTCGGCGAATTCGCGGACCTGCTCGCCGATCCCGGTGATCATCGGGAGCAGCAGCATCCCGGCGGCGGAACCGCCAGCGGGACGGGCGAGGTAGGCGTTCAACTCGCCGACGGCGACGGTGGAGGTCTCGATCTGAGTGGTCATGACCGTACGTTATCCCTCCGTCTGGGGCATGATGAGCGACTATGGCCCGTACTCTCGCCGAGCAGATCGGCAACCCGTTGCCTGCCGGTATCGAGGCACTGGCGGAATCCGAAAAGCAGGACCTCGCCGACGCGCTGCGCGACGCGAGACGGCGTCAGGCCGCCGCGCTCGCCAAGGCGGGGGACGAGGGCTTGAAGTACGTCCCGGCCTTCCTCCGCCCGGCCGTGCGGAAGGTGGTGGGCCTGTGACGGAGGAAAACCCGGCCGCGCAGGCGGAAATCCTCAAGCTCGCGCGGGTCCTCGATGACGAGCCCGGCCGCTTCGGCTACCTCGAAGGCGTCGACTCCCAGGATCTCCAGCGCTTCCGCGAGCAAGTCACCGATGTGCTCTTCGACGCCGATCTCGTCGTCCTGCAACGGATGGCGCTCGCCAGCAAACTGCTTCCGGGGCCGCTGCTGGCGAAGATCGCCCAGAAGGTTTTCGGGCCGCTGCTCTGCGCCAGGGTCGCCGGAGTGGTCGACCCGGCACGCGGGATCGACGTCGCCAAGCGGCTCCCGCCCGTTTTCCTCGCCGACGTCGCCGTGCGGCTCGACCCGCGCCGCGCCGGCGCGATCATCACCGGGATCCCGATCCCGACGATGGCCACGGTGACCGCGGAGCTGACCCGGCGCGAAGACTGGATCACCATCAGCCGGTTCGTCGGGCATCTGCCGGACGCGACCGTCACGGCGAGCCTGCAGTTCATCCCGAACCACGCGCTGCTGCAGATGGCGTTTGTGCTCGACGACAAGTCGCGGCTCGACCATATCTTCGGCCTGCTGCCGAAAACCCGGTTCGACGGCCTGCCGCGCACGGCCGCCGAGCACGACCTCTGGACACCGATAGCCGAGGTGCTGAACCACCTTTCGGCGGGAAAGCGTGCGGCCCTGCTCGCCCGGTTCGCCGAGCTTCCCGAAGAGCTGCGCGCCCGCGCGCCGCGAGGCCTGGCCGAGTGAGCCGTCAGGCGACGATCAAGTAGATCCCGTAGGCCACGATCGCCG
>Ga0247768_1000371_pt1 | contig 16245 bp, 10 predicted proteins | sample UWRJL016104C6_FD_179944 | JGI IMG/M metagenome (GOLD analysis project Ga0247768, IMG submission 179944) | Plant litter microbial communities from Arlington Agricultural Research Station in Wisconsin, United States - UWRJ-L016-104C-6 | ecosystem: Environmental > Terrestrial > Plant litter >... | reverse complement strand
CCGCATTGGCGTTTCCCGCGCCGGCGCGCCCTGGATTGGCTGGCGCATCCGAGCTCGCGCCGCACGCGGCGAGCCAGGCAAGCCCCGTACTACCGCAAAGACAGAGGACTAGAGCTCGTGAACGATGTTGGCTGAACATGAATAGTGGTGCATTAGCAAATCACGCCATCGCCACAAGAGGAAACCTCGTGCGTTTTCCCGCTCCGCCTGGCCGACGAATTATTTTGTCCGGTTGGGAAAGATGGCGAACCACGTGGCGCGACGGGGCCGCGCCGCTCGACGGCCCCGTCGGGATTGCACCTGCCTAGCCGACGTCGGCCAGACCGGTCACAGACACTTCGAAGTGTCCAGCGAGCAGGTCTGACCACAGACGTTGGCTTGGGCCTTCTGGCAGTCGTAATAGGTCTTGAATGCCGTGTCACAGGCGCCCGTTGCCTTGTCGAGGTCAGCGCACTCATCCGCCTTGCAGGTCGCGGAGTCCGGGCAGCTGGCCGCGATTGCGGCGTCGCAATAGGCGTTGCACGCGCTCAGGCCTGCGCCCCCGCTGGGGTCATCGCTACTGCTACAGCCCACCGTGCTGGAAACGGCCAACAACAGCGCCAGGACCCCAATCCATTTGTTCTTCATCAGTTGCTCCTCTTGTGTGAATCCCGCCGGAGACCCTCCCCGCGTGACCCGCAGTCTGTTTCGTTTGGCAGCTTACAAAGCTTCCTTCGCCAGACCCCCATTTCTGCAGATTTTCGGCCCGCTGGATCCACGCCGCGCCGACCGTGCGTGGAGTTGGGTCCTGGTTTCCTTGCCTGCTGCGTGAGTCTTCGTCGGCGCGAAAGTGGAGTTCGAATTCCAATGCCGTTCACTCAAGACCTTCGCGCCGAATTTCGCGCGAAGTGCGCGTTCACAACTTGAGAATCGAGTTCGAATTCGAACTCGATTTTTCGCGTGTCGACGCCTGCCGCGCCAAATGTGAGCTTGGTTCTCAGCTCCGACAAAAAGAGCGCGCCTGCTTTTCCTAAATGATTTCGATTCCTTGGGCGGCTAACCGATCGGCATTGGTTCGAATTCGAACTCCGCTTTTGCGCGACGCGGGGCACCCGCTGAGGCTAAGCTCCGCGACGCGTTAGGACGCTAGCTTCAGCTGGCGAGCACGGACAGCAGCGCTTCAGCGGGGTGGCGCGGCGTGAAGCCCAAGGTGCGTTCTACCTGATGCCTGCAAGAGTGGCCCGTGGCCAGCACTCGCTCGCGGTCCGCGTCCGTGGTCGAAGTCAGCTTCTTCTTCCAGGACAGCTCGAAGATGCCCAACGACTCGTCCAAATGGCGCGCCTCGTGACCGTACACACCACACATCCCGCAGCAGCCGGTCTTGACGATCTCGAGCGGCACGCCGAGGCTCTCGAAGACTTTGGCCCACAGCGCGGGCGCCTGGCTGACCAGCGCCTGCTCGGTGCAGTGCGATAGCAGGCGAAACTTGACGTCCTTCTGCGCCCTGCCCGGCGATAGGGGTTGTTCCGCAAGCCACTCTTGGAGCAGCGCCACGCGAAAGCCCGCAGCTTCGGCCAGCTCCTTGGGATACTCGTCGCGATAGGTCAAGACCACGGCTGGCTCGACGCCCACCATGGGCAAGCCCAAGGCCGCGACGCTACGCAGGAGCGCGCTATTTTTGTGCACGACGCGCTGGAATTGGCCGAGAAAGCCCTTGATGTGCAGGGCCTTGCCGTTCTCGAAGTAGGGCAGCACGTGCGGCACGAAGCCCAGTCCGCGAAGCAGCAGACATGAGGCCTCGAGCACCGAGGGCTCGTAGAAGCTGGTGAACGCATCCTGCAGCACCACGACCAGCTTGTCGTTTTTCGGCAATGCCTGAAGGGCGGCCAAGTCGGACACCGGAATGCCGTGCTTGCGGAGTCGCGAAAGCGCCGGCTCCGCATCCAAGCGCGGCGCGTCGACGATACCGGCAGCATGTTCGAGCAAGCTTCGGGTCAGCGGGTTGTGCGAGAAGAAGTTGGACAGGCGCGGCGCGAGCGCGAGCCAGGGCAACATCCGCTCGAGCATGACCGTCATGTAGTCTCCGAGCGGCCGAGCGTAGCGACGGTGATAAAGCTCCAGAAACTGAGCCCGAAAGTCAGGCACGTCGACCTTGATCGGGCACTGCGTGGCGCACGCTTTGCAGGCCAGGCAACCCTGCATTGCGTCGTAGACCTCATGCGAGAAGTCTGCGCTGCGAGCTCGCACGAATAGACGCTGATAGAGGCGCGCGGGCCAGGGCAACGCGCCCCCTCCGTGCAGCGCGCTGGTCGCTTCGAGCCCACGCTCACTGAGCAGGCGCAGCCATTCACGCATCAAGCCCGCACGACCTTTGGGCGAGTGGATGCGGTCGCGCGTGATTTTCGACGACGGGCACATCACGTTGTCGTTGTTGGTGTCGAAGCACTGGCCGTTGCCGTTGCAGTTGACCACCGTGCTCAGCGCGCTCAGATCGCTTTTGGCGATCGTTCGATCTTGCGCGCCGCGAGTGGGCCCGCTAATCGTGGCAAGCTGATACTTCTTGCCGAATGGCGTGGCGATCTTCCCGGGGTTCAGCTGATTTTGCGGGTCGAACACCGCCTTGATGCGCTGCAGCTCGCGATACAGCACGGGGCCGAAATGGTGCGGCACGAGCTCCGAGCGAAAACCCTTGCCGTGCTCGCCCCATAGCAAACCGCCGTGACGCGTCACCAGCTCGGTCACGGCGTCGGAGATGCGGCGAATGCGCGCCTCGTCCTCGGGATCCTTCAGATCCAGCGCTGGGCGCACGTGCAAGCAACCCACGTCCACGTGCCCGAACATGCCGTAGAAAAGGCCCTCCTTGTCCAGGATGGCGCGGAACTCCCGCACGTAGGCTTGTAGGTTCTCGGGCGGCACCACGGTGTCTTCCACGAACGGCACGGGCTTGCGTGCGCCCGGCGCGTTGCCCAAAAGCCCCACGCCTTTTTTGCGCAGATTCCACAGGCTTTCGCGCTCATTGGCTTGCCAGGTCAGCGCGTAGCCGTGCGGCGTGCCGGGCCGCCCGCCGCGCTTTTCGATCAGCTCGAGCAGCGCGTCCACCTTGCGCTGCACGGCGTCGACCTCGTCGCCGCTGTACTCCACCAGGTTGATGGCGCGCGTCTCGACGCCGGCTTCGTCCAGCAAAAACGGCTTGACCTGATCGTAGATCACGTCCGCCTTGGCCAGCTTCATTACGGTCTCGTCGATGGTCTCGACCGAGCCGGGCTCGGTGGCGACGAGCCACTCGGAGCTGGCCAGCGCATCGTCGAAGCTCGGGTAGCGCAGCACGAATAGCGCACGTTCCTTCTGGAACGGCGTCAGCTTGAGGCGCGCCTCGGTAACGACTGCGAGCGAGCCCTCGCTGCCTGCGACGAGCTGCCCCAGATCCACGCTTTGCCCATCGCGCGTGGCCATGTGCGCCAGGTTGTAGCCCGTCATGTAGCGCAGCAGCTTGGGGAACGTGCTCTGAATGTCCTCGGCCTTGCTCTGAGCGATCTCGCGCACCAGCCGGTACGCTTCACCCACCAGGTCCGTGCGCGCGCACAGCTGATCGAGCTCTGCGCCGCTCACCCGGCCTGTGCGATGCTCGATACCGGAGCGCAGCACCAACGACAGCTCGAGCACATGGCGGCTGGTCTTGCCGTGCAAACGCGAGCCCTCACCGCTGGCGTCCGTCGAGATCATCCCGCCCATGGTGGCGCGGTTGCTGGGCGAGAGATTGGCTGCGAAGTACACCCCGTGCGGCTTCAGGTAAGCGTTGAGATCATCGAGCACCACGCCCGGCTGCACGCGCACCCAGCCCTCGGCCAAGTTCAGCTCCAAGATACCGCGCAAGTGGCGCGACAGATCCATCACCACGCCGCCCGTGAGCGCCTGACCGTTGGTGCCGGTGCCACCGCCACGCGCGGTGAGCGACACGCCCTCGAAGCGCGGCTCGGCCAACAGCCGCATGGCCAGCACCACGTCCTTTTGCTCACGCGGGAAAATCACCGCTTGCGGCAGCTGCTGATAGATACTGTTGTCCGTCGCCGCAGTCAGCCGAGTGCCATAATCACTGCGGATATCGCCGCGAAAACCGCCCTGCGTGAGCGCCTCGAGGAAACTGACCGCATTGGCTTCGAGGCTAGCGCGAGGGTCGAGACGAGGGATGGCACGAGACGCGACGGCGGCTGACACGCTGAACCTCTCGCACGCGGCCTACCGCTCTGCAAGCGCCAAACCGCAGCGCGGACCCAGCCGGCCGGGAAGGGGCGGCGGGACACGGGCGTCTGGAACGGACTAGCCGGGCTCGCAGCGTTTGGTCTCTTGGCTGCACACCGACTTACCGGAGCAGGTTTCGAGCTCTACCCAACCGTCCTGAGCGCCGTTGCAGCGCTGGAGAATGGTTCCCACGCATCGCCTCTCTCCGCGGGCGCAGGTCGGCGGAATGCACGCCTGCTGAGTGGCGTTGCACAGGGCAGTCGTCGCGCAGGTATTCGTGCGAGTCCAGGTCGATTGGATGCACTGCTCGAGCGCGACGTCGTTACAGCGGTAGTCGCCCTCGGTGCAGGGGAGTGGCAGACAGCCCTTGACCGGATCGCAGGCTCCCGCGGCGGAGCAGAGCGCCGTCTGGTCCCAACGCGTCAAGTCGTCGCGGCAGACCTGAAATTCCTCGCCTTTGCAACGCGTCGCACCAGCGTCCGTGCACGCCGGGACTTCGCAGCGCGTGGCCTTCGGGTTGCACAGGCGTCGGTTGACGCACTGTTCGACGAATTCCCACTTGCCGCCGTCGCCGCGGCAGCGTTCCAGCGTGGAGAGGTCGTCGTTGCAGCGAAACTCGCCGGGTGGGCAAATCGGCGGATCGCCGCTGCCGCAGTTGAGCTGGCCAGGGCTACACGGGGGAACGACGCAGGTCGGAAAGCCATGCGCGGCGACTTGTGCCTTGGCCGCGTTGATGTCGCACAACGCGGCGCTCGCGCACAGTTCGATATCCTCCCAGGCAACCAGGCTGGCGGGGCACCGTTGCAGGTGATCGCCGACACATTGCAAATCTCCGTCCGCCGGGCAGCCAGGAGGTGTGCAGCTCGCGAGCGAGGCGTCATCGGCCACTTTGCACAACGCGGCAGATGCGCAGGGCGCAAGCGTCGCCGCGCTCCATTTCAAATCCGAGCCACAGAGCTGCGGCTGGGCCTCGTTGCATTGGTAGCTTCCGGGCTGACAAGTTTCACACTTCAGCTGGTTCAGGTTGCATCGATCCGACGAGCCGCAGTCGGCGACGAGCTGCCACTCGTTGCCGTTGACACAGGTCTGTATTTTTCCGTCTTTGCAGCGCGTCACGCTCGACTGACAGGAGACTGCCAGCTTGGACAAGTCGAAATCGAAATCGCCGAATGCGACCTGGCAGGCCGACGCAAACAGTAAAATCAAGCTGAAACGCAGCGCTTTGCTGACGGAATACCGAGCGGGCTGCGGGGTCACACACTTTGACTTCATTGGTTGGACGAAGCGCCTCCGGAGCCTCCGCCGCTGACCCCGGGACTGCCGCTCGTTCCGGGGCTGCCGCTCGTTCCAGGGCTGCCGCTAGTTCCGGGGCTGCCGCCCGCTCCGGGACCGCCACCTGTTCCGGAGATGGGGTCGCAGGTGCCTGCTGGGTTGCAAGTGGTAGTCGTCAGATCACAGGCCTGGAGCGTGAAATGTCCCGAGGCCGAGCACTTGAGGTTGCTCGTGCAATCGAATTTCGGAGCCACACACTCATCACAGTCGCCACCGCTGGGATCGCAGATCGTGGTGCACAGCGTGCCCGTGTTCAAAGCAGTCCCGGAGGCGTTGCACTGCTGCAACGTGAGCGGTGGGGTGCCCGTGCATTGAAACTGGTTCGCCATGCAAACGATCGTCGGATTGCAGGAATTCGTGCCGGCATTGCAGCCCGCGGCGCCGCACGGGACGTCGTCGACGAAGCCGCTTTGAGTGGCATTGCAGATCTGCGAATTCGTCAGGTTGGCATTGCACTTGTGCTCGCCGACCATGCACTTGCACGTGCCGTTGCTCGGGTCACACAAGGCGGCCGACGCGCAGGCGCTGCCCTTGTTCACATAGCCGGAGAGATCCGCGCTGCAGACTTGTGGCTGCGCGCCAGTGCACGTCGTCTGTCCCGAGGTGCAAGCAATGCACGAGCCGCTCTGAGCCTCGCACAAGGCGGGACAGACCGCGCCGTTGGGCGTGAAGCCAGTGAGGTCCGCGTTGCAGGTGACCGGCTGAGCGCCCATGCATTTCTTGTCCCCCGCACTGCAGGCCTTGGCGTTGCAGAGGAAGGTCGTCTTGTCGCAGAGCGCGCTGCTCGCACAGGCCGTTCCCGATGCCATCCAGCCGGTCAGGTCTGATTTACAGACTTCGGGTTGCGCTCCGTTGCAGCGCTTCTGCCCCGCGCTGCAGACTGGTGCGGTGCAGGCGGGTTTCGTTTTGTCACACAACGCAGCCGAGGCGCAGGTTGCCACCAGATCCCAGCCGGTGCGCTGCGCGTTGCAGATCTGAAGCACGGCGAGGTTCGAGGGATCGCAGCGACGATCTCCGACCGCGCATACCGGCGGATGGCAGATGTTCTCATCGCCGCTGTTCTTGCTTTCGCACAGCCCTGCAGTGGCACACTGGACCGAGGTGATGGTCTGACCGTCGGCGGAGCAGGTGTTGAGCTTTGCCGTGTCGGGGTCACACCAAACCGAATTCGGGGTGCAGGTGTTGCAGCGGTTGTTTGGGGCGTCACAAAAGCTGAGGCACGTTTGGCTCTGCAGGTTTTGCCCGTCGCTCGAGCACTTATTCAAAACCTTGCCGGTGCAAGTGGATTGGGTGCAAACGTCACACTGCTGGTGCGCCGCATCGCACAGCGCGGCAGAGTTGCAAGCTTTGGAGTTCCACTGCCTTTGATCCGCCGGGCAGGTTTGGAGCGTTGCCCCGGCACATTGCACGGCGCCCGCTTGGCAGACTGCACAATAGTCGTTGGCGTTGGTCACCGTGATGCAGCCGAGTGCGCCGCAATTGGCCGACGTGCCCCAGGTTCTGCGATCGGGGGAGCACACGCGCAGGGTACTGAGATTGTTGACGATGGCGCAGGACAGCTCCCCCGCGCTGGGGCACGTCAGGCAATAACCATTCGTGTAGGTCGGGCCCTCACCCGGGTAACACAGGTTCGCAGCGCCGCAGGTCGCCGCCGGGTCCCAACCGTTGCGGCCCGCCTGGCACTGCTGGAGCTGCGCGCCTTGGCATTGAAACTGAGCCTTCGAACCACCGCACAAGGCGTTGCCGCAGCCATCGGTGAACAGCCCGAGCGCGCAGGTGTTGGTGAGCGGGCCTGCGCCGTCCGGGTCGGTGAGCGCGCACGAGCACAAATCGGGCGTGGCACAGGTCGCTTGTGTGGTCCAGCCGCTGTTCTTCGTACAGCGTTCCATCACCTTGCCGTTGCAACGCACCGGATTGGCTGGGCACTCGGTGGAACAGCCCGGCGCGGTGGGGTCGCAGTACTGCCCAGCATCGCAAGTCTTGATCGGGACCCAGCTCGTCTGATCGCCGGCGCACTGCTTGAGATCCTGGCCGAAGCATTGATAAGCGTTCGGCTGGGGACAGGTGGGCTCGATGCAGCGGGCGCTGGGCGCGTCGCACAGCGGCGCCGAGACGCACGTGCGGTAATCGTCGTAGCCCGTGCGGTCGTCTCGACATTTTTGCAGTTTTTCAGCGCTGCACGTGAAGTCGGCGGTGCCGCAGGGGGACGGGACGCAGCTGCCTGTGGCGCCGTCGTTGGTCACGCTGCAGAGCGCGGACGTTTCGCATTTCGCGGAGTCGACCCAGTGGCCGTCGCTGCCGCATTTGCGCAAGGTGGCGCCGTTGCACTGAAAGCGACCCGGCGTACACAGCTGCCCGCAGTCACCCGCCGCGGGGTCGCACTCCGTGTCGATGGCGCAGGTCTTGACGACGTCGAAGCCGGTTTGGTTGGTGCGGCATTGCGTCAACGTCAGCCCGTTGCACTCGAAGGCGCCCGGGCTCGGACACGCCGGCTTACACATGTCGAGCGTAGCGGCAGCGGTCGGGTCAGGGTTCGAGTTGACTCGAGTGGCTGCCGCATCGCACAGCTCCGGATTGGCGCAGGTGTCGACGGTCGTCCAAGCGTCGCGTTCGGGCGGGCAACGTTGCAGCACAGGACCCTGACAGCGATACATGCCAGGCGTGTCACAGCCGGGGGCGATACACTTTTCGTTCCAATCGGGGTTCGTGCCGGCGTAGGCGGTCGTGGCCTCACAAACGGCCTGGGATCCGCAATCGTCGAGCTTGACCCAGGCGCCACCTTTGCACTTGCGAAGCAGGGGAGCCACGCTGCAGTCCAGCTGGCCATCCGTCACGCAGCCCTCACAGCTCGATTCGCTGCACAAATTTTCGGCTGCGCAGGGCTGGAGCAGGTTCCACGTCGTGCCGTCTGGCGCGCATTGCTGGCGGTCAGCGCCCTTGCAACGAGACTCCCCGTCTTTGCAAACGGCGCAATGCTTGCCTTTGGCGTCGCACAAGGCGCCCGAGGCACAGGTGTCCTTGAGTGACCAGCCCGTCGCTGCTGAGTCGCAGGCCAGCAGGTACTCCCCGTTGCAGCGGTAGTCGCCCACCTTGCAAGTCGCGTCCGAACCGTCCCTGCGCTTGACGGTCACTTCGCCGAACAAGACCTGACAGCCCAGCGCGAGCCAAACCAGGAGCATGCTCCAGATCAACAGCCGCCTGAGCAGCGAAGCCTCTCGACCCGAGCCCGACGGATGCTGGGGAGATGAGAGCATCAGAATGCACCGCGCAAGCCGAGCGACGTGCCGGCGAAGTAGGGAACGACGCGGGCAGTCTTGGCCTTTTCTTCGGCGTTCGCTTTGGGCTCGAGCAAAATCAACGTGATGCCCGTGGCAGCGCCGGCGATGCCAACCGCAAAGCCGATCGCCGATAGGGTGCCGTACGTGTCGTAGCGCTGCTGTTGCTCGGCATAACGACTCTCTTCACTGGCGGTCGAGGCTTCGCAGGTCAAACCGCCACAAGATTCCTTGATGTCGCTGCGCGCTTTCAACCACAATACGCCGGTAGTTGCGCCCACTGCGAGCCCGACGCCGGCCACTCCGAAAGCCACGTAGGAAAGCGTTCGGTTGCGCTGGCCGCGACGCTCGGTCTCTTGCTTGGCAGGATCCGGAGCCGGGGGCGGCACAACGACCACCACGGGCGCCGGCTTCGGCTCAGGCACCAGCTCGAGCGCGAGATCGACCGCCGCGCCTTCCCTCAATGTCTGCTTGACCTGCTTCGAGACGAACCCCTCCGCGCTCAAATCGATCACGCGCTCGCCAGGATTGGTGGGCAAGCGCTGGCCGAGCGACGACGCCGGCAAAGAATGCCCGTCGATCTCTACGTGCGGCTCGCTCGGGCCGGTCACGCGGATGCTCAGCCACGCTACGTGCGGCTTGATCGCTTCGATTTCCTGCTCAGCGGTTTTCTTGGCCCGCTTCCAAACCGCCGGCGACTTGGCCGGGATTTCTTCTGCCATCACGGATTGGAAAGCGCTGTACGCCTCCCCGAAACGCCCCATGCCGACCAGCGCACGGGCGCGATCGAGCACGAGTGTGGGGGCGTGCACGAGCTCGTCCGCGCGACGAAAGCGATCTTCGGCGGCTGCGTAGTCCTTCTCGGTCAGCGCGGCGTAGCCCTCCTGGGCCAACGAACGCGCAGTCGCTCGCTCGGAGGCCGTGGGCTCGGCGCGAGCTACCCAGCTCGTCGAAATCGAGCTGCTCACGATGAATGCGAGCGTGCACCACGTTCGGCGCGACCGCCGACTGAAGACGCGACGGGTCGGCGCGGCTGTTCCAGGATTCGGTTCCATCAGCTGCGCCCGTTCATGCTCTGGCCAAGAGAGTAGCAGATAGAAAGCCGATTACCCGACAGCTCCCGACACGGACCGCAAAATTACTAGCTTTTGAAAGTGTCTCAGAAAAAGTGTCTCAGAATTGTCCGGCCACGGACAAGTAGCCTGCGCCAGCCGTAACTGCCCACCGGGAGACGCCGGCCTGGCGTACGCCGGTCGTGGCCGTGCTCGATCGGCTGTTGATCACCAGCAGGGCCAGGCCACTCACCGCCGCCCCCAGACCCATCGCGAAAGCAACGCCGGAAGCGGTGCCCAACGTGCGGTAGCGATCGCGTTTCTGGCTTAGTTCCGCGTACTCGGAGTCTTCGCTTGGGACACATACGCCGCCCCCGCAGCTGGACTTCAAATCGGAACGCACGCCCAGGGCCAGGAAACCCGTGACGGCGCCGGTTGCGATCCCCACACCACCGGCAGTCAGCAAGATCGTGGCAAGCGTGTTGTCCGGTGCCTTCCGCGCCTCAGGCGCTTTGACCAGGATCACCTCGGGGGCGGGCTTCGACTCCGCCAACAGCGGCGGCGCGGCTGGATCGGGTAGCAGTTTTAGCTCGAGTTGGGCGACCTGGCCTTCGCGCAGGGCGATCACTTGTCGAACCGAGAGGAAGCGGTCCGCCCGGGCCGTCACCGTGTGGGTGCCTGGATCCGAAGCGAAACGAACGCCCAGCGCGGCCTGCCGCAGTCGCTTGGAGTCAATTTGAACCTCCGGCGCCTGCGCACCGGTCACGGTGACGGTCAGCCAGGCCAAGCGCGGCTCGATCGCGGCGAGCTCTGCAGACGCGGCATCGACCGCACTTCGCCATTGCCACGGAGCGTTTGGCGCAACGCCCTCGCGCAGCACCTGGGCGAAGCCTTCATGTGCCTCGACTAGCCTCCCCAGTCCAACCAGCGCGCGCGAATGGTCGAGAACCAGCGTGGGGGCATGCACCAACTCGTCGGCACGCCGAAAGCAATCTTCTGCCTTGGCAAAATCCTTTCGCTGGAGTGCGGAGAAGCCTTGCGCAGCAAGGTCTCGAGCCTGGCTACGCCGCTCGTCGGTTTGCGCTTGCAAGGGCGCCGCGTGGAGCGTGAAGAGCACGATCAGCGCGCTGGCAGTCAGAGCTGACGAATGGTTTTCGAGACGCGGCACGGGAGCGTGCACCGAGGATAGACGAGTTTGGGTTTCTCGCGCACCCTTCCTGGCAATTTACCGATGCGGGCCTGTTTAGGGGCTGCCTCTCTGCGCCCCGCTTGCACAGGTGCGTGCAGTCGAACGGTGCCGTGGTCCGTTTTTCGGCGTGGCGACTCCGACGCCTACGGGGTCACCCGCGCGTACGCCGGAGCCGGTATGAGCGAGCTGACCGCGGCTGCGAGGCGCTCGCGCAGGCCTCCGCCCGGCTTGCGCGGAGGCGGTTGTTTGCGAGCCGTTTCTCGTTCGATGAACGGCCCCTGATACATGGCATAAATCGCGGCAGCCTCGCCGTAGCGGGGCGCGTCGCTGCGAACGGGGCGGTTTTTCGTAATGCTTTGCACGGACACGATCTCCTCGAGCGCAACGGGATGCACGACGCGTACCAAGGCCCAACTGCTCGATTGTTTGGATTTTCAGGCGCAAAAAGCACCGTTCGCGTTGCCTGTCCATACCCTTTTCGACACGGGCGTTGCGCCGGCGAAGGGACTGCAGACTAGGGCGCAAAGTTTGCGCGCCGCTAGCGCCTCATGGGGGCAAATGGGCGCAGAAGTCGCTGGATTCGTGCACTTGGCCTTCGACGAGGATTGACGGCGACCCACGCACTGCACGCCGCGACCGCAATGCGGACCGGAGCTTCGCATGCAGCCATGCCTGGTCGGTGGGCGCCGGAAAGCAACCCACGGGCCCAAGCCGTGGGTTGCGAACCGCTCCGACTCATCAGCTCAGTGATAGGTGAATGTCGCGAGCAACGACGGCGCGAACACACCGTAGCTGACGTCGTTCAAGCTGAGCGGCGCGTACGCGATGCGCGCCATGCCACCGATACTCCAGTTGTCGCTGACGAAGAAGTCGTAGCCACCACCGATGGCAAACACCAGCCCTGTCGGATCACTGCCGCCAGAGTTGCCGTTGACTGAGGTTTCGAGCCCGCCCCAGCCGATGAACGGCTGAAAGTGCAAGCCCTTGTGAATGTCCGGGTAGATGTCGGCAAACGCGCCGATGCCGATCAGCGTCATCGAGAAATCGAGGTTCTGCTTCTGCCCGTTGAGTGAGGCGCCCGGGGCGAAAGCGTGGTCGGCGAAGAAGCCACCGCCGATCACGACCGGGCCCACCGTTCCGCCCAGCAGCAGCGATGAGGGAAGGGTGGCGCCGCTGAGCGACTGTTTGTTGCCACCTGCCTCGGCACTCGCGTTCAAGTAACCCAAGCCGGCATTGAGCTGCAGATAAAAGCCATCGTGGGTCCGGGGTGCCGCTTCCGCCTGGCCCGACACGCAGAGAGCTCCCGCCACCGTCGCAATTCCAAGGAGCGCCTTCACACTATGCATCCAAGTAAGTCGCATTCGTCCCTCTTTCTCGTGTTGTGTTGCTGGCAAGCAAATCGCCGCCACGTTGTTGTACGAACCGCACGGCTCAACCTTCCAATGACCCCAATCAATGGTTGAGTGCGGCGCGTGGTTACGGCTGATTCAGACTTGTATTGTGCTTTTTTTCGAAGGCGATGTGCGCTTGTGTACTGCCGTGTAGCCCGTGCAGGACGAAGCGCGGCTCGCAATCGATGAGCCTTCACGCTCGCGCAGCGGCCGTCATGAGCGGCATGCGTTCCGAGCGCGCAGCTTCAGCGTCGTCACCCGCGCGGGCGCATCGGTGTGAGGGAAACCGATGCGCGCCGCGCGGGCGACGCCCTCCTCAACCGTGCTTGGCCGTTTCGAAACGAGGCAACAGCGCCGTTGCTTGATCGTCTCCGAGTAGCTCCTGCGCCTTCGGGAAAAACTCGCTCTCTTCCTGCTTCACGTGCGACTCGACCAGCTCCACCAAGCGCCCGAATGTCGGCCCCCAGCTGGCGTCGCTGAACGACAGCGCGTCCACGGCGGCAATCGCGGCTTCGAGCTCTTCGGCTTCGCGACCGTGCTCGGCTGCAATTCTAGCGGTCTCGGCGAACTGCGCGAGCACGGGGTACACGGCAATTACCTCGCCTCTCTCGTGCGCAAGCAGCTCCTTTCGGATTGTCGGATACAGCTCGGCACGCACCTGCTCGTCCGAGCTCGCGTTCACGCGCTTCAACAGTGCGCCAACCTTTCCGTGTTCCTCCATCAAGTGCTTGAACACTCCAGTCAGACCCTTGAAGGTCGCCTTGAGGTTTTTCGCGGCTCCCATCACTTTCGACGCGGTATTCTCCAGTGAATTCGGCATGACAGATCTCCCTTCGACGTGCCGACAGAGCAAGCCACGTGCCGTGCGCGCACCAGCCCGGACGCTCGCTCGGCCCACGGTCTCGACGCACACACTCCTGCACGTGAGGCACCCCGCCACGAGGCGAGGCGTGTCAGCTGTCACTACTTAGAACGTGGCGTGGATGCCCAGGCGTCGCGGGGTTGCCACTGCGGGCGAGCCGTCACTCAGAACCTCGGCGTGCGAGCCACTCGACGCAATCAACCACACCCCAGGCGCGACGGCGACCAGACCGACGCCGGCCGTGACCGCGCCGGCTGTAACCAAACCCGAGCGGTCGGCTGCGGCTCCTGCGAGCGCCAGGAAGCCCCCAATGAACGCAAACCCCCCGCCTAACCCGGTGGCAACGATGCCTCCCAGAAATGCGCCGTTGGCGCGCGGATGCGCCCGAACCTCGAGCCCGCTCGAGCCGCCGTAAGTGCGGAGATCGGGGACATTGACCGTTTCCAATGCTGGACCAGACTCGGTACGAAGTTGGTAGGATTCGGCCGGATTGACCCAGCGGGTGCAGGGCGTGCGGCACACGAACTGCTGGTTGGAGCGTAGTTCCCAAGGGCGTTCGGCATCGCCGGACGCAAAGGTGACGCGCAGGGTTCCGCTGCCACGTTCCTTCGCGAACCGAGGCAGCGGCACGAGGAACGCCTGAATTGGCGAGCTGCAACCGAGGTCGGGGGTTTCGTCCGTGGACTTATGGCAGCTCTCGAAATCGCCCGCTTCGCGCAGCATCGTTTCGGAGCTCGCCGTTTTGGTTCCGGCGCCTAGATCGAAGGCGCCGACCGAGGCCCCTGCTTGCAGGCTGCCACCCGAATTCAGCTTGAAGCTGCCAATGGACAGGCCTGACAGCAAATGCGTTGCCTGGGCGCAGTCGCCATAGTCCGGCACGTCCGCCGCGCTCGAGCCGTCCAGCACGTACTGTCCGCCCACCATGGTGCGGACTTGGAGTGAGCCCGCCCGCGCGAGCTCGCCTTCGAGCGCGAAGGCACCGAGCGGAAGCTTGGTGAAAAGCTCGTCCTTGCTCTGGATGGCGATCGTCTCCGACGAGAGCGTCGTTCGCTGCCAACGATAACTCCCGCGCAAGTTGCAGGATAGAATCGGGCGCATGCTGCAGCCCGTGTATTCGACGGCCAGAGCGCCCGCGCGCAAGCGCGCTTGGAGGCTGGCCTTTTCGGCGGAGCTCCATTCGGTGACCAGCGGAGTTTCATGCAGCGCGGCAGCGCGGCACAGCGCTGTATCGTCGGAAATTCTCGGCGCGCTGGCGCGCAGCGGCGCCCCGCCGCCTCCGCAGCCACTGGCGAGAGCGATGAGGGTGATGCAAGGGACTGTGCTGCGGAACACTGCCGGCATGATCCAGACAAGGTATCAGACCCTCAGCCAGGATGTCTCATACTCAGATGCTGCTTTTCGCGTGTAGCTCAAGCTCCGACAGAGTGCGACGGTGGCACCAGGCGGACAGTCGGTGTGTGTCACTCGACGCGATTCGAGGGAGGCTGAAAGGTCGCGAGTTGTTCGGCCGTCGGCAAACGGCCTTCCGCGAGCCCCAACACCACCTCGGCGGCCGCCTTGGCGCGCGCCGCGCGAGCGTCCAAGCGCTTCGCCATGGCGTGCTTTTCCGCCTGATTCGGCGCCAAATTCAGGGTCACGGACAGACGCCGTCCGACCACTTCGAGCCGTGCGTCATGGGCGGTGCGCGCGGCCGCCGAGCGCATCGCCTTGTTGAATTCCTGCTGATCCGGGCGGTTCGGCGTGGTCACGCCGGTTTCGAAACGAATCTCCAGCGCGCGCTGCTTCAGGGCCTGAGAAATGGCGGTCGCGGCTGCTTCGTCCTTGGCCACGAACAGCAATCGCCGGCTCGACTCGAGGATAGAACCGGACGACTGGCTGCCGCAGAAGAGCGCGTTACGGTTGATCGCATCGAGCACACGTTGCCGATTCGTTTCGTCCGGCGACAGCTCGACGTTCGAAAACTCCATCGAAAAGCCGCACTGGCCGCCCTTGGCGAATGCGACCTCGTCCGCTGGGGTCGGTTCCAGAAAAAGCGCCGCGAGCTCGGCGACGTCCGGCGGCGGCGGTTGGGAGCTACTGAGCCGCTCGAGCAAGCTAGGGACTTCACGAGCATAGGCTGCCACGTAGCCATTATTGACGGCCAGCAGCAGTCGAGAACGCGCGCCGTCCTGACACACCGAGCGCGCGCCGCCTTCGTCGTCGTTGCAGTAGGCGCGGTGCACCGCGGGTGGCGTCGGCGACAGCGGCGGATAGAGCAGTTTATCTCGGAACGAATCATCGGGTACCGTCAAGAACGCAAACCCGGAAGGGACGGATTCATACGCGTACTCGACCTCATATACCGCCGCTCCGGATCGTATCTGAGGCAGCAGTGCCTTGCCGCAGGCGAAACCCTGCATCACCTGCGCTTGGGTTTGCTCGAGCTCCTCGAGATCCACCGGCACGTCGTTCATCAGCTCGAAGAACAAGTCGCGGCCGCCGCAGGCTGCTCCGGCGGCTGAAATATAACCAGCGTCGGGGATGTCTTCCGGTCGCATGCGCAGCGACGACTGAATACGGCGCTGGAAGGTGTTGCGCCGTAGTGCCGTCGTGGTCACTGGCAGCTGCTCGACGCCGAGCGGCATCTCCTTCGACTTCAGGCTGACCCGGACCGTTGCCGGGTTACCGGGCTGCGGTGGCGGCGCTGCGGCGACGGGGTTGTCATTGGGGCTAGGCGTCGCTCCGGGGCGTGTGGCGCGCCAGACGAGCAGCGGCCCTTCATCGGAAACCAACCCCCAGAGCTCGGGCGAACGACCCACGTGGCGAATGTCGATATCCCGGCCATCGACGTTGATGATGGGCTTCACGAGCCGCAGGATCTGCGAGTAATCGGTGTGCGCCGTGTCGTGGCGTGTGCCCACGGTTTGCACCGGGCGACGCCCGCGCA
>Ga0247768_1000369_pt1 | contig 16293 bp, 14 predicted proteins | sample UWRJL016104C6_FD_179944 | JGI IMG/M metagenome (GOLD analysis project Ga0247768, IMG submission 179944) | Plant litter microbial communities from Arlington Agricultural Research Station in Wisconsin, United States - UWRJ-L016-104C-6 | ecosystem: Environmental > Terrestrial > Plant litter >... | reverse complement strand
CGGGGGAGGCAGGCCAATCAACGTTTCCGCGCGCGCGCGCATGGGCCGCACACTGCCTGCACGCTCCGCGCTCGGCTCGGGCGGCACCGGCGACTCGGTCGCAGGGCTGGATGCTTCGGGCGCTGCTGCTTCGAGTGGCGCGACCGACGCGGTGGGAGAGGTGGGCCGCTCGGCCGCCGTCACAGCCACGAGCATCGGGTGCTGCATCACCCGCGTCACTTCGCTGGTTTCGTCGGCGCCCCAGTCCGTGTCGATGTCATCGGTCGACGGTGGAGTCGATGGCAGCGTAGGCGGAGCATCATTCACTCCACGGGGTGGCACCGAAGACGACAGTCCCTGAACGCTCGCGCGCTCCAATTCCTCCTTACTCACGACGTCTCTTGGGTCTCACACACTGGAAATGGGGTCAAGCGTTGCCGCGTTACGGTTGCTAAATGAGGTGAGTAGAACTTTTCACTCGGGCCGGAGCTGGCATTTGTCCGAAGGTTCAAGGCGCAGGCGACGCGAGAATCAAAACCTTTGGTTCGCTGAGCTCCTCCATCGCGAAGCGCACCCCCTCGCGTCCGAGCCCCGAGTCTTTCATGCCGCCGTAGGGGTAGTTGTCCACCCGCAGCATGGGCGTGTCGTTGATCAAGACCGCGCCGTAGCGAAGGGTGCGGAAGGCCGAAAGCGCGCGCCCGACGTCGTTCGTGAAAATTCCGGCCTGCAGCCCGAAGCGCGAACGATTGCAAGCCGCGAGTGCCTCGTCGAAAGAATCGACCGACTCGACCACCGCGACGGGGCCGAAAATCTCGTCCCGGCACACTCGCATTTGCTCGGAGGTGTTCGTCAAAATCGTGGGGTAGACGAGCTGGCCCTGAGCGTGCCCACCGAGTAGCAGGCGCGCACCACCGTCCGTTGCCTCTCGCACCCAGTCGAGCACGCGCGTGACGTGCTTGGCTTCGATCAGCGGTCCGACCATGGTCTCTTCGCGCAGCGGATCCCCGCACGCCACGCGCTCGCTGTAGTGCACGAAGCGTTCGACGAAGTCGGCAAACAAGCTGCGGTGGACGAATATGCGTTGCGTCTTGATACACACCTGTCCGGCGTTCGCCCAGCAGGCCTCCGCCACGCGCGGCACGATCGCATCCAAGCTCACGCCTTGATCGATGACGCAGGGCGCGTTGCCCCCGAGCTCGAGCAGCACGGTCTTTTTGCCTGCGATACTCTTCAAACGATAGCCGAGGCTGTCGCTGCCCGTGAACGAGAGCACGGCCATGCGCTCATCGGTCACCAGCTTCTCCGCGACTTCAGGCGGCATGTGCAGCACGCTGAGCAGTGGTCCAGGCATGCCCGCCTCGAGCAACCACTGCCCGAGCGCGTGCGCCGTGAGCGGGCTTTGTTGGGCGGGTTTCAAGACTGTGGGCGCGCCCAACGCAAGCGCAGGGGAAAGCTTGTGCGCCACCAGGTTGATCGGAAAATTGAAAGGAGCAATGGCGGCGACCGGCCCGCGTGGGACGCGCTCGAACAAGCACAGCCGGCCTTCGGTACCGGGCAATTGATCGATGGGCAGGACTTCTCCACCGAGCCTGCGGCTTTCGCCGGCGCCGAGTGTGAAGGTGAGCGCCGCGCGTGCCACTTCGGCGCGCGCGTAGCGGATGGGCTTGCCGCTCTCGCGTGTGATCAGCTCGGCCAGCTGGGCCGACTTGTCATGCAACGTGTGAGCGATGCGCTCCAACACAGCGGCTCGCGCATGTGTGGCAGGTCGCTGTCCCGACTCGAAGGCGACATGTGCTGCATCGATCGCGCGCTCGAGATCGCTGGCACTCGCCTCGCCGACCTCGGCGACCGGCTCTCCGTCGTATGGGCTCTTGATCAGCTGAAAGTGCGCGGTGTCGCACAATGCCCCCGCGATTTGAGTCCGATATCGCTGCAACATTCCAGTGTTCTCCCTGTCTGTGCGGCCGAGCCATCAGTGTGCAACGCGAAACCCAACGCGGCTTTTGTAGCAATTCATCGCTGGTTTGCCCGACATGTGGGGACGAAAGTGAGAAAAAAGTCCGGCTGTAGGTGCGTAAATCGCGCTTTACACATACGAAGTCCGAACCGTATAACCAAAGACGCATGAGGATATTGGCCGCACTCGTCCTCGGTTATTTCTTCGTCGTCGGCAAGGTCGGCGCCGGCCTGGGTGCGGATCCGGCTCGACCCGAAGTGTTGCAACCGGGCCTGACCACTGCGGCACGCAGCAACCTCGATCATGCGCTCAGCCTCACGCTGGTGGAGGCACCCGTGCCGTTCGACGCCGCGCTCGACACGCCCAAGCGCAGTGTGGCCAGCGTGTCCCCAGGTAGCCGCGTGATCTCGCTGGCCTCGGGCTGCCGCTCCGTATCCAAGCCCTATGATTTGGTGGTGCACTTCCACGGGGCCCCCGCGGTCATGGAAGCCGCGTTCGAGCATTCTGGGATCGATGGCGCGCTGGTCATCTACAACCTCGGTCTCGGCTCGGGTGCTTACGAAGATCCGTATTCGATTCCCAACTCCTACGACCACATGTTGGAGAGCGTGCGGAGCGCCGTGCGTGAGCTCTGCCCGGCTGCCTCAGCGCCCAAGCGCGTCGCGTTGAGCGGTTGGAGCGCCGGCTACGGCGCCATCCTCCACATCATCGATCGCGCGAAAGATGCCGCTCGTGTGGATGCCGTGCTGCTCGCCGACGGCATGCACGTCGGCTTCGAGCCCGTCGGTTTTCGCAAGGTGAGCTCCCTCTCGATGGCCCCGTTCACCTTGTTCGCCGACGAAGCCATCGCCGGCAAAAAGCTGTTTGCGATTACGCACTCCACGATTCAAACGCCGTACGCGAGCACCACCGAAACTGCCGAGTTCTTGCTCGACACCGAGGGGTTGCCTGTCGACCGTCAAGAGGTCCAGGGGCCGCGCCCGGGGATGATCCGCACCTCACGCGCCGACCGTGAGGGGTTTCACATGCTCGGCTTCTCGGGTGAAGACAAGGCCGCGCACTGCGATCACTTGTTTGCCTTCGGTGAGCTGTTGCTCACGCCGCTGCGCGAACGCTGGTCCAAGAAGTAAGTTCTGCGTTACTTGCAGGGCAGGAAAACGCTGCCGCATTTCTTCTTGGGCGTAGACGGCGCGCTTGCCTTTGGTTTGGCCGAAGCCGCGGCGACTGGCTTGGGGGCGACGAGCACGGTGGGCGTCGCGTTGCTCGAGACGCCGGGGTTCGTGCCTGATTTGGCGGGTGATTTGGGCAGCGCCGGGCCGGGGGTGACGGTCGGTGGTTTGCCCGTGGAGGCCGACGATGCGGGAGTCGGGGCGCTGGCAAGGGCGGGCACCCGAGCGGGCGTTTGACTGGGAGCGGCCGCGGGCAGGTGAGCAGGAGCAGGATCTCGAGCAGGCGCTTGCGTGGCGGCAGGCGCTTGCGTGGCCGCAGGCGCTTGAGTGGCCGCAGGCGCTTGAGTGGCCGCAGGCGCTTGAGTGGGAGCGCTAGCTTCGGCGACCGCGGCCACCTCGGATTCGCTTTGGCGGTGGCGGTAGAGGGCTGAGGCGCCGAGGGCCGTGAGCGTGAAGCAGATCACGGCTCCCGCGATGAATAGCGGCGCGGTATTGCGCTTCTTCGCGGCCGACGCTGCACCGTCGGTAGCTGGGACGTACTGTGCACTTTGCGTGGTCGGCAGATGGTCACCCGGCGGCGCGTCGGCGCGCGCGGTGACTGGCGACGGCAGCGATTCTGGATGAAAAATCAGTGGCTGGGCGATCGCAGCAGCGACGCCTGGCACGGCCACCACGTTTTGGGCTGGAGCGAACAGGCCCCTGGCAATGTTTTCGAACGCGCTCGCCATCTCACCAACGGACGCGAAGCGCGCTTGCGGGTCGGGGGAGACTGCACGTTGAAACCAAGCGTCGAATGCGGGATCGATGGACGCGCCCAGTTCGCGAGCGCGCAGCGACGCGGAGTCGAGCGGGGCTGTGAGCTCTTGCCAAAGCGCACCTGGCTCGATCGGTGCGGCGCGCGCTGCGCGGTGCAAGTGGCCACCGCTGAGCGCGAAGAATGTCACCAGCCCTAGAGCAAAGATATCCATCGCCGGCGTGGAGCGCGCGTTCGGATCGGCCGCATCCGGAGCGACCCAGCCCACGGTTCCACCCCAGCCCGGCGGCGCCGGGGAGGCCGAGCGCAACAAAGCGACGCCAAAGTCACTGATGCGGACCCAGTGTGCGTTCTCTGGGGAAACAAACACGTTGTCCGGTTTCAGGTCGCGATGCACGAGCCCAATGCCGTGCGCGGCGTCCAGCGCGCGCGCCAGCACAGCAAGTGCGCTGGCCATATCTGCCGGCGTGAGCGGGCCGCGCTGCCGCACGCGCCCTTCGAGCGACGACCAGGCGACACGTTCGGCCACGAAGAATGGCCTGCCGGAGTTGGCGTCGATGCCGAAATCGTGCGTGCGAGCGACGCCCTCTACACCGAGTCCAGAGGCCGTACGGGCCGTTTGCTGCACTGCCGACCAAAGCTCGGGCTGAGCGAGGGCGCTCGGCCAGAGCAGCTTGAGCGCGAAGGTGCCGGTGCTGTGCATGTCGCGGACGCCGTACACTTCGCCGATTTCGCCGCTGCCGATGAAATCCTGAAGTTGCCAGCGACCGGCCAAGATTGTGCCGGAGCTCATCCGCGGCTGAGTCGCGCTCACGGTGTGCCCTTCACGCTCTGCACCGCCGTCATGATCTTCTCGGCGTCCGCCTGAGCTTCCGACACGACCACGAAGCCGAGCCCGGTGACGACGCGTTCGTTTGCGATGTGCACGACGAACACGAGCAACGTGCCAGGGCCTTGCTCGTGCAGCTCGGGGTTGCGGCCGTTGCCAGTGGCCTTGCTGACCTCCCACAGATCCACCTTGCTGCCATTGGCATCTAGGCTGAACTGCGGTTTCTTGAGGCGCTTCTTGAGCGCTTCGAATTTGACCTTTTCAATCGCGGAGTCACCGATCAACTTCGTCAAGGCCTTGAGCACGGTGGCCTCGTCCGTGAGCGGAGCTTCGACGGCGGTGAGCACGGACTTGCCCTCTGGGCTCACCGCCAGGGAACGGTCATCGAGTTTTGCGAACGTCCAACCGGGCGGTGGCACGATGGTGCTGCCGCGCTCACCGATTCCGAGCAACGTGGCATCCGTGGCCGTACAGTTCTCGGTCAACGCCACGCACGGTGGCGGCGGAGGTGGGGGTGGCGGCGGCGGGGGTGGCGGAGGCGGCGGCGGCGCGACGACGACCGCTCGCTCGCGGTGACAGCCCGACACCGCGCAGGCCACGAGCGACGCGGCAAAAACCCATAGCCTCAATTTAACCGCCAAAGCGTCCTCACAAAAGCACAGATCAGCGGGCCGCGCGCCCTCGAACGTTACGCGCTCAGGGCGCGCCTTTCGGCCAAGCACGGAGCGCCTGACTTGCCAGGCTGGGCTTGTCGGGCTACGCCTGCGCCGCCTACTGAGCCCCGCGAGGGGAGGTGGAGATCCACCTTGGGAAGTCCGGTGAAAATCCGGCACGGAGCCGCCGCCGTAACCTGAGTATCCGCACGCCAAAGAAACCAGTGAGGGTCGGGAATCCCCCGACGCTCGCGAAGGTGGCACGCGGATGAGAGGGAAGTCGGAAAACCTGTCTGTAGGCACGCCGGAGCGACGAAAGGGTCGCCCTAGCACCGTTCACACGGAGCGCGAGCTCGCTCGGGAGTCTACATTGGTCAGTTTACGCGGGCGCTCGCTTGTGGCGCTTCTTTTGCTTGGGTCCCTTTCTTCGGCCTGTTCAGCGGGAACAGCTCCCTCGGCGTCGGACGGCGAACACACCTGCCCGTCGCGCTTCGCGACTACGGTCGAGTCATTCGTCGCAGGGCCCGGACCGTCCTTCGGTCAGGACAACCTACCGGACGTCGTGCTCGGACCGCCCAAAGGCGCGGGAGCCGTCAACGGCTCGCTCGACGTCGTGACGCTCGGCAACGGCGGGTCGATCACACTCGGCGTCGCCAAGAGTTGGATCGTGGATGGCCCGGGTCCGGATTTCATCGTGTTCGAGAACGCTTTCTACGTAAATGGCGACGCGAGCCAGCCGTATGCGGAATTGGCGAGCGTCGAGGTCAGCGATGACGGCCAGCATTTCGAAGCCTTTCCGTGTACGGCCACGGAGCCTCCGTACGATGGCTGTGCGGGCTTTCATCCGGTGTATGCCAATCCGGACAAGAACGCGATCGATGCCACGGATCCTGCGCTGGCGGGCGGCGATGCCTTCGATTTGGCGGACCTGGGTGTGACGCGAGCAAGCTTCGTGCGCATCACCGATCGCGTCGACCTGACCGGGGCGAACGGGACATTCGATCTCGACGCACTGTCCATCGTCAACGCCGACTGCCCATGACCTGTGTCGGCTTTCGGCTGGTGCTCGTGGTGGCGCTGCTGAGCGGCTGCAGCGCACCTCGAGTGTCGCCGGAAAGCCACGGCGTTTCCGTGGCGCCCGGTGCGTGTGGTCGTGGTCTCGTGGTCGTGGAGTCGGACTATCAATCGTGCAACGTGTCGCTGCTCGATTTCGAAGGCCAGGTGCTGTCCGAGTCTCTGGCCAGCTCGCGCACCGTGTCAGCGGGCTTCGGCGTGGCGCTCAGCGGCGACGTGGTGACGCCAACGAGTCCTCAAGATGGCTCCGAAATCGTGCTCATCGATCGCTATCCCGCCGGCGTTTTGCGTTTCGTCGAGCTGACCACGGCGCATGTCAGGGCAGAGCTTTCGGTGGCCACCGGCTTCCCATCCAACCCCCAGGACTATTTGCCGCTCACGTCCGCGCGCGCTTACGTCGCGCGATACAACGCCAATCCCAACCCGGGGCGTCAGGCCTGGGATGCGGGGGGCGACATCTTGGTCGTCGACCCGAGCGTGCCCGCAATCACGGGCAGCATCGACCTTTCAGCGGCGCTCGCTGGCGAGCGCGCGCAATTCACGCCGCATCCCGCGCGCTTGCTGAACGTCTCGGGTCGGGCCTTTGCACTGCTTGCCGCCTATGCGGACGACTACAAGAGCGGCACCTCATCACGCTTGGTCGAGCTCGATCCCGAGAGCGATTCGCTGATCTCGACGCTGGTGCTCGATGGGCTGCGCGGCTGTGTTTCGTTGGCTTTGTCACCGGACGAGCGACAGCTGGCCGTGTCCTGCACCGGCGTCGATCTGAAAAACGGCAAGATCCAGGACTCGGGCCTGGCCTTGCTAGACATCGAGGGCGCGCCGCGCCTCGAGCAGCGCTTCGATGCCGCTGAATTTGGCGACAATCCGCTGGGTTTCGCTGTTTCCTACGCCGCACCCGGCGTGCTGCTGTTCAATACTTTGGGTCACTTCGACCAAGAATCGGGCGAGCTCCGCGCGCTCGATTCCTTGCTGCGGCTGGACACCGTTTCTGGGCAATTCGACGAACTGCTGCAATCTGCTGGCGAACCGTTCACGCTCGGGGGGGTACAGTGCGTGCCGTCCTGCGGCGCGTGCTTTGCCGCCGACGCCAAGCGCTCGCGCGGTAGCGTGCTGCGCTTTGCGATCGACTCCACTGGTAACTTCGCAGCGCCGACGGCGATCCGCGCCGAGACGCGGGTCGGCTTGCCGCCGCGTTACTTGGGCGTGTTCTGAGGATCGTGTGGCTGGGCGCTGACGACGGGCGCCTCGGCGGCGCTCGGCAAGCCCGCGGGGGCGAGCAGCGTCGGCGCAGCGGCTGCTTCGCTCGGACGGTCGCCTTCTGACACCTCCGGATCCTGCAGATCGCCCTCGGCCTCTTGATCGTGATCGTGGTCGTGCGCATTCGTTTTGCGCGGCGCTTCACCAGGACCTGCGTAGTCCACCCAGTAGGTGTTGGAGTCGCGCACGTCCAAATGCACGAACGAGGAATTGGGGTAGTAACCCACGCCCACCGAGCTCAGCGTGCGCAGGTAGTCTCGGAGCGTCACGTTGTCGACGCCGGGAATGCTGAAGTCGACGGCACGGCTCAGCTTGTGCCTGGAATCCTCGAAGAATGAGCGCGTTCGGTAGCCACTGACAATCCGGATCGGGCGGTTGCCGAACTTGTCGCTCACCTTCGCCAGCAGCCGAATTAGCCTGGGATCGGTAGCCGGACGGGTGCCTGTGGCACCGAACAATTTACACACTTCGGTCTGTGCGCTGGGCGTGAGCTTGCCCTTCTTGTCCAGCGCATAGCCGTGGAAGCGTCCCGAATAGGTGAACAGGTCCAAGTAGCCCTTGTGCAGACCCACGCGCGGAAGCTTGCCGTGCTTGCCGCTCGCTTCGGCCTCGAGGCTCGAGATCGAATCGCCGGGGCGCGGAATCGTGAGCAGCTGTCCAGCGCGTAGAGTTGCGCGACGCGTGATGCCGTTGGCGGCGCACAGTGCGTCCACCGTGACCTGGTAACGCTTGGCGATCGATTCCAAGCGCTGACCCGAGTAAACCTTGTGCGTGCGCGGACCGTCGTCCGCGTCGCTATCGCTGTCCTGGTCCTTGTCGTCTTTGTCGTTGCGCGTGGAGGCGGGCACCACGACGTCGCTCGGGTGCTGCGGTGGGTAAAGGGTGCGTGCGCGGGTCCCGTCTGGATCGTCGAGGCCCGGAATGGTGAGCTTCTCGCCCGGCTTGAGGCGAGCGTTTTTGGCCAGCCCATTGGCCGTACGGATGGCTTCGACGCTCACCTTGTAGCGCTTGGCGATCGAGGTGAGACGTTGTCCTGCATAGACCACGTGGAAGCGTTGCGGCTCGCCGCTCTCCCGGGCGGCCGCGGGCAACGCCCAGAGCGCCCCGGTGAGGATCAAAAGCGCGATGCGGCGACGGGGGTTGGGCTCGGTCATCAGGCAACTTGGCGAAGGTGGACGGGGCGGCAGGGGGAGGCCATCCCTGGGGGGAGTCCGGTTCTAACGCGAATCTTCGGCGGATCCACGACAGTTTACGCTCGGCACGGGGGGAAACGTCCACCCGACCACCTTTCTGTAAGCCGCGCGCTGCCCTAGGGCAAAAATTCCGACCGATCGACGCTGCCCTTGCCATTCTTGCGCAACCGGAACAGCACCGCGGCCGACTCCTTGACAGCGCAAAATTACAAAGCCGACTATCCCACCTCGGGGCAGCGTTCCCGCCGAGGCTCCGCCGCTTGGGTTTTTCATGATATTTCGCACACGTCTGCTGGCTCCACTGATCGCGTGTGCCGCTTTCTTCGCCTCGCACCCGGCACGGGCCGAAGCAACGGCGGCCGAAATTTCCGAGGCGAAGCACGCCTTCGACAGCGCGCTCGCTGCCGAGGCACAGCAGCGCTGGGCAGATGCCGCGCTCGAGCTGCGCAATGCCATCGCCGTGAAAGATACCCCAGGGCTACGTTTTCACCTGGCCCACTGCGAAACCGAGCTCGGGCACCTGCTGGCCGCAGCGCTCGAATACGATCGAGCGCTCGAGCTCCTGCGCCGCGGTGCCAAGGCGCCGGACGTGCAGAAGCTGATCGGCCCAGCGCGTTCTGCCTTGCTGGAGCGCCTCCCGCGCCTCACCTTGGACATTCCGCCCGAGGTGTCGGCTGCGCGGGTCGCAATCGACGGCCGCCCTTTTCCGCCGAGCGAGCTGGCTTTGGGTGTGCCGCTCGACCCAGGGCCTCATGAGCTGCGCGTCCAAGCCACTGGTCGGCGTGCTTTCGAACGCGCGCTGAATTTGAAAGAGGGAGACCGGGTCGAGCTGTCAGCGGTGTTGCCGCTCGCCACTCCAGTGGCCGTCTCGGTCGAGGCGGCGCGTCCGCCCGAGGCGCCGCAGCATGCGAGCGCGAGCGAGCTCAGCCCACCGCCCGAGCGCAGCTCATCGTCGACCAAGCTGTACCTGATGATTGGTGAGTCGGTGTTGACGGCTGCGGGGCTCGGGGTCGGGATCGGCTACGCGGTTGCTCGGGGCGCTGCCAGCGAGCGCATCGACTCCGCGCAAGCTCGTATCGACGACGCTGCGCCAGGCAACCCCGAGGCTTGCCGTATGCCGGACTCGGAGCTGGCCGGCGCATGTTCGGATCTGAGCTCAGCGATCCAAGATCACGATCGCGCAGCGATCGTGTCGCAGATTGGGTTCGTGACCGCGGGCGTCGGCGCGGTTGCGCTTTTGACTACTTGGCTGGTGTATCCCAGCCCGCGCGCTCACGCTTCCGGGTTCAGCGTGCAGCCGGTGGCGGGCCTGGGTCGCCTGGGCGTGATCGGTCAATTTTAGCGCCGGGCGTCGCCAAGAGCGCGAGAGCTCGACCGATTTCGCGGCGAGCTTCTCCGCCTTGCAGACCATCCGCCTTTCAGCGAGCGAAGTACTGAGTTGCGCGCTTTTGCCCTTTGGTCTTGAGCGACTTCTGGGCGATCAGCTTCTTGACCGGAAGATTCAGTTCCTTGGTGACGGTTCCCATGCCGGCGGCGATTTGTTCGATGCGCTGACCGGCGTTGCCCTTCACGTAGTCGAGTAGGCGACCGGTGAGACGCTCGATCTCTCCTGGATCACGCTTTTGTCCCTTTTCGCGGCGGCCACCACCGCGAACCGGTGCGGCAGAGGCCGCGGCGCGGCCACGGCCACCGCGGCGCGGCGCGGCGCTTCCGCCTAGCGCTTCGCGGACGGTTTCCATCGCGGAGTCGCGAATCAGAGCGCTGAGCTCCTCGGCGAATGCCTCGACGCGACTGCGGATACGATCGTTCACTGTGTTCTTTGCCATGGCGGGCTTGAATATTCAGTGTCCGATCTCCTGTCAACTCATAAGCGCATTCGATTCGTTGTGTGGCAGTCTGACGCGCTCGCGCTGTCTCGTTTGCTATCTGCTCGTTCGTGCGCGTGGCGATTTCGATTTGTTGCGGATCGCCACGCACGGAGTTCGAAAATCCCTCGAACTAATGACGATATCGAGCGCTCGTAACGTTCCAGCTTCGAGCACTCGATTCCCGTGGCGCGGCTCCGCACACGCGCCCGTGGACAGCTGGACACAGCGATCTGCTTGGTAAATCGAGGAAAGCCATGGATATCGGGCAATTCGGACCTGGCTCGATGATTGCTGTTCGAGCATTCAGGGCAAGTCCTCGTCACACCGAAAGTGCCCAGAGCGACCAAGGCTGTGGTCCCGAACAAGGAGTTATCGAAAATGCAGATCTCGAAGAGTTGTATTCCGTTGCTGGCAGTGCCCATGAGTATTGTTGGTATGCTCGCCTCAGCAGGCTCGAACGCGCTCGCCTGCGGCGCGATTGGTACCCAGAAGTACAAATCGATCCACGCATTCGCGGCGTAGCCGCTGCGGAAAAGGCGCTGACAAAAGGCAACTACGTAGCGGCGGCAGGCAGCGTTGTGCGCATGATACCGCAGCTCGAATCCGGGAGCTGCCGGTCGAGCTGCTCGGGCACTGGCTCGGCAAGAATCTCGCCTGGTCGTGGCCACGCTCGGCACGGGGCTCACGTTGCAGAACGGCGACCCGGGATTGAGCACCGAGCTCGGTGAGGCTCTGTCCATGTTCGCCGGGGCGAGGATGAAGCGCGCGGTGACCGCACGCCGCGCTTGGTTGCTGTGTTGCTTGCTCGTCAAGACGAGCTTCGCTCCGCTCCGCGCCGCGCGAAGTGGTCTTCCGTCGCTAGCTGCGGAAGACATTCGGCTCGTGGAGAGTTGGGTGGCCCAAGAGAGACCGCTGTGAGTCGCTCGCCTTTTTGACAGGGCCAGAAGCGTCGCGCTAACTTTGCCCGAGCCGAGCATCGGTGAGCACGGGCGGCTGTAAGCAATGTCCTTCGATTTGAGTATTCGCGACGCGCTGCTGCTGGACGGCAGCGGTCAGCCGCCGCGTGTGGCGGACGTGCACATCGAGGGTGAACGCATCGCGTTGATTGGCAGTGGGCCGAGCGGCAAGCGTGAGATTGGAGCACGCGGGCGAGCGCTCGCGCCTGGCTTCGTCGACGTGCACGCGCACGACGATGCGGCACTGCTGAGCACCCCGAGCCTCGATTTCAAGTTGCTGCAGGGGGTGACCAGCGTGGTCATCGGCAACTGCGGTTTCAGCCTGGCGCCGCTCTTGCCGGGAGGGGCAGAGCCGCCCGGCAACGCCAGCCTTTTCCCGGGCTTCCCTGAGCGTTTTGCAGACCTGGATGGATATCGAGCGGCCTTCGTCGCTGCGCGTCCGGCGCTGAACGCGATCAGTCTGGTCGGTCATAGCGCCATTCGCTCGCGCGTCATGGGCAACGAAGAACGCGAGCCCACGAACGACGAGCTCGCCGGCATGCGGGAGCACCTGCGCCGGGCGCTCGAGCAAGGAGCGGCGGGCCTTTCGACCGGCCTCATCTATCGACCAGGGCGCGCGGCGACCAGCTCGGAAATCATCGAGCTGGCGCGGCCGCTCGCCGAGTTCTCGGCGATTTATGCCACTCACATGAGGAGCGAAGGGGACCGTTTATTGGAGTCGGTCGAAGAGACGCTCAGCATCGCTCGGGCGGTGGGCTGCCGCGCGCAGATTTCGCATCACAAGGCGGGCGGGCGTCGCAATTGGGGCAAGGTCAAGGCCTCACTCGAGCGCGTCGACCTGGCCAACGCCGCCGGCGCGGATATCAGCCTGGACGCTTATCCCTACATCGCCGGCAGCGGCCCCATGATCGAGTACTTCGACTTGAAGCAGATCGATCTGGCGTTGGCCGAAATCATTCAAATTGCGTCGTGCCCCGGCTGCCCCGCATACGACGGCCGGCGGTTGACCGAGATCGCCGCAAGCGAAGGGCTGGAGCTCTCGGAAGTGGTCACGAAGGTTCTGCGTTTGCCCGGCGCCGAGCGTACGGTCGTGATTACATTCATGATGGACGAGGGGGATGTCGAGACCAACCTGCGCCACCCGCGCGTGATGGTCGGCTCTGACGGACTTCCGAATCCAGAAGGTCGCCCACATCCACGCCTGTATGGAACGTTTCCGCGCGTGCTCGCAGAGTATGGGCGGAAGCGGGGGCTTTTTACGCTCGAAGCCGCCATAGCAAAAATGTCGAGCCTGCCCTGTGAGCGGTTCGGCCTGCGCGATCGCGGCCGGCTCGCGGTGGGACAATTCGCGGATTTGCTGCTGTTCGACCCGCAAACCATCGTCGACCGCGCGACCTATGGCGATCCCAAGCAATACCCAGCAGGGATCGACCTGGTATTGGTCAACGGACAGATCGCTGCCGAGGGTGGGAGAACGACCGACGTTCGAGCCGGTCGCTTATTGCGTTTCAATAAGTGAACGAGGCTGGCCTAAATGGCCCTCCATGAGACACTAATGCTACGATTGGGTAATCGAACGCTGGGGTTGTCCGTAAGATCGTGCGGTCCCCCTAGTTCAAAATGACAGATCCACGAATTCCTGTAGCCGGGCGCTACGCCTTTTCCGGCAGTTTGAAAAACAGCCAGGCGCTGGAGCGTTGGGTTGGGGTCGAGCAAGACAGCGGACGACGAGTCGTGCTTGCCGTCGCCGATGCCGGCCGCCTCGCGACGCTCGATTCTGCGCGCGGCGTGAAGCACCGGCACCTGAGCTCCGTGCTCGAGATCGCGCGCGACGTCGCTGCCGGGAGTCTACCGAGCGGTCAGCCGCTCCCTCCTGGTTTCGGTGTGGCTGTCGCCGAGTTCGTGCCCGGCACCACGTTGCACAGCGAGCTTTCGCGCAGCGGGATGAATCCGTCCAAAGCCGTGGCTTGGGCCCTGCGCGTTGCCGACGCGATGCAAGCGCTACACTCCGCGGGGGGGGTACATGGGGCGCTCTCTCCTCGCAGCCTGATCGCTGAGCCCGAGGGTCGCGCGATTGCTCCGGTTTTGTCGCAGTTGGTGGCTCCAGCCCTGGGCGCCTATTGCCCGCCCGAACGCTTGAAGGGCTCTGCCGAGACGTCGCCCGATGACGTTTGGGCGCTGCACGCCACGCTCTACACAGCGCTCACACGGCAAGCGCCGTTCCGCGCAGCCACGCGTGACGCACTGCTCAAGCAGATGCTCTCCGGTCGTCCCAAGCCCTTGTCGGCGTTCGGTATCGACGAGCCGGCTTTGCAAGAGATCTTGGATCGCGGTCTCGCATACGAAAAGCGGGTACGTGTCACCGAGCTGTTCGAATTGATTGCCACGCTCGACGGCTGGGAGCGCGATCCGCGCGCCATGCCCGCCAAGCGCCAGGTGCCACCGCGGCCCGCTTCGCGCAGCCTGACCGCCATCGTTGGTGCGACGGGCGGCAAAGGTGACGACGGCATCGTGATCGATGGCGCGACCCTGCCGGACGACGAAGGCAGCGAGCTCGATCCGAAACCGCCTTCACCCGCGCTCGGGCAGGCTTCGACCGCCGGGCTGCCTGCGGTCGCTGCGGCGGGGGCACCCGCCGAGCCTGCCGTTTCGGGAGCGGCCCCTCTACCGCCTCTACCGCCTCGGGCGCCCCTACCGGCTGCAGCTCCGCTGGCGGCCATGGCGCCACTGCCACCCGCGGCGCCGCTGCCACCCGCTCGCGACGCGCTCGGCACGGGTCCGCACCCCACCGCGCCTGCGCCGTTGGTCGGCGCGGCCGGCGTTGCCTTGACCATCAAGAAGAAGCTGTCGATCAATCCCTTCGAACGCAAACGTTCGGTCTGGCCACTGGTGGTGATCGCCGCGGTCGTCGGTGGCGGTGGCGTGTACTTGGCGGTCGCTCCGGACGCGGCTCCGCCGCCAGCGCCGAACCAAGCTCCTGTCCCCGCGGCCGCGCTGCCCAAAGCCCCGCAACCCGAGCGACCCAAGCTGAGCGCGAGCGAACGCCGAGACTCGTGCGTGGCGTCCTACTTCGATGCGGGCGCCTTCGAAGCTTCGCAAAATTTCGCGTTCGTGTGCGCTGACGGTGATTTTCGCGAGGTCGCAGTCCAGTTGCAGCGTCTCGCGCGCCCGACCAGCGCGCGCGGCGAGGACGCTGGGAACGCAGGCGAGGCCACCCGCGCCGATGCCGGTGCACGTGCATCCGGACTCGACTGGTACGAGCTGCCCGCGACGGCCATCATCCGCAAGTCGTGCTGCGAGGGCGCAACGCCCGTGATCTTGCCTCAGACCCCCGGCTGGTGTGAGCAGTTGCAGACGGTCGTGCGCCGTATCGCAGACGAGAGCAGCAAAGCCGGCGATCTGGCACCGGTTGCGCGCAGCTTCGACAAGGCCGTGGCCTGTCTATTCGCGAACCGGGTGGGCAAGTGGTACACCTACGAGAAGGCCCCCAGCGACGCCAACCGTCAGGCTTTTCAGCAGTTTTTGAGCCGGGCGGCGATCAGCGAAGCTCGGCGCTAAATAGCTGAATAGTCATGACCAAAATCGTCGTACTCGACGGCTACGCGGTGAACCCGGGTGACAATCCGTGGACGCCGCTGGCCGAGCTGGGTGAGTTGAGCGTCCACGACCGTTCCAACGCGGCCGAGGTAATCGCGCGCGCTGCCGGCGCCGAAATCGTCCTCTTGAACAAGGCCCAACTCGGGCGCGAGGCCTTTGCGCAGCTGCCCGAGCTGCGTGGCGTCAGTGTGCTCGCGACCGGCGTCAATTCCGTCGATCTCGAGGCGGCGACCGAACGCGGCATCGCGGTGTGCAACGTGCCCGCGTACAGCACGGCTAGTGTGGTGCAGCACACGCTCGCGCTGTTGCTCGAGCTGTGTCACCGCGTCGGGCTACATGACTCCTCGGTGCACGCCGGCGACTGGCAGCGAGCCATCGACTATTGCTACTGGAAGAGCCCGCTCTTGGAGCTCGAGGGCAAGCTACTCGGCGTCGTCGGCTACGGGGCCATCGGCCGCGGCTTCGCGGGCGCCGCCCGTGCCTTGGGCATGAACGTGTGTGCCGCGCTCCTGCCCTCGAGTCAGCCGCAGGCCGGAGCAGCTGAGCCCGTGCCGCGTCTGCCACTCGACGAGTTGTTTCGCCGCGCGGATGTGATCTCGCTCAGTTGCCCGCTCACGCCGGAAACCCGGCACCTGGTGTGCAGCGCGCGGCTTTCCTTGGTCAAGCCGAGCTGTCTGCTGATCAACGCCGCGCGGGGTGGGTTGGTCGATGAAGCCGCATTGAGCGCAGCCCTGGCCGAAGGCAAGCTCGCGGGGGCTGCGCTGGACGTGCTCTCGAGCGAGCCCCCGAGCGCAGCAAACCCGCTGCTCCACGCGCCCAACTGCATCATTACCCCGCATGTGGCCTGGTCGAGCTTGCCCGCCCGTCAGCGCTTGCTCTCGACCTCGGTCGACAACGTGCGAAGGCTCTTGGCAAAAAGCCCGATCCACGTCGTCAATCCGGGGTACGCCGCGCACGCGCGCTAGAAATTACATGGACTTGAGTTAGCCTGCGCGCCGTCATGC
>Ga0247768_1000367_pt1 | contig 16373 bp, 15 predicted proteins | sample UWRJL016104C6_FD_179944 | JGI IMG/M metagenome (GOLD analysis project Ga0247768, IMG submission 179944) | Plant litter microbial communities from Arlington Agricultural Research Station in Wisconsin, United States - UWRJ-L016-104C-6 | ecosystem: Environmental > Terrestrial > Plant litter >... | reverse complement strand
CGCGTGACCAGGCACGGGCCGTGCGGCGATCAGGCGTTCATCACTGTTTCCGCGCGCTCCCAGGCCCGGTGCAGACCGAGGTTGGTGAGCAGTTCGGTGACAAACGGCTTGGCCATCTCATCACCGAGCAGGATGCCGGGTGCGCCGGTGTCGATCCCGGCCGCCGCCAGGACGTCCGCACCGTCGCCCCAAGCGCCGATCACCTTGCAGTGCCGGAACATCTCCTGCAGCAGCACGGTGAGCTTGATGTCCTTCAGGTCGCCGACACCACCCGCGATGACCACCGCGTCGTACTCGATGGACCGGGTGGTCAGGAAGGTGCGTTCGATGGTCTGCTCGGCGCGTCCCTTCTTCAGGACCCCGCCGATGGGCGCCAGGACCCGCAATACCGCGCCCTTGGCCTCCACCGCGCGGCGAAGCTTGCCGATACCGGCAAGATCGGCGCCCGGGGCCGCCACCACGCCAACGATCCGGCCCGTGACCGGTCCCGGTGCGGCGGGAATCTGCGACAGGGCGGGCGACGGTGTCACGTCCGTGGCGGGCGTGCCGCTGGGCGCGGGAAGCCCGAGCCCGGCCGCGACCGCGGCACACAGCTCGGCGTCGACCTGGGCCAGCACCCCGAGTGTCCGCTCGCGGATCGGCTGCTCGTAACACTTCCCGAGCTCGAACGTGAAAGCCTCGACGATGTGGACCTTCTCGACGTCGCTCATGCTCTTCCAGAAGAGCGTCGCCTGCGAGAAGTGGTCGTCGAACGAAGCCGGGTTCGCCCGGACCTTGGGGCCGGTGACTTCGCGGGGAAGATGGACGTAGCCGCCTTCGGCTTCCGTCGCGGGCGCGGGCTGCCCGCCATCGACGGTGTTGGGCAGGTACGGCGCCTGGCCCTGGTGGATCGCGCTCTGGTGCATGCCGTCGCGCAGGTTGTCGTTGACCGCGGCGTGCGGGCAGTTGATCGGCAGCTGGGTGAAGTTGGGGCCACCGAGCCGCGTGAGCTGGGTATCGAGGTAGGAGAACAGCCGCGCCTGCATCAGCGGGTCGTCGGTGACCTCGATCCCGGGCACCAGGTTGCCGGTGTGGAAGGCGACCTGCTCGGTCTCGGCGAAGTAGTTGGTGGGGTTGCGATCCAGGGTCAGCTTGCCGACCAGCTGGACCTCGGCGAGCTCCTCGGGGACGATTTTCGTGGGATCGAGCAGGTCGATGCCCTCGAAGGTCTGGTCCTCGGTATCGGGCAGCAGCTGCAGGCCCAGCTCGAACTCGAGCGGCGCCCCGGCCTCGATGCCGTCGGCCATGTCACGGCGGTGGAAGTCCGGGTCGGTGCCCGCGGCGAGCTGCGCCTCTTCCCAGACCAGCGAGTGCACGCCGGCGACCGGCTTCCAGTGGAACTTCACCAGCACCGTCCCGCCCTCGGCGTCGACGAGCCGGAAGGTGTGGACGCCGAAGCCCTCCATCGTGCGGTACGAGCGGGGGATGCCGCGGTCCGACATCGCCCACATCACGTGGTGGGTGGCCTCGGTGTGCAGCGACACGAAGTCCCAGAACGTGTCGTGCGCGCTCTGCGCCTGCGGGATTTCCCGGTCGGGATGCGGTTTCGCGGCGTGGATGACGTCGGGGAACTTGATCCCGTCCTGGATGAAGAAGACAGGCATGTTGTTGCCGACGAGATCGAAGTTTCCCTCTTCGGTGTAGAACTTGACCGCGAACCCGCGGACGTCGCGTACCGTGTCCGCGGACCCGCGAGAGCCCAGTACCGTGGAAAACCGGGTGAACACCGGGGTTTTCCGGCCCTTTTGCAGGAAACCGGCCTTGGTGACCGAAGCCGCGTTCCCGTAGGCCTCGAACGTTCCGTGCGCGGCCGCGCCGCGTGCGTGCACGACCCGTTCGGGGATGCGCTCGTGGTCGAAGTGGGTGATCTTCTCCCGGAGATGGAAGTCTTCCATCAGCGTCGGGCCGCGGGGCCCCGCCTTCAGCGAATGATCGGTGTCGGAGAGGCGAACTCCCTGCGAGGTGGTGAGGTGATCACCCGCTTGCGCACGACTGTCCTCGCCGATACCGCCCGCCACTTCGGCCTTGCCGGTGGGGCTGGCGGGCTTCGGGGCGGACTGGTCGCGGTGACGTTTCGGTGGCATGGGGCTCCTTGGCTCACTTGGTGGGATGAGCTGCGGATACCCGTTCCCCGGCGCTTGAAGCATCCAATTTTCCCGCCAGGCGGAAAACCCGCTTCAGGCTCTACAGTGGACAGTCCGGCCAGGACGGGTTATTCCCGGGTCCGGCGCTGGGCCAGGACGCCGATGACCAGCCCGGCGGCGGCCGTGACGGCGTGAAGGATGTTGTCCGGCCAGCGGATGTCCAGCAGCGTGCGGACGTCCAGCGGATGGCTGGTCGAGGCCAGGAGCACCCCGAACACGGTGAGTGCGAGCAAGACCGCGAAGATCACCCAGCCGAGTAACTGTGCCGCCGACGCTTTCCTAGCCGCGATGAGGGCGAGCAGCCCGATTCCGGTCCGCAGGACGTTCAGCATCACGCCCGCGCCGAAGATGCCCCAATGCCCGTCGCTCGCGAACAGGAAGCCCCCGAGCCCGAGCACCACGTACACGACCCCCGTCACAAGCGCGAATATGCGCGGTGCGGTGGACGTCCTGGTTTGCTGGGCGTGTGCGGTCATCATGGTGCGGGACCTCCTCGTGGCGTGTCCCCCAGGCATACCCCGTGACGCCCTGTTCACACCTGATGCGGCCCACGTCACCGAAAGGTGCTACTCGTAGGGCTGATCCCAACGACCGCGGCGCACCACGTCACCGGTGGGCTTGCGCCGGTCCCGCAGATCCCTCGGAGGCTCGTCGCTGTAGCCGATCGAAATCGCGCCGATGGGCATGAACTCGTCCGGAACACCGAACGCGGATCGGTATGGGCCGATCTTCTCGATCGGTATTCCGAAGAAGCAGGCGCCGAGACCGGCGTCGACCGCGGTCAGCAGCATCATGAGCGACGCGAAACCGGCGTCGATGTCCCAATACGGCGCGGGCCACCAAGCGTCGGATCGCTCGGTGAATCCCTTGTCCGGCTCCGCGTAGCGGTCGAGGTAAACGTCTTTGTTCGAATGGGCGACGATCAGCAACGGCGCTTCGAAATTCGCCGCGAACCAATTCTCGGGTTTCTTCTCCGGCCGCACCACCGTCTTGAACTTTTTGATGTCGGACTCCGTGTCCAGCACCAGGAACCCCCACCCCTGCGAGAAACCGCCGGACGGTGCCCGCAGCGCGTTCTTCACGATACGGTCGACCGTTTCCGCGGGAATCGGCCGCCGGGAATCATAGGTGCGAACCATGCGCCGATGGCGCACGACATCCTGGAAATCCACTACCCGAGCATAGCGGATCACCGATATGGGCCGCCCGCGCCGAGGGCAAGGGAATCGGCGTCTTCTCGCCGGGATTTATTGTCGGCGCTGGTTAGGGGACAGGGGCTTCTTTCAGCGCCAAGGCCTGGGAGTCGTAGACGTCCAGCTTCGAGAGCGTTCCCGTGATCTCAAGCGGCCTGAGCACGGCTCGGCGCGAAGCGACCACGCGCAGCCGGGCCGACACGCTCTGGGCCCGTTCGTCGGCCTCGATCAACAGCCGGACCCCCTCGCTGCCGAGAAAGCTGACGTCGGTGAGGTCCACGACCACCACCTTGGGTGCCGGCGCCCGTAGCGCGATCTGGAGTTCGCTCAGGACAAGCGACGCGCTCGAGATGTCGACCTCGCCCTCGACAACAACCAACGCGACATCCTGGTCGAGGAAGTCGCTGGTCACCGCGATGGGGCTACCGCTTTTCGGCATGGGAACTCCCTTCCGCTCACTGACGCGGAGGGATACCGGGCGCCAGAGCCGTACGGACGGCTGCTGGCTGAACCGTTGTGCCGACAGTATGCCCAATGCGCGAGGTCCACAAACGCTGGCGACGCGGTGTGGAACGGGGCCGTAGGAAGGGGCTGTGGGGGTGGGGCGGTTGCGGTGGTGGGGTGGTCACCTGGGGTCGTGAGTGTTTCGCGGGGTTCTAACCCCGCGAAACACTCACGACCCCACTCGGAACTCCACTAGGCAGCGCTCGCCGGTCAAGTCGACCACTGTCTCGAGGACCAGCCCATGAGCGTCGCCGAGGGCGCGGAACTCGTCGACGCGGCGCTCACGGCCGCCGAAGATCACGAGCATGGCCAGGTCGAACTCGGTACCGGCGCGCCGCCCGCCGACCGGTTCGATGACCAGGACACGACCGTCGGCCCCGGCGGCCTCGACGCAGCGGCCGAGGATCCGGTGCGCGTGGTCGTCGTCCCAGTTGTGCAGGATGTCACACAGCAGATAGGCGTCCGCCCCCTCCGGGAGAGGGTCGAAGAAGCTGCCCGCCGTCACCTGGACCCGGTCTTCGACATGATGCGAGGCGAAAACCGGGACCGCCTCGGTCGCGGTGGGGTCGAGATCGACCAGGTGACCGCGGATCCCGGGATGGGCCGCCAGGATCGGGGCGAGCAGAATGCCGCGCCCTCCGCCGACGTCGACGATGCTGGTGAAGCGGCCCCAGTCGTAGCCCGCGACGATCCGGGGGACCTGCTCACGGAAGCGGTCCGTCATCTGCTGGTCGAACGACTCGCGCAGGTGTGGATGCCGGGCGAGGTCGGACCAGAAGTCCAGCCCGTAGCGCCGCGTATACCCCGCGTCGCCAGTGGTGATGCTGTACAGCAGCTCGGTGAACGCCATTTCGGCACGTCCGCCCGCCATGTCCAGATGCAGGAAGTTCGTCAAGCCGTTGCCGGTGTTGTTACTAGCTGTGTGACTACTGTCAGTGTCACTACTGTCGGTGTGACTACAGAGTGTGGTCCCGTAGTCAGTGGTCCGATAGCCCGTCGAGACCCGCTCGACGATCCCAAGCGTCCCAAGATGGCCCAACAGAAGTTCGAGCGCTACCGGCGAGACGCCGAGTTCGGCCGCGAGCGGCTCCGCGGCGACGCCATCCCCACGCAGGCGATCCGGTAAACCCAGGGTTACCGCGACACGCAGGGCCATCGGCGTGGCCAACCCGGCCAAGCTTCGGATCTCGGCTACGCGACGATCGTTCACGGACTTCACGTTGGCACAGCTGTCAACCGAATATCGGCCCTAGCCGCGTCGTGATTCCTCGATGGCCACGCTCTTGTCACCGTCTTCGTCCTGCCGCGGGGGAAGCACGTGCTCGGGCCAGTTGCCGCTGGAGTCGCAGGCACCCACGGCGTGGTGCGGTTCGGTCTCTTCGAGGTCTTCCTTGACTTCGATCATGCTGGACAACTACCCATTTCCCGATCGAGGTACACATCGAGGGGAAGTACGTCGCTCACAGTCATCGTTGTCTATAAAGGACAGTGATGCTACTTCGTTGACAGCACGCGGTATTCGTTGCCTTTCGGATCCACCAGGACGGCGAAGGGCTGCGGGATCGTCGGCGACAAACTCGGCCCCGAGCCTCACGGCCGGTTGATCTCGGCATACTGGTCCCGCTCGGCGGGCCGCAGATCGAGCTACACCCTGTTCTTGGTCGTCTTGTCCTCCGGCACAGGCTGGAACAGTCAGCGTCGGCCCGCCGCTGGCGCGGATTTCGACGTAACCCACACCATGACCGTCGCGCCACCGCTCGGTCTCCGGGCAGCCCAGCGCTGCACGCCAGAACCAGGCAAGGCGTGCTGAGAGACACCGGGATTGCGACCGTACTGGGCAGACTGGTTGGACTCGTGCCCATTCCGGCCGACTCTCCTGTGGGTGTGGTACCGGCTTGAGATCAAGGACGCGACTGTGGGATTGGTGCGCTGGGCGTCCGCGTCGCAGCGGCCTGACCTGCTCGATCTGCTGACCGAGCGCGAGACCCAGATCCTGCGCTTGGTGGCCGGCGGGTACAGCAACGTCGAGATAGCGGGCCGGTTGTTCGTCGGCGAGGCGACGGTGAAGACCCACGTGTCACGGGTGCTGAACAAGCTCGGCCTGCGGGACCGGGTGCAGGCCGTCGTGTACGCGTACGAGACGGGTGTGGTGACGCGCGGGGACAACCCGCCCGACGTCCGGGCGTGAGCCGTTTTCAGTGGCCCGGCAGGAACTCCTGGAGTTTGGTCTTGAGGCCCTGGGTGACGAGGTGCCAGGCGTTCGGGTCGCCCTTCAGCACCGCTTCGGTCATCGACTTCAGCTGGTCGAAGGTGGCGTGCGGCGGGATCGGCGGCACCTCGGGATCGCAGCGGATGTCCAGTACCGTCGGGATGTTCGACGCGAATGCCTGCTCCCAGGCCGGTCCGATGTCCCCCGGCTTGTCGATCGCGACCCCGGCCAGCCCGATGCCGCGCGCGAAGTCCGCATAGGACACTTCGGGCAGGGTCTGCGACTCTTCGAACTTGGGCGCGCCGCCCATCGCCCGCAGCTCCCAGGTCACCTGGTTCAGGTCGCCGTTGTGGAACACGCAGACCACCAGCCGCTGATCGGCCCACCGCTCGCGATAACGCGAGATGGTGAGCAGTTCGGCCATCCCGTTCATCTGCATGGCGCCGTCACCGGTCAGCGCGACCACGGGCCGGTCCGGGAAGGCGAACTTCGCGCCGATCGCGTAGGGCACGGCCGGTCCCATCGTGGCCAGGGTGCCGGACAGCGACGCGCGCAGCCGACCCCGGACGCGCAGGTGGCGGGCGTACCAGTTGACCGACGATCCGGCGTCGGCGGTGACGATGGCGTCCTGGGGGAGGCGTGCGGAGAGTTCGTGCACGATGCGCATGGGGTTGACCGGTTCGGCGTCGAGCATCGCCTGCTCGTCCATCGTCTCCCACCAGCCGGCGGTGTTCTTTTCGATCGTTTCCCGCCAGGTGCGGTCGGTTTTCTGCTCCAGTAAGGGAATCAGCTGTTCCAGAGTGTCCCGGGCGTCACCGTGGAGGTTGACCTCGGTGGGGTAGCGCAGGCCGATGTTGCGCGGATCGATGTCGATCTGCACGGCCCTCGCCTGCCCGAACTCCGGCAGGAACTGCGCGTAGGGCATGTTCGAGCCGACGATGAGCAGCGTGTCGCAGTCGCGCATCATCTCGTAGGTCGGGCGTGTTCCGAGCAGCCCGATCGTGCCGGTCACGTACGGCAGGTCGTCGGACAGGACGTCCTTGCCCAGCAACGCCTTGGCCACCCCGGCACCGGTCAGCTCGGCCACCTCGCACAGTTCGGTGACGGCATCACGCGCGCCTTGCCCGATCAGGATGGCGACCTTGTCACCGGCGTTGAGCACCTCGGCGGCCTTGGCGAGGTCGACGGGCAGCGGCAGCACGGTCGCCCGCGAGTGGTCCGGCGGGCTGGACGGCACGTGCTTGAACTTGTGCTGAGGCGGCTTGTAGGGCTCTTCCTGCAGATCCGCCGGGATGATCACAGCGGTGGGCGCCCGCTGGGACAGCGCGGTGCGGATCGCGCGGTCGATCGCGTTCGGCAACTGCTCCGAGACATTCACCTCAACGAGGTATTCACTGGCGACGTCTTTGAACAGGGCCCGCAGGTCGACCTCCTGCTGATAGCTCCCGCCCATGGCGCTGCGGGCCGTCTGCCCGACGATGGCCACCACCGGGACGTGGTCCAGCTTGGCGTCGTACAACCCGTTGAGCAGATGGATGGCGCCGGGGCCGGAGGTGGCCATGCAGACGCCGACCCTGCCGCTGAACTTCGCGTAGCCCACGGCGGCGAACGCGGCCATCTCCTCGTGCCGGGCCTGCACGAACCGCGGTGCGTCGTCCGCCGCGCCGAAGGCCGTCACGAGACCGTTGATCCCGTCACCAGGGTAGGCGAACACCTGCTCGACACCCCACTCACGGAGCCTGGCCAGAACGTGGTCCGCAACCGTTTCACTCATGGTCGGCCGAGTACCCGCCCGATGGGCCACCGCAAACCCCGTGTGACGGAGCATCACTGGAGAGTCGTTTTAAACCGCCGGGGGCGGGTATGCCTTGGGGAGTCCACCCCGTACAACACGGTTTATCCAGCACGTAAGGGAGTTTTCTTCGATGAGCACCATCACCGAATTCGTCGACGTCACCGTCCCCGTGTCCACCGCGTACAACCAGTGGACCCAGTTCGAGTCGTTCCCGCGGTTCATGGACGGCGTCGACGAAATCCGCCAGATCGACGACACCCACACGCACTGGAAGGTGTCCGTCGCCGGTGTCACCCGGGAGTTCGACGCCACCATCACCGAGCAGAACCCGGATGAGCGCGTCGCGTGGACCTCGGACTCCGGGCCGACCCACGCCGGGGTCATCACCTTCCACCGTGTCGACGACACCACCACGCGGGTGACCGCGCAGATGGACATCGACCCGGACGGTTTCGTCGAGAACGTCGCGGACAAGCTCGGCATCCTGGACCGCAAGGTCAAGGGCGACATGGAGCGCTTCAAGACCTTCATCGAGAACCGCGACGGCAACGAGACCGGGGCTTGGCGCGGCGACGTCCAGCGCCCCGCGCAGCACTAGCCGGTCTAAGACGTCGAACGAGAGGGAAATCCGATGAAGGCAGTGGTTTACAAGGGCTCGTACCAGGTTTCGGTCGAAGAGGTGCCGGACCCGGTGATCGAAGCGCCGACCGACGCCGTCATCCGCATCACCACCACGAACATCTGCGGGTCGGACCTGCACATGTACGAGGGCCGCACCAATGTCGAAGAGGGCAAGGTGCTGGGCCACGAAAACATGGGCATCGTGCAGGAGGTCGGCTCCGGCGTGAGCCGCGTCAAGGTCGGCGACCGTGTTTCCGTCCCGTTCAACGTCGCGTGCGGCAGCTGCCGCAACTGCCTTCAGGGCTGGACGTCGTTCTGCCTGCGCATGAACCCCACGGAGGGCATGGACGGCGCCGCGTACGGCTACGCCAACATGGGGCCGTACGACGGCGGGCAGGCCGAATACCTGCGGGTCCCGCACGCTGATTTCAACCTGCTGCGCCTGCCGCAGGGCACGGACCACGAGAACGACTTCACCATGCTGTCCGACATCTTCCCGACCGGCTGGCACGGCACGGAACTCGCGGGCATGGAGGCCGGTGACACCGTCGCCGTCTTCGGCGCGGGTCCCGTCGGGCTGCTCGCCGCGCACAGCGCCATGCTCCGCGGCGCGTCGCGGGTTTTCGTGGTGGACAAGCAAGCCGACCGGCTTTCGCTGGCCGAGAAGATCGGTGCCACCGCGATCGACTTCGCCGCGGGCGACCCGAGTGAGCAGATCATGGAGGCCACCCACGGGCGTGGGGCGGATTGCGGGGTCGAAGCGGTCGGCTACCAGGCCCACGACTCCGCCGGTGAAGAGCACCCGGAACTGGTGCTGGACAACCTGGTCAAGTCCGTACGCGCGCGGGGCGGCATCGGCGTGGTGGGCGTCTACATGCCCGACGACCCCGGCGCCGCGACCGACGGCGCGAAGGAAGGCCGGATCGGGTTCGACTACGGCACTTTCTTCACCAAGGGCCAGCGGATGGGCACCGGCCAGTGCCCCACGATGCGGTACAACCGGCAGCTGCGTGACCTCATCATCACCGGCCGGGCGACACCGTCCTTTTTGGTCTCACACGAGCTGGGGCTGAGCGAAGCTGCCGACGGTTACGACAAGTTCGACCGCCGCGAAGACGGCTGGACGAAGGTCCTGCTGCACCCCTGACAGCAGGTGGGCCGGTTGGGTCGTGAGTGTTTCGCGGGGTTCTAACCCCGCGAAACACTCACGACCCAACTACCCAAGCCGCAACGCTCACAAGGCCCTAAAACTTGACTTGGGCGGCGAGTGTTTCGGTGACTTTGCGCAGGGCGTCGTCGTGCAGTTCCGGCACGTCCGAGGTGACCATCAGAGCCGCGTCCCCGCCGTCCGCAGCCAAGCCGCCGACGGCGACCGTGCCGCCTGCGGTCTTGACTTCTCCCGGGCCGGGCTTGGTGTTGATGAACGCCTGCAGTTCGGCGACCGCCAGGTGCGCGTCGCGCTGGATCTGCGGGGCGAGCAGCGCGATCGCGGCTTTGGCGCGGGTGGCGACGAGGCGGATGTCGAGCGTGTTGCCGCCGATCCGGTAGTCGCACTCGATGTACGCGCCGGCGGCCGCGTCGAGCGCGGACATGCCGTTTTGCTGGGCGGCCAACGGGTCGGCCGCGGCGGTGTCGGTCTTCGACACCTCGGCATCGGCCGAGTCCAGTGTCGCCGTCTCGTTCACACCCCCGGATTTGAGGGCGCTGGGCAGGTCGAAGGCGACCGGGCAGTTCACCGGCTTGCCCACGGCAGCCGCCTTGCGGGCCGCGTCGACGGAGATCGCCTGCCCGCCGCTCGACGAGCAGCCGCCCGACACCGCGAGCAGGGCCACAAAGATCAGAAGCCGCCGTTTCACCATGGGCGGCACGCTACCCGCGCGCCCTCGGCCTCGTGATCGTTTCCCGGAATCGGCATCACTCCGAGGTGGTTCCGATCGAGGGGACGGGCGGGTGACGGAGATCCCAGTACTTGACCTTCTAGTTAGGGCTGCATAACCTAACTTCGAGGTTGTGGATCGGCCGTGAACGAGGAGAGTTCGTGGGTTTTCACCTGGAGGAGATGTTCGCCGCGTCGGCTGATCCCCTTTCCCTGGCGGTGAGGCTTGCCCGGGCGGAGTTGTTCGACGACTACGTCGTCTACGAGAGTGGCGGCCGCTGGACGTTCGCCGGGGGCGCGCTGGCGACGGTGTCGCTCGACGCGCGCGCCGTGCATGTCCACCACGACGGGGACGTCGATTCGCGGCCGTGGCAGGGATCTCCGGGTGACGCGCTGCGCCGGGCACTCGACTCGTTGCCGATCCCGGCTTGGAACGCTTACGGCTGGCTCGGTTTCGACTTCGCCGGGCTGATCGAAGCGCTCGCGTTCGCTGACGCGGAAGCGCCGGAAGGGGAGATCGCCCGGCTGATCGTGCCACGGGTCGAAGTCCGCATCGAGGACTCGGGCGTGCGGGTGCGCGCCGTCGCTCCCGGCGAGGCCGCCAGGGTGCGTGAGCTGCTCGAAGCGCCCGCCGAACCGCTGACGCACGCTTCCACCGCGGTCAACATCCGCTCCGGCGGCGAGGTCTACCGGGAGCGGGTCGCGCAGGCGGTCAAGGAGATCCGGCAAGGCCAGTACCAGAAGGTGATCCTGTCCCGCAGTGTGCTCGTCCCGTTCCCCGCGGACCTCGTCGCGACCTACGAACTCGGCCGCCGCGCGAACACGCCCGCGCGCTCGTTCCTGTTGCGGCTCAACGGGAAACAGGCGGCCGGGTTCAGCCCGGAGATCGTGCTCACCGTCAACGCCGACGGCCGGGTCGTCACTCAGCCGCTCGCGGGGACCCGTGCGTTCGGGCGGGGCACCGCGGAGGACGCCGCCGCGCGTGTCGAGCTCGAAAGCGATCCCAAGGAGATCTTCGAGCACGCGGTGTCGGTCCGGACTTCGCAGCAGGAGCTGCGCGCGGTCTGCCGCCCCGGCTCGGTCGGGGTCGACGACTTCATGGGTGTCAAGGAACGCGGCAGCGTCCAGCACCTCGCCTCCCTGGTGAGCGGGACCCTCGACGAGGGCCGAACCGCTTGGGACGCACTGGAAGCGGTGTTTCCGGCCGTCACCGCGTCGGGCATCCCGAAGCGGGAATCGCTCGACGCCATCCTCCGCCTGGACGAAACCAGCCGCGGCCTCTACTCCGGCTCGGTCCTGTCCGCGTCCTTCGACGGTTCGCTCGACGCGGCACTGGTGCTGCGCGCGGTTTACGCCGAGAACGGCCAGGCGTGGTTGCGCGCGGGCGCGGGCATCGTCACCGATTCCACGCCGGAGCGCGAGTTCGAAGAGACCTGCGAGAAGCTGTCCAGCGTCGCGCCGTTTGTGGTGCGCCAAGCCTGAACCGCCGCTCACGACGTGGTCGCACGATTGCGGTAGAGCACCCAGCCCAGGTAGACACCGCCGAGCGCGGCGGTCGCGGCACCGACGGGAAGCAGCGTCGAACCGGCCACGCGCTGGGCGGTGAAATCGGCCAGCAGCACCAGAAGCGCGCCCATCCACGCGGCGGGCAGCAGGTTCGGGCCGGTCGCCCTTGTAAGGCGCTTCGCGAGCTGCGGAGCTGTCAAGGCTACGAAGGCGATGGGACCGGCTGCCGCTGTCGCCGCGGCACAGGCGGCGACGCCGACGACGAGCAGATAGAGCCTGCTGCCTTCGATCGGCACCCCGAGCGACTGCGCCGCTTCGTCGCCCATTTCCAGCATTTTCAACCACTTCGCCCCGGCCAGGATGGCGGGAATGATCAGCACAAGCTCCACCGCCAGCGGAATCGCTTCGTTCCAGCCGCGGTTGTTGAGGCTGCCGGCGATCCACACCGTCGCCCGCCCGGCGTCGGTGATGCTCGCGTTGACCAGCAGGTAGAAGTTGATCGACTGCAGGATCGCGCTGACCCCGATGCCGATCAGCACCAGCCGCGCCCCGCGTACCCCCTTCTGCCACGCCAGCACGTACACCAGGATCGCGGTGATCAGCCCACCGGCGACGGCGCCGAGCGACACCGTCGCGGCCGTGCCGCCGAACACCAGGATCACCAGCAGCCCGCCGGTGGCTGAGCCGTAGGTGAACCCGATGATGTCCGGGCTGCCCAGCGCGTTGCGGGACAGGCTCTGGAAAACAGCGCCGCTCATCCCGAGGGCCGCGCCGACGAGCAGCGCGACGGCCGCCCGCGGCAATCTCAGTTCCAGCACTGCGAAGTTCGTGATGCGGCTGCCGTTGCCGAGCAGCGTGCGCACGACGTCCGGCGGTGACACCTGAATCGCGCCGGTGCCGAGCGCGGCCATCAGCACCACGACGATCGCGGCGAACAGGCCGAGGCTGACGGCCACTGCCCGGCCCCTCACGGCTTCGCCATCCTGCCGCGCCGGACCAGGTAGATGAACAGCGGCGCGCCGAGCAGGGCGGTGACCACTCCGACGTCGAGTTCCTGTTTAGCCACGACCCGGCCGAGGATGTCCGCGCCGAGCAGCAGCGCCGGGGCGAGCACCATGCAGTACGGCAGCATCCAGCGCTGGTCCGGCCCGGTGACGGCGCGGACCATGTGCGGCACGGCCAACCCGACGAAGACCAGCGGCCCGGCGGCGGCCGTCGCGGCGCCCGCCAGGAGCGTGATCGCCACCAGCGTGAGCACGCGCGTGCGGGTCAGGTTCGCGCCGAGCGAGCGGCCCGCGTCGTCCCCGAGCGCCAGCGCGTTGAGCGGCCTCGCGAGCGCGCCCGCGAGGAGTAGCCCGACGATGAGGAACGGCGTCACCCTGGTGAGGGTGGCGCCGTCGACGCGGGTGAGCGAGCCGACCGTCCAGAAGCGCATTTGGTCCAGGGTCCGGGAGTCGAGCAGCATCGCGGCCTGGGTGACGCCGGTGAGCGCGGCGGACACGGCCGTGCCCGCCAGCGCCAGCCGGACCGGGGACGCGCTCGTGCGGCCGCCGGTGGCGAGCAGATACAGCACCGTTCCGGCGATCGCGGCCCCGGCGAAGGCGAACCACACGAACGCGCGCAGGTCGGTCAGGCCGAACACGCTCACCGACAGCGCGGCGGCGGCCGCCGCCCCGGCGTTGACCCCGAGCAGACCGGGGTCCGCCAAGGGATTACGGGTCAGCGCCTGCATCAGCGTGCCCGCCGCGCCCAGTGCCGCCCCGACGATCACCCCGGCCAGCGTGCGCGGGACCCGGAGCTGCCAGACGACGAACTGGGCGTCCGGGGTCGAATCGCCGAACAGCGTCGCGAACACCGTGGGCAGGGAGATCGAGCGCGCGCCCACCGCGACACTCGCTAACGCCACGACGAGCAGGAGCAGGGCGGCGACGGCGAGACCGGCGCCGCGCCGCCGGAGAGTCAACCTCACTCGCGGACCAGCAATCGGCCGAGCGCTTTCTTGCTCACCTTGCCGACCGTGGTCAGCGGGAACTTGTCGAGCACTTCGAGCCGGTCGGGCAGCTTGTACGCGGCGACCCCGCGTTCGCGCAGGAACGCGGTCAGCTCCCGCAGTTTCGGTGCCACGGCGCCGGTTTTGAGCACGACGAACGCGCACGTGCGCTCGCCCATGACCTCGTCGGCCATGCCGACGACCGCCGCGTCGTGCACCGCGGGGTGCGCGAGCAGGTGGTTCTCCAGCTCCTCGGCGGGGATCTTCTCGCCGCCGCGGTTGATCTGGTCCTTGACCCGGCCTTCGACTACCAGGTGCCCCGACGGCAGCACCCGCACGACGTCGCCGGAGCGGTAGAACCCGTCCTCGGAGAACGACCGCGCATTGTGTTCCGGCGCGCGGTAGTAGCCGCGCAGCGTGTACGGGCCGCGGGTGAGCAGTTCGCCGCGCTCGCCTTCGGCCACCGGCTCGCCGTCCTCGTCGACGACGCGGATCTCGTCGGCGGGGGACAGTGGCCTGCCCTGGGTCCCGACGATCAGCTCCTCGGGGTCGTCGAGCCGGGTGTAGTTCAGAAGTCCTTCCGCCATCCCGAAAACCTGTTGCAGGGTGCAGCCCAGCGCGGCACGGACCCGGCTCGCCGGTTCGGCGCTGAGCTTCGCGCCACCGACCTGGAGCAGGCTCAGGCTGGACAGGTTGTGATCGCTCCACTCCGCGGTGTCCATCCACAGCAGCGCGATCGGCGGGACGACGGCGGTGGCGGTCACCTTTTCCCGCTCGATCAGCTCGAAAGCTTCGTCCGGGCTCGGTGACGAACACAGCACGACGGTCCCGCCCGCGGCGAAGGTGCCGAGGATTCCGGGACAGGCGAAGGCGAAGTTGTGGGCGGCGGGCAGCGCGACGAGATAGACGGTGCGCTCGTCGAACCCGCACAGCCCGGCGCTGGCGCGGGCGTTGTAGAGGTAGTCGTCGTGCGTGCGGGGGATGAGCTTCGGGGTGCCGGTGGTCCCGCCCGAGAGCAGGAACAGCGCGACTTCGGCGGGGTCCGGGGCGTCGAGGGCGATCGGGTCGGCCTCGGGCAGCGCGGTGAACTCCGCCGGGTCGCCGACGACCAGCACATGCCGCAGCGACGGGACGGCCCGCGTCACGGTCCGGGCCAGGGCACGGTAGTCGAACCCGGCGCCGTCGTCCTCGGCGATCAGGTACGCCGCCGCCTCGCTGAGCTCGCAGAGCGGCACGATCTCGCTTTCGCGGTGCGCGGGCAGCGCCAGCACCGGCAGCGCGCCGATGCGCAGCAACGCGAACAGCGCGACGACGAACTCGCCCACGTTCGGCAGCTGCACCACCACACGTTCCCCCCGGCGCAGGCCGAGCGCGGTCAGCCCGGCGGCGACACGCGAGGCGTGGGTGTCGAGTTCGGCGTAGGTCCAGCGTCGGCCATCGGCGGTCACCAGCGCGGTGCGCCCGGGGTGGTCACCGGCGCCGTCGGTGAGCACGACGTCGAGCGGGCGCCCCGCCCAGTACCCGTCGGCGCGGTACTTTTCGGCCAGTTCACGCGGCCAGGGCACACAACCGTCCAGCATTACCGCTCCGCTTCCGTCTCGGATGGACCGCCTAACTTAGGTTAGGCTATCCGACAGTCAACGTGGCCATCGGTGAAGTGTGCGAGAGGAAGTCGGCCTTGCGGCTCGGAGAACTGGTCATCGACGTCACGCCATTGCGCGCGAGCGTGCCGTTCCGCCGTGTCTTCGCCGCGCAGACGCTGACCGTCGTCGGCTCCAGCCTGACCAACGTCGGGGTGAACCTGCAGGTCTTCCAGCTCACCGGGTCCTCGCTACAGGTCGGCCTGGTCAGCCTGGTGTTCGGGCTGGCGCTGTTCGGCGGGCTGCTCGCCGGGGGAGTGCTGGCCGACCGGCTCGACCGCCGCCGGGTGGTGCTCGGCACGCGGGCCGGGGTCGCGGTGGTGCTCGCGGGGCTCGCGGTGAACGCGGCGCTGCCGGGCCCGACGCTGTGGTTCGTCTACCTGGCCGCGGTGCTGGCCGGTGGGATCAACGGGCTCGGCGGGTCCGCGCTGATGGCGGCGATCCCGGCCCTGGTCGGCCCGAAGTCCCTGGCCGCCGCGGGTGCGCTCATCACCGCCACGAGCCAGTTCGGCGCGATGGCCGGGCCCGCGCTGGCGGGTCTCGTCGCGGCCGGTCCGGGCATCGCGGTGTGCTTCGCGATCGATGCCGCCGGTTACGTCATCGGCGTGGCGCTCCTGTGGTTCCTGCCGCCGCTTCCGCCCGCGGAAACCGGGCAGCCGCACCAACATCCGTGGCGGGCCGTGGTAGAGGGGGTCCGGTTCGTGCGCGGTGACCAGGTCGTCGCGGGCCTGCTGCTCGTCGACGTCTGGGCGATGGTGTTCGCGATGCCGTACGCGCTGTTCCCGCAACTCGGCACAGAGGTGTTCGGTGGCGGCCCGGTCGCGGTCGGGCTGCTCTACACCGCGCCCGCGGTCGG
>Ga0247768_1000363_pt1 | contig 16415 bp, 12 predicted proteins | sample UWRJL016104C6_FD_179944 | JGI IMG/M metagenome (GOLD analysis project Ga0247768, IMG submission 179944) | Plant litter microbial communities from Arlington Agricultural Research Station in Wisconsin, United States - UWRJ-L016-104C-6 | ecosystem: Environmental > Terrestrial > Plant litter >... | reverse complement strand
CTGGACGAATTGCGCGGAAACGACTCGCTTGCGCAGATCGCTGCACGTCACATGCGGTCTCCCGGCGCGATCTGCAGTCGGATAGCGAAGCTGCTGGCCCCGGTGCAGCTCTTCCCGGATAACGAGACGTTGTTCGACTGGGCGCGCTCCGAGCTATGCAAGGGCCTCACAAGGCCGATCGAGCAGACCGGGGCGGGAACTACGACGGACGCCGCGGCCGGCGGCTACTCATCACGGGGCGGGCCCGGTACAAGCCACCCCGGAGCTGAGAGCGCCGACGCGTGGATACCTGCGCGGATCCAGCCGGCGACAACGACGCGCCGGCTGCAGGTCGTCGACATCCTGTCGTCACTCACGGCGACTGCCTGCCGCGGACAGTCTGCCCCCAACCTTTCTGGTTGCCCTGAGCTGGATGTGCTCGCAGGCTTCGATGACGCTCATCTGGAGAAGGCGGGGGCCGCAATCCTGCGTTTACGCGGAGAGATCACCGCCGCCAGTTGGGTACTCGAATGCGACTGGGCCGGCGTGGAAGGACTCAGGCTCACCGCCGACGAGATCCGCAGCGGCAACGACAATGCTCAGCAGATTGGCGAGGAGCTCCTGCAGGCGGGTCTTGGCAGGTCCAGAGGCCGAGATCGCGAGATCATGGGTATGCGCTTGGGACTCGCTGGTGAGGCGATGACGCTCAAAGCCATTGGTGAAATCTTCGAGCGCAGCAGAGAGCGGATCCGCCAGATCCAGAATAAGGTCCTCACGCGCGCCTCAGTAACCCGAGACGCGACGGTGCGTCGCGGGTGGCATCACGTCCACGACACGTTGCTGGCCGCGCTACGTCGGCCAGGTGCGACCGAGCTTGCTCCAGATCTCGTGTTGTCTTTCGTCGAGCTGGCCGCTCCGCTAGCACCGCGAGACGTGGCGGTCGACCTGGTCGCCAGGCTATGCGGCCTGAAGGCAGATGGCCGCCGTAACCTTCAGCGAGCGGTGGAGGAGCACTACGCAGAACGAACAAGGCAGCGCCGCGACCAACTTAAGCAGGAGAAGACTCGAGACAAACTGCGCGGCAAGGTCCGACAGATGCTGGAAAGAGCCGAATGGCCATCGGCCGCTGTGGAGCCGGCAGGCGGAGATGCGACGCCATTGCGTCTGCCCATCGGCGATCGCCAGCGCAGCAACTCCGGCACGTGGTTTTCGCCCAGATTAGGCCGTGAAGTCGGCTACGACTCCGACGAAGAGTTGCAGGTAATCCAAATGCTCGAGGTGTCGGATGACCTTGTAGAGTCGTACTGCGAGCAGCCGATCAAGCTCTCCTATGAGCTCTACGGGCGTCGGCATGACTACTATCCAGACCTGCTTGTGAACCTCCGCGACGGACGTCGCTTACTGGTTGAAGTCAAGGCCAGGATTGACCATTTCGCGATATACGAGAATGTAGTCAAGTTCAAGGCTGCGAGGGAATTCTGTAATACCTTGGGATGGGGGTTCATCGCCACCACCGCGTACATCAGAAATCCAGACGATTTGGCAAACAGGGAAGTCGGCGAAGGAATCGAGGAGATGCTAAAAAGTCACCTGAGCGGCGGCCCAACCGACTGGGAGAAGTTGCATCCGATGCTATCTGGGTATGATAACTCGTATTCTGACATCGCCACGCTTGTGTTGCGCAATGGCTGGTACTGGCACAGGGACCCGTTTCGACTTTCAGCTACTCCGTTCACGGCGAAGACTCGATGGAGAAAAATAACGTGATAATCATTCCCGCGTCAACGAAAGGCAAGTGCGTACCCTCGTGCAAGTGATTCGTATAGCTACGTTGAATTCAGCAATGTTCGAGGGGTGGAAGTCATGCTGGTGAAACTAGGCTACTGAGGGGTGGCGGAAGATGCGGGAGCAGGAGCTGCAGGATCACGTTGAAAGTCTGGTCGCCGGCGGCGACCTGATCGACCACATCCACGGCTGGGAAGCGGTTCAGCAAGTCGCACTCCACCAACGTCACCACCATGACCGTCTGCTCCTGCTAGACGACCTGGTGCTCCATCGAGCTGCGGACGCCGCACTGATGGTCCGGGATCGGCTTGTCGACTTGGTTCCGGTGGCGAAGAACGACAGGTCGATCTCACTGAATCGTCAGGAAAAGCTGTTCGTTGACCTGCTGTACACCTCGCCGGCCACCGGGACAGTTGTGATCGTCGAGATCAAGCGAGCGCGGGCCTCAGCACGTGAGACCGTCACGGAGCTGCTGGGTTACGAGCAGGAGATACGCAACCATCTGCCGTTCGCGGCACGAAGCGACATTTGCTTCGTCGTGGTGTCCACCGACTACTCCGCGTTGCTGGAGCATTCGCTGGCATCGCTCATCGTCTGGCACGGCCTGAACATCTTGTGCGTGCAGGTCGGGGAGCCCTACCGGTTGAGCGTCCGGCTTCCTGTCGGCTGGACCAGCTTCGGCCAAGACGTGATCCCCTCACAGCACATCGACACCATGTCCCTGACCTTCACCCCACACGATCCCGATCGAAAGCCCACGGATATCGGAATTCTGATGAACACCGCACTGGACATGATCGCCCGTGACGCCGACCGCAGCGGCATCACCGGCTTCGGTCTCGCGTGGGAGGACGTCCGCTACCTCTGGGAGTCGCCAAGGCCGGCCGGGCTCACAGTCGCGCGGGTCAATCCGGCGGGCTTCTTGAGCAGCGCCAAAGCCGCCTACTTTCTCGACGATGGAATGCGTTCACCACTACACGAGCACATATCCGATGTCGGCTCCAACCGAGGATGGGCCCCATCGTCGCCCGAACTAGAGGCAGCCAGTCGATACCTGTCGCGCCACGGGACAGTCGAATGGCACAAGTCAGGAACCTGGCAAGACCTGCGTCGCGACGCGCGCCACCGCACACCGGAAGCCACCCTGGATCACCACGCAATACCGATCATCGCCAACACCTGGGGATTAGTCGGTGACTACGTTCGGGACCTGCTCGGCAGCCCCGCACGGATGGCTAGCACCGCCGGCGGGTTCGGGGACCAGGTCATCGAAACTCGGGGACCGGAATTCGTGCTCGACGTCATCGACAGGATCGCGCCGGACGAGAAGGTCATTCTGTTTGGAGCTCTCTGGTGGTCCAGGCTGGGCTTCCGGTTATCGAGGCTGTGGTTCTACGCCGAGGCCCACCGGGTCAAGAGCGACTTCCGGACCCGTGACTTGTTGCGCCCTTTGATGGCGTGGGCGCGCGCGGACCTCCAGGTTCCGCTGAGAGAGCTGCAGATCGCCGTCTCCTTTGCCGAAATCGGGGAGCGACCGCCTGCGATTGTCCTAGGCTGGGACCCAGAGGGCTCACCACGGGAGCGACCGGACGTGATCCGCGCACTCGTCCGCTGGATTGCCGATCAACTGATCGGTGATCGGAGCGCGTTGCACAGGACGGTTTTCGAGGCTGCGTTCCAGACTGGGCAAGTCGCGGACGACGGCGTGTTCACCATCGAGCCGGACATCGACCTCGACGCGGCCAACACTCAAGCAGTGATGCATGTTAACGGAATGCTGGAACTCGCAATCGCTCTCGCGCCGCGGCGACGTGGCGCTTACGCCGGGCTCACTGCCCACCTGGCGAAGGCCTTCGGCCTCGACTGCGACTCTGCAACCTCCCCCGCCCACCTCCTCAACCTAATGAGGCTTATCCCTGCCGAAACCCTATTCGATGAGTACGTTGCGGCCGTACCTGCCGCGCTGGACATCGCCGTCGCGCCGTTGGCATTCGGCACGGGAGGGCAGGGCTGTGTCATACCCTCGGAATCGATCGCTGTCATTCGTCAACGGGTACTTCAACACCGCAAGCAGGGACGGCCGGCAGGGATCTACATAACCGAGAACGACGAATACGGCGTCACCGTGCTGGACGAAGAGCACGTGGCGATGTTCCGCGACCTCGCCGACGAACACGTCATAGTCAGGTATTCATACCCCCATGGCTCGGAGTACCACTCGCTGACGACCTGGTCGCAGCTCACCATACTGCCGACATCTCCGGGGGATTCTTGATCGTGGCCAGAGCGAGCGGACGCGGGGTCGTCTGCAGCCTGCCTGTCAGGTGGACGCAGTTCTTGGCTGCGTCCGGAAATTCTGCGCTGGAATCGACGTGCGCCGTGCTGGATAGCGAGTCGTAGCGGTCGTCGACGGGAGGTGCCGGCGAACGCTAGTCGTGGGGTTCCTGCTAGGTGAGTCGGGCTCCACGACCATCGGCAAGGTCGCCGAGTGCGCCGGTGAGCTCTGGGGACGCCAGCTCGTCAGGAAGGTGTCCACGGCGACGCTACACCAGATCGACATCGTCCTGGGCAGGAACTTCATCGCCAAGTACGGCGCCAAGCAGGGGATCATCGTGCTCGGTCGGGTAGCCCCGTTCGGCGTCGGCGCGGTGAGCGGTGACGGCGCCAACGCCACCGCTCTGGCCATCCGGGCCGCACGGCTCGCGTTCGGCCCAGCATCGCAGTCATGGCCCGAGACCTGGCAGGCGCACACGCCGGAATGCCCCGCACGTGACACTGCCGGAACTCGTGTCGGGGATTGTGCTGGAGCCTGCACCGGAGTCGACCCCGATCGGGACCGCAGGCCGGAGGGGCTGGCAGTCAAGTCCTTTGCAGCCGCAAGCTGACACGTCATTCGGCTGCGTCAGCGCTTCGCCCTGAGGATGCACCTGACACAGACATCAAGAAGGACGACAGCATCCAGCAAGGTGGCACAATAGAGTGGCGCGCCGGGTGGCTTCGGCAACTTGCCGGCGGCAGCACCGTCGCAGAGTTAGCCGTGAGCGCGATCTACTCGGAACGCATAACGTTGCGCGGGGTCAACGGAGGTCGCAGTTTGTGAGGGCTGTCAGTCCGGCCCAGGTGTACGTCATTGACTCGTGCTGGGCGCGCCATTGTTGCTGTGCGCGACGAAGGGCCCAAGCAGGTTGGGTGCCTTGGGCGTGCACAGCGTAGAAGAGGCTGAGAATGGTTGCGGTGGCGTGTCCGGTGCTGGATCCGTCCGGCAGTGGATAGAGGCCGCCGATCACAGTGCTGGCGCCTCGGCAGAGCATTACCGATGGAATGCCAACGGGTTCCGTCCCGGTTCGGTTGTCCATGCTCCCAGAGAAGCAAGCGCCGACAACGACTGTCTCGGGAAAATTCAGGGACATCATTCGGGCAGCCGAAAGCCTTGTTTTCCGGACCGGGTCAAGCAGGAGCGAGTGAGCCAGACCGGGCCGGTTGTCGCCGTGCACGGACATCGTTAGAAGCGAGTAGGTACTCGTGTCAGCCAAAGCGTTGACCAGCGAGGTGACGTCGCCGACCTCGTCGACCAACCCTAGCCAGGACTGAGTCAAGGACGTCCGTTCCACTGACAGTCCCGCATCGTCCACGCCGTGGAGGTAGCTGAGTGCCCGCGATCCGGTCTTGCGCGCTGTGGGCTCGTCCCGCAGCAGGGATGACGACGGCAGGAGCGCGACCGCGGCTCTGTCGCCCAGCAACACGCCAGTGTCGTCAATGGTTAACGCGGCCCACGGCAGTCCCCACAGGGCATTGTCGGGGGAAAACACGATCAGCGGCACAGTGTCGTCATCGGCATTGGGCGGCACGCTCCGAACAAGCTCGAGCAGTGCCGGTGGCAGCAGCGATGATGCGAGCGACCGCCATCGATTGTCTCCGCCGGTCAGGGCGGCGTACTGCTTACTCGTCGACCACTCTCGGACTGACGCACGTACCTCCTCTGATCGCTGCTGCCCTGCAGCGGAAGGCCTGCGGCGGTCGGCGATACCGGTAACTGCGTGCAGTGTCTCGACTTGGTCGGGTGACAACGTCTCGCTGAACAGCACCGCCGGGCGACCTGGTTCCTCCCAACTCCCGTACAACGTGAACGAACCGGAGTCGGCCGCAATCAACCGAGTCTGTACGTAGTGGTGTCTGGGGGTCAGCCGCTCACGAGTGGCTCTCGTTCCCTGTACCACTTGCCGGAATCGCGCCGACACCGCCGTCTCCAGCCGCTCGTACAGCGCTGCCGACGACCCCTCGGCGGGGGTGTCAGGACCCTCGACGTCGGCGAGCTGCTGGAAGAGGTTGGCCGTGACCACGGACAGTCCAGATTCCGTCCCGCCCTCAGAGTCGGCGACTCTGGCGCGAAGCGCGCTAGCGATCTCGCTTTCTCTGAGTAATCCCAGTGCATCGAGGAACACCGCCGCCGCGTGTGTATCGCCTTGTTCGGCCAAGGCGTACGCGGCCTCGAGGGTCTGCTGCTCGACCTCGGCAACCTGGAGAATCGTCTCGGCTTGATCATGCCGCCATCCACGGCCGATCTTCATGGCGGCGACGATGCTGAGCAGTTCACCACCCACCGCGACCTGCGTGAGGAGGTCGCCTTCCGCTCTGGCGATCTCAGCCCGCACCAGCAGGTTGTGCGCACGAATCCCGAGGGGCGCGTCGGGGCGCAAGTGCGCGCTGGCGGCATCGAGCAGGCGCTTGCTGCTTTGGAAGTCCTGTACTGCTCCTCGGGCGACTGCCTGGAAGTCGAGGGCCTCGACGGCGTGATCGGCCATGCCCCATTTGTGTGCTAGCTCGTATCCTTCGCCCGCGTGCGTGTACGCCTGATCGAATTCGTCGATCTCGATGTGCAGGCGAGCCAGCTCGATCTCTGTTCGCACGAGGGTCTGACGGAAGGCGCCTCGACGGCTCACGCGCTGCACTTCCTTAAAGGCGGCGATTGCGCTGATGGTGTCGCCCTTATGGAGGTGGACCTGGGCCACGAGCTGCAGTGCTTCGCCAAGGTTCGACGCGTTGGAAGCGCTGCGGAACCGTTGGTACGCCTGCTCATAGAACTTTACCGCTGCGGTACCGGAGATGAGCGCGGAGTCATAGCGCATGAGAATGTTTGCCACTCTCGCGCGGGTGTGGTGAATCTGGGCGGCGAGCGCTGGCATTTCCGCCAGTTCAGGCCGTTGGGTTAACTCGTCGAGGACAAGCATCGCTTGGCCGGATTCACCGGAGGTGATCAGCTGGTCGACCTCGATCATTCGTTTCAAAAAGCCGTTGGCACGCTGGAGCAGAGCCGGACCCGCCTTCACACCGAACGCGGCCAGCATCCATCGGTTGAACACCGCGCGGGCCACCATCACTACAAACGTGATCACGGCCAACCAAGCCCACCAAGGCATGTCAGCCTTTCTTCTCTGGTTCTGGATCCGGCCGTTTGGTAAGTTTGTACGTTCCGTGCACAGCCTTGATGGTTGACCGCGGTATCAGCACAAAGTCCTCATCCACGTCGACCCGGTCGCTGCTGCCTGCTAGGCAGATGCGGATCGGCCTACGTAGCGCCAACGCGTCCCGCGCAGGTTCGTCGGCGACTGAGACCGAGCGAAAGACTCCTTCCAACAATCGGCCATCGTCGACTTCCACCGACAGGTAGGCCGGCTTGCCGTTCTGCCTGCGGGCCAAGACACCCGCCCACGCCGAACCTTCTCGCATCTGTCCCTGCTGCCCTGCTCGACGCCTGGCCCACAACCGGCCCGCTGTGGCGGCCCAATCCGAAACTGATCGCTAGCACCAGTGCCGAGGAACTGACGACGCTCCACGCGCGTGTGCGCAGCGCCGCCGAATTGCCGACGATGTCGGTGAGAGTGATTAACCCGGGAACGATCTCACCCGCTGCGAGCACAAGAATAAAACCCACGATCGAGGTCAACACTCCCGCGGTGGCCATCTCGACGACCTCGACGACCGCACTTCTGGAATCACGTGGTTGATACCGCACGAGGGCCCGGTGGTACAAAAGCCGGGAGAGAGCGCAGCGAACAGGAACAGGACGCTGGCTGCGCCGTTGGGCAGCATTGACCTACTTGTCTTCCTGCTCAGGCGGTGTGGGAACTGGAAGCGCAAACGGGTCTGGCGCTAGGTACTCGTCGCTGTCCTCGTCGTCGACATATGACCGGTACTCCTGCTGAGGAACCTCTGATCCGCTGTACATGAACACCTGATCGCTGCCTGCGTACATCGCGTTACCGATCGCTGGCAGGTTGCGGCCGATAGCGAGATCCAATACTCCGCCGACAGGATCTCGACCCAGCTCGCCCGCATCTGCATCTGCAACAGCGAGGTGCGAGTAACAGAAGACGGTCGGTAGTCGACCTTTGAGTGAGTTATCTAGCAGGCGGAGGGAGAGGAGCCCTGGGCGAGTTGACACCAGCTGGCGTTCATGCCCGATTCCCCTTGACCTCAATCACCCGGCGGCGGCGGTGGAGGCGGAGGCGCGGTTGAAGTTTTCAGTCCGTGTGATTGGTCGGCAATCTTCTGACCGAGGTGCGTCCCGACCTCTTCGTCTTCGAAGTCAGGGTCGTCTAGGGGATTCGTCATCGAGAACATCCTTAAGTTGGTGGGCAGAGGAATCGGACGCCGAACGATAGCAGAGCTGGCTTCTGCCAAACCTCAGTTGTCACCGCAGTACGGAGTTTTCATGCCCACCACGATTGTCTCACTTGTTGCTCTGATCGCGTTGGCTTTTCCCGGGTTCGTCCTGCACCGTCGGTTGCGCCGGCGCAATCCCGAACAGGAGCGCTCTACTCTCGACGACCTCCTCACCATCACATTCTCGGGGGCCGCCGTCGATGCGGCGGTGGTGGTGATCTTCATCGTCGGGGCAGCTACTCTCAAGGTGCCATTGCCACGTTTCGACAGCATCGTGGCAGCCCCGTCCGTCTACGTGGCGCAGAACGTTCTGATGCTTGTTCTCTGGTCTGTGGCTTTCTTGGCGGCAGCCATCGGTCTCGCTTTTGTCGTAGGCTCTCCACGATGGCCGTGGCTGGGCGACAAGCTTGTGCCAAAGTCATCAACACGACGTCGTCGGCGCCAACCGCACCAGTCCGCATGGTGGCTGTTGTTCCACGAAAATCCCGGTAGCAGAGTGTATGTCGGCTGCCTGCTTACTGATGGTGGCTACGTCGCCGGGTATCTGCACAGTTTCAGCACTCTCGCGGCCGAGAGCGGTGACCGGGAGCTCACGCTCGAGGGTGACATCGAGTATCGGCCGCCGAACGGCTCCGGCGCCGTACTACCCAATGTCAACGCCATTTCGGTCAAAGCCGAGCACATCCAGGTGCTGACCGTAACTTACGTGGTGCCCGAAGTCGCGGCACCTGCAACTGCCGAGGAGGACACATCCGATGTCTCATGATGTCCCCCGGCTCACACCAGTGGCGACGTTCGTTTTAGCAGACGCAATGTCGGTAGCCAGTCAGCGTGGCGATGACGCGACCACCGTGCACCACTTACTGCATTCGCTGGCGGTTTCTGTCAGTGACGGGCGCGAAAGCAGGGCTCGGTCGGTCATTGAGAGCCTCGGGGGTGAACTACCGGACGAGGCACGGTCTGTGCTCGAAAATACGCAGTGCTTGGTTCGGGATCTACCCGATTTGACGCACGAGGTGTTCGCACTACTGGACACTGCAATTGGGATGGCGCACGCGACCGCGGAGTCGGCGGTCGCAACCCATCATCTACTCGCCGCGCTGGTGGAACTGGGTTATCTCACCGCGCTCGCTGAGTCGGGACTTACTCCAGATATGGTTCTGAGCCGTGCGGTCGACATCGAAACTCCGGATGATCTCATCCGAGAACTCGGCGAACCTCCGATCGACATGGTTGCAGCGGCGTCGACTCCGCCCACCCGGGAAGATCTGAGCCGACGCACTACAATCCGCAGATCTGCGATGCATGCACGATTGATCACTATCGGCCTGCCCACCGGACCTCGAGGTAGCACGTCCCTTGGTCGTATACGGACCAGATACTGGCTACTAGCTTGGGCAGTGCAGCTGCTAACTCTCTACCTCGCTATTCCCGCCATCCTCCATTACATCACGGTGACGGGGAGATGGTGGATGGCACTGCTGTTCCTTCCCTGTGGCTACATTCCAGCGGGAATGGGGATCCCTATGCATATCCTGTTGCGGATTCCGGTGGCTGTGCTCGCCCCGTCAGTCATCGTCGTGCTTGTATTGGTCAACCTGTTCAGCGTGCTCGCTCAGCTGTACCTCATGCTCTGGTTTTCGCGGGTAGTGCAAGGCGAGCCACGAAGCCGCTCGTCGTCAATGTGGCGGAGCTACTGGAAGGAGACTCAGCGGATGGGCGCCGAGGTGAGGCGTGATGGCTTCTGGTCTTGAACCTGACAGGTGGCCGGGGACAGAGAAGGACTCACTCCATTGGCTTCGTGCTCGGGGCGGCGCAGAGGACCAGGAACTGGCCGAAAAGGTCTCTGTCGCCGATCTCGTGATGATCGCCCAACTATTTGGAGTGTTCGACAAGTATTTCCTCAATCATATTCCAGCCGTCTTCCGGGATGCGGCAGTACTGCGGCGCGCGCGCACTAATTCACGAGGAATCGGTTCTCTTAGTGCCGACCTGGCCAGGGAAGCCGATTACGCACAGTTCTGGCGGCCATTACGATTCCGGGTGCTGCTCGTGCTCGCAGTCGTTGGCGCAGGCTTCGTTGTAGATGCAGGTCCCTGGCAGACGCTGACGTTATGTGCAATGTTGCCGGTACTCGGCAAGCGGGCCTTGTTCGCCGCTGGTATCACGGGTGCAGCGATCGTCGCTGAGCCGGCAACCTGGTGGTTCTGCCTGATCGCGTGGAGCGCTCTCACCGCAGCTGTCCACGCATATGGCCTATACGTCCTCCTCGATCGTAACTGGACGGAAAGAGGGCCGTTCCTCGGATTTTTGTCAGTTCGAGCGGTCGGAGCGTTGACGCTGCGAGGCAGACTCTCCGTGTTCGCGACTGCGGTCGATCTGTCCAGCGCCGATCATTCCGACGTGGCAGAAGCATTCATCGATTCGTGTGGCCTCGTAGCTGATCCACTCGTTCCCGTGCTCGACATGTGCCGGGCAGGTGTAGCGCTGCAGCGGGGTGACTTGGCAACTGCGGTGACCGCAGCCGGCCGAGCCCGAACTGCCGCGCAATCCGGCCCTCCGGGTATTGCAGGCTGGTGTTCGCTGCGGTTAGCAGCGATTTTCCTAGCCAGCGGTCGGGACGAGGACGCGCGCGCGACGCTTATCGAAGCGACGACGTTGTTGCGCGGACGCCGAGCCCGTCGATGGCTGGCGTTGACTCAGCTGCAACTCATCGAACTCGATACAAGCAGCCCTGGAGCCGAATTGGCCGAACTGCTGAGCCGGATCCACGGGATGCGACTGACCGGTCAGCGCCGGCACCTGCACGACCTGTTCGTCCGTACCGAAACCTGGCTTGCGCGACTGATGCTTACACACGGTACAAGTGATCAGGTCCGCTGGACGGTGGATTTGCTCGTTGGTCCAGCCGACGGCCGCAAAGGCATGTTGCAGACTCGGGAGGAAACTGCGGCGGGCTTGTTGATGCGCGCGTCTGCTCATGTCGACGATCCCGACGCCGGAGAGCAGGTCGCCGCAGACGCATACGCCGCGCTAGCGCTGGTCGATGCCGCACGCCGGCCGCTGGCCGCGGTCAATGCCCGGGTCGTACTCGCGCGGTTGCGAGAACGAGAAGGCCTGCCGCAGGAGGCGATGGCGCACGCCGCCGCGGCTCTCACCGTCGCGAATCGCGCACGTTATCAGCTGCCTTCTAGCCGTTGGAGAGCCCAGTGGTCGGTCCGGCAGGTGGACGTCTTCGCGACCGCACTGCGCCTGGCTGACTCCGTCGGTGATAGTGCGTTCGTGGCCGAAATCATCGAACTGGCGCGCGGGGAGGTCCTTCCGGCTACCGTGTCGGCCGAGGACACCGGGCTGCTCTCCCTACTGGATGTGGCTGCGGAACACGCTGTTGCCGTCGATCCTGTGGACGTCTCCCGGGCTGAAGCCGACGCCGCCTTCGCTCTTGCCGGCTTCAGCCCGGTCGTCCGGCCCGCCGTGGCACGGATCCGCTCAGCTCGGCATTCACTGGGTCTCGAGGAAACGGGACTGGCGACGTTCGATCTCGAACGCGAACTCCTGATCACGGCGGGGCGGTGCTGGTATTGGAGTGCGGTGATCGTGGCATTCCGCTACTACTGGGCGGTGCGTGACCCCGAGGGACGCTGGTCACACGGGACGGTCGACTTCGGGCCCGGTAGCACCGGAGCGACCGCCCTGGCCAAGCTCGCTGCCGCATTGCCCCTCTCGACCCCTGGCGAAACGCCCGAGGATGTACGCGAGAGGGTTCTCGCCGGACCGTTGGGGCGGTCTGGGGAGCCTTTACGAGAGTTCGAACTTTTGTGGGCGGTCAGTGACGCGCTACTTCCAGGCGTGCTGCGCGAAGGATTGCAAGCCGAACGTTCTCCTAACCGAAAAGTGGTTGTTTCACTGCCATCTGCCCTCGGCCATGTCGCGGTCGGCTGGCTGCCCCTGTCATCAGATGATGATATTCGGGTCCTCGATACCGCTGTGGTTGTGCACCTCCCAGCGTGGGCGATCGTGACCAGGACGCATTCGCGACGCCGACGCGTGCTCGGCACGAACTGGCCGATGCGGTTGGGCTTGGTTAACCCCGGTGGAAGCGACGACATTGTGGTCATGCGGACCCCACCGCGCGTTGCCCGGGTCGCCGTATCGCGACCGATGACGAAGTCGGATGTTCGTCTGGCATTTGAGTCACTTTCGGCGGACGACGAGTGGTTGCTCTACCTCGCAGGGCACATGGTGAGTGCCCCTGAGGATGGCAGCCTGCACGGGCTAGAGCTCGATGGTGATCGCTTCGAAGGTTTACTGACCGTGCGAGATCTGGTCGCCACCCATCTTGACGGCTCGTCCCGATATCCCGTTCCGGCTCGAGTTCTCACCGTCGGCTGCGACACGATGGGAGTGTCGTCGTCGGCGCGGCAGGACGGCGCTCTGGCCAACGAGTGGCTGGGCTTTGGTGCGGCGTTGTTGCTTGCCGGTGCCGACAGTCTGTGCTGCACGGCTTATACCGTGTTCGAAAATCGAGCGCTCTTGGCAGTGACGAATGCGTTGGCCGAAGCCCTCGTCGCTGCCCCTGATGCCGGGGCTGCCGTCGCCGACGTGCAGCGCGCGCTGTTGAGTCGCTGGCGAGAGTCCGGCCGCGGCTTACCTGTCCTTTGGCAGTCATTCGTCTACATCGGACAGGGGTGACTGTGTTTCGTTCGATTGCGGTTTGGGGGCCTGGGATTGCCGCGTTGCTCTTGTGGAGCGGCATAGCGAGTCCTTGGCTGTTGTTCGTGGTGGCCACTGTCGGGCTGTTTGGCACGGCGTGGTGGCCGTTGTCCGTTGCGGTAGCCCTGACCGGTTGGTTCGCCGTGGATGTGCCGATCCCGGCTCTCGTGGTGGCGTTTCTCTATCGCCTTGTTTATGCCGATCGGATCCGTGCGCTCTGGATTCGTCTGGCGGAGCGGTATCGCATGCGGCGTGTGCTGGGTTTCGCCAGCCATGCCTTCGGCGCGGATCTCTTAGGCCCACAGCGCTCTCTCCGGCACCGGGTCGTCCGCGCGGGAGCGACATCGAACCAGCATGTTCCTGCGCCGCCGGTGCGGTGCAGACATGCCGGCGCTGGACAGTATCGGGAGGGCGACCGACTCATGCTGACCGGCCGAACGGAGGAGGCCCTCGGAAGCTATCTAGATGCCTTGCGCGCCCATCCCACCGAAGGGCTGTGCAGCCAAGCGCTGTTGGCCAGGGCAGCTGAAGCCGCCGCCGACGAAAACGCGCCGCGACTAGCCCTTGAGCTTGCGACCGCGGCTCTCGTTGGTATACCCGAACGCCCAATCTTGCGGTGGGCCACTCTCGCGGCCCGTGCCACCGCGCTGCAGGCCCGGGCGGCCGCCGAATTGGGAATGCCCGAGGAAGCGGCCCGATTCCTACGAACCGCCCAGCGCATCCCGCACCGAAATCGGCCGACGGAACGGTTCGTTCGGGTAAGCGCGGTCATGGTCTTCATCTGTTCCCGTCAGGCGCTCAATTCAGAGATGGCGATGGCAGTCATCAGCAGTGAAACAGTCTCGCAGCAACTCAACCGTCCGACCCCCTACGAACTGGCGCTCCTCGTATCGCATTGGGGCGGAGAACTCCAGCAACGCGGTGACCGGCAATTGGCAATTGAGCAATACGACGCCGCGATCGCCCTCGTCGTAGCCGAGGGCTTCGGCATGGCGGTGACTGGACCGGCCGGGGCAGGGCGGGTGGTCGCGCATCATCACCGGATCGCTTCCATTCTCCTGGCGGCCTGGTGTGGTCGGCTGGAGTGCTTGGAAGCCCCGGACGAAGGTGACGACTTCACGACTGCGGCGGACCTGGCGGTGGAGGTCGGCGATCACGGCCTTGCTTGCCGACTCTTCCTGGCCGATCCGCGCGTCCGCAGCCATACGGGGCTCCAGGAGCTGATTCGGCGCCCGCTGCCTTCGTGGGCATTCGCAGACGACCGACTCCAGCACAGCTGGGACCAGATTTATGCGACGTTAGCGGGACTGGACATACGACTGGAACCGAACGATCGCGCTGCGGCGAAGTCTCGTGCTGCAGAGCAGTTCGAGATTCTCGCACAAAAACTTCCGTCAGTATTCAAGCAATCCGTCACTCGAGTGGGCGGCACAAGAGACCAAGATGCGCCGCAGCGTGAACCAGATCTGGTTGGCTATGTCGAAGGCGAACGCCAACCGGACGAGGCCAGCCGAGCCGCGGACAAACTCGAATCAGGCGAGGCGGCCCCGCCACTGCGTGAAGAGGAGCGCCACCCAACACTCGCCGACGTGGTGATGCCTCTCTGGATCACCGCAGCTGAAGATCTCACAGACGGCCCATGCTTAACACTCCGGCGAGCCTGGCAGCTCGGCCGAGCCCGAGGCCATCACCTGCTCGGACCCGAGCACCTCTTCCTTGCAGCGCTATCCGACAGCGAATGCAGGAAAGCGGCCGAGGCGGCAGAGATAACTGGACCCGACATCGACCGAGTGCTCGGAAAGACCATGAACTCGGATGGTACGCCCACCGGACTCACCCAGTCGGCACTTTCGGTGCTTGTGGACAGCGCCAGCCGGGCAGAGCAACAGGGCGTCACGCTCACCCGCCCATCACACATCGTTCTGTCCGTACTCGGCGCCTCTCCATCGGCGTTGCTCGCACTCTGCACAGGAGATAATGCCGATGAGATTGCCATCCGGCTGACCTGCAGGGCGGAGTGGCATTGGACCGACACAGAATCGCGGTTGGACTTTGGTGGAGCGTTCAGCGCCCCGGCGCGCTCAGTGCTCGCAGCAGCCGTCGATGCGGCGGGAGGTGCGGTGGTAGGCGCGGAGGAATTGGTCGGCGCCGTATTCGAGTCGCCGAATGCACCCCCCACCGTCCGGGCCCGCGCCAGCCGCCTGGCGGCGCGCCCGAGAAGCAAAGACGAAATCTCCACACCTGTCTGGGCGCCAAACTTACGGCGCGAATTGCTCACCATGGCGGCACGCTGTGCCCAGTGGTCCCGCGGAGCCGACTGATCTGATGGACACCGTAGCCGACATCAGGCCTCCATTCGATGAGAAGAAACGCGATCTGCCAGTCCCGGATCAACCATTGCGGAAGATACTCGCCAATGCTGCCACCGTGGCGCGCGCCGGTGGGCTCAGCTATGTAGGGCTTGAACACCTCATTGCAAGCTTTCAGTCGGAGCCAAGCGGGACCGCAATGGTGCCATCGTTGGTATTCACTCCAGCTACCAAGCGCTTACTCTCCCATGCCAGCCTCGCGGCAGAAGAAGGCGTCGTGACGGTGGCAAATCTCCGAGCAGCGCTCGACGACAGGGAGGCACGCGGAAGATGCTGACGTGTTCACACATGCCGCTATCTGCCCGGTCCGTCCGGGAGGCAGCCAGCCAAGGGCGATTCGCCGAAGCACTCGAGACAGGTATCGACTTCCTGGCCGACCACCGGGCGGGGACGACCTGTCGGTGCGCTCTGGCAGGAGACTTAATTGAGTTGGCCGTAGTCATCCAGCAGGACAACCTGATCAAGGTGTTGATTGACGTTATCGAAGATGACGACGTCCAGTACCTGCCCAGCCGCGTGCGAACTCGCGTACCGCCAGTCGCTGTGTGGGCTGAAGTCCGGGCCGGTCGAACGGACGACATCGTTGACGACATCCGTGAGGTGCGGGGCCGTAGGCCACGTCCGCTGGACTTCCGCCTCACAATGGCCGAGGTCGAGGTTCGAGCCGGGTTGAAGCCTCGCAAGGTACCGCAAGCGGGGATCCGACTCAGGAACTCGCGCACGCGCTCCGCGGCCGTCGGACTCGGGCTCGCCCTAATCGATCACAGCGATCATGAGGCGGGCACGAGATGGCTGACCTCGGCGGCCGAACAGATCGAGCGAAGCACAGGCGGCCGCCCGGACGGCTCTCTCACCGAGACACTGGCCAGTGCGTTCGACGCGTGGGCATGGGCGCGTGCGGTGCTG
>Ga0247768_1000362_pt1 | contig 16450 bp, 16 predicted proteins | sample UWRJL016104C6_FD_179944 | JGI IMG/M metagenome (GOLD analysis project Ga0247768, IMG submission 179944) | Plant litter microbial communities from Arlington Agricultural Research Station in Wisconsin, United States - UWRJ-L016-104C-6 | ecosystem: Environmental > Terrestrial > Plant litter >... | reverse complement strand
CCAGCGTCCAGCCATCGCCTCCGTCCTGGACGGCTTGGTCGACATGCACGTCCACTCCGGGCCCAGCCCGTTTCCCCGCCGCCTTGACCACGTCGAGGCGGCTCAGGACGGTGCCCGGATCGGGATGCGGGCCATGGTCGCGAAGTCCCACCACCACAACACCCAGATGGACATCCTCGCGATGAAGGGGCGCTTCGCCGATGTCGCCGCGTCCGCCTACGGCGGCATCGCGCTCAACAGCACCGTCGGCGGCCTCAACGTGCACGCCGTGCGCATGTGCCTGCGCATGGGCGGCAAGGTCGTCTGGTTCCCGACCATCTCCTCGGGTCGGCACATCGACTGCCACCCCGAGGACGGTGCCTTCCCGACCACCACTGTCCCGCTGACGCTGGAGCGCATCGACATCGTCGACGAGAAGGGAGACCTGAAGCCGGAAGCGGGCCAGATCCTCGACGAGATCAAGGAACAGGAGGCCGTGGTCAACGGCGGCCACATGTACCCCGAGTACATCCGCACCCTGTTCCAGGCCGCCAAGGACCGCGGCATCACGCGGATGGTCGTCAGCCACCCCGACTTCGTGATCGGCGCCGAGCCGGAGCTGTGCCGCGAGCTCATCGCGCTCGGCGCGTTCGTCGAGCACGAGGTCGGCATGTACGACCCCGAGGGGACCCAGAAATGGGACCCGAAGCAGCTGCTGACCTGGATCGAGGCGCTCGGCCCCGAGCACATCGTGCTGGCCTCGGACTTCGGCCAGAAGGCCAACCCGAAGCCGGTCGACGCGTGGCTGCGGGTCGCCGGGGCCCTGCTCGACCTCGGCCTGCCGGAGAAGGACCTGCGGCGCATGGTCCGCGACAACCCGACCTACCTGCTCAACCTCGACGCCTGAGCGAAAGGACACCATCACCGTGTATGCCAAGGACGACCCCCGCTCCGCGCTCGCGACGGCAACCGCGCCCCGGCCGGACAGCGGCGCCGCGATCGCCGCCGCGCAATACCTGGACCTGCGTGAACTCGCCTCGCCGGAGACCCGCACCGCGGTGGTCCGCGCCCAGAACATCGTGCTCGCGCACACCGACGCGCGCGGCGGGGACGACCTCGACAACGGCACGCTCGAAGGCGAGCTGGCGATCGTGGTCACCGGCGCCTCGCCCGCCTTCACCGTGCTCACCGACGACGGCGCCACGAGGATCGACCAGCCGGGGCTCGTCGTGGTCCAGCCTGGTGCCTCTCGGATCAGCGTGCACGGCGACGGCCCGCTGATTCGCCTGATCGAGTCCGGCGAGCCGGAGTGGCGCGACCGTGCCGCCAACGCCGAGGCCTACGCCGAGGACCACCCGCGTGTCGCGTTGCTGAAGCGGTGGCCCGAGTCCGCCGGGGCACCGGCCGTGCGGTTCTACCCGCTCGCCGAGGTGCCGGACGAGCCGGGCCGGTTCGGGCGCATCTTCCGCACCCGGTCGTTCATGGTCAACTTCCTGCCCGAGCAGGACGGCCCTCGCGACGCGCGCAAGCTCTCCCCGCACACGCACGACGACTTCGAGCAGCTTTCCCTTGCGGTGCAGGGAGAGTACATCCACCACATCCGGACACCGTGGCTGAACGACAGCACCGTGTGGCGCGAGGACGAGCACGTGCGGATCGGCAGCCCGTCGGTCACGATCATCCCGCCGCCGACCGTGCACACCTCCGAGGCGAGCGACCCGGGGGTGAACCAGCTGATCGACATCTTCAGCCCGCCGCGGGTCGACTTCTCCGAGAAACCCGGCTGGGTGCTCAACGCCGACGACTACCCGATGGCATGAGCACCGCACGCACGGGTGCCGGGCTGTTCGCGCCGGACCGTGAAACCACCCCGCTCGGCACCTGGCTGAAGATCACCGCGGGGGAGCCGGTCGAGATCATGGCCTTCGCCGGGTTCGACTTCGTTGTCATCGACCTGGAGCACGCGCCGCTGGACCTGCAGACGGCGTACCGGCTGATCAACTCGGCCGCCGCGCTGGGCATGGTGCCGCTGGTGCGGGTGCCGGACAAGACGGCGTCGACGATCCAGAAGATCCTCGACGCGGGCGCCATGGGCATCCTCGTGCCGCATGTCGACACGATCGAGCAGGCGATCGCGGTCGGGGAGGCGTGCCGGTTCCCGCCCCACGGCATCCGCGGCGCCGGCGGCACCAGCCGCGCCGGGGCGTGGGGGCTGCGCCCGAACGCGGAGTACCTCGCCACCGGGAACAACGACGTGCTGTGCATCCCGCAGCTCGAGAGTGTCGAGGCGGTCAAGGCCGCGCCGGAGATGCTCGCGCTCGACTCGATCGACGCGGTTTTTGTCGGTGCGGCGGATCTTTCGATGTCGATGGGGAGCACCCCGGCCTCACCCGAGGTGCTCGAACTGATCGGCTCGGCGATCGAGGCGGCCCACACGGCGGGCAAGAAATGCGGGCTCGCGTTCGGCGGTGTGCCCGAGCGGGCCGCGCAGGCGGTGCGGGACGGGTGCGACTTCGTCCTGCTCAGCAACGACACCTCGATGCTGGCGGACGCCGCTCGCGGGCTGGTGAAGGCGTTCCGGGAAGCCGACGGATGACGCTCTCACCTCCGCGAAAACTGGCGCTGCCGCGCGCCGCGCTGTCGATCGGCGAGCTGGACGAGCTCGATCACGACGGCGCGGTGCGCTTCGTCCGCGTGCTCGAGGAGAGCGGCCACCGGATGGTCTGGATCCCCGAGGTCGCCGGGCGCGAAGCGTTCACGACCGCCGCGCTCGTGCTCGGCGCGACCGAGCGGATGATCGTCGGCAACGGGGTCGCCCGCGCGCTCGAACGGGTGCCGAAGTCCGCCGCGTCCGCGGCACAGGACCTCGCCGCCGGTTATCCCGGCCGCTACGTGCTGGGGCTCGGGTCCAGCGGCGCGGCCCGCGAGCGCGGGGTCGGCCCGTTGCCGTTCCTGCGCGGTTACCTCGACGAGGTCGACACGACCATCGCGCGCCGCGGTGGCACCCGCGCGGAGGTGCCGCGGGTGCTCGGCGCGTACTCGGAAGGGATCACGCGCCTGGCGGCCGAGCGCGCCGACGGGCTGATCACGGTCCTCGTCACCCCGGAGCACACCCGCTGGGCGCGCGAAACGATCGGCCCGGACCTGTTCCTGTCGGTCGTCCAGTGGGCGGTGGTGGGCCGGGATCGGGCCACGGCAAGGGAAGTCGCGCGCGAACGCCTTGCCTACTACCTGAAACTGCCGCACCAGATCGCCAAGCTGACGCGGCTCGGGTTCACCGAAGCCGACCTCGCCCCGCCCGGGTCCGACAGGCTGGTCGACGCCCTCGTCGCCTGCGGCACCCCGGAGCAGGTGCGGGAAGCGTTGCGGCAGCAGTACGAGGCCGGTGCCACGCAGGTGGCCGTCAGCCTGGTCGGACCGCTCGACGACGCCAAGTTCGATGCCTATCGGGCGCTGGCGTCACTTACCCACGAGGAGAACTGATGCGGACGGCCGAAAAGGTCATCATCACCACGGCGATCACGGGCTCGGTCAACATCCCGTCCCAGAGCCCGTACCTGCCACTGTCCACCGACGAAGTCGCCCAGGCCGCGCTCGAAGCGATCGAGGCGGGTTCGGCCATCGTGCACCTGCACGCCCGGCATCCGGACGGACGGCCCGCGTTCGAGCCCGAACTCTTCGAGAAGATCGTCGGCACCATCACCTCCCAGAGCGACGCGGTCATCAACATCACCACCGGCGGCGCGTCGTCCATGACGATGGAGCAGCGCCTCGCGGCGGCCGTCCACGTGCGGCCCGAGCTCGCGTCGATGAACATGGGCTCGATGAACTTCGTCTACTCCGGGATCGCCGACAAGGTCACGGAGTGGAAGCACGACTGGGAAAAGCCCTACGTGCTCAACACCTACTCCCACCCGTTCGTGAACACCTTCGACAAGATCGAGCAGACCCTGCGCACGCTCGGCGAGTCCGGCACGCGGTTCGAGTACGAGTGCTACGACATCGGGCACCTGTACTCGCTCGCCCACTTCGTCGAGCTGGGCCTGGCGAAGCCGCCGCTGCTGATCCAAGGCGTGTTCGGCATCCTCGGCGGCATCGGCGCCGATCACGCGAACCTGGAGCACATGGTGCGCATCGCGGACAAGCTCTTCGGTGACGACTACTACTTCTCCGCCTTCGCCGGTGGCCGCGACCAGCTGCAGTTCGGCACGCACAGCGCCTGGCTCGGCGGCCACGTGCGAGTCGGCCTCGAAGACAGCCTGTGGATCGGCAAGGGCCGTCTCGCGGAGAGCAACGCCCAGCAGGTGAGGAAGATCCGGGGGGTGCTGGAGGACCTCGGCAAGCAGATCGCCACCCCGGCCGAGGCCCGCGCGATGCTCGCGCTCCGAGGCAGCCAGACCGTCAGCAGCAGCAAGATCATCAGCAAGGAGAGCACGGTTTCATGACCATTCCATCATCGCTCGCGGGCAAAGTCATCGTCGTCGTCGGGGCGAGCGCGGGGATCGGCGCCGACACCGCGCGCGTGCTCGCCAAGGACGGTGCCTCGCTGATGCTGGTCGCCCGCACCGAGGAGCCGCTCGCCGCGCTCACCAAGGAACTCATCGCGGGCGGGCACGACGTCGCCTACGAGATCGGTGACGTCTCGGACCCCACCGACGTCGCCGGGTTCGTCGACGCCACGGTCTCCCGGTTCGGCAAGCTCGACGGGGCGTTCAACAACGCCGCGATGGGCCAGCACGGCCGCCTCGACGCGGTTTCGGAGGCCGACTTCGACCGGATCATGGCGGTGAACGTGAAGGGGACCTGGCTGTGCCTGCGCGAGGAGATCCGCGTCATGGAACAGCAGGGCTTCGGCTCGATCGTCAACGTCAGCAGCGTCGGCGGCCTCCGCGGCAGCTCCGGCATGGGCGCCTACCAGGCCACCAAGCACGCGGTCATCGGCCTGACCCGCACCGCGGCCCACGACTTCGGCCCGCTCGGAGTCCGGGTCAACGTCATCGCCCCCGGGCCGACCGAGACCCCGATGCTCGCCGACCTGCGGAAGTCCATGCCCGCCGGGGTCGAGGCGCGGATCGCCGCCACACCGCTGCGGAAGGTCGGGACGGGCGCGGAGGTCGGGGCCACCGCGGCCTTCCTGCTCAGCGACCGGGCCAGCCACCTCAGCGGGGTCGTGCTGCCGGTCGACGGAGGTTTCCTTGCCTGAGCCGCTCGGAACCCTGCGGCTGCCCGCGCGGGTGCACTTCGGTTACGGCGCCCGCGCCCAGTTGCCCGAGATCGTGGCCGTGCACGGGCGCCGGGTGCTCGCCGTCGTCGACCCGTTCCTGGAGAAGACCCCGCACTTCACCGCCGTGCTCGAATCCCTGACCGCCGCCGGGCTCGACGTGCGGACGCACTCCGACATCGTCCCGGAGCTGCCCGTCGACACGCTCGACGCGGGCGCCGCGGTCGCGCGGGAGTACGGCGCGGAGGTCATCGTCGCGATCGGTGGCGGCAGTGCGCTCGACGCGGCCAAGTTGATCGCTCTGCTCGCCGTCCACAAAGGACCGTTGAGCCGGTACTACGGCGAAAACCTGGTCCCCGGCCCGGTTGTCCCGATCGTCGCGGTACCGACGACGGCGGGCACCGGGTCGGAGGTGACCCCGGTGGCCGTGGTGTCCGACCCGGACCGCGAGCTGAAGGTCGGCATCTCCAGCCCGTTCCTGGTCCCGGCCGCCGCGGTCGTCGACCCGGAACTCACCCTGGGCGCCCCTGCCAGCGTGACGGCCTTCTCCGGCATCGACGCGCTCGTGCACGCCGTCGAGTCCTACACCGCCCGGCCGCTCGAAACCGACTGGGCGGCAACGCTTCCCGTCTTCACCGGGCGCAACGTGCTGGTGGAGTCGATCGCGTTGCAGGCCGCGGGAAAGCTCGGGCCGTGGCTGCCCGTCGCCGTCCGGGAACCCGGCAACCGGGAGGCACGGCACGAGGTCGCGCTGGGCGCGCTCCTCGGCGGGGTCGCCTTCGGTTCGACCGGAACCCATCTGTGCCACGCGATCCAATACCCGGTCGGGGCACTGACCAAGACCCCGCACGGCCTCGGCACCGGGCTGCTCCTGCCTTACGTCCTCGACACGTTGCGCGCCGACGCGGAAACCGCCACCCGGATCGCGAACTTCGGCGCCGCACTGGAAGGCATCCCCGCGAACGAGGCTTCGGCCGAGCGGACGCTGTCCAGGGTCGTCGAAATCAACCGGGAGATCGGTGTGCCGCCGACCCTCGCCGAGATCGGCATCGGCCGTGATCAGCTGCCGCAGATCGCCGACCTGGCCCTGAAATCGGCGCGGCTGCTCGCGATCGCGCCGGTCGACCCGTCCCGGGACCTACTGCTCGACATCCTCGGGCGCGCGCACGCCGGAGCACTGAACGATCGGAAAGTGACATGATCCTGAGCACGGACCTGTTCATCGGCGGGAAATGGCGGGCAGGTGAGGGTGACGCCCGCTTCGACGTCGTCGACCCCGCCGACCTCTCGACGATCGCCCGCTTCGCCATCGCGTCCGAACAGGACTGCATGGACGCCGTCGACGCGGCCGCCGCCGCACAGGAGTCCTGGGCCGCGACACCGCCGCGCGAACGCGGTGAACTGCTGCGCGCCGCCTACGAAATCCTCACCGACGAGGTCGAGGAGTTCGCGGAACTCATGGTCCGCGAGAACGGCAAGTCCTGGTCGGATGCCATGGGCGAAGCGGGCTACGCCAAGGAGTTCTTCCGCTGGTTCGCCGAGGAAGCCGTCCGCGTGCCGGGCGACTACCGGCTTTCCCCGGCCGGTGACAAGCGGATCGTCGTCGACCGGCAGCCGATCGGCGTGTCACTGCTGATCACCCCGTGGAACTTCCCGGCCGCGATGGCGACCCGCAAGCTCGCCCCCGCGCTCGCCGCGGGCTGCACGACGATCCTCAAGCCCGCGCGCGAAACCCCGCTCACCGCGGCCTACGTCGTCGAAGTGCTGCGCCGCGCCGGGGTGCCCGACGGTGTCGTCAACCTCGTGACGCCGGTGCCGACCGGCCCGCTGGTCAAGCGGATGCTCGACCGCCCCGAGGTCCGGAAGCTCTCGTTCACCGGCTCGACCGAGGTCGGCCGCGAACTGCTGCACGCCTGCGCGGACACCGTGGTGAGCGCCTCGATGGAGCTGGGCGGCAACGCGCCGCTCCTTGTACTGCCGGGCGCCGACCTGGACGTGACGGTCGAAGGCGCGGTGCTCGCCAAGATGCGCAACGGCGGCTCGGCCTGCACCGCGGCCAACCGGTTCTACGTGCACAGCTCGCTCCACGACGAGTTCGTCGCGCGCATGGACACCGCGCTCGCCGGGTTCACGACCGGCCCGGGGCTCGACCGCTCGAACACCCTCGGCGCGCTGGTCTCGGTCGCCGAGCGCGACAAGGTCGCGGCACTGGTCGAGACCGCGGTGTCCGGCGGCGCGACGGTCGTGCGTGGCGGCAATTCCTCGGCCGAAGGCGCGTTCTACGACGCGACCTTGCTCACCGGCGTCGAACACGGCTCGGCCATCACCGAGACCGAGATCTTCGGGCCGGTGACCACCGTTGTGCCCTTCGACGACGTCGACGACGCGGTCCGGATGGCCAACGACACGGTCTACGGGCTGATGGCCTACGTCTTTGGCGAGGAGCGCGAGGCGATGGCCGTCGCGCGGCGCCTCGAAGCGGGCATGGTCGCGGTCAACCGGGGTGTGGTCAGCGATCCGGCCGCGCCCTTCGGGGGAGTCAAGCAGAGCGGGCTCGGCCGGGAAGGGAGTTCCGAAGGCATTCTGGAGTTCCTGGAGGAGAAGTACATCGCGCTGACCGCATGAGACGCACGTCACGCGCCCGGCTGTCACATTCGCGCGTCCCGCCGTGTCATTGCCGTGTAACCGTCCACACGGCAAGGAGATCATCATGGACGCACGGCTCGACCTCTTCGGCAACCAGTTCGCCGGGAAGTTCCTGAAGTACATCAACTCCGCGGGCGCGGCCGTCTCCGGCTCGACGCTGCCGGCCGCGACGCAGGAGCTGGTGAAGATCCGCGCCAGCCAGATCAACGGCTGCGGTTTCTGCCTCGACATGCACACCAAGGACGCCGCGCACGCCGGGGAGGACACGCTCCGGCTCAACCTGGTCGCGGCGTGGCGCGAGGCCAAGGTGTTCACCGAAGCCGAGCGCGCCGCCCTGGAACTGACCGAGCAGGGCACCCGCATCGCCGACGGAACCGGTGTCGGCGACGACGTCTGGGCCAACGCCGCCAAGCACTACGACGAGGACCAGCTGGCGGCCTTGGTGTCGCTCATCGCGCTGATCAACGCCTACAACCGGGTGAACGTCATGATCCGGCAGCCCGCGGGTGACTACCAGCCCGGCATGTTCGGCTGAGCGGCGTCTTCGTGCCATCAGCCGGGGGTGGCTCGGTGGGGGAGTCGCGCTCGCGATGCGCGACGACACCACCGTGGCCCAGGCGGTCTTCCAGGTGGCGCCGGAGTTCCTGGGTGAAGCTCGTCGCGCCGGAGTGGCATCCCCACGCGGCGTGGCTCGTCGGCGCCGGCACGGTGTGCGTCCGCGGCGCGACGGCCCGGATGTTCGGGGGAGCGGTCCTCCCGGAGGCCCGCCGCCGCGGGGCCCAGACGGAGTTGCTCGCCGCGAGGGCCCGCGTCGCGCAGAAGCCGGGTTGCCGCTGGGTCGTGGCCGAGACCGGCGCCGAAGTCCCAGGTGAGCACAATTCCTCGCTGCACAACGTGTTCCGGCTGGGGTTCACGAAACTTTACGAACGGCGGAACTGGATCTGGTCGGCTGACCGAGGCTGATCCCGCTGCCCTAGGCTGCCCGCCATGCCGAATCTGAGACGCCTTCGGAGTTGGTGGGCGGGCATCACCTTGGACACCCGTGACCGGTGGCTCGCGGTAGTGGTGACGGCCGCCGCGTTCGTGCCGGGGCTCGCCGCGGTCAGTCCCCAGTTCGGCGACCTGCCCCGGCATGACGGCGGGCTCGCGGCGGTCCTGCTGGTGCTCGGCCAGACCCTGCCGCTGGCGGTGCGCAGCCGGTGGACCGCGGCGGCGCTGGGGGTCACCGCGATCTGCTTCGCGGCCCACGAAGTGCTCGCGTACCCGACCAACGTCGGCAGCCTCTCGTTGTACTTCCTGCTGTATTCGGCCGGAGCGCGCGAAGAGCGATTCCGCCGGCCGCTGGCCATAGCGGTTTCCGCGGGCTACGTCGTCTTCTCGATCTTGCTGGCGCTGCGGGGATCGCCGGAAAGCGTGCTCGATTACGGCCTGTTTTACGTCGTGCTGGGGCTGTTGTGGCTGCTGGGCGCGCTGGTCCGGCGACGGCGGATCGAGGAGGCCGAACGGCGGAGGCTCACCGCCCAGGCCGCGGCGTCCGAGGAGCGGGCACGGATCGCGCGCGAGCTGCACGACGTCGTCACGCACCACGTGACCGCCATGGTGGTGCAGGCCGACGCCGCCCGGTACCTCACCACGTCGCCCGATCGTGTGACCGAAGTGCTCGCCGCGATAACCGGCTCGGGCCGTACCGCGCTGACCGAACTCCGTTTCCTGTTGGGAGTCCTCGAAGCCACCAGCGCCCGGAGACCGGGCCTGGACGCGCTGCGCGAGCTCGTCGAACAGCCGGGCCGGACGGTCGACCTGGTCGAGGAGGGCGAACGCCGCCCGCTGCCCCCGGAAGCCGAACTCACCGCGTACCGGATCGTGCAGGAGGCGCTGACCAACGCCGCCAAGTACGCCGCGGGCAACCCCGCGGCGATCCGGGTCGGCTACCGTGAAGACCGCCTCGACATCGAGGTGACCACCGAAGGCCCGGCTTCCGAAGCCGGTGCGCTCGGCTCCGGCGGCCGCGGGCTGACCGGGCTGCGCGACCGGGTGCACGCCCTCGGCGGCGAATTCGCCGCCGGTCCCTCCGCGGCCGGATTCCGGGTCAGCGCCGCGATTCCCGCCAGGAGCGCCGGATGACCACTACCCCGATCCGGGTCCTCATCTGCGAGGACCAGGAACTCATCCGCGCCGGTTACGTCACCGTGTTCGGCGCGCAGCCCGACTTCGAGGTCGTCGGCCAGGCCGCCGACGGCGGGGCGGCGCTGGAGGCCGCCCAGCGACTGCGCCCCGACGTCGTGGTGATGGACATCCAGATGCCGTTCCTCGACGGGATCGAGGTGACCCGGCGGATCGCCGGCCCCGAGGCGGAGAACCCCGCGAAGGTCCTGATGGTCACGACCTTCAACGTCGACCGCTATGTCTACGAAGCCTTGCAGGCCGGGGCGAGCGGGTTCCTGCTCAAGGACGCGCCGCTGGACGAGCTGGTCGAAGGCGTCCGCACGATCGCGCGGGGCGAGTCGCTGCTGGCGCCCGCGGTGACCCGGGCGCTGATCGGCCGGTTCGCCGACCGCATCCGCCCCGACACCGAACCGCGGCAAGGTCCACTCCCGTACGACGCGCTCGCGCCCCGGGAACTGGAGGTGCTGCGGTTGATCGCCGGTGGCCTGTCCAACGCGGAGATCGCCGCCGAGCTGGTGCTCAGCGTGGAGACGGTCAAGACCTACGTTTCACGGATCCTGACCAAGCTGGACCTGCGGGACCGGGTCCAGGCCGTGGTACTGGCCTTCCGCACCGGGCTGGTCAGCGCCGGCGGATGAGCCTCGCCCGCCGGTGTGGGCTTGTGAGCGTTGCGGCCGGTTAGAACCGGCCGCAACGCTCACAAGTCGGTGGCGGCGGGGGTGTGGTGTGGCTCGGCCGGGGCCAGGGTGGCGGAGGCGAGCAGGGCGAGCTTGTCGGCGGCGTCGGTGCCGGTGTCGGGGTGGTACACGACGAGCATGATGCCGTCGGTCCCGGCGACGAGCAGTTTCTCCCGGTTGAGGTGCAGGGCGCCGACCTGCGGATGGTCGAAGCGCATGACCGCGCCCCGGCGGCCGCCGACGTCGTGGCGGGCCCACAGGCGGCGGAAGCGGGGGCTGGCGAGGGAAAGCTCGCCGACGAGCTCGATGAAACGGGGATTGTCAGTGTCGGTGCCGACCGACTGGCGGAAACCCGCGACCAGCGCCTCGGTGGCTCGATCCCAGTCCGGGTAGATCGCCTGCTCGGCGGGGTCGAGAAACACGTCCCGCAGGCGGTTGCCGCCCACTTTGAGCCGCGGCGAGAGCGCGGCGGCCAGCGGGTTGGCGGCCAGGACGTCGAAGTAGCGGCCTTCGACGAACGCGGGCAGCTGGAGCGCCGCCACGAGCTTGCCGATGCCCGGCGGGACGGTCTCCTTCCGAGGCCGCCGCCGCACGCGCTTGGGCTTGTCGGCGCCGAGGCCGAGCAGGTACGCCAGCGTGTCGTCATCGAGCCGCAGCACGCGGGCGATCGATTCGAGGACCTGCACGGACGGGTTCCGGTCGCGGCCCTGCTCCAGGCGCAGGTAGTAGTCGGCGCTGATGCCGGCCAGCATCGCGACCTCTTCCCGGCGCAGGCCCGGCACCCGCCGCACGCCCACGACGGAGATGCCCGCCTGCTCCGGGGTGACGAGCTCGCGGCGCGCGCGGAGGTAGTCGCCCAGTGCGTTCGGCTCGTCGGTCATGCCTTCACGGTAATCGCGCCGGCGCCGGGATGCCTGGTCCTGTCACCCCCAGGATCGCAGGGGCACTGGTTCGGGTGGGTGATGACGCCGAGCATGGCCGTTAGCAGGTCGACTTTGTCGCGAAAGGACACCCATGACCATCGCGCTCATCACCGGGGCCAACAAGGGCATCGGTTACGAGACCGCCCGGCAGCTGACCGAACTCGGCCACACCGTCTACATCGGAGCGCGCGACCCCGAGCGCGGGGCGAAGGCCGCCGCCGACCTCGGCGCGCGGTTCGTGCGGCTCGACGTCACCGACAACACGTCCGTCACCGCGGCCATGACCACGATCGGCGACGCCGAGGGCCGCTTGGACGTGCTGGTCAACAACGCCGGTATCGCGCGTGCCGACGCGTTCGGGCTGGACGCGCTGGAAGTGTTCGACACCAACACCGTCGGCGTCCTGCGGGTCACGCAGGCGGCGCTGCCGCTGCTGCGCGCGTCCGGCAATCCCGTGGTCGTGAACGTCACCAGCGGCCTCGGCTCGTTCTGGGCCGTCACCAACCCGGAACGCCACGAGGGCAACTTCATCTCGGGCGTTTACGGGGCCTCCAAGGCCGCTGTCACGATGCTCACCGTGCAGTACGCCAAGGCGGAGCCGGGGATCAAGTTCAACGCCGTCGAACCGGGATACACCGCGACCGACTTCACCGCGGCCTTCGGCGGCGGACGCCCGGTCGAAGAGAGTGCCAAGGTTGTCGTGCGCCTGGCCACCATCGGCGCCGACGGGCCCACCGGGACCCTCCAGGAGGACACCGGCGAACTCCGCTGGTAACGCCCAGACGACTACGACTCATTCGAGGGAAGGGTGCCGCTGAGGTGTGGAAGGTGCACAGGGAGTCTGGCGGGACAGCGACTGTCCATTGAGGACACATACCCGCATGCCCGTTTAATCCGCATGTGACCGTTTCGGTAAACGGCCGGACGCCCATGATCAACTTAGGGTGGGCGGCAACGGGTTATCGGGTCCTCTCGCCGGACGTGCGACTCATCGGCCACGACACCTTTTGCCGTACTTCTCGATAAGTGACTCAGACGACCCCGGCGGTGATGAGTTGCTGCCAGATTTCGCCTTGGTCGACGACTTGGACGTCGAATTTTTCGGCTTTGGTGAGTTTGGCGGCGCCGACGTCGGCGCCGGTGATGAGCATGTCGGTGCTGGCTGAGACCGAGGTTGCGGTGGTTGCGCCCGCTTTTTCGCAGAGCCGCTGGAAGGTGGGCCGGGGGACTTTTTCGCCGGAGCGGGGGTCGCTGATCGAGCCGGTGATCACCACGGTCTTGCCGGCCAGGGGCGCGCCGGCCGCGACGACGGGTGGGAGGTCTTCCTCGCGCACGTCGAGGGAGACGCCGTGTTCGCGGAGTCGTTCGAGTTCGGGGCGCAGGCGGGTGAGGTGTTCGATCAGCGAGGCGGCGACCTTGGGTCCGATGTCTTCGACGGCGACGAGTTCGTCGATATCGGCGTCGGCGACCTGTTCCAGCGAGCCGAATCCGGCTCGGCACAGCCGGGTGGCGGTGCCTTCCGAGGCCATGGGGATGGCCAGCCCGATCAGCGCCCGGCGCAGCCCGACCTGGCGGCTGGTGTCGATCGATTCGATCATGCGGGTGGCGGAGACTTCGCCGATGCGGTCGAATTCCAGCAGGGTTTCCTTGGTCAGCCGGTAGAAGTCGGACGGGTGTTCGAGGATGCCTGCCTCGGCGAGCCGTTCGATCCAGACTCCGCCGATGGCGTCGATGTCGGCGGCGGCGCGTGAGGCCCAGTGGATCAGCCGCCGGACGGTTTGGGCGGGGCAGGCGAGGTTGGTGCAGAACAGTTCCCGGCTGTTGCCTTGCTCGGTCAGTGGCTGCCCGCACGATGGGCAGTGTGTGGGCGGCACGATGTCTTTCTCGGCGCCGGTGCGCTGGGAGGCGTCGAGGACGCCGGCGACGAACGGGATGACGTCACCGGCGCGGCGCACCAGGACGGTGTCGCCGATCTTGATGCCGCGGGCGCGGATGACCTCCTGGTTGGCCAGCGTCGCGCGGGTGACCGTCGTCCCGCCGACGAAGACCGGCTCGAGCCAGGCGACGGGGGCGATCTTGCCGGTTTTGCCGACGTCCCAGACGACGTCGGTGAGCACCGTGGTTTTCTCTTCGGCGGCGAACTTGAACGCCAGCGCGCCGCGGGGTGTGCTTGACCGGGTGCCGGCGGCGGCGTACGCGTCGCGGTCGGCCAGGCGCAGCACGGCACCGTCGAGGTCGTAGTCCAGCGTGTTGCGGTGTTGCTCGATGGCGGTGATGACCGCTTGCGCGGCGGGGGCGTCGGTGCAGCGTTGCATGTCGGCGACGGCGAAGCCGAGGGTCACCAGCGCGCTGTCGAGGTCGGACTCCGCGGTGTCGGGGTCGGTGTCGAGGTCGAAGGCGAAGAACTGCAGGCGCCGTTCGGCGACGGTGGCCGGGTCCTTCGCGCGCAGGGTGCCCGCGGCGGCGTTGCGCGGGTTGATCAGCGGCTTGTCCGGGTGCGCGGTGTTGTACGCGGCGAAGGTGGAGCGCAGCATGACGGCCTCGCCGCGGACCTCGACCCGGCCCGGTGCGTCGAGGCGGTCCGGGACGCCGTCTGTCAGGGCCTTCACCAGCGGGGTCACGTCGTCGCCGGTGGTGCCGTCCCCGCGGGTGATCGCCCGGGCCAGCCGCCCGTTTTCGTAGACCACGGCCAGCGACAGGCCGTCGAGTTTCGGCATGACCACTACCGGCTGGCCGGGGAAGCGGTCGAAGAACGCCTCGACCTGCTCGGGCTTGGTCGCCTTCTCCAGCGACAGCATCCGTCGTGAGTGCCGGACCGGGGCGTGCAGTACCGCGGGGGCGCCGACCTGCTCCAGCGGGTTCGGGTCGGGTGCCAGCTCCGGGTTGGCCTCGATGAGCCCGCGCAGCTCGTCCTCGACCTCGTCGTACTCGGCGTCGGCCACCACCGGCGAACCCCGGTAGTAGGCGTCGCGGAGGACGACGATCCTGTCGGCGAGTTCCTGGATGCGCCTCTGTGCGTTCACAGGAAGGACGCTACCGGGCACCCCCGACAGAAACAGCCCCACTCACCACACCACACCCCGGCGTACGCGATCGGGGACGGGGTGGTGCCCGCTGTCATCAATTCGGTGGACAGTGACGAACTTTCGCGGTATTACGTTGCCGGAAAAGCAACCGGACGTTCTTCCCGGTTATCGCGCCCATTGATCGAATTCGCAATTCGTCGCGGCCCGCCGACAGGTCATTCATCGGACCGTGACGACTCGGAGATCTTAAGTCTTGCCTAATTCGCTGGCAGCGAAAGGGCGGCGGACTTATGGTTCATGGCATGAAAGTCATCCTGTGGAGCGCACTGTGCGGGGTCGTCATCCTCGCCGGTCACGTGATCCTCGGTGGCGCCGCGCTTCTGCTGCTTCTGGGTTGCGTCCCGGTGCGCGACGGTCACGACCGTCGCCGTGAGGACCGGAAGTCACACCTCGAACTGGTGTGACCGGTTTTTCGGCGGTATCGACGTGCCCGGTAAATGTGGGAACGGTTTGCAGGATTTGTGGTCCCGTTGGGTCGTGAGTGTTTCGCGGGGTTAGAACCCCGCGAAACACTCACGACCCCAACCCATGCCCTACGCGGCGGCGACGGCTGCGATCACCAGGACTCGCAGCGCGCCCGCGGAGCCAGTCGTGGGTCTACTGTGGATGGCCGGTGAGCACGGCGGTTTCCCCATAACCGCAAGTAGGGCGGGTGCCGTTAAGGGGTTGCCGGGCCCTGTTTCAGGGGTCGACACCCCCGGGCCGTCCCTTTTATGGTGACCGTAGGTCAACAGTGCGGGGAACCGGTCCCTCCACTGTGCCCGCGGATTCGTCCTGCCTGCGCGAAAGACGCCGACCTGCCGTCTCCTGCGGGGTAGTCCCCGCCTGCCTCGACAACCGCGACCACAAGGAAACCGACGTATGAGCGATTACCAGACCATCACCGTCGGCTATCCGAGCGAGCGTGTCGCCCTGATCACGTTGAACCGGCCGGAGGTCCTCAACGCGCTGAACCGGCAGTCCATGCACGAGATCACCACGCTGGCCGCCGACCTCGACTGGGACCCGGCCATCGGCGCCATCGTGATCACCGGATCGGCCAAGGTGTTCGCCGCCGGCGCGGACATCGCGGAGATGCAGCCGCAGACCTTCGCCGACGTCCACGCCGCGGACTGGTTCGGCGAGTGGGACGCGCTGTCGCACGTCCGGACGCCCCTGATCGCGGCTGTCGCGGGCTACGCGCTCGGCGGGGGTTGTGAACTCGCCATGATGTGCGATGTGCTGATCGCCGCCGACACCGCGAAGTTCGGCCAGCCGGAGATCACCCTCGGTGTCATCCCCGGCATGGGTGGCTCCCAGCGGCTCACCCGCGCCATCGGCAAGGCGAAGGCCATGGACCTCTGCCTCACGGGCCGCACCATGGACGCCGAAGAAGCCGAACGCGCCGGGCTGGTCTCGCGTGTCGTGCCCGCCGACAGACTGCTCGCCGACGCTCTCGCGGTGGCGGCCAAGATCGCGGGCATGTCCGGACCGGCGGCGATGATGGTGAAAGAGGTCGTGAACCGGTCGTTCGAGACCAGCCTGTCCGAGGGGCTGCTCTTCGAGCGGCGCGCGTTCCACTCCACGTTCGCGACCCACGACCAGACCGAAGGCATGACCGCGTTCACCGAGAAGCGCCCGCCCGAATTCCGCCACGCCTGATTCGACGGTGTCGGAGGTCCGTGAAGGCCACCTTGAGGGACTCTAGTGCCCTCAAGGTGGCCTTCACGGACTTGCCTGGTGGGTGTCTCGTCTGATTGGGGTGACGGTGGC
>Ga0247768_1000360_pt1 | contig 16548 bp, 12 predicted proteins | sample UWRJL016104C6_FD_179944 | JGI IMG/M metagenome (GOLD analysis project Ga0247768, IMG submission 179944) | Plant litter microbial communities from Arlington Agricultural Research Station in Wisconsin, United States - UWRJ-L016-104C-6 | ecosystem: Environmental > Terrestrial > Plant litter >... | reverse complement strand
TCATCAAACGGGCCGTATAATTGCGAACGACAACGCAATCGCTCTCGCAGCCTGAAAAACTGACGAGTGCCGTCCAACCGTAAGATAGTTTTGGTAGCGGAAGGGCGTCATTACTAAAGCTGGGTGACCGAGCGCGTCTCGGGTTTGGTCGCTGAGAAACACTGAGGCTAGGTCGTGGCCGAATCCACGAACTCCTGTCGGCGGGGGCAACCACCGACTACACACGTGAACGAAGATTGTCTCGATGCCTCGCGGACCCGGGTTCAATTCCCGGCGCCTCCACAATAAAATCGCAAACTTGCGGCTCCTTGGGACAGTTCAACTGTCCCTTGGCGTTTTGTAGGCATGCGGGGAGCGGCGGGAAGACGTCGCCGATCGCTTCGCCGACGGCCTCCGCGGTGCGGATGTACTTCTGCGTCATGTCGAACGTGGTGTGACCAGCGCGTTGTTGGATCTTGAGCGGGTCGTCGCCGCGGATCGCCATCCAGGTGAGGCCGGTGCCGCGGAGGTCGTGGAAGCGGAGGCGCTTCGAGGTGGCGTCATTGCGGAAGAGCGCGGGGCGCTTGATTTGCGCAACTTCGAGGTGTTTTCGCAGATCGGTTGCCCACCATTTTTGTTGGCGCATGGTGACGATGGGGCCGATGCCGTTGGCTTCGGCGTGCATGGCGCGGAGAAGTGGAAGTAGGTTCTGTTCGATCGCGAAGCGGCGGATGCCCTTGTTGCCCGTCTTGGTTTGTTTGATCTCGTTTGTCTCGCGATCCCAAGCGACGCGGATCGAAACGATGCCGCGTTCGATGTCGACGTCGCTGAAGTCGAGCGCTTTGAGCTCACCCGCGCGAGCAAACAGGTACACGGCAAGCGCGTAGAGCCGGCGCGCCTCGAACGGGACGCGCGGGCAAGCCATAAGCTGCAGTAACTCGTCTGGGTAAAGCCACTGCAGCTCCTTCGCGTCGTCGATGTCCGGCGGGGCGATGCCGAGGCACGGGTTGTCAGAGCGCACACGGAGCTTCTTCGGCTTGTCCTTCTTCCACTGGCCGGCGGCAGCTTTCGCCGCAGTTGTGAAGACGGTCCAGGCGTTGAACATGGTCTTCGGCGAGGCCTTGCCTTCGAGCGCTTTGGCGTCGAGCGCGTCGCGCAAGCGCTCGCAATCCTCGGGAGTAATGTCTTCCCAGTGCTTGTCGAGTACGGGCTGGACGTGCGTGCGGTACGCGCCGTCGTTCGAGTTAAAGCCCAAGGACTCGCGGTGCTTGAAGTAGTCGTCCCACCAGGCGGCCGCGCCGAGACGCAGTGCGCGCGCTTTAGGGCCGCGCTGAGGCTTGGCGACGAAGCCTTCGGCCTTGAAGCGCGGAGCGTGATGCGCGGCGGTCTCCTTCGCGCGAGCGCGACCCTGCGGGCTGTTGGGCCACGTGCCGAGCTCGAGCCAAGGGCGCGAGCCGTCCGCGGCGGTGAAGCGGCCCCACCATGCGCCAGGGCGGCCGTCTCGACTTGGCCGATACTCTACGGTGCCACGGGCTCGTGTCGTCATTCTTCTCTCGATCCTTGCACGATGGTTCGCCTTGCGAACAGGCGTGACCCGCAAGCACGCGATTCATGGACCTTTCTTGACGACGCGCAGGCGACCCGCTGCGAGCGCGGCGGCGATCGGGTCGTGAAAACTGGGTGGCGGATGCGGCGACTCCGGCTCTGGTGGTGGGTCAACGAGCACACGCTGGCTCTCGATGTACGCGTCCACATCCGAGCGCTTTGCGACGTACGAGCGACCACGTTTAAAGGTCGGCAAAGCGCCTTCGCGGGCGAGCCGCTGGAACAGCCGGCGCCCAAGGCCTGAGCTGCGGGCGTCGACCCACTCATCGTGCTTGCCGTTGGGTGTGGCGGCTCGCACAGCGTCGGCGATGAGATCGCGCAGCTCCTCAGGTGTCACGACGACGACGCGCGGATCAGCCATGCGCGCACCTCCAGCGATCGCTCCGCGTTGTTCGCCCGATCTGCCGGTACGGTGGGGACGGGCGCGCAAGCCGGCGCAATTCTTCACCTACGCGGGCTCGCCAAGACGGGGTCACCACGGTACGAGGTCGGTTCAGCAACCTCTGTATCCCTACCTGTACCAACCTATGTTGAATGGTTGATACAGCTTCGATTTGGTGCGGGAGAGCGCCGTTAACCATCGTCCCCACCGTCCCGACCCTGCTGGGTGGGCCTCACCCAATAGCGGGTCACCTTGCCGTCGATTCGGGTCTGCTCGTCGTGATAGCCAGCGCGGCGCAGGATTGCGGCGACCCGCATCTGCTCGCGCTTGCCCATGCGGTCGATTAGAACGGAGAGCCCTTGTTGCAAGACGTCAGGAACGCGCACTCGGTCTTGAGCTGCCGCAAACTCCAGCACGCGCTCCTCCCACGGATCAACCTCGACGAACCGCGCCGCGAGCGCCTCTCGCCGCATCTCCTCGTCCTCGCTCAACCAGTGACGCTCGCCTGCCTGACAGGCCACAACCGCTTCGGCCAGGAGTTGCTCGCGCTGTTGGAGGTGCCGCTCGACATCGATGGGTCCCACCGGGACTACCCAGAAGCGCCGACTACCAGACGGATCATGCAGAAAGTCCCGTGTGTTGGTGGTGCCCACGATCACGCCGCTGCGCTTCACCGTCACCGGATTGCGACCGAACGGCGGACGGTAGCGATCCTCGGTGCTCGTGAGAAATGCCTTCACGCGCGAGACGCTTTGCCGACTGGTCACGTTTTCGAGCTCGGCCCATTCGTAAATCCAGGCTCCGCGCAGTTGGAGCATCGCGTCCTTGTCCAGCCCCATCTCTGTGTCTGAAAACCACTCGCCAGCGGTGATTCTAAAAAACGAGCTTTTTCCAGCCCCCTGCGCGCCCTCGAGAATAAGGGCGCTATCAACCTTGCACCCTGGTGAAAGCGCACGAGCAACTAGGCTGATGAACCAGCGGCGGACCAGCAACGCGATCAACGCCAGTTCCTCATCCGATTCAGCACGAACGCGGAGAATCCGCGTCGCCACCTCGTGCAACCTGGCAACCCCATCCCACCGCAGCCCCCTTAGCCATGCACCGACCGGATGAAAGCCATTCACCGACGCGACCAGCTGCACCGCGCGCGCCATCTCGCTGTCCCCTGGCTGGATGGCGTGCCGTTTCTCGAGGTCCACACGCATCCTGCTGACGGCAGCATCGGTGATCTCGACCTCGCCCAGCATCACGACGCCGCGCATTTCGTCTAGGCGCAGGGCCGCAGAGTACTTCGGATCGTGCGTGAGAATGAGCACGACGTTAGCGAACGTGCACTTGACCGCGCCCTTCTCAGTTCGCCGCAGCTCGACCATCCACGCACGCTCCGGCGATGCCAACGCGAGCCGACGCTCGAGCTCCAGCATCACTTCCGCGGCGGTTTTTCCCTGGCAGTGGGAGTGCGAGCAGTGAAAGACTCCGAACCCACCGGGCGACGTCGCCGGGAAGAGCACAGTCGACGAGTCGAGCTCCGAGCCAGTAGTGTGGCTCTCATGCCAAAGGCAAAGCACGCGCCGCTTTCCCTCAGCATTCAGCGGTCCGAGGAGCCCAAGTGCGTCAAACTTCTGCCCCAACAAGCTGTCTTTGGCGTCCCCGCTGGCGGCAGGCGCCGAAGTGACGGCGTCGGCCTTGATGCGCGCGGATCGCCTGCTTGCTCGATTCATCGCACTGACAATCCAGTCCGGGCACTCGGCGATCGGCGTAGTCGCGGGATCGCTTCTCCACCGATAGGCACCGCCACTCGGGTGAACCGATGGCGCCACGACGACGTAGCCACCATCCGCCTTCACGTCGAGGCCGGGCGCCAATACCCCACTCCGCACTCCGCCTTCGGGCCGCCGAAAGAAGTAGTGCGCACCGTCGCCTCCGGTGTCCGCAACCAATGTTTGCGGAAGGTCCCCATGTACCCGCAGAAGCTCGCGGAGGCTGGCGTCGCCGTGGCTGCGTGGGTCTTCGTCGAGCACCACCAAGCCAGACACCTCGCCGGTGGCCACCCCTACGTTTGCGGCCGGGTTCTCGGTCCACGCTTTGACGATCGCGGCACGCGCGGTCGTGGCATCCTTGAACCCGTGCCTGGTCGCTGGACGCTTGTCCCTCGGCCTGAGCGGCAGTACGGGCCAACCGCGTCTAACGCAAACCAAGGCGCCCAAAAGTAGACGGTTGCTCGCTGTTTTGGACGCACGTGTCTCATCGCTTTGTGGTACCTTCTTCAAAGCCACTACCCCTGTCGGTTTGTTTGCTGCGCCTCGGCCTTGCACGTCGGGGCGTTTGCGTTTTAACGGTTACGGAATGCGAGCTATAGCCGTGGCTTTCGCGGTGCCCGAGCGCTCGGCGTCAGCCAGAAACTGTTCGAGCACCGAGCGGCGCACCATCACTCGCCGCCCTGGACGCAGACTGGGAAGTTTCCCCGTGCGCACCCAAAATCGAACGCAACTAAGCTTTGCTCTCGTCAGCTCAGCGACTTCTTCCAAGAACAGCAATTCGCTCGCCATGACTCGCCCAGGCTACTCACGGCGCGCGCCAAGTCGACGGACGGGATTTCGACGAACCGCCCGGCAAGTCCCCGCGTAACTCGTTGGCTTACCTCACCTTTTCCGGGTTCGCGGAGAGCCCTTGATAGCGTCCAAGCGCCGGTCGGAAGCGCGTTTGATCGCCTTGTCGTCGCGCTCTGCGCGACGCTTCTGTTGTTCGCCCGCTCGCGTAGGGTCGTCGTTCCGTGGTCGCGCAGGAGGAAACAGATCGCCCATCGCGCTACGAGTAAACTGCGCGTCCTTCAGCTGAAGCAAGCAGTCGCCGCGAAGCCGGTGCCATGCCTTCGCCGTTGTCGGTCCCTTGTGAGCGACGACCTCTTGGCCCAACACTTCCCCCGCAAAAAACTCCAAGTCCGCTTCGAATTGGCGGCAGCGGCTTTGGATCCATCGCGTCAGGGCAACGTCCGCGAGCGACGTCGCGTACGCCCCGAACGCCTTCGCCTTCCGATGCCGTTTCTTGAGCGCGTCGAGGTGAACCCCAGTGGCCGTCCGCAACGTGCGGACACGTTCTCCAGCGGTTCGCAGGGGCTTGACCAACGGAGTGATATGGGACTCGTCCATCGCAAATTCGACCATTGCGATGTGCGCACGCCGGCTCGACTTTTCGATCGTCGACGACTCCCCGATGCGGCTACGCGCAGCGTCGCGAAGTCTCTTTCTCTTGAGCGAAATTCCCTCACGCGTCCGGAATGCGCAAAGCGCGGCGAGGCTGGAAAGAACGGCGGTTGCGGCGACTTGAGCCACCTCGGGAACTGCCCAAGGACGTCCAAACAACTCCCACGCCTCGATGTGGTCGGGCCTTGCCGGCACGGACAAACCTAGCTGCTCAAGCCACTGACAATGAGCAGCAATGGCTGCTTCCAACTCCGCATGCTCGATATCGTCCATTGCCAGCGCGTAGCAGCGCACAGCCTTCGCAACAAATCGCGTGCGAATGGCAGAGCTACGCTGCCTGCCGTGCATGCACGTGCTAGCGCTGCCGCATGACGCGCCAACAAGTCGCGAAACGACTCGGCAAAAGTCTTGCCACCGTGCGGCGGCTAGAAGGTGTGCGCCTTAACCCGATCAGGGACGCCCGTGGCGTGTATCAGTTCGATCCGGATGAGGTCGAGGCTCTTGCCGAGGCGGTGGGCGACGGCACGGTCGCGCTTTGGCAAGAGCTCGGCGGCGACGGTGGTCTGGATGCCCCGCGGGGCTGTCCAAACTGTCGCGCACTTGAGGGCGAGCTCGCGCGCATGAGAACTGAGTTCGATGCCAGAAGTCGCATGCGCGACAGGCTGCTCGCTGAGGCAAAAGCAGACTACGAGCGCCAAGCAGCCGCGCTCGTAGCGCAGGTCGAGGAACTGCTAGCCGGGTTGGACGAGTAGAGCCCGCTTCACGCGGCGCGTCCCCAAATCTTCTTTCGCATCGCGAGCACCTTGGCTCGCTCGTACAAGCGATAGCCGTTGATTGGGTGCCGCCGCGCCGGAAACTTCCGGAGAGCGTCCCACCGGCGGAGGGTCGGCTCACTTACACCGAGCAGGCGCGCGGCTTCCTTGATGGTGATCGTCGGGCTGACCGGCACGTTCTTCGCGGGCCTCATAGGGTAACGTTAGTGAACCTTGATCAACAGCGTCAAGACTGACTATCCTGCTGGATCGATGACGCGCGTCCGTGGACCACATTGCCAGCGTCGGAGACAGCTCGAGCGGAGCGGCCGCATGCCGAATGTGTACGGGTGCTTGCCAGAATCACTAGCTGGGGAAAGGGGCCGACAGCACGAGGTCTGTCGGAACGATTGCGATGTCGCTATCTGGGCGTGTGCTTAGTCGAACAAACTTTGGTCACCTAGAGGCGCACGACGAACAGCTCGTGCGCCTGGGCATGCTGGCAGAGCGCTACTTCGCCGACGATCCGAACACCGCCCTTCTGAAGCTCAGGCAGCTCGCTGAGTTGCTAGCTCAGCTCGTAGCTGCAAAGGTTGGGCTGTACACGTCGCGCGACGAAGCGCAGTACGACCTCCTGCGACGCCTTCAGGACCAGGGCATCCTCCCGCGGGAAGTCGCACAGCTCTTCGGCGAAGTTCGGCGAGCGGGGAACGCTGCGAATCACGCAATCCTAGGCGACCACCGCACGGCGCTCGCCGTCCTCAAGGTCACCTGGCAGCTTGGCATCTGGTTCCACCGCACGTTCGGCAACGCTGCGTTCGAGTCGGGCGTGTTTGTTCCTCCGTCGCCACCGAAAGACGAGAGCGAAGAGCTGCGCACCGAGCTGGCAACGCTTAGCAAGGCGCTCGCTGAGTACCAGGCCGCGCACCACGACGCGACCGAACGACTCGCTTCGACGGAAGCGAAGCTCCGGGAGGCCAAAGACGAGCAGACGTTCTGGGAGCAGATGGCCATCGAGGCCGAAGAGGCAAAGGTCGCGCTCGCGCACAAGCTCGCGGCCGACCAGGCCGAGGGACTCGCACAGCCCAAGGCCACCGTGGCGGCTTTCGTCACCGCCGCTTCGACTGCCGCGACCGCGGTCGAGCTCGACGAGGCCGACACACGCACGCTCATCGACGAGCAGCTCCGGGAAGTCGGGTGGACAGTAGACTCTGGAGCCCTCTCGTACGCAAAGGGTGCGCGCCCGGAGAAGGGGAAGAATCTCGCCATCGCGGAGTGGCCGACAGCAAGTGGCCCAGCCGACTACGTCCTTTTTGTTGGGCTCCTGCCGGTGGCTGCTGTCGAAGCCAAGCGGAAGAATATCGATGTATCCGGAGCGCTGCAGCAGGCGAAGCGCTACAGCCGGACTTTCAAGATCGAGGATGGACTCGTGTTGCCGGGTGGGCCTTGGGGCGATTTCCAGCTCCCGTTCGTCTTCTCCTCCAACGGTCGCCCCTACCTGCGCCAGCTCGCCACGCGCAGCGGCGTGTGGTTTTGCGATCTACGCAGCCCCGAGAACCTTGGGCACGCGCTAGACGGCTGGTACACGCCGGAGGGACTCGCTGCGCTCCTCAAGCGCGATGCGAGCCGAGCACACGAACAACTCAAGAACGAACCATTCAACTACGGCTTCCCGCTGCGTTACTACCAACAGGCTGCCATCGAGGCCGTCGAGACCGCGATTGGCCAGGGCCAGCGCGAAATGCTTCTCGCGATGGCGACGGGGACCGGGAAGACCAAAACCTGCATCGCGCTCATCTACCGCCTACTCAAGGCGCAACGCTTTCGGCGTGTGCTCTTCCTCGTCGACCGCTCGGCGCTTGGCGAGCAGGCCGCGAATGCGTTCAAGGACACACGGATGGAGAGCCTGCAGACCTTTGCCGATGTGTTCGGCATCAAGGAGATCGACGATCCGCGGCCCGACGGCGACACTGCAGTTCATGTCGCCACCGTACAGGGGCTCGTACAGCGGCTCCTCTACCCTTCTGAAGGCGTCGTCCCTCCCCCAGTCGACCAGTACGACTGCATCGTGATTGACGAGTGCCACCGCGGCTATCTCCTAGACCGCGAACTCTCCGACACGGAGATGGGCTTCCGAAGCTTCGATGAATACATCTCGAAATACCGCCGCGTGCTTGACTACTTCGACGCCGTGAAGATCGGTCTTACTGCCACTCCCGCGCTGCACACAACGGAGATATTTGGCATCCCTATCTTCAATTACGGCTATCGCGAGGCAGTCATTGACGGCTACCTTGTCGACCACGAACCTCCGATTCAGATTAACACTGAGCTCTCAACGGGCGGCATAGTGTGGCACGTCGGTGAGCAGGTAGGAATCTACGACGCTGGGCAGAACCTGGTCGACCTCTTCACCACGCCCGACGAGATCCGTATCGAGGTTGAGGATTTCAACCGCAAGGTTATTACGGAGTCGTTCAACCGCGTGGTATGCGAATACCTCGCGGGCGAGCTCGACCCGTCGTCGCAACATAAGACGCTGATCTTCTGCGTAAACGATGCTCACGCGGATCTCGTCGTCGACCAGCTCAAGCAAGCCTTTGCCAAACAGTACGGCGGCGTCGAAGACGACGCCGTGCTCAAGATTACGGGCGCGGCCGACAAGCCGCTGCAACTGATTCGCCGCTATAAGAACGAGCGTAGCCCCAACGTGGCCGTCACGGTGGATCTGCTCACGACGGGGATCGATGTGCCCGAGATCTGCAACGTCGTGTTCCTGCGACGGGTAAACAGCCGCATCCTCTTCGACCAGATGCTCGGGCGCGCGACGCGCCTTTGCGAGAAGATCGGGAAGGAAGCCTTCCGAGTTTTCGACGCCGTGAAGATCTACGAGGCCCTGCAAAATGTCACGGCAATGCAGCCGGTCGTGGTCAATCCAAGCATCAGCTTCGCCCAGCTAAGCCGAGAGCTTGGTGAGGTGAAGACCGATGACGAACGTAGCTTGGTACGCGACCAGTTCATCGCCAAGCTTCAGCGCAAGAAGCGGCACCTGGGCGACACCCAGGCGCAGGACTTCGAAACCCGCGCCGGCATGCCGCCCGAGGCGTTCATCCGCCAGCTACGCACGATGGCGCTGTCTGACATCGCCGCATGGTTCACGCAAAACCCGGACCTCGGCGAGATCCTTGATCGTAAGGGCTACGCAGTCCGTCAGCCGACGTACTTTTCGGTTCACGAGGACTCGTTCATCGGTACGGAGCGCGGATATGGCAAAGCGAAGAAGCCAGAGGACTACCTTAAGGAATTCTCCGAGTTCATCAAGAGTCGAGGAAACATGATTCCGGCACTCGTCACCGTGCTCACCCGCCCGCGTGAGCTCACCAGAAAGCAGCTTCGAGAGCTAGCACTCGAGCTGGACCGCGCCGGCTTTTCTGAAGCGAACCTCTCCACCGCCTGGCGTGAGATGACGAACCAGGATATCGCGGCGCGAATCGTAGGCTACATTCGCCAAGCGGCCGTCGGCGACGCGCTTGTACCCTACGACCAGCGGGTCGATCGCGCGCTCCAAAGTATCCTCGCTTCCAAGAGCTGGACGACGCCGCAGCGGCAATGGCTACAGAGGATCGCAGCGCAAACGAATGCCAACCTCATCGTTGACCGCGCCGCGCTGGACGACCCTGACCTGGTGTTCAAGCGCGAGGGCGGCGGGTTCGCGCGGCTCAACCGGATCTTCAATGGCGAATTTCAGCGGGTGCTCGATACCTTCAACGATTCCCTTTGGCCGCCTGTTGCGTCATAAGGGCGCCTCGCAATGAGTAACGTCACCCACGACATCGTCCAGAAGCTTTGGAACCTATGCAACGTTCTCAAGGACGACGGGGTCACGTACCACCAGTACGTCACCGAACTGACCTACCTCCTCTTCCTCAAGATGGCGAAGGAGACCGGCAACGAGGACCAGATCCCCAAGGGCTACCGCTGGGACAATCTCGAGAAGAAGGCTGCGCCCGATCGCCTTGAGCACTACAAGGAAGCGCTGCTCCGTTTGGGATCAAAGGGCGGGCCTGTCGTGCGGCAGATCTATGAAAACTCGAGCTCATTCATCAAGAAGCCCGCCACGCTATCGATCCTAGTCGCCGAGCTCGACAAGCTCGATTGGTACAACGCCCGTCAAGAGGGACTCGGTGACTTGTACGAAGGCCTGCTTGAAAAGAATGCCAATGAGAAAAAGTCTGGGGCTGGGCAGTACTTCACCCCGCGCCCGCTCATTGAGTGCATGGTCGCATTGAACAAGCCGGACATTACTGACGTCATTCAGGACCCTGCGGCCGGGACCGGTGGCTTTCTCATCGTCGCAAACAACTACATTCGGCAACACGGTGGTCTTGACGGATGGTCCGAGGCACAGCAGCGAAAGTACCGGCATCGAACCTTCTATGGGATGGAGCACGTGCAAGATACGCATAGGCTCGCCCTCATGAATTTGATGCTCCATGGTTTGGATTCGCACGAAGAAGGAGCAGGTATTCGCTACGGCGACACCCTCTCGTCCGAGGGCGAGGCGCTCCCGAAGGCGAGCCTCATCCTTACGAACCCACCGTTCGGCACCAAGAAGGGCGGTGGCCTCCCGACGCGCACCGACTTTACTTTCCCGACCAGCAACAAGCAGTTTTGCTTCCTTCAGCATATCTATCGCGGCCTGAAGCCAGGCGGCCGCGCCGCGGTCGTGTTGCCCGACAATGTCCTTTTCGAGGGCAATGTCGGGAAGCAAATCCGCGCCGACCTGATGGATAAGTGCAATCTGCATACGATCCTGAGGTTGCCGACCGGCATCTTCTACGCGCAGGGCGTAAAGACGAATGTGCTGTTCTTCACTCGCGGCGAAAAGGACAAGGGCAATACCAAAGATGTCTGGGTCTACGACCTACGAGCGAACATGGCGCAGTTCGGGAAGAGAACGCTTCTTACAAGGAAGCACTTCAAGGAATTCGAGGTCGCCTTCGGCAAGGACCCGCTAGGCAGCCCGAAGAGCCTTGTCAGGCGGAAGGACACTGGCCCGGACGGACGTTTCCGGAAGTTCACGCGCGAGTGGATCGCCGAGCGTGGTGAGAACCTTGACATCGCCTGGCTCAAGGACGACAACGAAGGTAGTGGCGACGATCTCCCCGAGCCGGCCGTCCTCGCACGCGATGCGATGACGGAGCTTGAGGGGGCATTCGAAGAGCTGCGCGGAATCCTCGCTGAACTGGGTGAGGACGTCGAGGAGGCGGTCGCACAGTGAGCGAGCTTCCTCCAGGCTGGTCTTCGGTCGCGATTCGTGAAATCGGCGACGTGCGGCTCGGTCGCCAGCGTTCGCCGGATCGCGCGACTGGTCCTCATATGCGCCCGTATATGCGCGCAGCGAATGTCACGTGGAACGGCATTAGCCTTCATGATGTCAAGGAGATGGACTTCTCGCCGCAAGAGTTTGAGGGCTTTGCACTGCGCCCCGGAGACGTGCTGGTTGGAGAGGCCTCTGGGAGTCGACTCGAAGTCGGCAAGTCCGCCGTTTGGCGGGGCGAAGTGCCCGGAGCGTGTTTCCAGAATACGCTGATTCGAGTACGCGTGAACGAGGCGGCGCTCCCAGAATACCTCCAGCGGCATCTAGCCTACGACGCGCGCCGTGGTGCACTCGCGGACATCTCCAGGGGGATCGGTATCCACCACATCGGTGCTGCAGGCCTAGCCGACTGGCAGATCTCCTTGGCTCCTCTCCGCGAGCAGAAGCGCATCGCCGACAAGCTCGATGCCCTTCTCGCGCGCGTGGACGCCTGTCGCCTCCGACTCGATCGTGTGCCAGCCATTCTCAAGCGCTTCCGCCAGTCGGTTCTTGCTGCAGCCACCAACGGCGAGCTGACACGCGAGTGGCGGGAGCAGCGTGGTATCGACGGTGAGTGGCCGGTCACAGACCTCGAGAGCGTGGCGCGTGACTTCTCTTACGGATCAGCGGCCAAGTCATCCAGGGTCGGCAACGTCCCCGTGCTGCGTATGGGCAACATCCAGGATGGTTTGCTGGATTGGGGCGACCTTGTCTTCACCTCTGATTCCGCGGAGATTGCCAAGTACAAGCTTTCCGACGGCGACGTCCTGTTCAATCGAACCAACAGTCCCGAGCTCGTCGGTAAGACGGCCGTTTTCCGTGGAGAACGGGAAGCGATATATGCTGGATACCTTATCCGCGTTCGATGCAGTGATGCGCTCCTCCCTGAGTATCTGAACTACTGCCTCGGTGGACCCGCGGGGCGCGAGTACTGCTGGCAGGTAAAATCGGACGGGGTTAGCCAGTCCAACATCAACGCACGCAAACTCGCCGCATTCACGTTTGGCCTGCCGAGTGTTGAAGAGCAGCAAGCGATTATCGGCCGCGTTGCGGAGTTGCTCGCGCTGAACGTCACGCTCGGCGCCAAGAGCGGACGCGCAAGGGGGCTGGTAGAGCGCCTCACGCCGGCAGCTCTCGCCAAGGCTTTTCGCGGCGAGCTAGTTCCACAGGACCCAAGCGACGAGCCCGCCGAGGAACTCCTCTCCCGCATACGCACTCGCCCTGCCTTCCTGGACGACGCGGGCAAGCCAAGGCGTGACGGCGGCGCGCGTGACTCACGCACGAAGGCCAGGACGGACACCAACATGCTCACACGCAAAGATGTCACCCCCGCTCTCCTGTCGATCATCCTGAAGGAGCGCGGCGCCCTCACAGCTGAGGCGCTTTGGACCGCCTCTCAGCTTGAGATCGATGACTTCTATGATCAACTTAAGGACGAGGAGAGTCGCGGTCTCTTGCGCGAGAGTCGGGGTGACTCCCCCACATCGCAGCGCCTACTGGAGGCAGCTGCGTGAGAATCAATCGGCTGATTATCCCAAGCTACCGGAATCTCCGGTCGTTCGAGATCGACTTCGATAAATCACAGTCGACGACGGTTCTGCTCGGTCGGAACGGCTCGGGCAAGTCGAACCTCATTGAAGCGATCGTAGAGATCTTCCGAGAGCTCGAGCTCGGCGGTGCGCCGGACTTTAACTACACATTGGTATACGAGTGCCAGGGCCACAGCGTCACCGTAATGCATGATCAATCGAAGCCGTCGCGGCGGCTGAGCGTCGACGTAGATGGGAAGCGCCTGACAATGAAGGAGCTCGACGCCCGCGGGCACGAGTTCCTTCCGGCGCATGTGTTCGGCTACTACTCGGGGTGGAGCGGACGGCTCGAACGAACGTTCGAAGCGCCCACGCGAAAGCGATATCGAGACCTTCTCGCTAACCCCGACGACGACCTTCCGTTTCGGCGGTTCTTCTTCTGCCGACGCGAATACAGCCAGCTTGCATTGCTAGCGTTTTTCCTCTCTGAGGATCCAGAGGCGTCCGCGCTGATGGAGCGCTACTTAGACATTGTCGGCTTCGAGTCCGCGCTCTTCGTACTCAAGAAACCGTGGTGGGGCGGCAAGCGGCAGGGCCGAGCTGACGCCGACGTTGAACCAGCAGCTTGGAACGCCACTGGAGCATTTCTGCCATTCCTCCGCCGGCTATGGGGTGTCGCCCTCGCTCCGATTCGACACGACGAGGAAGTCGCGCGTCCCATTCCTCGGGATCGAGAGCGGACCGAGCGCATCTACCTTTTCGTCAGGGACGCGGCGGCACTTCTCGGACTGAAAGCCCCCCACGAGAGTCCGAAGGCGGTGTTTGCAAACCTCGAGGCCTTGTTCTTGTGCGATCTAGTTGACGAGGTCCGGGTCGTTGTCCGGAAGCGCGACGGGACGAGGGTTCGCTTCACTCAATTGAGTGAGGGGGAGCAACAGCTTCTAACCGTACTCGGGTTGCTTCGTTTCACGCAGGGCGATGAGGCGCTGTACCTGTTGGACGAACCCGACACGCATCTCAACCCCGTCTGGACGTATGACTTCCTCAAACTCCTCCAGGACAATATTCGCGCAACGAAGGGACAGCTCATCGTCGCGACGCATAATCCGCTGATGATCGGCAGCCTCCGCAAGAAACAAGTTCGCCTCCTGTCGGTTACGGAAGGAAGGAACGCGGCCGTTGAGCCAGAGCACGATCCGCTCGGTATCGGCGTCGAGGGGCTCCTCAAGTCGGAGTTCTACGGGCTACGTTCGACGCTCGCCCCGGAAGTTCTGTCTCGCATTGACCAACACTATGAACTCCTCGGGAAGGAGAACAAGACCGACGAAGAGCAGACCAAGCTCGCTCAGCTAGCGAACGAACTGAACGCGCTCGGTATCGCGCGAACACATCCCAACCCATATTTCGAAGCGTTTGCAACGGCGCTCGCGCGTCGCGCGCCCCATGCCGAGCCGATCCTGACCGACGCAGAGATCGAAGAGCAAACGAAGCTGTCAGACGAGATCCTGAACGAAGTCATTGCGGAGGAGGAACAGCAGCTACGTGACCGAGAGGGTCTATCGTGAGGCGAATTCCGTTCGGCAGAAAAAAGCCAAGCCGACAATGGATAAAGAAGGCTGAAGGCCTGCTCGCGGAACTTGAGGCAGCTGTAGACGCCGACGCACGAAACAAGATCATCGACCAGAACAAGGCCGTGTGGGGCGAGCTAAAGGAATGGCTACTGAAGCACTCTCACGGCAAATGTTGGTTCTCCGAGGTCAAGGAAGGTTTCAGTCACTGGGACGTTGAGCACTATCGGCCAAAGAAGAGTGCGCGAGACGAGGACGGCACGGAACACGACGGGTACTGGTGGCTTGCGTTCGATTGGGAAAACTTCCGAATATGCGGCAATGCAGGCAACAGAAAGAAGGGGACCTTCTTTCCACTTAGACCTGGTTGTCCTCGAATTGGCCCCAAAGGAGATATTAGACACGAAGAACCCCTACTCCTCGACCCGGTCGATGACCACGATCCAACGCTCCTCTTTTTCAGTATCGAGGGCCGCGCCGTTGCGGCACCTCATGTCAAGGACGACTGGGAGAAGGCTAGGGTGCAGTACTCGATCGATCGCTACAACCTCGATTTCTCGCAGCTTATGGACAAGCGCAGGACGGTCTGGGACACATGTTGGAACACGATCCGCGAGTATCGCCGCGAGCTTGCACTCTATCACAAGGATCCGCGCAATCTAATTGCTCGAGATCGCGCGACCCAAGCCTGCAAGCAACTTAGAACAATGGCAAAGGATGACGTGGAACTATCTGCTGTTGCGCGGGCATGCATGCAGAGCGCGGGTGACAAGTATTTGGACGGCATACTCCGCACACTCTAGCGCTGACAAGGCCTTGCTTTGATGGCTGACCTCGCGTTGGCAAGTTCGGAAAGTTCGGCGCCACGTTGCGCTAACTATGTCGTGTAACAATGGGGCCGCCCGCACTTTATTGCTCCGGACTCAACATCCTAGGGACTGTTCGACCAGCAGTTTCGTCCAAATTCGATCTACCTCGCTCGATGAGGCCGACAAGGACGTCGGGAGGCGCTACAAGTTCTCGTTTCACGAATCCGGCAATCGTAAGTGCCATTTCACGCGCGTTCGCGTTCATGTGGTTTGCTAAGACGACCACCGCAAGTTCATCGTCGACGTATCGCGCAAACTCCGCCCGAAAGCACCAGAGGGTGCCACCGTGATGAACCAGCCGCCGACCGTTAATAGATGCTAACTCCCAGCCGAGGCCGTAGGGTACAAGCGTTCCATCATTCAGTGCAGCGGGGCTTTCCATCGCTGCGCGGCTCTCGGCGCTTAGCACCGTGTTTGCGCGAAGCACCGTATCCCAACGAAGGAGGTCATTGATATTTGATGTGAAAGCCCCACTAGCCCGCACGGAGAGAAAGTCCCCAGCGTTAGTAAGGCGCCCAGATTGGTCGAGATAGCTCGCACTCCGTCCGCGCACAATGTCAGCAATGCTGCATGTTCGGGTTGCGCTCAGCCCCGCGGGTGTGAACACGCTTTGCCGAATGAACTTGTCAAACGCAATGCCACTCATCTTTTCGATGAGCTCCGCGAGCACAGAGTATCCGAGATTACTGTACCGCCAATTGTCACCCGGGCGAAAAAGCAGGCGCAGGGGATACGCTGCGGCGACAATTTCATGGTTCGGACGAGGCACATAAGGGTCGAACCCGGGCGATTCTCGCTGCAGTCCCGAGGTATGAGAAAGCAGATGGCGAACGGTAATCCCCGACCAGGCGCTCGGAATCCCGAGCAGATAGCACGAGATTGGATCATCTAGATGCACGAGTCCGTTTTGCACGAGCACTAACACGCCGGTCGCCACGAACTGCTTGCTGATCGAGCCGATCTTGTAAACCGTCTCTGCTTTCGTGCGGCAATCGTGTTCAACATTTGAACAACCGTAGTAGCGCGCAGTGACTTCGCGGGTCCCGCACGCGATCCCCACCGATATGCCGGGGATGTTACGTCGCGCCATTTCGCCCTCAACGTAACCGTCCAGGGATGGGAGCTCGTGGATGCTTTTCAAGCTCCGGATCCGATCGGTTGGATTGCTATCGCTACGCTTTGCGCCACGATCCTTCCTTAAATTCTGGTCTCTTTAGCCCAAGTCGCGTGAGCATCGCCTCATCTGGCTCCGGCAGTTTCTTCGGCGGAATGTACATTGTTGTAATACCCGATGGCTTCGCC
>Ga0247768_1000357_pt1 | contig 16614 bp, 20 predicted proteins | sample UWRJL016104C6_FD_179944 | JGI IMG/M metagenome (GOLD analysis project Ga0247768, IMG submission 179944) | Plant litter microbial communities from Arlington Agricultural Research Station in Wisconsin, United States - UWRJ-L016-104C-6 | ecosystem: Environmental > Terrestrial > Plant litter >... | reverse complement strand
TTCCGCGGCCGGGAGCGGGTCGCGCCAGGTGATCGTCTTCTCCCGCACTTCGCCCGGTAGGCCCACTTGCTCGATCGTCATGACTTCACCCACTCGGCTAGGACGACTGTCTTAGTCCCCAAGCCAATACTAGGACGATCGTCATAGTCAAGGGGTAGACTCCGGCACGTGCCGAACCCCACAACCCGCGAGCGGATGGTCTCGGCGGCGATGACCCTGTTCCGCCGCGAGGGCTACACCGCGACCTCCTGGCGGCGCCTCGTCGACGAGGCGGGCACGCCGTGGGGCTCCGCGTACCACCACTTCCCCGGCGGCAAGGAGCAGCTCGCGGTGGCGGCCATCGGCCTCGCCGTCGACACCACCCTCGCGACCGTCGACCGCGCGTTCGAGCGCGGCGAGACCGCCGAAGACGCCGTCCGCTGGTGGTACCGCAAGGCGGGGCAAGCGCTTGCGGCCGGGGATTACCGCAGCGGCTGCCCGCTGGCCACCCTCGCACTGGAGGTCGTCAACGACTCCCCCGTGCTGACCGAGGCCTGCCGCGCGGGGTTCGACCGCTGGCACGAAACGCTCACCGGGCACCTCACCGCCCGCGGCTGCGAGCCCGCGGCGGAGCTGGCCACGGCGATCGTCACCAATATCGAGGGCGCGCTCCTGCTCAGCCGTGTCCGGCGCTCGGCCGAGCCGCTCGACCTCGCCGCCGACCACGTCGCGACCCTGCTCCGCGCCGCCTGACCGGCCGCCGCGAGCACACCGGGTCCCGGCAGTGGGATCATGCAGCGGTGACCACCGAGCCGGCGCGACCCCTGATCGACCCGCACTCCGTGGCGGCGGCGCTCGCCGGCCTCGGCGACCGGACCGTGGTGGACCAATGGGCGCAACGGTTTTCGGTCGTCGCCGACCCGTCGCGGCTCACTTTGCTGGTCTGCATCCACTACGCCAAGGAGATCTGCGTGTCGGATCTCGCGGCGGCCGCCGGCATGACCGACACCGCCGTCTCGCAAGCCCTGCGACTACTGCGCGCACACGGTTTGGTGACGGCTCACCGGACCGGACGGATAGTGCGATACCGACTGGCCGACGCCACGGTGCACGACCTCATCCATCGTGTCCGCCCCCACGCGCAAGCCGATCACGACTAGCGAGACCGAGCGGTATCGGAAATGGCTGACGAAGTGTTCAGCCGGACAGGCGGAACGGTCACCGAGCGCTTCCGTGGCCGAGTCGTTATCCGATCTAGGGCGCATTAGGCTGAAAGCAGCAACTCCGGTGTTGTGTGATCTTGCTTACAGTCCTACCTTGGGTTGGCTGCCTCCCACCACGAGGAGAGTGACCGCAATGCCGTGGTCTGCTCCCGGCACGACCGCCGCCGGCGTCCTTTTCGGACGCCGCGAAGCCCCGACGCTCGCCTTGGCCGATCAAGCCGAGGCCGTGGCCCGCGCCTGTCACGCGATGGCGCTGCGCTTTCACCGCGGGGGCAAGTTGATCGTGTTCGGCAACGGCGGCCCCAGCACGGACGCCCAGCATGTCGCGGTCGAGTTCGTCCACCCGGTCATCGTCGGCAAACGCGCGCTGCCCGCCCTCTCGCTGACAGCCGACGTCGCGACCCTGACCGGGATAGCCAACCGCGCCGGTCTCGCCGAGGTGTTCACCCGGCAGCTCGCCATCCTCGCCGCGCCTGAGGACATCGCGCTCGGCATCTCCGCCGACGGCGAATGCGAGAATGTGCTGCGTGGCTTGGAAAAGGCCCGCGAACTCGGCTTGCTCACCCTCGGCTTGACCGGCGGCGACGGCGGGAGGATCGGCCGTTCGCCCGCCGTCGATCACGTGCTCGTCGCGCGGTCCGCCGACCCGCTCGTGGTCAAGGAAATCCACGTGACCGCCTACCACGTGCTGTGGGAACTCGTACATGTGTTCTTCGAACAACCGGGCGTGCTGACACCGGAGGTGGCGAAATGAGCGCCGATGGCGCGGAGAGAGTCCCCGGCCCCGAATGTACCGGCAGGGTGTGCGTCACCTGCTCGGACACCGCCGTCGAGGTGACCGTGGTCGAGGTGCTGGATCACGATTTCGCCTTGGTGGAGACCGGTTCCGGACGGGAAGAGGTCAGCGTCGCGCTGGTTTCGGCCAGTGCCGGCGACAGAATCCTCGTGCACGCGAAGGAAGCCATCGCCAAGGTGCGATGAGGCTCGCGGTATTCGCTCGCGGCATTCACAGGACGGCCCATGAATTCCGAACGCGGCTCCGCCCCGGCCACCGGTTTGGAAACGCTCTATCCGTTCCTCTACTCCGGTGCCGGTGATCTGGACAGGGTGCTCGCCCAGGTTCGCCAGTCCACAGTGGACAAGGCGCGCGAGATCATCGCGTTGCGCCGCAAGCTCTGTGAGGACAACGGCGAGCGCCTGGTCGCCTGCGCCGGGGAGATGGCGAAAGCCTTCGAAGCCGGAGGCCGGTTGCTGGCCTTCGGGAACGGCGGCAGTTCCACCGACGCGCAGGACCTGGCGAGCCTGTTCCTCAACCCGCCTGGCGACACGATCCCGTTGCCCGCCTTCGCTTTGACGAACGACGTCGCCGTGGTCACCGCGCTGTCCAACGACATCGGCTTCGACGTCGTGTTCGCCCGGCAGCTCGGCGCGTTCGGCCGGGCGGGCGACATCGCGGTCGGCCTGTCCACGAGCGGGAATTCGCTGAACCTCGTGCGCGGGTTCGACGAAGCGGCACGGCTCGGCATGCTGACCATCGGGATCGCCGGCTACGACGGCGGCAGGATGGCGGAGCTGACCACCATCGACCACCTCTTTGTCGTGCCTTCCCCGTCGGTACACCGGATCCAGGAAGCACAAACGACCCTTTACCACGCGTTATGGGAACTGTGTGCCCAGAAAACTGGGTAAACGACCAACTCCAGACACCCGAGGGTGATCAGTCGTGACAACAGCGGCTTCAGCAGCCAAGCACGCCCAACCGGCCGAAGAAGAAAAACCCATCCACATCCTGTGGATCAACGCGGGCCTCTCCTGCGACGGCGACTCGGTGGCGCTCACCGCGGCCACCCAGCCCAGCATCGAGGAGATCGTCCTCGGCGTCCTGCCGGGGCTGCCCAAGATCGCGGTGCACTGGCCGCTGATCGACTTCGAATGCGGCCCGGACAAGGGCGCGGACACGTTCATCGAATGGTTCTACAAAGCCGACCGGGGTGAACTCGAACCGTTTGTCCTCGTCGTCGAAGGTTCGATCCCGAACGAGTCCATCAAGGAGGACGGCTACTGGTGCGGGTTCGGCAACAACCCGGAGACCGGGCAGCCGATGACCACCAGCGAATGGCTCGACCGGCTGGCCCCCAAGGCGCTGGCCGTGCTCGCCGTCGGCACCTGCGCGACCTACGGCGGAATCCACGCCATGGAAGGCAATCCGACCGGCGCGATGGGCGTGCCCGACTACCTCGGCTGGGACTGGAAGTCCGGCGCCGGAATCCCGATCGTCTGCGTGCCCGGCTGCCCGACCCACCCGGACAACCTGTCGGAGACGATCACCTACCTGCTCTACCAGGCCGCGGGCCAGGCACCGATGATCCCGCTCGACGACAAGCTCCGTCCACAATGGCTCTTCGGCGCGACCGTCCACGAAGGATGCGACCGGGGCGGGTACTACGAGCAGGGCCAGTTCGCCGACGCCTACGACTCCCCGAAATGCCTGGTGAAACTCGGCTGCTGGGGCCCGGTGGTGAAGTGCAACGTGCCCAAGCGCGGCTGGCTCAACGGTGTCGGCGGCTGCCCGAACGTCGGCGGGATCTGCATCGGCTGCACGATGCCCGGCTTCCCCGACAAGTTCATGCCCTTCATGGACGAACCACCGGGCGCGCGGGCCTCGTCGTTCGCCAGCGGCGCTTACGGCTCGGTCATCCGCCGGCTCCGCAAGTACACCGAGAAGAAGGCCGACAAGGAACCCCGGTGGCGGCACAAGGGCAAGCAGCTCGAAACCGGCTACCGATCGACCTGGCGCTGAACGGGCCCACCTCGGAAAGGGAATGACCAATGGCGCAATCAGGCAGGAGCACCAAGGACACCACCGGCCTCGTCGAGATGAACTGGGACCCGATCACCCGGATCGTCGGCAGCCTCGGCATCTACACGAAGATCGACTGGGGACAGAAGAAGGTCGTCGAGTGCCACAGCACGTCCTCGGTCTTCCGCGGTTACAGCATCTTCATGAAGGGCAAGGACCCGCGCGACGCGCACTTCATCACGAGCCGGATCTGCGGGATCTGCGGGGACAACCACGCGACGTGCTCGGTCTACGCCCAGAACATGGCCTACGGCGTGCGGCCGCCGCACCTCGGCGAATGGATCATCAACCTCGGTGAGTCCGCGGAGTACATGTTCGACCACAACATCTTCCAGGAGAACCTGGTCGGGGTCGACTACTGCGAGAAGATGGTCGCCGAGACCAACCCCGGGGTGCTGGAGCGGGCCAACCGGACGGAGGCCGCGCACGCCGCGGAGCACGGCTACCGGACCATCGGCGACATCATGCGCTCGCTCAACCCGCTGGAGGGCGAGTTCTACCGCGAGGCACTGCAGGTCAGCCGCTCCACGCGGGAGATGTTCTGCCTGATGGAAGGCAGGCACGTGCATCCGTCCACTTTGTACCCAGGCGGGGTGGGCACGGTCGCCACCGTCCAGCTCTTCACCGACTACCTCAGCAGGCTGATGCGCTACATCGAGTTCATGAAGCGCTGTCTCCCGATGCACGACGACCTGTTCGACTTCTTCTACGAAGCCATTCCCGGCTACGAAGAGGTCGGCAGGCGGCGCGTCCTGCTGGGTTGCTGGGGCAGCCTCAACGACCCCGAACACTGCGATTTCACCTACCAGAACATGGAAGCGTGGGGCCGCAAGATGTTCGTCACGCCCGGAGTGGTCGTCGACGGCAAGCTCGTCACCACGAGCCTGGTCGACATCAACCTGGGCATCCGGATCCTGCTCGGCAGCTCCTTCTACGAAGACTGGGAAGGCCAGCAGAAGTTCGTCACGCAGGACCCGCTGGGCAACCCCGTCGACGGACGGCACCCGTGGAACCAGCACACCATCCCGCGGCCGCAGAAGCGCGACTTCGACGACAAGTACTCGTGGACGATGTCACCGCGCTGGTTCGACGGCAAGGACCACCTCGCCCTCGACACCGGCGGCGGCCCGCTCGCGCGGCTGTGGACGACGGCGCTGGCGGGGCTGGTCGACACCGACTACGTCAAGGCGACCGGGCACAGTGTCGTCTTCAACCTGCCACGGACGGCGACCAAGCCGGAGACGACGTTCGAGTGGAAGATTCCACAGTGGAGCAACGCCATCGAGCGCAACCGTGCCCGCACGTACTTCCAGGTCTACTCCGCGGCGATCGCGCTGCATTTCGCGGAGAAGGCGCTGGCCGAGGTCCGGGCCGGGCGCACCAAGACCTGGGAGAAGTTCAAGGTGCCCGACGAAGGCGTCAGCTGCGGGTTCACCGAAGCGGTGCGCGGGGTGCTCTCGCACCACATGGTGATCAAGGACGGGAAGATCGCGAACTACCACCCGTACCCGCCGACCCCGTGGAACGGCAGTGTCCGTGACTCCTTCGGCACACCCGGCCCCTACGAAGACGCCGTGCAGAACACGCCGATCTTCGAGGAGAACAGCCAGGAGAACTTCAAGGGCATCGACATCATGCGCGCGGTGCGGAGCTTCGACCCGTGCCTGCCATGCGGGGTGCACATGTACACCGGCAACGGAAAAGTGCTGGAGAGGACCCACACCCCGCACGCCTTCTCCGCCGGATTCTAGCGCTCACAGGAGGTGTGATCATGGCGCGGCCGGACGTGACCGAAACGGAGACCGGATCCCCGCCCGACGTCGCCATGATCGGCGAACGTGTCGAGCGGATCCTGAGTGAGCTGGAGGCCACCGCCGATCGGTCCATTGTGGAGAAGACCGAGGATCTCGTGCACACGCTGCTCGACTTCTACGGCGGTGGGCTCGCCCGAGTCGTCCATCTGGTCCGGGAGAACGGCGGCGAGCACCTGCTCGGGGTGCTCGCCGCCGACGAACTCGTCAACGGCCTGCTCGTCCTGCATGACCTTCATCCGAAGTCCACGCTCGAACGGGTCACCGAGGCACTCGACCAGGTGCGGCCGTACCTCGGCTCGCACGCGGGTGACGTCGAGCTGCTCGGTGTCGACGAGGGCGGCGTGCTTCGGTTACAGCTCAAGGGAACCTGCGACGGTTGCCCGTCGTCGACGGTGACCGTCAAGTACGCCATCGAAAAGGCGATCCACCAGGCCGCGCCGGAAATCGGCGACATCGACGTGGCCGGGGTCGCCGACGAAGCGGCCCCGGCGACCGGTCCGGGCGGCCGTCCGCTGCTGCCGTTGCAGGCGCTCGAATGCCCGGTGCCGGAATGAGCGAGACCGGTCTGAGGAGGTTCCTGCGGCCCGCCGAGCGGGTCAGCCCGGGGGAACGCTGCGAAATGTGCGCCGAGCCGGTCGGCGACGACCATCCGCACGTGATCGACCTGGAATCGCGGGCGATCATGTGCGCCTGCCGCGGCTGCTACCTGCTCTTCACCCACACCGGCGCGGGCGGCAGGCGGCACCGGGCCGTCCCGGACCGCTATCTGCACGCGCCTTCGTTCACCCTCGGCGCGGCCTTGTGGGAATCGATCGGCATCCCGGTGCGGATGGCGTTCCTCTTCCGCAACTCGGTACTGGACACCACCGTCGCGTTCTACCCGAGCCCGGCCGGCGCCACCGAATCGCTGCTCCCGCTCGGCGCCTGGGAGGAGATGCTGGCGGGCAACTCCGAGCTCGCCACCGTCTCACCGGACGTGGAAGCGTTGCTGATCAACAAACTCGACGACGGCTTCGAGTGCTTCCTCGTCCCCATCGACGTCTGCTACCGGCTCGTCGGCCTGGTCCGGCTGTACTGGCGCGGGTTCGACGGCGGCACCGAGGCGTGGGATGTGATCAACGGCTTCTTCAAAGGCTTGCGGGAGCGCGGCACACGAGTGGAGTCCGGTGATGGCTGACCTCACCATCGCATGCGTCGACGTCCAGCCCGAACGCTACAGCGCCGCGCCGACGCTGGCCTTCAAGCTGCGGATCACCGAGAACTCCGCGACCCCGATCCACGCGATCGCGCTGCGGGTCCAAATTCGCGTCGAACCGCAGCGCCGCCGCTACGACTCCGGCGAGTCGGCGCTGCTGACGTCCCTGTTCGGCGATCCGTCCCGCTGGGCGGAAACGCTGAAACCCCTGCAGTTCGCCACGATCTCGGTGATGGTGCCCGGGTTCACCGGCACGACCGAGGTCGACGTCCCGGTCCCGGTCACCTACGACCTCGAAGTGGCCGCCGGCCAGTACTTCCACGCGCTGCGCGAAGGCGTCGTGCCGTTCGTGCTGTTGTTCAGCGGGACGGCGTTCAGCAAGGGCGAGAAGGGTTTCTGGGTCGACCAGGTGCCGTGGCATCTGGAAGCGCCCTGCCGGATGCCGATCGAGGTCTGGCAGCGGCTGATCGACCTCTACTTCCCCGGCGAGGCCTGGATCCGGATGCGGCGCGACACCCTCGACGCGCTGCTGCGGTACAAGGCCGGGCACGCGATCACGACCTGGGACGCGGTCATGGAGAAGCTGCTCGGCCAAGCCGGGGAGGCCGTGCCATGAGCACCGCGCTGGAACAGGCGAAGGCCGTCGGCGACGCCGTGCTGTACGAGGGCTACCTGCTCTACCCGTATCGGGCGTCGGCGGGCAAGAACAAGGTGCGGTGGCAGTGGGGAGTCCTCATGCCGCCCTCCTTCGCCTCCGAGGAGAACGGCGAGTACGCGGATTCGCACACCGAGTGCCTGCTCGAACCCGGCGCGCACGCGACCTTGCACGTCCGCCTCCGGTTCCTGCGAGCACAGACGCGGGTCGTCGAGGAACGCACGGGCGACACGTTCCGGCAGGTCGACTCACTGACCCTCAGCGGCACCGAGTACACCACCTGGGACGAAGCCGTCGAGCAGGAGATCGACAGCGTGTTCCCGGTCGACGGCTTGTCGGCGCGACCCGTCGAAAAGCCGTTCACGGTTCCGGCGGCCGAAGAGATCGAACCACTCGGTGAGCGCGGCAGGCTGGTGCGCCGGACTCAGCAGCTCACCGGGACCCTGGTGGTCCGGCTGGAATCGCTCGAAGGCCCGTTCGGCGGTGCCCGGCTGTGTCTCGACTTGAAGAACACCACTGACTGGAAAACCCGGGCGCCCCAACGCGAAGAGGCCCTGCGTCACGCGATGCTCGCCGCGCATCTGGTGCTTTCGGTGGATTCCGGGCATTTCCTGTCCATGCTGGAACCGCCGGAATGGGCGAAAGAGGCCGTCGGCGCCTGCGTCAACGTGCGGGTCTGGCCGGTGCTCATCGGAGACGACAAACGCAGTGAGGCCATGCTCGTCTCCCCGATCATCCTCTACGACAACCCCGCCATCGCCGAGGAGAGCCAGGGAGACCTGTTCGACGGCACCGAAATCGACGAGATCCTCACCCTGCGCACGATGACGCTCACCGACGAAGAAAAACGCCAGGCCCGCGCCACCGACCCCCGGGCGCGGGACCTCGTCGACCGCGTCGACTCGATGCCACAGGAACTCCTGGACCGTCTCCACGGGACACTCCGCTACCTGCGTTCGGTCACCGGGCAGGAGGCGCCCGACTTCCCGGATTCCGGCATGGCCGCCTCCCCCGAGACGGACAGCGTCGTGGTCGCCGGGGTCCGGGTGGCCAACGGGTCGAAGGTCCGGTTACGCCCCGAACTCAGCCGCTCCGACGCGCAGGACATGTTCCTCACCGGCCGGGCCGCCACCGTCCGCGCCGTGCTGTGCGATGTGGACGGTGGCCGGTACGTCGCGGTGACCCTGGACGACGATCCCGGCGCCGATCTCCAGGCCACGCACGGCCGCTACCGCTACTTCTCCCCCGACGAAGTCGAGCCACTGGAGGCGTCCCCATGAGACCCCGCGTACTGGTTGCCGGGATCGGCAACATCTTCCTCGGCGACGACGGCTTCGGTGTCGACGTGATCAAGCGGCTCGAACACGCGGAGCTGCCCAGCTGGGTGCAGATCGCCGACTACGGGATCTGCGGCCTGCACCTCGCCTACGACCTGCTCGGCGGGTATGACACGACGATCCTCATCGACGCGATGGCGCGCGGCGAAGCCCCCGGCACCGTCTTCCTGCTCGAACCCGACGACATGAGCGAACTCCCGGTGAACCCGGCCGTCGATGGGCACGGCATGCAGCCCGACGCGGTGTTCCGGCTGCTGACACTGCTCGGCGGCGACGCCGGGCGCGTACTCGTCGTCGGGTGCGAGCCGGGGAACGTCGACGAGCGCATCGGGCTCAGTCCGCCCGTCGAGGCCGCGGTGGCCGAGGCCGTCCGCGTGGTCGCCGACCTGGCCTGGGGCACCAGCCCGCACCTCACCCACACCGGAGCCCGCCCCGAACCGAACCCCGCGGAGGTCTGAACCATGTGCCTGGGCATACCCGGCGAGATCATCGAGATCTCCGAGGACCACCCGGACCTCGCCAAGGTCGCGGTGAGCGGGGTCAAGCGCACCATCAACATCGGGCTGCTCGACGACGACCCGCCGGTGCCCGGCGACTGGATCCTCATCCATGTCGGCTTCGCCCTGTCCAAAATAGACGAAGCCGAAGCCAAGGCTTCCATGGACTTCCTGGAAAGCATCGGCAAGGCCTACGAGGACGAGCTGGCCGCGCTGCGCGAATCACGGATCGAGTAAGGAGTCCGCCCATGCGGTTCGTCGACGAGTTCCGCGACGCCGACAAGGCACGCGCGCTCTCCGCGAAGATCACCAGCCTGTGCGAACCCGGCAGGCAGTACAAGTTCATGGAGGTCTGCGGCGGGCACACGCACACCATCTACAAACACGGGCTCGAGGACTACCTTCCCGAGAGCGTCACGCTGGTGCACGGGCCGGGCTGCCCGGTGTGCGTGATCCCGATGGGCCGCATCGACGACGCCATCCACATCGCGCGGCGGCCCGGGGTGCTGATGACCTCGTTCGGCGACATGATGCGCGTGCCCGGCTCCGGCGGGAACTTCTTCGACTCCAACGCCGAGGGCACGAACATCCGGATGGTCTACTCCCCGCTCGACTCGCTGAAAATCGCCCGGCAGAACCCCGATCTGCGGGTGGTTTTCATGGCCATCGGGTTCGAGACCACCACCCCGTCGACGGCGATGACGGTGCTGCGCGCCGCGCGCGAAGGCATCGGGAACTTCTCCGTCTTCGGCAACCACGTCACGATCATCCCGGCGATCAAGGCGATCCTGGACTCGCCCGACCTCCGGCTCGACGGGTTCATCGGGCCGGGGCACGTGTCCACGGTGATCGGCTGCCGTCCCTACGAGTTCATCGCCCGCGACTACGGCAAGCCCGTGGTGGTCGCCGGGTTCGAGCCGCTGGACATCCTTCAGTCGATCTACCTGCTGATGGTGCAGCTGGCCGAAAACCGGTCCGAAGTGGAGAACCAGTACTCGCGGGTCGTGCCGTGGGACGGGAACGTGGTGGCGCTCAAGGCCATCAACGAGGTCATGGAGCTCCGGCCGTACTTCGAATGGCGCGGGCTCGGGTTCATCTCGCACTCCGCCATGGCCGTGCGGGAGAAGTACGCCGAGTTCGACGCGGAACGGATCTTCGAAATCCCGGGCGTCCGGGTCGCCGATCCGAAGGCCTGCCAATGCGGCGAGGTGCTCAAAGGTGTGTTGAAACCTTGGGAATGCAAGGTTTTCGGCACCGCTTGCACCCCGGAGACACCGATCGGCACGTGCATGGTCTCCCCGGAAGGCGCGTGCGCGGCGTACTACAACTTCGGGCGGTTCAGCCGCAAGCGGGTACGGGAGGCGAGCCGGCATGAGCACGTCGGAAACTGAGCGGCGATCCAGGATTCCTTTGCCCATCACGGCTTCCGAGCGTGAACAACAGGTGCTCGACCGAATCGACAAAGCGAGAAAGCGGCGCGCGAAGGTCAAAGAAGAACGCGTCACGCTGTCCCATGGCGCCGGGGGAAAGGCGACCCAGACGTTGATCGAGGCGGTGTTCCTCGACGCGTTCCGCAATCCGCTGCTGGAACCATTGGAGGACGCGGCGGAATTCACCACCGCGGGCACGTCGCTCGCGTTCACCACCGATTCCTATGTGGTCTCGCCATTGTTCTTCCCCGGCGGGGACATCGGGGACCTCGCGATCAACGGGACGGTCAACGACCTCGCCGTCTCCGGGGCGAAACCGCTTTACCTGAGCGCCGGGTTCATCCTGGAGGAAGGCTTCCCGATCGAGGACCTGTCCAGGATCGTCGAGTCGATGAAGGCGGCGGCCGCGGTGGCGGACGTCCAGGTGGTCACCGGCGACACGAAGGTCGTCCAGCGCGGCAAGGCCGATGGCTGCTACATCAACACCGCCGGGGTCGGTGTTGTCGAACACCCCGGCAGGCTCGGGGTGGCGAAGGCGGAACCGGGCGACGCGATCCTCGTGTCGGGCCCGATCGGCGACCACGGCGTCACGATCATGCTGGCGCGCGGGGAACTCGACATCGAGGCGGACCTGGAGTCCGACACCGCCGCGGTGCACGGGATGGTCGCCGGCCTGCTGGCCGCGGTGCCCGGGGTGCGGGCGATGCGGGACGCCACGCGCGGCGGTGTCGCGACGATCCTCAACGAGATCGCGAAGGCCGCGGACGTCGCGGTGGTGGTGGACGAGAAGGCGGTCCCGGTGCGGGCCGAGGTGCGCGGCGCGTCGGAGCTGCTCGGCATCGACCCGCTGTACGTCGCGAGCGAAGGCCGCATCGTGGTCGTCGTCGACGGCGCCGACGCCCAGGACGCCCTGGCCGCGTTGCGGGCGCATCCGCTGGGCACCGGCGCGGCGATCGTCGGGCGTGTCGCCGATGATCCGCCGGGGCTGGTGCTGCTGAACACGGCGTTCGGCGGGACGCGGATCGTGGACCTGCTCGTCGGCGACCCGCTGCCGAGGATCTGCTGACGTGCACGAGCTGTCCATCACCCAGGACATCGTCGACGCCGTCGCCGCGCGGACCGGCGGCGCGGCCGTCAAGAGCGTCCGGCTGGAGATCGGCAAGCTCTCCGGTGTCGTGGCGGACTCGGTGCGGTTCTGCTTTGAAGTGATCTGCGCCGGGACCGCGCTGGAGGGCGCCACGCTCGACATCACCGAATCGCCCGGGCGCGCGCGTTGCCACGACTGCGGCGGCGAGTTCCGGCTGGACGACCTGATTTTGCTGTGCCCGTGCGGGAGCGCGAACGTCGAAGTGCTCGCCGGGCGGCAGCTCCGGATCAACTCCGTGGAGGTGCTCTGATGTGCGCGACCTGTGGCTGTTCCGACGACGCCGGGGTGCGGGTGCATTCGCCCGGGACCCACACGATCACGCTCGAACAGGACGTGCTCGCCAAGAACGACCATCTCGCCGGGCACAACCGGACCTGGTTGCGGGACAAGGGAATCCTCGCGATCAACATGATGAGCTCACCCGGCTCGGGCAAGACGACGCTGCTCACCCGGACCATCCTCGACCTCGGTGGCGAGTTCCCCATCTCCGTCGTCGAAGGTGATCAGGAGACCTTCTTCGACGCCGAACGCGTCAAGGCCACCGGCGCCCCGGTGGTGCAGATCAACACCGGCGCGGGCTGCCACCTCGACGCCACGATGCTCGAACGCGGCCTCGCCGCCCTCGACCCGCCCGAGAACTCCGTCGTGTTCGTCGAAAACGTCGGCAACCTCGTCTGCCCGGCCCTGTTCGACCTCGGCGAGGCCCACCGCGCAGTGGTCATGTCGGTCACTGAAGGCCCCGGCAAGCCGCTGAAATACCCGCACATGTTCGCCTCCGGCGACCTCGTCCTGCTCAACAAGACCGACCTCCTCCCCCATCTCGACTTCGACGTCGACGCCTTCCTCCGCGACACCCGCCGCGTCAACCCCCGCGCCGAGGTCCTCCCCGTCTCCGCCACCACCGGCGACGGCCTCACCGCCTGGTACGACTGGCTCCGCCGGCACGCCGGCCGTACCGCGCGGGTCGCCGACGCGGGATAACGCCGGTACGGTCGTGGCATGATCGGACTTCCTGACCACGTTTCCGCTTGCCTGTTCGATCTCGACGGAGTGCTCACGGGCACGGCGGCGTTGCACAGCGAAGCCTGGAAACAGACTTTCGACGAATTTCTGCGCAAACGCGACGGCGAGAATTTCACGCCGTTCAGCGCGCACGATTACGCCGCCTATGTGGACGGCCGCCCGCGCGCCGACGGGGTCCGTGAATTCCTTGCCTCGCGCGACATCAAACTGCCCGAAGGCGACGCCGACGAGAAAGGCGGCGCCGATACCGTTAACGGGCTGGGCAATCGCAAGAACGAACTCGTGCTGAAGATCATCGACGAGCGCGGGGTGAACCCGTACCCCGGTTCGATGCGCTATCTGCGGGCCGCCAAGGACGCGGGGAAGAAGATCGCCGTCGTCACGTCCTCGGCCAACGGCAAGAAGGTCCTCGACGCCGCGAACGTCACGCCGTTCGTGGAGGCCCGGATCGACGGCCTGGTGCTCAAGCGTGACAACCTGCGCGGGAAGCCGGCGCCGGACTCCTTCCTGGCCGGCGCCAAGGCACTCGGTGTCGCGCCGGAGAACGCCGCCGTCTTCGAGGACGCGCTCGCCGGGGTCCAGGCGGGCAAAGCGGGCGGGTTCGGTTACGTCGTCGGAGTGAACCGCGCCGACCAGGCCGATGAACTACGGGCGCACGGCGCCGACATCGTGGTCGACGATCTCGCGGATCTCCTGGACGGCAACAAAGACAGCGACAAAGACGGCAAAGAGAGCAGGGCATGACCAAGCACAAGCACGGCTACGAGACGACGCCGTGGGAGCTGCGCTGGCGCGGTATGGACGTCGAGGCCCTGCAACGGACCGAGTCCACCTTCGCGCTGTCCAACGGCCACATCGGCCTGCGCGGCACGCTCGAGGAATCGGAGCCGCGCGGCCTGCCCGGCACCTACCTCAACGGTTTCTACGAGCAGCACGAACTCCCGTACGCCGAAGCCGGGTACGGCTACCCGGAGGCCGGCGAGACCGTGGTCAACGTGACCGACGGCAAGATCATCCGGCTGCTCGTCGAGGACGAGCCACTGGACATGCGCTACGGCAACGCGTCCAAGCACGACCGGGTGCTCGACTTCCGCGCCGGCACGCTGACGCGCACCACCGAATGGTCTTCGCCCACCGGCCGGCGGGTGCGGGTGCGCACCGAGCGGCTGGTCTCGTTCACGCAGCGCGCGGTCGCGGCGATCCGCTACGAGGTCACGCCGCTGGACGACGGCATGCAGCTCGTGGTCCAGTCGGACCTGCTGGCCAACGAGCCCATCGAGTCCGACACCAGCGACCCCCGGGTCGCCGCCGCGCTCGAAGCCCCGCTGGTCTCGGAGTTCGCCGCGGCGGAGGGGTACCACGCCGTGCTCGTCCACCGCACCCGCGTCTCCGGGCTGCGGATGGCCGCCGCGATGGACCACCAGGTCGAGGTCTCCGACGGGATGCGCACGCAGATCCACGCGGAGGATGACCTCGCGCGCTTGACCGTCGCGGTGGACGTCCCCCCGGGTGAAACCCTGACCATCACGAAGTTCCTCGGCTACGGCTGGTCGGCGCAGCGCTCGATCCCCGCGCTGCGCGCGCAGGTCGAAGCCGCGCTGGCGGGCGGCCGCCAGACCGGCTGGGAAGGCCTCAAGGCCGAGCAGCGCGAATTCCTCGACGTCTTCTGGTCGAGCGCCGACATCGAGATCGACGGCGACATCGAACTGCAGCAGGCCGTCCGCTTCGCGCTTTTCCACCTGCTCCAGGCCGGGGCCCGCGGGGAAAGCCGCGCGATCCCCGGCAAGGGCCTCACCGGGCCGGGTTACGACGGCCACGCCTTCTGGGACTCGGAGTCGTTTGTCCTGCCGGTGCTCACCTACACGATCCCTGACGCCGCAAGGGACGCGCTGCGCTGGCGGCACTCCACTTTGGACAAGGCGCGGGATCGCGCGCGACAGCTGGGCCTGCGCGGGGCGGCGTTCCCGTGGCGGTCCATCAGCGGCGCCGAGTGCTCGGCGTACTGGCCCGCCGGAACGGCGGCGTTCCATGTCAGCGCCGACATCGCCGACGCCGTCATCCGTTACCTCGCCGCGACCGGTGACGCGGACTTCGACCGTGACTGCGGCGCGGAGATCCTGTTCGAGACGGCCCGGCTGTGGGCGTCGCTCGGCCATTACGACCGGCACAACCGGTTCCGCATCGACGGGGTGACCGGACCGGACGAGTACTCCGCGATCGCGGACAACAACGTCTACACGAACCTGATGGCACAACGGAATCTGGCCGCCGCCGCGCACGCCGCCGGACGGCACCCGGCGGTGGCGAGCCGGCTGGAGGTGTCCACGGGCGAGATCGCCGACTGGCGGGCCGCGGCGGCCGGGATGTACATCCCCTACGACGAGGAACTCGGTGTGCACCCGCAGTCCGAGGGGTTCACCCAGCACATGGAGTGGGACTTCGCGGGCACGCCCCGGGAGCACTACCCGCTGCTGCTGCACTATCCGTACTTCGACCTCTATCGCAAGCAGGTGATCAAGCAGGCGGACCTGGTGCTGGCCCTGCACGTCTGCGGGGATTCCTTCACCGCGGAGGAGAAAGCCCGCGACTTCGCCTACTACGAAGCGCGGACAGTGCGGGACTCCTCGCTGTCCGCCGGGACGCAGTCGGTCATCGCCGCCGAGGTCGGCCAGCTCGACCTCGCCTACGACTACCTCGCCGAAGCGGCGCTGACCGACCTGCACGACGTGCACAACAACGTGCGCAACGGGCTGCACATGGCTTCGCTGGCCGGTGCCTGGATCGGCATCATCGCCGGATTCGCCGGTATGCGTGACCACGCCGGCAAGCTGACCTTCGCCCCGCGGCTGCCCGACCAGCTCGACCGGATCGCCTTCCGGATGTGCTTCCGGGGCAGCGCGTTCGAGGTCGAGATCCGCCGCGACGAAGTCAGCTACCGGGTGACCTCGGGAAAGCCGCTGGAGCTCACGCACCACGGCCAGGCGATCATGGTCGGCGACGACACGATCACCAAGCCGATCCCGAAGCTCGAATCCGCTCCTCCCATCACCCAGCCGTCGGGGCGTGAGCCGACCCGGCGGGACGCACACACGCCGAATCGGGGCCCGGAGAAGTAAGAATCGCTCAGTCCGGTGGCTCCGGGATGGCCTCTTCGCCCAGGTCGTCGGTGTTCTTCGGCTTGTCCACCTCCCGGGTGCCGCCGGTGCCGAGGTCGCGGTTCGGCGCCGACGGCACGTCCGTCTTCAGCGGGGGGACGGTCTCGTCGTCGTCATCTTCGGTCGTGCGGTGATCGGAAATCCTCATACCCCCGGCATACCCGATTTCAGTCCGCCTGACCACCGCAGGCTTCGACAGCGGCGCGCACGCGAAGCCGCTCCAGCGACTCGCTCTGCTTCGACGCGCGCCGGATCAGGCTGTCGAGCTGCCCGGGGTCGAGCCGGTCGTCGACCGCCGA
>Ga0247768_1000356_pt1 | contig 16620 bp, 13 predicted proteins | sample UWRJL016104C6_FD_179944 | JGI IMG/M metagenome (GOLD analysis project Ga0247768, IMG submission 179944) | Plant litter microbial communities from Arlington Agricultural Research Station in Wisconsin, United States - UWRJ-L016-104C-6 | ecosystem: Environmental > Terrestrial > Plant litter >... | reverse complement strand
CGTGTAGCCCTCCAGCATGTTGGACTCGGCGGGAAGACCGGTCGGCTCGATCTGGAAGTAGTGGTCCATGAAGGACAACCAGGTCGCACCGGCCTCCTCCGCCGCGGTACCCACGCGGGCGAGCTCGCCCGCGATGGCGGTCGTCCCGCCCTCGATGTCGAAGACGGGAAGGTGAAAACCGAGCTCCATGAAACAATCTCCTGACGTACGGTCGGCGTATCGGTCACGTTAAGCCCTGGAGTGCGCTCCAGGGCAAGCACCGGTTTCAGCGCAGCGCGGTGACCAGGAAGTCGGCGACTTCGGCCGGCTGACCGCCGCCGGTGGTCACCGCGACCCCCGCCGCGCGCAGGCGATCCGCCAAGTCCGCCGACTTCCGGCCGCCGTCGCCGATCAGGAACGGCGGCGCGCCCGGACCCGCGTAGGTCAGCGGGCTCGCCGCGCGCGGCGTCGCGGGCGACCGGCCCAGCGCGATCAGCACCGAAGCGCGCGTGAGCACGTCGGCCCGGGCGGCATCGGCGAAGTCGGCCGGGGCGGATACCGCCGCCACCGCGCGGACCGTGCTCGGGATCCCGGGGTACTGGCCGACGTCGAAACCGCCGGGAACCGTGCCGAGCAGGGCCGCCAGCGTGCCACCCGTGCCGATGCCCCAGGCCGCGATACGAGCCGGGTCGAGGCGCAGCGCCGTCGCGTTGGCCCGGAGGAACCGGACCGCGCACTTGGCGTCCGTGAGCGCGGCCGGCCACGGCGCCGCCGGGGCGAGGCGGTAGTCGATCGACGCGACCGCGACCCCGCGGGCCGTCAGCGTGTCCCGCACCGCGGTGAACCTCGGGCCGTCGAGCAGCGCGCCCGGGCCCGCCGGTTTGCGGTTGCCGAAAAGCAGCCCGCCGCCGTGCAGGTAGAGGACCACCGGCGCGGGCGTCCCGGACGCCTTGGGCCGGTAGATGTCCACGGCCAGGGGAATCCCCGCGGGACGGCAGTACTCGACCGTGCCCGAATCGCCGTCGAGCAGCGTCGAAGGACTTCCCTCGGCGAAGCCGTCACCCGCGACGATCACCCCGGCCACCCCGGTCGCCATGACCAGCAGGAACACGGGGAACAGCACGATCCACGCCGACCCGCGCCGCAGCGCCGACGGCCGGGGATGTGCCCGCCGCCGCGCGACGGCCAGGAGCCCGAACAGGGCGATGACCTGCAGGGCGGCGACGACGTAATCGGTGAAACCGACCACCGTGTCCGCCGGTTGCCACGGGTCGAACCGTGTCAGCAACCCGAACAGCCGGGTGGCCACCCACAGCGCCACCTGCGCACCAGCGCTCAGCGCCGCGAACCGTGCGGTCTTGCGGGTGGGCCAGCCGAGCACCGCGATCACGGCGACGACCTCGACCGCCACCAGCGCACCGAACAACATCGCGTACAGCTGCCAGATCCGCCACAGCGCGGGGAGCGCGGCAGCCGTCGTCACCGCACCACTTAGAGCGGCCAGCGACGCTGTGACCAGCAGCGCACCGCGTCTCAGCGGCGGGACGGGGTCGTACAGAGCGGTCGACGGCAGTGAGTGTGCCCGCTGCCCGTCGACGACCTTCATGCCCCCAGTGTCGCCCCGGACCGCCCGCCGCTGCCACCACACCCGACTGTGGTCGCCTGGGGTCGTGAAGGTTTGGCGGGGTTCTATTGAGGGGGAGGGCAAAGGTGTGGTGGCTCGGTCAGGGTGGTCGGAGGTGGTGAAGGCCTCCTTTACGGCGTCTGACGCCGTAAAGGAGGCCTTCACTCCCTTGCGGACTGCTCGAACGGGCTTGTGAGCGTTGCGGCCGGTTCTAACCGGCCGCAACGCTCACAAGATCTTTGCCGGGACGCGCGGGCGATGTCCTGAACGACGCGTTCGAGACGTTCAACGTCCTCAACGCGCCGTTCAGGACATCCCAGCAACCAGACACCTTTGCCTTACCCCTCAAAAACCCCGCGAAACACTCACGACCCCAGGCGACCCACCGGACAACCCATTGTGATACCCCCAAACCGGGCACGACTTCGTCACGCCACGACGCCACGCATTTCGCGCCACAAGATCCGGCCCGGACGCCCGGAAGCGATATCCAGGGGAGGCTCACGCTGCAGGAACAATTCTCAATTTCTTGCCAAAACATACATGATCCACTATCACGAAATGGCAACTCGCAGACTTCCTCTCCGTTCTTCGTCAACCATTCGTGACCCCCTCGATCGGGTTCGGCCACCGACCTCGCGATTCCCATGAACGCAACGATTCCAGGCGGGTCATCCGCGTCGCACCCAGCTTTGACCAGCGGACACCGGGGATCAACCGCTGCACAAACGATGCTCAGCAGCAAGAATCCCGATACCCCGCGCACTTTCGACTAAAACGCTCCGCACTCGCGAACACCGCACGGTTTACCCGAACGGGTGCCTTTTCGTCAGAAACTCAAACGGCGGCTACGTTTCGTCACAGGGGTCCCGATCGGGGCCTCTGAGCTGCCTCTCGTTTACCTTTCCCCACGAGTGCACTCCGACCGCTCACCGACGAATATGAGAGGCCGTCATGGCCAAGACAGCACTTCACGGCAGAAAAAGGACCGTCATCGTCTTCGCGGCGATCTTGACGCTTCTCGGTGGCGGTATCGCGTTCGCGTACTGGACCTCGAGCGGTAACGGTTCGGGCACGGCGACCACCGGGGTGAGCACCGCATTCACCGTCACCGCCGCGGCTCCCGTCGGCGAGATCGCACCGGGCAACGCCGGGGAAACCATCGCCTTCACCGTCACCAACCCCAGCACCAGCCCCCAATACCTGACCACGGTGACCGCCACCCTGGCGACACCGGACGGAGCGCCGTGGGTACCCACCGGGGCTTGCCTGGCCGCGGACTACACGGTCACGATGACCACTCCGGCCCCCGCCGGTGACATCGCGGGCGGTGGTTCGGTGGACGGCATGGTCACCGTGACGCTGGCCAACACGGCCGCCGACCAGAACGCCTGCCAAGGACAAGACGTACCGGTGTACTTCGTCGCCGCCTGATCCCGTCCGAAGTGTCCCCGCGTGAGCTAGTCATCACCACCGCGGGGGCACTTCGGCGGTTCGTTGCCCTCCGGACGCGGTGCCACAGCAGTGCCACCGCCCTCGTACCAGCAGATTGTCGGCGTCGATCATGAGCACTCTCCCCGCGCGGACGCGCCCTCGCCACAGGCACCGCGCCAAGCGCAAGATGAGCCCGGCGCTCGTCGTTTTCAGCGCGCTGATGGCCGTCCTGCTGGGGATCGCACCGGCCGCGGCGTACTGGGGCGCGAAGGGTTCTGGGTCCGGGTCCGCGGTGACCGGCACCGTCAGCGCGCCGGTCGGCGTGACAGTCCCCACGGACACCACCACCGATGTCCCGATCAGCTGGAGCGCCGGTGCGGGCGGCATAGCGCCCACAGGCTATTTCGTCACCCGCCAAACCGGTGGCACGTCCGTCGCGGCGTGCGCGAGCAGCCCTACCAACCTGATCCATGACACCGCCTGCACGGATACGTCGGTCCCCGACGGCCAGTACAGCTACGTCGTGACAGCGGTATACGCGTCCTGGACCACCGCCAGCGTGGCGAGCGCGCTCGTGAACGTGGCCAACACGCTTCTCGGCACCGCCGCCAGGTATTCGGTGCTGGCGGGCACCGCCGTGGTGAACACCGGCACGACGACGATCAGCGGCGACCTCGGCGTGAGCCCGGGGACCTCGATCACCGGGTTCACCACCGACATGGTCGGCGGGGAGATCCACGCGGGTGACGCCGCCGCCGCTGCCGCCGCGACCGACCTCACGAGCGCCTACGACGAGCTGGCGAGCAGGACGGCGGACGAGGAACTCGCCGGTGAGGTGGGCGGTCTCACCTTCGTCCCCGGGGTCTACCACGCGGTCGCCGCGCTCGCGATCACCGGAACCCTGACCCTCGACGCGCAGGGTGATCCGGACGCGGTGTTCGTGTTCCAGACCGACGCGGCGTTCAACACCGCCGCCTCCAGCATCGTGAACCTCGTCAACGGAGCACAGGCCGCCAACGTCTTCTGGGTCGTCGCCGGCGCCGCGGGCACCGGGGCGAACTCCTTCCTGTCCGGCACGATCCTCGCCCGGGGAGCGATCACCCTCGGCGCGAGCACCCTGCTCATCGGCCGGGCACTCTCCCTCGACGCGGTCACCATCGGCAGCAGCACCATCCGGTTCACCGACGCGCTGCCACCCACCCTGACGATCCTCGGCGGCGCCTCTTCGGTCACCAAGGACACCACTCCCACGATCTCCGGGACCAGCAACGCGCCGGCGTCGAGCCCGATCACCGTGACCGTCGCCGGGCAGACCCTCTCCACCACCGTCGGCACCGACGGCACCTGGACCGTCACCGCCACCACCGCGCTCGCGGCCGGTGTGTACGACGTCGTGGCCAAGGTCCGCGCCCCCTCCGGCAACGGAGCCGCCGCCTTCCAGACCATGACCGTGGAGGTCAACCCGCCCACGGTGGTTCTCGGCACGGCGGGCACGTACTCGGTGCTGGGCACCGGCGTGGTGAACACCGGCGCCACCACGCTGAGCGGCGACCTCGGGGTCAGCCCCGATACCTCGGTCACCGGGTTCCCGCCCGGCACACTCGCGGGCACCGAGCACACGGGCGACGCCGACGCCGCGCAGGCGCAGAACGACCTGATTGCGGCCATCGACGACGCCTCGTCGCGCACGCCGCACACCCAGATCATCGGCGACCTGGGCGGCCGGACCTTCCACATCGGGGTCCACCACGCGAGCGCCGCACTCGCCCTGACCGGAACCGTCACCCTCGACGCCGAGGGGAACCCGGACGCGGTGTTCATCTTCCAGACCGACGCGGCGTTCAACACCGCCGCCGCCAGCACCGTGAACCTCGTCAACGGAGCACAGGCCGCCAACGTCTTCTGGGTCGTCGCCGGCGCCGCGGGCACCGGGGCGAACTCCTTCCTGTCCGGCACGATCCTCGCCCGGGGAGCGATCACCCTCGGCGCGGACACCGAACTCACCGGCGGGGCACTCTCCCGCGACGTCGTGACCATGGCGAGCGACGTCTTGATCGGAGTCGCCCCCGGCCCGGTCGCGTCCCCCGCACGCGCCGGGCAGTTGTCACAGTTGTCCACCGGCTCGACCGGGCCCACTACGTCCGATCAGCCGACGACGGATCCCAGCACACCCACCCCGACCACAACGGACGTTTCCACGACGTCCGCCGCGCCGCCGCCGACGTCCACCGGGGCTTCCACCACCGCGGTCACCACCGAACCCGACGGGACGACCCCATCGTGAACTGCTACCCGCTGCCGAACACCGGCCCCAGCGTGAACATCGGCCTGTTCCTGATCATCGCGTTCGGGTGTCTCCTGCTCGGCACCGTGCTGGTGCTGGTCACCCGCCGCCGGCGCCGCACCGGGGCGACCGCCGCCCTGCTGATCCTGTCGGTCGTCTGCGCCGGTTTCCTGATCCCGCCGGGAACACCCGCGCAGGCCTCCAACTTCGACTGCGGTACCACCGACGCCCAGAATTCCCTGACTGTCACGCAAACTTCGACCATGGACAACCTCGCCCCCGGCCGCGCGCCGGTGGCCATCACGGGCCTGGTCGTGAACAACAGCCTCGACAGCACCTACATCACCGCGGTCGAGGTCCGGATCACCTCCGTCACGGTCCAGCCCGGGTCGCCTCCCGGCGCGTGCGACGCCAGCGACTACTTCCTGCTCGGCTCGACCATGGCCGTGAAACGGACCGTCGGCCCCGGCCGGTCGGTCCCCTTCACCGGCGCGTCCATCGGCCTCGGGAACAAGCCCGTCAACCAGGACGCCTGCCAGCACGCCGCCATCCACCTGCTCTACACCGCCAACCCCGGCTGACAGCTGGGGCCTGGCGGGAGTGAAGGCCTCCTTTACGGCGTCTGACGCCGTAAAGGAGGCCTTCACCACCTTGCGGGCCGCCCGCCACGCTCACGACCCGGGTCTTGCAAGCCCCGGGGTGCGCTCTACGTTGAAGGGGAGGAAGCCCGGATTCAGTCCCGCAAATCCTCAGCGCTGAACGAGCGATGCTGGGCAAGCCGGGCCAAATGTGCTTCCAGGGTTTCGAGCTGCTCGTGTCCGATCCGGGCCGCCCAGCGGCTGCGCACGTCGTCGAACAGCGCACCGCCGACGGTCATCAGCTCGTGGCCCCGAGGGGTGACCCGGACGCGCTTGCGTCGTGCGTCTCCGGGGTCGGGCGCGCGGTCGACGTAGCCGAGACCCTCCAGCGCGGCGATGGTCTGCGCGGCGGCCTGTTTGGTGACCGACAGCCGTCGCCCGAGTTCGGAGGCGGTGTCCGCACCCGCGTCCACCGCGCGCAAGGCGAATTCGTGCACCGGGCGAACACCCGCGTGACCACGCTTCGCTAGCTCCACGTTCACCTCGTCGACCATGGAGTGGAACCCGCCGAGCAGCAGAAGGGCGAGCTCGGCACCGCTGGACTGCGCCATGAAGCCGATCATACGAGACCTCCCGGTATCGACAAGGGACTTGTCTTTCAGCTAGGTTAGACAAGTACCTTGTCGAACCACTTGAAGGAACCCCATGAATCGCCTCGCCTCCACCATCCCCGGCGTCGACCACCACCGGATCGGTCTCAACGGCACCGAGTTGCACTACGTGGCCGCCGGTACCAGCGGCTCCCCCGTGCTGCTGGTGCACGGCTTCCCGGAGACCTGGTGGGTCTTCCACCACCTGATCCCCCTGCTGAGCGAGCACCACCGGGTGTTCGCCGTCGACCTGCGCGGGTTCGGCGACTCCGCCACCGCCAGCCCGGAGCACGACAGCGCGACCGCGGCACAGGACCTCGGCGACCTGATCGCGCACCTCGACGTCGGCCCCGTCCACCTCACCGGCCAGGACATCAGCGGCCCCACGACGTTCCGCGTCGCCGCGACCCGTCCCGAACTCGTCCGCAGCTACGCCGCGATCGAGACCGCGCTCCCGGGATTCGGCGCCGAGGCGCTCGCCGACGTCACCCGCGGTGGCGCCTGGCACATCGGCGTCCTCGCCGCCCCCGGCATCCCGGCGATGCTCCTCACCGGCCACGAACGCGCGTTCCTCGCCGACTACGCCATCCCCGCCCTCGCCGCGGACCCCGGCACGTTCACCGACAACGACATCGACGAACTCGCCCGCGCCTACACCCGGCCCGACGCGTTCGCCGGTGCCGCCGGTCTGTACCGATCCCTGCTCTCGGAAGGAGAAGAAATCCGCGAGCTCGCGGCCCGGAAACTGCAGATGCCAGTACTCGCCGTGGCGAGCTTCTCCGACCTCACGACCGCGACGATGCGGCAGGTCGCCGTAGACCTGACCGCGGTGCGAATCGACGGGATCGGCCATTACGTGGCCATGGAAGCCCCTGGCCGGCTCGCGGACACCCTCCGCTCCTTCTACGCCGATATCGACGGGAAACACTGATCGAACTGGCAGGATCGGCATTCAGGGCATACGCCGTCGAATTCACAATGGAGGTTTCGCGATGAAATACCTGATGTTGATCTACGGCAACAAGAACATCTGGAACAGTGCCGTGCCGGCCGGTCTGGCCGCGCTCATCAAAGAGGTGGACGCGTTCAACGAGGGCTTGCGGGAGTCGGGCGAGCTGGTCGCCTTGGAGGGGCTGGTCCCGAAAGCCCGGTCCGTCCGGATGGGGGCGGACGCGCCGGTGGTCACCGATGGCCCGTACCTGGAAGCGAAGGAGTACGTCGGCTCGTACTTCGTCGTGGACGTCGACAGCGACGAGCGGGCGCTGGAAATCGCGCGGTCGTATCCGGCGGTGCGCCACGGTGGTGGGGCCGGCGGCGGCATCGAGGTCTGGCCGTTGATGAAGCGGGGCGGCAGCGATCTGTGACGCTCGATCAGTCCGTCGAGGGCCTCCTGCGCGCGCTCGCCCCTCAGGTACTGGGGATGCTCGTGCGCCGGTATGGGGATTTCGCGGGTTGTGAGGACGCGGTGCAGGAGGCGCTGATCGTCGCGGTGGACGCCTGGCCGCGGGCCGGTGTCCCGGAGTACCCGCTGGGGTGGCTGGGCACGGTGGCCACGCGGCGCTATGTCGATCAGGTCCGGGCCGACACCGCCCGCGAACGCCGGGAACGAGCGGTCGTCGACGCCTTGCCGCGTGACGCCCTGGTCACGGCGCCCGTGGACGTCGAGCCGGGGCAGGACGATCTGCTGGAACTGCTGTTCTTGTGCTGCCACCCCGCCCTGACCGCGCCCTCGCAGATGGCGCTGACCCTGCGGGCGGTGGGCGGACTGTCCACATCGGAGATCGCCGCGGCCTTCCTGGTCCCGGAAAAGACGATGGGGCAACGGGTTTCCCGTGCCAAGCAGCGGCTACGGGAGGTGGGCGCCCGGTTCGAGCTGCCGTCCGGGCCGGAGCGTGGGCCCCGGGTGCGGGTGGTGCTGCACGTGCTCTACCTCGTGTTCAACGAGGGCTACAGTGCCAGCGCCGGCCCGGCCCTGCACCGGGCCGACCTCACCGGGGAAGCCGTACGCCTGGCGCGGCGGTTGCACGAGCGGCTGCCCGAGTCCGGGGAGGCCGCGGGCCTGCTCGCGCTGATGCTGCTGACCGAGGCGCGCGGCCCGGCGCGCATGGGACCCGGCGGCGAGCTGATCCCGTTGGCGGAGCAGGACCGGTCGCGCTGGGACCGAACGGCGATCACGGAGGGGACAGACCTGCTCACCCGCGCCATGGCGACCCTGCCACTCGGTCCCTACCAGGTCCAGGCCTCCATCGCGGCCCTGCATGACGAGGCCGCCTCGGTCGAGGACACCGATTGGCCGCAGATCCTGGCGTTGTACGACATCCTGGAGCGGTTGGCCGCCAACCCGGTCGTGTCGCTCAACCGGGCGGTCGCCCTGGCCATGGTGCACGGGCCCCAGGCCGGGCTCGACGTCCTCCACGAGCTGGAGCGCGGGGTGCTCGCCGGTAATCACCGGCTACTGGCCGTCCGCGCCCACCTGCTGGAACAGGCCGGCGAGCGGGCAAGCGCGGCTACCGCGTTCCAAGAGGCCGCGCGCCTGGCCGGCAGCGTGCCCGAGCAGCGGTTCCTGCTCCGGCGAGCGGCCCGGTGCGCGGCCGGTTGAGCCCACCGGAAAGTCGTGCCGATTTTTCCGCGCGCGGATGTAGAAATCGCTCACCGTGGCTCCGACTCCCTGCTGAGCGCGCCCGCCGGGCCGCGCCACGACAGTGGAGGAACCAGCATGACCAAGGTGACAGCACAGATGTCCGTGTCGCTCGACGGCTACTACGCCGGGCCCCGGCACAGCGGCGAGGGCGACTGGCTGAACTCGGCGGAGGCCGCCGGCTTCTTCCGGGTCACCCGCTGGGTGACCGACGCGTCGGCGTGGCGTGAGCGGCAGGGTTTCGCCGGTGGTGAGCGGGACACGAACTCCGACATCATCGCGGAAACCTTCGAGGCGGCCGGCGCGTACGTCATGGGACGGCGCATGGCCGACGGCGGTGAAGTGCCCTGGGGCGAGGAACCACCGTTCCGCGCGCCGGTCTTCGTCGTCACCCATCGCCCCCGCCAAACGCTGATGCGCCAAGGGGGCACGAGCTTCACCTTCGTCACCGATGGCGTCGCCAAAGCGGTCGAACAGGCCCGCGCCGCGGCGAACGGCAAGAACGTCGCCATCGCCGGGGGCGGCAGCTTCGTCCGGCAAGTCCTGAAGGCGGGCCTGCTGGACGAACTCGAACTGCACATCGTCCCGGTTGTGCTCGGTGACGGCTTGAGCCTGTTCAGCCCCGGCCTCGAACTCGGCGACAAGGAGGCGATCGAGCTCAGCCCGCTTCGGGTTGTGCACGATCGGCAGGTCACGCACATCCGGTACGCGGTCACCGGCCGCGCCCCGCTGGTGCTCGACGACCGTGGCAGGGGCGGCGGGCCCAGCAAGATCGTCGGGTCCTGACGCGCACCCAACCCCTTGTGAGCGTTGCGGCCGGTTAGAACCGGCCGCAACGCTCACAACCCCTCGGCCAAAAAGGACGGCCACCTCTGCCTTTCGCCTCGAATAAAAAAGTTACCCGGTGCAAAAAAATTGTGCGGCCGAGGGCGATTGTGCGAGCATTGAACCGGACTGACCAGCGTTGATCGGGTCGATTCCCGCTCCACCCTCCGAGTAGCGGCTGCGTAGCGAGCACTCGTAACCGCGAGCCCGTTATGCTTGTATCCACCGTCATGTCGACGAAGAAATTACGATGCGTGCTCCAGATCGCCGTAAGCCTTGCCGGGCTGGTGGTTTTGGGCAGCTCCGGGGCGGCCGTGGCGAATGCCGCGCCGCCGCCCGCGCAATTCACCGTGGTCAACGGCAGCATTCGCAATGCCACCGGGACACCGGCGCCGGATTCGGGAAAAGAAGCGGCACTGTGGGGCAACACCAGTTATGCGACGACAACCATCGAGGGCTCCGGACGGGTCCTTGTCGGCGGGGTCGGTGACGAATGTGATGGCTGGCCGACGATTCGGGTGACGGCGGACGGGCAGCGCGCCGGTGACGTGACAGTCGTCAGTCACACGGCCTACGGCACCTACACCGCCGGGCAGCTGAACCTGCCCTCGGGCAGCCACCAGATCCGGATCGAATTCCTCAACGACTACGCGGTGTCCGGCCGCTGCGATCGTAACGTCGCGCTCGGGTTCGCCCGGATGGAAACCCCGGCCACCGGCTTCGCGCACCCGGGCGTGTCGGTGAGCAAGACCCAGCTGGACCTGATCAAGGCCAAGGTCACCGCGGGGCAGGAACCGTGGAAGTCGGCCTACGCGCAATTGAAGTCCCAGCGATTCGCCTCGACGTCCTATGTGGCACATCCGGTGGACGTCGTGAAGTGCGCCAACGGCGGCGGGCGGGACTACATCGCGGCCCATCCCGAGCGGCCGGAACTCGCCGAACAGGGCTGTGAAGCGCAGACCGAGGACGCCGACGCGGCGCTGACCCAGGCGCTGATCTGGTACATCAGCGGCGACACGAGCTACGCGCAACGGGCCATCGCGATCATGAACGCGTGGTCGGGCACCTTGACCGACATCTGGTTCGACCAGCCGCGGACGGAGGACGGCACCCAGATCTACGGCAACGGAAAACTGCAAGCCGCCTGGACAGCCGAAACGATCACCAGGGCGGCGGAGATCATCCGCTACGGCTACACACCCGCGTCCGGCCAGGAGACCTTCAACGTCCCGCGGTTCTCGTCCATGCTGACGAACGTGCTGCTCCCGCTCACCATCGACAACTGGACCGGCGGAGGCGGGAACTGGCTGATGTCCACCACCGACGCCACCATCGCGATCGGGGTCTTCACCAACGACCGGGCGGTGTTCGACAACGGCATCGGTGACTGGCGCAAGCACGTGCCGTCCACGTACTACCTGACCACCGACCGGCCCAGCCAGCCGCAACTGGCCGGCTCACCGATTCCCCCGCCCGGCACGATCTACGACAAGTCGACCACGACGGCGGCGCAGATGAAGGACTACTGGGAAGACGCGACACGCTACGTCAACGGCCTCGGGCAGGAGAGCTGCCGGGACCTGAGCCACTACGTGATGGGACTGGAGGGGATGTCCTCGGCCGCGGAGACCGCCCGGATCCAGGGCATCGACCTGTGGGCCGAACAGCAGACCCGGATCGTGGCGACCCTCGAGCTGAACGCCTCCTACGTCAACTCGCTGGTCGCCAAGAACACGACCCCGGCGAATTCGGTGTGCCCGAAGCCGCTCGACTTCGGTGGCACGGCCTACGAACTGGGCTGGGAGGCCGCGTACCACCACTACGCGAACCTGATGGGCGTCAGCCTGCCCCAGACCCGCGCGGTCGTGGCGCGCAACCGGCCGACCAAGTCCTCGTTGCACATGACCGCCGCCACCTTGCTCTACGGCGACGTGCTCTGAAGCTTGTGAGCGTTGCGGCCCGAGCGGGTGCGGGTGACCCGCTGGGCACGGCAACCGGCCGCAACACTCACAAGTCCTTGGCCAGCCTCGAACGCAGTTGCTCGGCGTCGGGGTGGCCGAGTTCGTCGAACAGCGATACCGCCGCCCGCCAGGCCGCCCGCGCCTCGGCCGGGCGGCCCGCGTCGGCGTGTACCTCGCCGAGTTGCCGCCGGGCCGTCGCTTCGTTGTACCGATAGCCGAGTTCGTGCAGCAGGTCGGCCGCGCGGGTGTAGGCGACGGCCGCGTCGTCGAGGCGGCCCAGCCGGTGCAGGGCGAAACCGAGGCTGTCCCAGGTGGCGCCCTGGCCGTAACGATCCCCGATCTCGTCGAACAGCCGCAGCGCCTCCTCGCAGAAGTCGACGGCCCGCTTGTCTTCGCCGAGACGCACGCAGAGCCAGCCGACCGTGTTCAGCGCGTTCGCGTGGGACGCCTGGTGCCCGGCCGCGGCGTTCAGTTCGAGTGCCCGCTCGGCGTGTTCCAGCGCGGTGGTGTACTCCCCCTTGAGTTCCAGCACCCAGGCGAGATTGAGCTGGATACGGGCCTCGGTGGTGTGATCGGCGAGGCCGGTCGAGATCGCCAGGGCCTTACGGAGTTGGCTCAGCGCCTCGTCATACCGGCCGAGGCGGCCGTAGGCGCGGGCCAGGCTGCGGTGGGCCTGGGCGCTCGCGGCGACATCGCCGAGCCGTTCCGCCGCTTCGAGGGCGAGGCGCTGGGTGAGCTCCAGGGCGTGCCAGTAACCGCGACGGTCGAGAAAGGTCATCACGGCCCAGGCGAGCTGCACGGTGTAGCGGTGCCACCCGGTGGCGGCCGCCCGCGCGACAGCGGTGAGCAGGACCGCGTGCTCGGCGCCGAACCACTCGACCGCCCGGGCGTGGTCGGTGATCGGCTCCGGCTCCACGCCGTCCTGTGGCGGCAACGGCTCGACCGCGACGCGGTGCGGGTCGAGCAGCGCGTCCGCGGCGCGAGCTGTCCGCAGATAGTGATCGAGGACTCGCCGCACGGCCACGTCCCGCTCGTCTGCCGAGTCGGTGCTCTGGACCAGCTCGGCCGCATAGGCACGCAGCAGGTCGTGGCCGGTGAAGCGGCCCGGGGCGTGCTCGGCGACCAGGTGGGCCCGGCTCAACTCGGCCAGCGCCCGGCGAGCGTCGCCCACAGTGGAGCCGGTCAGGCTGGTGGCCGCGGCCACGGTCAGGTCAGGACCGCCGTGCAGGCTCAGCAGCCGGAACATCCGCGCCGCGGCCGGGCCGAGCGTTCCGTAGGACCAGGAAAACACGGCCCGGACGTCCGCGACCGGATCTCCACCGGCGAGCGCGTCGAGCACTCCCCTGGCCTCGGACAGCTCGTTTGCCAACGCGGACAAGGGAAATCCCAGGTTCGCGGCCGCCCGTGCGCCGACCACGCTGAGCGCCAGCGGCAGCCCGGCACAGGCGGCGGCGATCGCCGCCGCGGCGGCGGGCTCGGCGGCGACCCGACGCTGCCCGAGCCGTCGCGCGAGCAGGTCGAGCGCCTCGGCCGGGCTCAGCACCCCGAGCGTCACGGAGTGCGCGTCGCCCGCGACGACAACACCGGTGAGCCGATCGCGGCTGGTGACAAGCAGCAGGCAGCCGGGCGCACCGGGCACCAGCGGGCGGACCTGCTCCGCGTCGCGGGCGTTGTCGAGCAGGACCAGCATCCGCCGCCCGTCGAGCATGCTGCGATAGAGGGCGGCCTGTGCCTCCGCGCTGCTGGGCATCCGCTCGGCCGGTAGCCCCAGCGAGTCCAGCAGGATCCGGGTCGCTTCGGCGGGTCCCATCACCGCGCCGCCCGGGTCGAAACCGCGCAGGTCGAGGTAGAGCTGACCGTCCGGGAACCGGTCGGCCACGCGGCGGGCCCAGTGCACCGCGAGCGCGGTCTTCCCGACCCCGGCCGTGCCGGACACGGTGGCGATGGTGGCCGAAGTGGACGGTGCGGTCGCGTCGGCGAGGGCCAAGTCCAGCTGTGTCAAGGCTTCCGTGCGACCGGCGAACCCGCGGATGTCGACGGGCAGCTGCGCCGGCCGGACCGCGACGACCGGAAACCCGGCTCCACTCTGGACCAGGGCCGCGTCGGCGGCGAGGATGCGGCGCTGCATGTCGCGCAGTGCCGGTCCGGGCTCGACGCCGAGTTCACGCTGCGAGACCCGCCATGCCCGCGCGTACGCGGCGAGGGCGTCGCTCTGCCTGCCGGACCGGTACAGCGCCACCATCAACTGTTCCCAGAACCGTTCCCGCAGCGGGTGTTGCGTGGTCAGGCGGTTGAGTTCGTCGACGAGGTCGTCGTGCTGCCCGAGCTGAAGGCCCGCTTCGATGCGCCACTCGAGTGCCTGCAGCCGCAGGTTCTCCAGGCGCGCCACTTCGGTCTCCCGCACCAGTCGCGAGGCGACGTCGGCGAAAGCCGGGCCGCGCCACAGGGCGAGCGCGGCCGTCAAGGTGTCACCGGCGGTGGACCACGCCCCCGCACGCAAGGCTTTACCGCCGTGGTGGCAAAGCCGGGCGAACCGCCACATGTCGAGCTCGTCCTCGCCGACCTCGATCAGGTAACCCGGGGCCCGCGTGACCAAGCGGCCGCCCAACTCCGGCCCCAGCCGTTGCCGCAACAGCCGCACGTAGTTGCGCAGGGTCGCGCGGGCGCCGGGCGGCGGCGCGCCGTCCCACATCGCGTCCGCGAGCTCGTCGAACGAGACCGCCTGATTCGCCTTCAGCAACAGGATCGCCAGCAGCAGGCGGTGTTGCGCGGCCACCACCGGATGCCCCGCCCCGGCTTCGTCATAGGCCAGGAGCGGCCCCAGCACACCGAACCGCAAGTTCGCGCTGCCCCTCTCCGCATCCGGACCAGGCCGGTGTCGCCACACGCCGTCGCTACGCTTGGCACCGGCGATCTACAGGACGTCCGGCGTCGATCTCGGTTGCCCTGAAGGCCACCTTAAGGGCGTTGGAGTCCCTTATGGTGGCCTTCAGGGCAGGTGGGAGTGGCTCGCCGAGTCAGCACGTTCGTACCGTTTCAGGGAGGATCGCTCGTCATGGCAGTCGCCGATGACCTTGACCACGCCACCGACTCGCAATGGGATTGGGTCGCCGAACAGACTCGTACCTACCTGGCCTCGGGCGGCGCCGAAGGGCACGGACTGTCCTGAACGGGCTTGTGAGCGATGTCCTCAACGACGCGTTCGAGACGCTCAACGTCCTCAACGCGCCGTTCAGGACAACCCCGCAGCCAGACACCTCTGCCTTACCCCTTAATAACCCCGCGAAACACTCACGACCTCAGCGGGGCGGGGGTGTGGTGGTCGCCGCCGGGGTGGGCGTGGATGAGGGCCTGCGTCAGGCGGGGCAGGGTGTGGATGAGCCGGTGTTCGGCGTCGTGGGCGATGGTGTGCGCCTGCAACAGGGTCAGGGTGGGGTCGACGTCGAGTTCGGACTCGGCGATGAGCGTGTGCCCGACCCAGCGCAGCCGGATCGTGTCGACCCCGCGCACGCCGGGGGTGGCGGCGAGGGCCTGTTCGGCGGTGGACACCAGGGCCGGGTCCACCGCGTCGAGCATGCGGGAGAACACTTCCTTCGCCGCGCCGCAGAGCACGGCCAGGATGGCCACGGTGATCAGCAGCCCGACGACCGGGTCCGCCCAGCGCCAGCCGATCCAGGAGCCACCGGCGGCGAGCAGCACGGCGAGGCTGGTGAATCCGTCGGTGCGGGCGTGCAGCCCGTCGGCGACCAGCGCGGCCGAGCCGATCTGGCGGCCGACGGTGATGCGGTAGCGCGCGACGACTTCGTTGCCGGCGAACCCGACGAGCCCGGCACCGGCGACCCAGCCGATCCCCGTCATGTCCCGCGGAGTGACCAGCCGGTCGATCGCCGTCCAGGCCGCCAGCACCGCGGAGGCGAACATGACCAGCAGGATCACCAGCCCCGCGAGGTCCTCGCTGCGGCCGAGGCCGTAGGTGAAGCGCCGGGTCGCGGCACGGCGGCCGAGCAGGAACGCGATGGCCAGCGGGACGGCGGTCAGCGCGTCGGCGAAGTTGTGCAAGGTGTCGCCCAAGAGCGCCACCGAGCCGCTGATCGCCACCACGACGAGTTGGGCGACCGCGGTGATCATCAGTCCCCCGAAGGAGATCCACAGTGCCCGCATGCCCCGCGCGCTGGCCTCCAAGCTGGAGTCCACGATGTCGGCGCTGTCGTGACTGTGCGGAGTCACCGCGTGCTTGACCTGCCTCCACAGCGAGCGGCCGTGCCCATGCCCGTGGCCATGTGCGTGCCCGTGGCCGTGCTGCTCGGTCATGACGGAACCCACCTCGTACTCGCGGTCACCGCGGGCCTGCTGGCCCGCGGACTCACCGTAGCAGCATACCTGCGTAGCCATGCAGATACGCAAGCAGTCGAACAGTGGAGTATCGGAGTACCGTGTCCGCTGTGCACACCTCGCAGCCGGAGTTCGACATGCCCGCCGACGAACAGGTCCACCTCGCGGCCGAGTCGTTCCGGATGCTGGCCGACCCCACCCGCATCAAGGTGCTCTGGGCCCTGCTGCAAGGCGAATCGTCGGTGGCGTGCCTGGCCGAACTCGCCGGCGCCGCACCGACAGCGGTGAGTCAGCACCTTGCGAAGCTGAGGCTGG
>Ga0247768_1000352_pt1 | contig 16668 bp, 13 predicted proteins | sample UWRJL016104C6_FD_179944 | JGI IMG/M metagenome (GOLD analysis project Ga0247768, IMG submission 179944) | Plant litter microbial communities from Arlington Agricultural Research Station in Wisconsin, United States - UWRJ-L016-104C-6 | ecosystem: Environmental > Terrestrial > Plant litter >... | reverse complement strand
CAGAACGCGGGCGCGCGAGCGGCGCTGGATCAGGTGTCCGCCGCGAAGGCGAAGCTGGTGAGCGCGATCCCGAGCGGTCTGGCGTCGGTGTTCGACGTCGGCGATCCGTTGCTGGCCAACGGACTCGCCGAGGCGGCGCGGCGGCTCGGGCAGGAAGTCGCGGTGAACCTGTCCAGGGCGTACGACACCGCGGCCGTCGTGCAGTACGACGCCGCCGTGACGTCGGCCTGGACGGCCACGGGCTCGACGCTCGCCCCGGCGCGGCTGTCCGGCGGCACCTCGGCGAAGCTCGCCGCGAACCGGCCGTACTCATTGACCTCGGCCAAAACGGACCTCACCAAGTCCGCTTCGTTCGTCACCTTCCTGATGTCCGTCGCCGATCCCGCCCGGCACAGCGCCATTCCCGTCGACCTGACCTACAACCTGCACGATCTCGAGATGAACATCCGGCCGGTCGCGGGTATCGGCGGCTACGAAGCCTCGGACTGGCTCACGTTCGTGCCGCCGCTCGACGGTGTCGCCGTACCCGCCGACGTCCATACCGACCTGGGCCAGGCGACGGTGCCGATCCCGCTGCGCGCGTACCCGGCTTTGCCGACGCTGCTGGGCCAGACGGCGAACGCGACCTACACCACGGCGCTCAATCCGACGCTGGCCCAATCGGCCTGCTGGACCTACGGGCTCACCTACTCGCATGAGCACGCCGAGCAGGACGAGGTTGTCATCACGACCACCTACAACGTCCCGCCGCCCCCGGAAGCGGCACCGGAGGACCAGAACGACGTCGCGTCGACGCTCGCGAAGTACATCGCCGTCGCGGACGGGCTTTGGGCGCTGCTGGCCGGGTTCGCGACCCCGGGCGGCGATCCGGGCGTCCTCGCGAACGCCGCCGCCACCTTCGGGCAACTCGCCGTCGACGTGGCGACAGCCTGGGAGACGCACTGGACGCCGATCACCGCCCAACCGCTCGCGGCGCCGGGCCAGTCGAGCTACAGGTTCGTTTCTCGGGTCTTCGACCGCACCGGCGCGGACAACGTCGCCTACCTCGACACCCTGCACTTGACGTCCGGCCAGGCCACGCCCGGCCCGATCGACCAGTGGCCGGAGGCCTTCTGCCAGGCGCCCGACGGCACCCTCGTGCGGCTCGTCCCCGGGCAGCCGTCCGGGCGGGAGCTGATCTACCAATTCCCGGCCGGGGCCCGGGTCCCCGCGGTGGAGTGGCCACGGATCACGCTGGAGTGGGCGGGGCTGACCGTCACGGGCCAGCAGAACGCCCGCGCCTCCCTGGCGGTTCACCGGAACCGGCAGCTCGTGGAGGGCGGTCCGGCGACGGCCGACCCGTTCGTCTACCGCACCGCGACCGTCCAGGCGCCGGAGGCCATCACGCCGTTGAACACCTGGCGGCAGCGGTTCGACATCACCGGCCTCGGCACCTCGGTGGCGCCTGCCCTGAACACCGCGTTCCAGGCGTTGTTCGGCACCGCGACCGGCCTGCCGATCACCGCCGGGATCCTCTACGGCTTCGAACTCGTGCCACCGGCCGGCGACGGCGAAGGGCTGGTGACCTACCTGCCGGTCAGTCTCTACCCGAACCAGCAGCTCGGCTCCGGCACGGCCACGGCGATCGCGGCCGCGCTGGCCGCCTGGCAGACGGCCAACCAGCCCGCGAGCCGGGGCGGCGAATGGGTGTTCTCGCTGGTCCTGTACTCGCAGCTCGATCCGGCCGCCCGACGGCCGCTGCTGTCACTCGATAGGCTGGTCTACCGGCTCACATCGGCCTCCGGCGGGAATCAAACGTGACCGCCGGACGCTGGGAGGTTCTGTGAAGAAGATTGGATTCCTGTCGTTCGGCCACTGGTCGCCGGACGCCCACTCCGAGACCCGGTCGGCCGCCGACTTCCTGCACCAGTCGATCGACCTGGCGGTCGCCGCCGAGGAGCTCGGCGTGGACGGCGCGTATTTCCGCGTGCACCACTTCGCGCGCCAGGCGGGAAGCCCGTTTCCGTTGCTCGCGGCGATCGGCGCCCGGACGTCGAAGATCGAGATCGGCACCGGCGTGATCGACATGCGCTACGAGAACCCGCTGTACATGGCCGAGGACGCGGGCTCCGCCGACCTGATCTCCGGCGGCAGGCTCCAGCTCGGCATCAGCCGGGGATCCCCCGAGCAGGTGATCGAAGGCTGGCGTCATTTCGGCTTCGCCCCCGAAGAGGGCGAGACCGACGCGGACATGGCGCGGCGGCACACCGAGACCTTCCTGAAGGTGATCGAGGGCGAAGGTTTCGCGAAGCCGAACCCGCGGCCGATGTTCGCCAACCCGCCCGGGCTGCTGCGGGTCGAGCCGTACTCCGAGGGCCTGCGCGAGCGGATCTGGTGGGGCTCCGGGTCGAACGCGACCAGTGTCTGGGCGGGGAAGCTGGGGATGAACCTGCAAAGCTCGACGCTCAAGGACGACGAGACTGGCGAGCCGTTGCACGTCCAGCAGCGCAAGCAGATCGAGGCCTTCCGCGAGGCATGGAAGGAAGCGGGCCACACGCGTGAGCCACGGGTGTCGGTCAGCCGCAGCATCTTCGCGCTGACCAACGACCTGGACCGCGCCTACTTCGGCCGCGACCGCAACTCGCGGGACCAGATCGGCATGATCGACGAGAACACCAGGGCGATCTTCGGCCGTTCCTACGCCGGTGAGCCCGACGAACTGGTGAGGCAGCTTAAGGGCGACGAGGCCATCGAGGCCGCCGACACCCTGCTGCTGACCGTCCCGAACCAGCTCGGCGTCGACTACAACGCCCACGTGCTGGAAGACATCCTCACCCACGTCGCCCCCGAACTCGGCTGGCGCTGACCGTCACCCAGGGTCGTGAGTGTTTCGCGGGGTTCTAACCCCGCGAAACACTCACGACCCCAGGGCGCCGCAAAGCTCACGAGGCGCCACCTTCACAGGAGGGCGAGGATGTCTTCGGTGGTGCCGGTCTCACCGAGCTTCGGGAAGATGTGGGTGACCGAGTTGTCGTGGGTGACCGGATTGAGGTCGGTCATGGCGTCGGTCGCCAAGGTGACGTGCAGGCCGTGCTCGTAGGCCTGCCGCGCGGTGGACTCCACGCCGATGCTGGTGGCGACCCCGACGATGACCACCTGGGTGACGCCGAGGCCGGTCAGGTACTCGGCGAGGTCGGTGCCGTGGAAGGCGCCCCAGGTGAACTTGGGGACGGTCTTGTCGCCGTGCTGCCGGTTCAGCTGGGGGAGCAGTTCGGTCCAGCCTTCGGGGAACTCGCGCCCGCTGGTGTCCCGCTCGGTGCGCCCCGGGGCGCCACCGGCGGCGTTGACCAGCACCACGGGCAGGTTCTTCGCCCGGAAGGCTTCGGCCAGTTTGACCGCGTTCGCCACGACGTCGTCGAACGGGTGGACGGACGGAAGTCCGGCCAGCCCGACCTGGAGGTCGACGACGATGAGCGCGGTGGTGGGGTCCAGGGTGGTGACGGGCACAGCTTCTCCTTGTGGTGGATGTTGTTGTGGTTTCAGCGGGACGGCCGCAGGGTGCGGTCGGTGACGGTCATCAGAACCAGGACGACGCCGACGCCGATCATGATCCAGGCGATGAGGTGCACACCGTGGTCGGAGACGCTGGTGTGGAAGACGATGCCGGTGACGGCCGACGCGGCGATCGAGCCGATGTAGCCGAAGGTGCGCAGCAGGCCCGACGCGGTGCCGAGCAGTTCGGCGGGCGCTTGGCCGTAAAGAGCGGTTTGGTTGCCCGCTCCGGCGGCGCCCATGGCGACACCGAAGACGATGGTGACGACCACGACCCAGCCGATCCACGACGACGCGCTGAGCAGCAGCACCCCCGCCGAGCCGAGCAGGCAGGCCACCGCCGCGGCGATGACCGGGCCGCGGACGAGATTCCGGCGTGAGACGGGCGAAATCACCAGGCCGGAGATCAGCGTCATGGGCAGCAGCAACAGCCCGGCCGCGGTCTCGCTCAGGCCCCGGACGGCCTCGACCCACTGCGTGATGCCGTAAAGCACGACGTAGACGCACAGCAGGACCAGCCCGAAGCGCAGGTAGGTGCTCGTCAGCGCTCGATTGCTTGCCAGCAGCCGGAAATCGAGGAACGGCGTACGGGCACGCAGTTCCCATACCACCACCGCGATCCACAGCACGACCGAAATCGCCAGCAGGTACCAACGCGCGGTGGGCAGGGTGAACAGGAACAGCAGCAGCGCGGTCATGGCGGCGGCGAACCCGGCGATGCCGATGACGTCCAGGCCCGCCGCGATGTCGCGGGCGCGGCGGGTGCGATCGAACGGACCGTCGGGGGAGACCCAGGCGAGCGTCGCGGCGAGGGCGACCAGCGCGACGGGGACGTTGACGAAGAAGACCGCGCGCCAGCCCAGCGCGCCCACCAGCACCCCGCCCAGCGGCAGCCCGAGCGACGCGGTGGCGATACCGGCGATCTGCAGGCCGCCCAGCACCCCGCCCGGCGGCTTGTCGAGGCCCGCGTCCTGAGCGCGTCGCCGGATCAGCAGCATGGCCGTCGGATAGGCGCAGGACGTGCCGAGGCCGATCAGTACCCGGCTGATCAGCAGCGTGAGCAGGTCCTGGGCGAAACCGCCGAGGAGCCCACCGGCGATGACGAGCCCGATACCGGCCAGGAACACGCGTCGCGGGCCGAACACTTCGGCGGCCTTGCCCGCGGTGGGCTGCGCGATCGCGCTGGCCAGGTACAGGGCCGTGACCAGCGCCGCGGTCTGCCCGATCGACACGCCGAGCCCGTGGGCGATCGGCACGAGGGCGGTGGCGATCAGCGAGCTGTTGATCGGGTTGAGCGCCGAGCCGATGAACAGCGGGGTGGTGAACCGCCAGGAGAACGGCGGCCCGCTCACCACCGGCGCACTGGCCGGGGATTCGGGGGAGGGCATGGAAATCTCCGGTTCGTCGTGGTCACAGGAGTTCGGCGAGCCGCTCGATCAGCCGCGCGGCGGCGTCGAGGGTCGCGATCTCCTCGTCGGTGAACGACTTGGCCAGCGCGACGGCGACCTTGTCGACGATGGTGCTGCGCCCCGAGCCGATCGCGGCCTGGCCCGCGGGGGTGAGGTTCAGGATCGAACGGCGCCCGTCGACGGCGTCCGGCCGCCGTTCGACCAGGCCACGCTGTTCGAGGCTCGCGATCGTGGCGCCCATCGCCTGCGGGGTGATCTGCTCGCGCCGGGCCAGCTCGGCGGTGGTGGACGGCCCGAGCCGGTCGAGCCGCGCGAGCGCGGTCAGCTGCGGCGCGGTCAAGTCGCCTTCGGCCAGCGTCTCCTGGGTGCGCCGCCTGAGTGCCCCGACGCCGACCCGCAACCGGGTGGCGGTCTCGCGGATCGCGGCATCCCGCTGGGCCGAGGCCGGTGTGTCGCTCATGTTTGGAAGGTTAGCTTTCCAAACTTAAGTTTGCAAACCCAGACTTCCAATATGGGTGCCGGACATGACAAAGGCCGGTCCGCCACAGTGGCGGACCGGCCTTCGTCGATCTTGCTCGGTGCTAGCTGCGCACGCCGCGCCTGCCGTACAGGCTCGCCGCGAGCGAAACGCCGATGGCGGCCAGGACGACCTGGGTGATGAGCTCCAGCCAGTCGAAGCCGTTGGTGTCGGCGTAGCCGAGACCGCGGGCGATGGCCGTGCCGAGGAACGCGGCGACGATGCCGACGACGATGGTCAGCCAGATCGGGATGCCTTGCTTGCCGGGAGCGACCAGACGCCCCAGCACACCCAGAATCAGGCCGACCACGATGGCCGAGACGATACCGGCGACAGTCATCTGTAACTCTCCCTATGCCTGGATTTACCGGAGGCCATGGCTGGCTTCTCCGGACTCGAAAGAGTTAATGCCCCGCCGGGCGCCAGGCGAAACGTTCCGGCGCTAATCGGGAAATTCCGTCATTGAACCGCCACGACGGGCTCGTGACTGCGCAGGACCGCTTGGCCCAGCGAGGTGAGCGTATGGAGCATCGTGTTGCGGTTCCGGGCGGTGGCGATCAGGCCGGCGCCCCGCAGCACGGTGGCGTGCTTGCTCGCCCCCGCCAGGGAGATGCCCAGCCGCTGGGCGAGTTCACCGGTGGTGCAGCTCTCCGTCAGCGTTTGAAGGGCCGCCGCGCGCGTGTGCCCCACCAGCGCGCCGAGCGCGGTCCCGCTCGGCTCCTGCCCGGCCCACTGGTCCAGCGTGCGCCGGGGGTCCGACGGCATCGAGTACACCAGGACGGGCGGCCCGGTGTCGGACTCCGCGTCGACGAGCAGGTTGGCCTTGCCGCCGAGGAACATCGACGGGCTCAGGATCAACCCACGCCCGCCGAGGTGCACCTCGGCGTCGGTGTCGCTGACGACCTCCAGGATCGGCGGATTCCACAGCACCTTGGAGTGCAGGGTGTCGAGCATCAGGCCGACCCCGTTGGTGACCATGATCCGGCCCCGCATGTCGCGTTCCGCCTGCATCTGGCCGAGCGCCCTGCTCCAGAAAGGCAGGACGGCCACCTGGCAGAATTCGAACACCGCCGCGGTCACCCGCTGCCGGGCGCGCTCGTCGCCGGTCGCGTCCGGGGAGGTGCTCCCGCCCGGACGCCCCACCAGCCGCAGCAGTTCCGGTATCGACTTCGACCGCCCGGCCAGGTGCTCGATCTCGCGCATCTTCGGCCCCAGCCCGTCGCGCACGTGCTTGCGCCAGCCGTTGAAGACACCGCTGTTGCGGCCGAAGAGGTTGAGCGCGAAGACGCCCTCGGCGACGGGCCCGAGGCCGGAGGTCATGCGCAGCAAGGCGAGGTCTTCGACCTCGAAGTGGATTTTCAGCATGGTGACACTTCATCGGGAGATTTCGACACGATGAACCTCCTTCGGAGACCGCCGAAATGCGGCATTCTCGGTGAGGGCGCGTGTACGCAGTCTTCTCCCAGAACGAGTTCTTTCCTTGGTACGCGCGAAAGCGCGCGCCAAGGGTTCACGAGACGGCTGTCAAAGCCGCTCGTGGCCGTCGAACAATATGAACCACGTCCCCAGCGAACAAAACGAACAATGAACCCCAGTGAACAACGAACCCCAGCAAGCCAAAACCCGGATAGCGAATAAATCCCGGCGAACAATCGGCCCCAGAAACCGATCCTTCAACCGTCCACATCCACCCCGTCAGGGTGGAAACTTAGCAACCTTCTCTTTACAAAGTATCATACCCACGTAACCCGGGCAGGAAAATTTCCGCACTCGATCCGGGCAAATCGCCGCGGTCCGGTGCTGGCTGTTTCGTCTCCGAGGATCACGGCTTCGGCCGACCGTACGCGGGTGATGAGCCGTGTGGAGCAAGGAAAAGTCCCAGATACCGGGAGGGTGAGCCCCCGCTCAGCTCCCCGGTGTGAGCAGGCGTCCGCCGAGCAGGGTCTCCGCGTACGAAAAGACATGACCGGCGCCGATCTCCACCGGGGAGAGCAGGGTGAGGTCTTCGAGTCCGGGGCCGGCGTCGCCGAATAAACGGAATTGCGCGTCACCGGTCCGGATTTCCGAGAATTCGACATCCCGGACCTCGGAGGCGACCAGCTGGGAAAGGCGTTCCTCCGCGGCCAGCCAGGCCGGGAGGACCCTGGTGTGCGCCAGCGGCACGGTGTGCAGGGCGGGCGGTTCGCCGAGTTCGCCCGAAAGCGTCACGGTCGACTCCACGACGCGGCGCCCGTGCACCGACAGCGCGCCGTCGAACCGCCCGCCGGGGGCCAATCTCGGCCCGGCCCGGCCCACCGGCGTCGCCCGGGTCTGGCTCATCTCGCCGAACTGCTTGGGCATGCCCTGGAGCCAGCCGCGCATCATCGGCACGGGCTGGTCGACCCAGGCATACGGGCACCTGGCCATCGGCCGCCCGTCGAACTCGCAGGCCAGCAGGATCAGGAATTCGCCGAACTGGCAGCGGGCCGGGTCGGCGAGTTCGGCGCCGGAATCCGAACACCACTGCCATTGGGCGAACACCGCCGCGGCCGCGCCGGGATCCGCCCCGAGCCTCAGCCCCGGCGGCAGGAAGGCCGCGGCCGCGTCCGGGTCTACCCGGTAGTCGACCATGAGGATCTCGCCGGAGAAATGCCATGGTGGCGGCGTGAGCATCGCGGCTCCGCCGGAGGGGGAGAGCGGCAGGCTGTAGCCGCTCAGGACGGTTGCGGTGTCGGGCATGGCCGAGGTTCCTCTCAAGCTGTGTGGTGGCCGGTCCACGCGGTGGCGAGCCGTCGTGCCGCGGACGCCAGGGTTTCCGGCGGGTTGAAGCTGAAGGACAGGCGCACGCTCGGTGCCTGGGTGGTGCCGAACCTCGAACCGGCCCCGACGGCCACGCCGCTCGCCGCCGCCGACTCGACCAAGCCGCGCTCGGTGTGCCGACGGCGCGCGCGCAGCCACAGGAAGAATCCGCCGCCAGGGGTGTCGAACCCGATGTCCTCGGGGAGGCGCTCGGTCAGGGCGCTCACGAGCGCGTCCCTGCGTTCCCGGAGCCGGGCCCGCAGCCAGCGCAGGTAGGCGTCGTACTCGCCGGACCGCAGCAACATGGCCACGGCGAGCGAGGTGGTGTGGTTGACACAGCCGCCGCTGACGAACATCCCGTGTGCGGCCAGCCTTGCGGCCATCGCGGGTTCGGCGAGCAGCCAGCCCAGCCGCAGCCCGGGAGCGAGCGTCTTGGAAAAGGTGCGCAACCGGATGACCCCGCGGTGACCCGCCAGACCGGCGAGCGAACGGGGCGTCTCCTGCCCGTCCAGCTCCAGTTCGGCGTACGCGTCGTCCTCGACGATGAGTACGCCGAGGCTCGACGCGGCGGCCACCAGTTCGGCCCGCCGCCCGGCCGGAACCAGCAAACCGGTGGGATTGTGGAAGGTGGGCGTCGCGTAGACGAACGCCGGGTTCCGCCCGGCGGCGCGCTCGTCCGCCACCGCTTCGGCCAGCGCGACCGGGTCCATGCCACCGGAGTCCGTCGGGACTTCCCGCAGGCGCAGGCCGCAGTCGAGGAAGAGGGCGCGGGCGAGGTCGTAACAGATCCGGTCGGTGAAGACGACCTCGCCCGGTGACGCCAGCGTGGTCGCGATCAACTGGAGCGCCTGCGAAGTCCCGGCCGTGAGCACCACGTTCTCGGGCCCGCAGAGGCAGCCCTCGCTCTTCGTCACCCTGTCCGCCAACGCTTCCCGCAGCGGCAGCGCGCCCTCGTTGTTCCCGTAGGCGAGGGCCGCCGCCCCGAACTCGGCCAGCGCGGCCGAGTAGGCGCCCCGCAGCAGGTCGACCGGGAGCAGGCCGGGCTGGAGGTAGCCCGGCCCGAGGTCGAGCACGCCGGGCGGCGAGACCGTCTGCACGACACCCGGCCGCCAGAACCGGTTGTGCGACAACGGTCCCGCGGCCGCGGCGGTGAGCGGCCCGCCGAGGCCGGGCGTCACCTGTCCAGGAGGACGGCTCGGAGCGACTTCGTCGCGCCCGCGACCGCGGAGGCCGATCTGGACAGCGCTATGCGCAGCGAATGGTCCCCTTCGGACGGACGCGCCCAGTGGAACTTCTGGCACGGCAACGCGTAGACGTTGTGGTCCCGCAGCGCCGCCCACACCGTCAGCCCGGTCCGCTCGCCGATGTCGATCCGCTCGACACTGGCGCGGCTGTCCGGATCGGGAAAGCGGAGGTCCGGCACGTCGGCCAAGCCCTCACGCAGGATCGCGCGGTTGCCCGCGATGAACCGGTGCAGTTCGGCGAGCCCACCACCGGCGGCGTCCTCGCAGAACCGGGTGATCATCGACAGCACCAGCGGCGAGACCCCGAGCAGGATGTCGGAGTAGACCGTGGCCAGCGGCAGGCCGACGTTCTCCGACGAGACCAGCCAGCCGATCTTGAGCTCCAGTGTCGGCCACAGCTTGCCGGTGTCCTCGATGACCACCCACCGGCACCCGCTCGCTTCGAGCACCGCGTAGTGGTCGTAGTGGGCACGGGTGTCGAAACCGCGGAACGAGGTGTCCAGGGTCAGCACCACGTCGTGCTCGGCGCACTGCGCCGCGATCTCCGCCAGCCGTTCCCGCGCGAGGACCTTGCCCGTCGGGTTGTTCGGTGTGGTGATGAAGAGGCAGTCGACGGAGCGGAGCAAGGCGACGTCGAGCTCGCCGTGCACCGCCTCCTCTTCGACCGGCACCAGTTTCAGCCCGACCCCGCGGAGGATGTCCGGGATGTTGTCGAAGGTCGGGTGGACCAGCGCGATCGACTCGGCTTCGGTCGCCAGCGACCGGGCGAAGATCTCCATCGCCACCGAGGAGGAGTAGCAGCTGAGCACCCGTTCGCTCACCACCGAATGGCTGTGCTGGCCGAGCAGCGTGAAGTACGCCCGATGGGCCGCGGTCTCCACCTCCTCGAAGGGCCGCTTCACCACGTCCGCCCACAGGCGTGGCAGCTCCTCGATGATCTTGGCCTGGCCGGAGGTCAGCTCCTGGCGGGCATGTCCGTCGGCGAGATTGAGCGGACTGCTCATCGCCAGGTATTCGAATTGGGTGAGATTGCCGAGTGTGGTCGCGGCTGGGCGCGTTTCAGTATCCTGCATTCCGTTCACAAGCACCTTTACATCAAAGTAGGCGGATCAACCGTGCTTGGAGCCCTCCGTCGATCGAATGGGGAAGATGTTCGCCCGAATAGCGCGAAACAATACGCGGCGAGGCCGAAAAGCGGGGCCGCGTTTCGAAAGCCGGAACACTCACCGGTGGCTCGGACGAGCTGCCGGGATAAGACTTGCCAAGCGTAGCAGCGCACGCATTTACCAAGACCTTTCCGGTGGCGACTTTTTCTCGTCAGATCCGGGGCCGCGATGGCGACCTGCGCTGTTTACCCACAAATCAATATCGCCGTGGCCGCGGGCTACTTGAGGCTGACCCGGCGTCATCTCGAAGCATGATGCGCCAGGTGCCCCGGACCGATACTCTTCACTTCGCGTGATTGATCATCTGAGTGCCACGCACGCACAAAGGGAGGTATGGAGTTTTGTCTCAACATCCCCCACCGCTACCCGACCGGCCCGAGCGCGAACAGAACCGGAGAATCGCCGAGCTCGAGCGGGAGGTCGAGGAGCTGAAACTCGCCAACGAGGTTCTCCGGGCGGTCGCGGGCTACTTCGCGTTACCCGAAAACGGCCCGCCGGATTGCTGAGGGCGGGCCGTATCCGAGCTGAAGGGGCTTTCCTCACATCGACGCCGTCGGCTGCGGGGAAACCCCTTTGAGCAAGATTCGGGGGTAGAGGGTTCAGCGGGCCAGTATCCGGCGGTCCACCTTTCCGTTCACGGTCCGCGGCAAATTCGCCAGCGGTTCCACGAGGTCGACGATCATGTGCCGCGGCACCAGCCCCGCGCAGTGCCGTTTCGCCTCCAGCAGGCTGAGCGAGCGTCCCGCCACGGGTACCACGTAGGCGACGAGCCTGGCGTCCATGCCCGTGCCGCGCACGGCCACGACGACCTCGCTGACGTCCGGATGTCTCTGCAGGGCCGCCTCGATCTCGCCGAGTTCCACCCGGTAACCGCGGATCTTGACCATCGAGTCGCGGCGGCCGAGGTACTCGAAGTTGCCGTCGTCGGCGAGGAGCACCCGGTCGCCGGTCGCGTAGGGACGCCCCGCCTGGGGTGGCTGCCCGTGGTAGCCGAGCATGACGGTCGGCCCGTCGACCATCAGCTCGCCTTCTTCGCCGGGGTCCGCCGGGGTTCCGTCGGCTCGGGCGACCCACACTTTGTCACCGGAGCAGGCTTTGCCGATCGGCACCGGCCGGGCCGACTCCGCTGGGAGGGCGGTCACCTCGTAGAAGGTGCACACGTTGGTTTCCGTCGGCCCGTAGAGGTTCAGCAGCCGGATATCGGGCAGGTGGTCGCGGAGGCGGCGCAGGTGGTCGACGGGGTATGGCTCGCCCGCGAACAGGATCGCCCGCAGGCAGGGCGGGCGGCTCTCCAGCAGGCCACCGTCGCGGGCCATCAGGATCAGCGCCGAGGGGACCGAGTACCAGACGGTGATGCGCCGCTCGGTCAGCAGTTCGACGAGGCGGGCCGGCGCGTACCCGGACTCATGGGGGATCAGGTGCACCGACGCCCCGGCCAGGAAGGCGACGTAGAGGTCGAGCACCGACAGATCGAAGTGCAGGGGAGCGTGGTTGGCGAAACGGTCCGCGGGCCCGGCGCCGAGTTCCGCGGCGGCCCATTCGACGAACGCGAGCGCGTTGCGATGGGAGATGCGGACGCCTTTCGGGTTCCCGGTGGAGCCGGAGGTGTACAGGATGTACGCCAGCTCGTCCGCGCCCACCCGGGGATCCGGTGGTGGTGGTGCCACGCCGTCGTGTCTTCGTGTTTCCGGGTCGTTCGGGGCGACGGGAAGCACTGTCGTCGTGATCGACTCGGCCCGCAGCATTCGCGAGCCGTCCGGGGTCGCGACCACGACCCGGGGGGTGCAGTCGCGGATCACCTTGGCCGCGCGGTCCGGTGGGCTGAGCGGGTCGATCGGCACATAGGCAGCGCCGAGGCGAAGGACCGCCTGCATGACGGCGATCGTCACGGTGGATTTGGGCAGCCACAACGCCACCCGGTCGCCCCGGCTCACCCCGAGCGCGGCGAGCCGCCCGGCGAAACGGTCGGCTTCGGCGTCCAGCTCGGCGTAGGACACACTGCCGTCGGACGCGGTGACGGCCAGCGCGGACCCCTGTTCGCGCGCGTGCTCGCGGACGAAATCGTGCAGCAGCCTCGCGGTGCGTGACGTGGTCACAATCCCAACTCCTTGGCGATCTGTTCGAGCTGGATCTCGGAGGTTCCGGAGAACGTGGTGCCCGGCAGGGCATCCAGCAGCTCCCGGGTGGCGCCTACGTCGGTGCGGACGCCGTTGCCGCCGAGCACCCGAACCGCGAACAACGCGGTGTCGACGGCCACTTCGCTGATCGCGAGCTTCGCCATGGAGACGTCCAGCCCAGCAGGCTCATGCTGGTCCAGCCGCCAGCACGCTTGCCACAGCAGCAGCCGCGCCGACTCCAGCCGGGCGCGAAGCCGGGCGATGCCGTGGGAGATCGACTGGTTCTTCCCGATGGGGTGACCGAATTGGCGGCGGTCGCGGGCCTGCTCGACGCAGCGGTCGAGATTCCGTCGTGCCTGCCCGAGATAGGCCGCGAACAGGCAGCTCCGCTCCCAGCGCATGGACGACTGGAAGATCGCGGCCCCCTGCCCCGGAACGCCCAGGAGATGAGAGGCGGGCACACGGCATTCCTCGAAGGTCACGCTTCCGGCGGGACACGTCGTCAGGACGGTTTTGCCGAACGCCTCGCCGACGACAAGGCCGGGAGTGTCGCGCTCGACCACGAAGCCGCTGATGCCGAGATGGCCGAATTGTGGGTCGGTGGAGGCGTAGACGACAAAGGCGTCGGCCACCGGACCGTTGCTGACAAAGGACTTCGTGCCGTTGAGCACGAAATCGTCACCGTCGCGTCGGGCGGTGGCGGTCAGGGCGGTGACGTCCGAGCCGGCGGCTTCCTCGGTGATCGCGTTGGCCCCGATCCATTCGCCGGAACAGAGGCGCGGCAGAATGCGATCCCGCACTTCTTCGCCGGCGTGCTCGGCGATGGGCATGGCACAGGCGAAAAGGTGGGCCAGCGAGGAGAACACGAGCCCCATGTCCGGGCAGCCGAGGCCGAAGGCCTCCATGGCGCGGGCCGTGTCGACGAAGCCGTGCCCGCCACCGCCGTATTCGGCGGGCACGCTGTAGCCGAGGATTCCCGCTTCCCCGCACCGCCGCCATTGGTCCCTGGTCAGGCTCGCGGGCCGGTCGTCCGGCCAATCCCCGGTCAGTTCCAGAATCCGGTCGTACGCGCCGCACTGGGCCTTGCTCCATCCGAAGTCCACGCTCGAAGAGCGTAAGGAGCGCCCACTGGGCTGTCCTCCACTGGAGTGCCGGAATCGTGCCGTCCGTTGGGATGGCGGCGGCCCGGCTTTACGGACGGGCCGGTGTTCCCCGGGTACTGGCCGAAAGGACGGCCCACGGCCGCCGAGATCGATATTCCGTAGGAAGACAGGGTTTCCGCCGTGTTCGTAGCATCACCTCGTGCGGACTTGGACGCAGCGGAACGGACCGGGTTACGGAGAAATTCATGGAGCATGCTGATGTTCTCGGCATACTGAAGAAATTCATCGAGGAGCAGATCATCGACTCCGCCGGGGTCGACGTGTCTCCGGACACTCCACTGCTCGAGTGGGGAATCCTCAACAGCCTTTCGACGACGAGGCTCATCGGGTTCGTTCACGAGCGGTTCGCGATCTTCATCCCCGCCGAACGGATCGTGGGGGAGAACTTTCGTGACCTGAACCGGATCACGCGACTCGTTCTGGAGTGCGAAAAGGACGCCGGTCAGGTTCCCGCGGGACAGGAAGTGAGCAGCGATGGCAGACGTTGACTTCGACATAGGCATCATCGGCGGCGGCCCGGCCGGCTCCACGATCGCCTCGTACCTGGCGAGAGCCGGCCTCTCCTGTGTCGTGCTGGAGAGCGCGCTGTTCCCCCGGCCACACGTGGGCGAGTCGCTGATCCCGGCGACCACGCCGGTGCTGTCGGACATCGGCGCGCTGGGCAAGGTGGACGCGGCCGGTTTCCCGCGGAAGTACGGCGCCGCCTGGACATCGGCGACCAAGAGCGACATCTCGAACAACGGGTTCCAGCTGTCCCACGGCTTCAAGGCCGCGGAGGTCGCGTTCAACGAACGGGACCAGGCGGGGGTGAACCAGGACTACACCTACCACGTCGACCGGGGCGAGTTCGACCTGCTTCTCCTGCAGCACTCGGAGTCCCAGGGCGCGAAGGTCTACGAAGGCGTCCACGTCAAGTACGTGGAGTTGGACGACGTCGTCCGCCGGATCCACTTCTCGATGGGACAGCAGGACATGTCCGTCCGGGTGCGGATGGTCGTCGACGCCAGCGGCCGCAGCACGGTGCTCGGCCGCCAGCTGAAGCTCAAGGTGCCCGACAAGGTTTTCAACCAGTACGCGATCCACACCTGGTTCGACGGTCTCGACCGGGCGGCGCTGGCGGTGGACAACAAGCAGGCCGACTTCATCTTCATCCACTTCCTGCCGATGACCGACACCTGGGTGTGGCAGATCCCCATCACCGACAGCATCACCAGCGTCGGGGTGGTGACGCAGAAGAAGCACTTCACCACCGCGAAACAGCAGTGGGGCCCGTTCTTCTGGCAGTGCGTCGAGAGTAGGCCCGACCTGGCCGAGGCGCTGCGGAACAGCGAGCGGGTCCGGCCGTTCAAGCCGGAAGGCGACTACAGCTACGCGATGAAGCAGATCTGCGGTGACGGCTGGATGCTCGTCGGCGACGCCGCGCGTTTTGTCGACCCGATCTTCTCGAGCGGGGTCAGCGTCGCGATGAACAGCGCCCGCTTGGCCAGCTACGACATCGTCGCGGCGGCCGAAACCGGGAACTTCGGCAGGCCGGCGTTCGGCGAATACGAAGCGAAACTGCGGCGCGCGGTCGGGAACTGGTACGAGTTCATCTCCATCTACTACCGGCTGAACATCCTGTTCACGGCTTTCGTCTCGGACCCGCGTTACCGGCTCGACGTGCTGCGGATGCTGCAGGGTGACGTGTACGACGGCACCGAACCGGCGGCGCTGACCAGGATGCGCGAGATCACCCGCGAGGTCGAGCAGAACCCGGATCACCTGTGGCACAGCCATCTGGGCACCCTCCGGGCCCCCAGTCAGGCGCCGATCTTCTGAAGGGACGAGTGTCGTGAAGAAATTCCTGCTGCCCGAAAAGGACCTCCCCACCCAGTGGTACAACATCGTGCCCGACCTGCCGTCGCCACTGCGGCCACTGCTGAACCCGGCGACCCACGAACCACTGGCGCCGGAGGATCTCGAACCGCTGCTGCCGCGTGAGGTCATCAAGCAGGAGTTCAGCACCGAGCGCTGGATCGACATCCCGCAAGAGGTGCAGGACGTCTACAAGATCTGGCGGCCGTCGCCGTTGTACCGGGCGGACCGCCTGGAGAAGGCCCTCGGTACCCCGGCGAAGATCTACTTCAAGTACGAGGCCACGTCGCCCGCGGGCTCCCACAAGCCGAACACCGCCGTGCCACAGGTCTTCTACAACGCCGCGGAAGGTGTCCGGCGGCTGACCACCGAGACGGGCGCGGGCCAGTGGGGCTCCGCGTTGTCGTTCGCGGGGAGCCTGTTCGGCCTGGAGGTCACCGTGTACATGGTGAAAGCCTCCTTCGGCCAGAAGCCGCACCGCAAGTCGCTGATGGAGACCTGGGGCGGCCAGGTCTTCGCCTCGCCGACCGACCGGACCCAGGCGGGGCGTGACATCCTGGCGAAGGACCCGGACTCGCCGGGCAGCCTCGGCATCGCCATCAGCGAGGCGGTCGAGGACGCGCTCGCGCACGACGACACGAAGTTCGCGCTCGGCTCCGCGATGAACCACGTGGTGATGCACCAGACGATCATCGGCCTGGAAGCGAAGAAGCAGTTCGAGCTGGCCGGTGACTACCCGGACGTGGTGGTCGGCTGTGTCGGCGGCGGCTCCAACTTCTCCGGGCTCGCCTTCCCGTTCCTCCACGACAGCATCGACGGCTCGCGGTCGGGGACCCGGTTCATCGCGGCGGAACCGGCGGCGTGCCCGACCCTCACCCGGGGCAGCCTC
>Ga0247768_1000349_pt1 | contig 16696 bp, 15 predicted proteins | sample UWRJL016104C6_FD_179944 | JGI IMG/M metagenome (GOLD analysis project Ga0247768, IMG submission 179944) | Plant litter microbial communities from Arlington Agricultural Research Station in Wisconsin, United States - UWRJ-L016-104C-6 | ecosystem: Environmental > Terrestrial > Plant litter >... | reverse complement strand
TCCGCCGATGAGGTCCTTCCTGGGTGTTCCCGTCCGGGTGCGCGAAAAGGTCTTCGGCAACCTGTACCTCACCGAGAAGACGAACGGGGAGCCCTTCACCGAGGACGACGAGGTGGTCGTGCAGGCGCTCGCCGCGGCGGCGGGCATCGCCATCGAGAACGCGCACCTCTACGAGCAGGCGACGGTGCGGCAGAAGTGGCTGGCCGCCACGAGCGAGGTGACCACCGAACTGCTCGCGGGCACCGACCCGGTGGACGCGCTCAACCTGATCGCCGCGCGCGTGCGGGAGCTCACCGGCTCGGACATCACCATGCTGGCTTTGCCCGACTCCGGGAACCTCGACGAGGACGAAGACCTCGACGTCGACGCGATCGAGCTGGCGGTCACCGTGTGCGCCGGGCCCCGCGCGGCCGAGCTGACGGGCGCCCGCATCGACACCGAGACCTCGGTCTCCGGCGCGGTCTACCGTGACCGGACCCCGCGCAGCATCGCGGAGTGGACGTTCCATCACGACGGCGGGGAGCAGCTCTCGTTCGGCCCGGCGCTCGTCGTGCCGCTGCGCGCCGGGGAACGGACGGCGGGGGTGCTGGTGACCGCCCGCGAAACCGGGGCGCCGGTCTTCGAGTCCGCGCAGCTCCAGATGATCGCGTCGTTCGCCGACCAGGCCGCGCTGGCGCTGCAGCTCGCGGCCAAGCAGCGGGCCGCGCGGGAACTGGACGTGCTGGGCGACCGCGACCGCATCGCGCGGGACCTCCACGATCACGTGATCCAGCGGCTTTTCGCGGTCGGGCTGGCCATGCAGAGCACGCAGCGCCGGACCAAGTCGCCGGAGGTACAGCGGCGGCTGGGGGAGAGCATCGACCAGATGCACGACATCGTGCAGGAGATCCGTACCGCGATCTTCGACCTGCACGGCGGTGAGGGCGGTCAGACCGGTACGCGGCTGCGCAACCGGCTCTACAACGCCATCGCCGAGCTCACCGCGGACGCGCCGCTGCATCCGACGGTCACCATGTCCGGCCTGCTGGACTCCGTGCCGTCGAGCCTCGCCGAACACGCCGAAGCCGTGGTGCGGGAGGCCGTCAGCAACGCCGTCCGCCACGCCCGGGCCACCAACCTGGTGATCGGTATCGCGGCGAAGGAGACCGAGCTGCGGATCACCGCCGACGACGACGGTGTCGGCGTCCCGGCCGATGTTTCCCAGAGCGGCCTGCGAAACCTGCGTGAGCGCGCCGAACAGGCGGGCGGCCACTTCACCCTGGGCCCGGGGGAGCACGGCGGGACCCACCTGGACTGGGCCGTTCCCTTGGGGTGAAGCGGGTTCCGGTGGTCTTCGGCCGAAAGGATCAGTGACCAAGGTCCTCCGCCTTCGGGCCGTCCGCCCGCCGCGACGGGTAAGCCGGCCGCGGTCTCCTTGTGATGCGACAACAGTCGTGACGAAGGAGCGGGCGCGACCCCTTGGCCGGCCGCGCCCGCTCCTCCACCCCAGGAGGAGACGACATGACTGCCGAAGCACCAGCGAGGGTGGTGCTCGCCGACGGCGAGATGGCGACGGTGCGCAGGCTGCATCCGGCCGACGCGACCGCCGTGCTCACCCTGCACACCACATTGACCGAACGCGACAGGTACCTGAGGTTCTTCGGTCCCGTTCCGTCCACCTTGGACAAGGTGGCGACCGCGATCGCCGCCGAATCCGGTGCCACGCACGCCGCGGTGGGATGTTTCCTCCGCGGCGCGCTCGTCGGTGTCGCGCAGTACGAGGTGCTGGCCGAGCCCGCCACCGCCGAGATCGCCCTGGTCGTCGACGGCGAGGTGCGCACGCACGGCATCGCGACCCTGATGCTCGAACACCTGGTCTGGATCGCGCGCGGCCAGGGGGTGCGCAAGTTCGTCGCCGAGGTGCTGGCCGAAAACTCGCGGGTGATCCGGGTCTTCGCGGACCTGGGCCTGCCGTTCGAAGCGAGCAGGGGCGGGCCTGAGCGGGAAGTGACCCTGCTGCTCGACCCCGATGAGGCGTACTTCGACGCCGTGGCGCGCCGCGAACTCACCGCGGACGCCGCCAGCCTCGGCCACCTGTTCCGGCCCGAGTCGGTCGTGGTGATCGGGGCGGGGCGGCGGCCGGGCTCGGTGGGGCACGCCGTGCTGGCGAACATCCTCGGCGGCGGGTTTCCCGGCGACGTCCACGTCGTCAACCCCCACGCCGCCGAAATCCTGGGACGGCCCTGTGTGCGATCGGTCGCCGAACTGCCGGAAGCCGTCGAACTCGCCGTCGTCTGCCTGCCCGCGGAAGCCTGCGCGGGCGCCGTCGACGAATGCGGCCGGCGCGGGGTCCGGGCGGTGGTGCTCATCTCGTCCGGGCTGACCGGGACCGACGCCGGCGAGCGCGTGGCGGAAGCCGTGCGACGGCACGGCATGCGGCTGGTCGGCCCCAACTGCCTCGGCATCGCCACCACCGAACCCGGCCACGTGCTCAACGCCACCTTCCTGCGTGACGCCCCGCGTGCCGGGGACATCGGGATCGTGACCCAGTCCGGCGGGGTCGGCATCGCGCTCACCGAAGCGTTGAACCACCTGGGCCTCGGCGTGTCGACGATGGTGTCCACCGGGGACAAGTACGACGTGAGCGGCAACGACATGCTGCTGTGGTGGACCCAGGACGAGCGCACCCGGCTGGCGGTGCTGTACCTGGAGTCCTTCGGCAATCCGCGGAAGTTCGGCCGGTTCGCCAGGACCCTCGCCCGGACCAAGCCGGTGCTCGCCGTCCGGACCGGGAGCGGTGAGGTCGCCCAGGCGGCGGCCGCGTCGCACACCGCCGCCGCGGCGACCCCCGCGGTGACCCGCGACGCGCTCTACGAGCAGGCCGGGGTGATCGCCGTCGACACCGTCGCCGAGCTGGTCGACGTCCTCGCGGCGCTGTCCTGGCAGCCCTTGCCGCGCGGGCCGCGTGTGGCGATCTACAGCAACGCGGGCGGATCCGGCGTCCTCGCCGCCGACGCGTGCGAGCGGGCCGGGCTCACGATCGCGTCGCTCTCCCCGGAGACCACCGGCAGCCTGCGGGAACTGCTGTCGGACCAGGCGAGCGTGCGCAACCCGGTCGACACCACCGCGGCGATCACGCCGGAGCTGTTCGGCGAAGGACTGCGGATCGTCCTCGGCGACGAAGGTGTGGACACCGTCATCGCGATCACGGTGCCGACCGCGGTGGGAGACCCGGGCGCGGCACTGCGGGCGCTGGCGGTGATGGACGGCAAGCCCGTGCTGGCCGTCCGGCCCGGCCAGGAGGCCAGAGTGCGCCCGCTCGGCGCCACGGCGTGTTATGACGACCCCGCGTCCGCCGCGGCGGTTCTGGGCAGACTGGCGCCCTACGCGGCGTGGCGGGCCCAGCCGATCGGTGAGGCTTCGCCGTTTCCCGGGATCGACCGGGCCGCGCTGGCGTCGGTGATCCGGGCCCGCCTGGACCAGGGCGGCGGCTGGCTCGCCCCCACCGAAACCGCCGAACTGCTGCGCCTGGCCGGGATTCCGATGGTCGAATCCCACTACGCCACCGACGAAGACGCCGCGGTCCTCGCGTTCGAGCGGCTGGGCGGGCCGGTGGTGCTCAAAGCCGACGCCGAAGGCCTGCTGCACAAGAGTTCGGGCGGCGGTGTGGCGCTCGGGGTGACCGACGCCGACGGGGTGCGCGAGGTGCTGCGCGGGATGCGCGAGCGGTTCGGCCCGGCCCTGCGCGGCGTGGTCGTGCAGCCGATGGCCGGGCCCGGGCGAGAACTGATCGTCGGGGTGCGCTCCGACGAGGTTTTCGGGCCACTGGTCGTCTTCGGCTTCGGCGGTGTCGACACCGACCTCGTCGCCGACCACAGCGCCCGGCTCGCGCCGCTGACCACCGCGGACGCGGAGCGGCTGATGGACGACCTGCGCTTGTCGGCCGGGCTCTGGGCGGCCGACACCGGCGCGGGCCGCGCGGCGATGCGCGAGGTCCTCCTGCGGGCCGGCAGGCTGGCCGAGCTCGTACCGGAGATCGCGGAGCTCGATCTCAACCCCGTCCGGCTGACCGCGACGGGCTGCCTGGCGCTGGATGCCAGGGTCCGCGTCGAGCGCCGCGAACCGGCCGACCCGTTCCTGCGGCGCCTGCGGGAGGTGTGAGCCATGCACGTACTCCCGACCAACCATGCGGCCGCCGCCCCCGCCGTGGCCGAGGAACCCGACGTCGACGCGCGGGAGCCCGTCACGCTGTTGATGCGTGACCTCCGCACGAGCGGCGACGGGCTGTCGTCCCGGGAGGCCGCGCGCCGGCTCCAGGCCCACGGCCCGAACGAACTGCCCTCACACGCGGGCCGTACGTGGCCGATGGCGTTGCTGCGCCAGGTGATCCACCCGCTGGCCCTCCTGCTGTGGGTGGCCGCCGCGCTCGCGTGGGTCGCCGGCACCGCCAACCTCACCTACGCCATCATCGGCGTGATCATCCTCAACGGCATCCTCGCGTTCGTGCAGGAACAGCAGGCGGAGCGCGCCGTCGAGGCGCTCGGCAAGTACCTGCCGTCGATGGCGTCGGTGATCCGGGACGGGAAACCACGCTCGATCCCGGTCTCGGACGTCGTGCGCGGCGACGTGCTGCGGATCGGCGAAGGCGACCGCGTCCCCGCCGACGCCAGGCTCGTCGACGGCATCGTCGACGTCGACGCGTCCATGCTCACCGGCGAGTCCGCGCCCGTCTCGCGCGCCGCGGACGCGACCGACGACGCCGACCGGTCGCTGGACTCGCCGGTGCTGGTGTTCAGCGGCACGGTCTGTGTCGCGGGCTCGGCGCGCGCGGTGGTCCACGCCACCGGCAGGCACACCGAGATCGGCCGCATCGCGGCGCTCACCACGCGGGTCGGGCGCGAGGAAAGCCCGCTGGAACGACAGGTCCGCCGGGTCGCGTGGCTCATCGCGGGGGTGGCCGTCGCGGTGGGGATCGCGTTCCTGCCGCTGGGGGCGATGGCCGGGCTGTCGTGGTCGGCGGCGTTCGTGTTCGCGATCGGGCTGCTGGTGGCGAACGTGCCGGAGGGGCTGCTGCCCACCATCACCCTCGCGCTGGCCGCCGGGGTGCGGGCGATGGCGAAATCCGGCGCGCTGGTCAAACGGCTGTCGTCGGTGGAGACGCTCGGGTCCACCACGGTGATCTGCACCGACAAGACCGGCACCCTCACCCTCAACTCCATGCGCGTCGTCGAGGCTCGCGGTGTCGACGGTACGGAGATGACCGACCCCGCCGCGCTGGCGAGGTCGCTCGTGCGGTGCAGCACCGCGGATCTGGCCTCCCGGGGCGGTGACCCGACGGAACTGGCGCTGCTCGACTTCGCCGCCGCCCACGACGTCCGGCTCGGCGCGTCCGATCGCGAAGCGGCAAGGAAAGCCCTGTACGCCTTCGATCCCAGGCTCAAGCGAATGTCCACAGTGGATGTTGTCGACGGTGTTCCGGTGGTCGCGACCAAGGGCGCGCCCGAGCAGGTGGTGCCGCTGTGCACCTCGGCCGTCGACGGGACCGGGGCCGAGTCCGCGCTGACCGACCGGCGGCGCGGCGAGATCCTGGCACTGGTGGACTCCATGGCCGGGCGCGCGCTGCGGGTGCTGGCGGTCGCGGTGCGCCGGACCTCCGGCGACGGGCCGTCGTCCCGCGACGACGCCGAATCGGGACTGTGCCTGCTCGGCCTCGTCGGGCTCGCCGATCCACCCCGGTCGGAGGTCGCCGCGGCGGTGGCGGACTGCCACGCCGCCGGGATCACCGTGCACGTGGTCACCGGGGACAACGGGCTCACCGCCGCGGAGATCGCCCGCCGGGTGGGGATCAAGGCGAGCCGTGTCATCAGCGGCACCGAACTCGGGGCGATGTCGGAGAACGAGCTGGACCAGGCGCTCAACGGCGAAGGGGAGATCGTGTTCGCCCGCGCCGCCCCGGAGGACAAGCTCCGCATCGCCGACGCGCTGCGCGGCAACGGCGAAGTGGTCGCGATGACCGGTGACGGGGTCAACGACGCTCCCGCGCTGCGGCGCGCGGACATCGGCGTGGCGATGGGCATCGGCGGCACCGACGTCGCCAAGGAGGCCGCGACGGTCGTGCTGACCGACGACAACTTCGCCACCATCGTCGCCGGTGTGCGCGAGGGCAGGCGGGTCTACGACAACGTCCGCAAGTTCGTGCTCTACATCTTCGCGCACGCGGTGCCCGAAGTGCTGCCGTTCCTGCTGTTCGCGATCACCGGGGGAGTGATCCCCCTGCCGCTCACGGTCCTGCAGATCCTGGCGATCGACTTGGGCACCGAAACGCTGCCCGCGCTGGCGTTGGGGCGTGAACCCGCGGAGCCGGGGCTCATGGCGCGTCATCCGCGGAAACGGTCCGAAGGGGTCGTCACCGGGCGGATGCTGTTGCGCGCGTGGGGGATCATGGGCCTGCTGTCGGGAATCCTGGTGCTGCTGGCCTACTTCGCCGTGCTGCTGCACGCCGGCTGGCATCCGGGCGCGGACGTCTCGGCCGGTTCTCCCCTGCACCAGGCCTATCTGGAGGCCACCACCGCGAGCTTCGCCGCGATCGTGTTCTGCCAGCTCGGCACCGCCTTCGCCGCGCGCACCGAACGTGTGTCGCTGCGCTCGATCGGGTTGACGACCAACCGGCTGCTGCTCGCCGGGATCGCCTTCGAACTCCTCTTCGCCGCGGCGCTGATCTACGTCCCGTTCCTGCAGGACGTCTTCGGCACGGCGGCACTGCCCGCGTGGGTCGTGCTGCTCCTGCTGCCGATGCCCCTGATCGTCTGGGGTGCCGACGAGGTGTTCCGCTGGGGCACCCGCCGGTGAAGGAGGCCGGATTCCCCGGCCTCCGGTGACTTTGTGCTCCAGCGCGGGAGGGCCGCCGCCGGTGACGATGGGCTTCGGGGAGCGGACCCCTTCCCGAAGAGGAGCGATGCGTGATGAACACGAAGCTGTCGTCGGCGCTGGCCCCCGAGGAGATCGCGATGTTAGCCCGCGCGGTGAGCCGTGCGCCTTCGGTGCACAACAGCCAGCCTTGGGAGCTCGCGGTCTCCGATACCGGGATCGACCTCCGGCTGCGGAGGATGGTGTTGCGGTACCACGACCCTGACGGTCGCGATCAGCTGATGTCCTGTGGCGCGGCGCTCACCCATCTGGAACTGGCGGTGCGCGCGCTGGGCCGGGAGTGCGAGGTGGAGTTGCCGGAGTGCGGTCCCGTCGTCGCGACCGTGCGGCCGGGCGCCGGGGCGCCCGCCACCGCGGCCGAGATGGCGCTGTACCGGGCGATCCCCCTTCGCCGCAGCCATCGCCGGGCGTTCAAGCCCTGGCCGGTGGCCGAGGCGCGAGTGTCCTCTGTGGCCGGTGGAGCCGGTGAAGGTGCTGTCGTGGTGCGCAATGCCGACGACCTCCGTGAGCTGGCCGGGATGCTGGGCGTGGCCACCCTCGTGTTCCGCGACAACCCCGCCTACCAACGCGAACTGGCCGTCTGGACGGCCCACACCTTCGGCGACCACGCGCTCGGCGCCAGTGACGGTATCCCGGAAGAAGCCTTGAGCCCCGAGGCGCTTCCGGTCGCCGGGCTGATTCGTGGCGACACACCGGTTCCCGACGACTTCGTGCTCGCCGAACGCCTCGCGGCCGAGAACCTCGTGCTGATCTGCACGCCCGGTGACACGCGGCGGGACCACATCGAGGCCGGGCGGGCGCTCGAACGCGCTTGGCTGAGGGTGACCGCGCTCGGCCTGGCCGGGTCCGTCATCACCCAGCCCTTGCACCTCACCGGTTTCCGCGCGCGCCTTTCGCGGCGGCTGAAGCTCGGCGGCCTGCCTCAGGCGATACTCCGCTTCGGCTACCCGGCGGTGCCGGCGCCGCCTTCACCCCGGCTGCCGCTCGGGGAACTGTTCCAGGACAAGACCGCGGGAACCGCCACCGCGGCACGTCCGGCGCCCGACATGGAGTCGTGATGGTCCAGGCACACCTCACTTCGATGCTTTCGCAGGCGCGGTCGGTGTCCGCGACGTCGCGCCGTTCCCGGCAGCCGGAACCACCGGCCCGGAGCGCGATCAGCCCCGCGCTGACGTTCGCGGGCGGCGCCGGAACCCTCACCGGCAGCAGGTTCCTCGTCGAGACCGCGGCCGCGCGTGTCCTGGTGAACTGCGGGCTCTTCCAGGGCCCGCTGTCCTTCTTGAAGCGCAACTGGTCCCCGGTGCCGGACGAGCTCCACGGCGTCGACGCGGTCGTGCTCACCGACGCGCGCCTCGAACGGTGCGGATATCTGCCCGCACTGGTCGCGCAGGGCTGGCGCGGCCCGATCTACGTCACGCCCGGCACCGCGGCGCTGGTGACGGTCAGCCTCGCCGACAGCGCCGCCCTGTTCGAGGAGGACGCGGCGCTGGACGACCTGATCGGCTGGTCGGGGCGACGGCACGCGCTGCCGCCGTTCCGCGAGGCCGATGCCGCGCGGGTGAACGGGCTGCTGCGAGTCGTCGAATTCGGGGCGAGAACCGAGATCGCCGATGGAATCCACCTGGAGTTCGGCCGTGCCGGGCGGCTCCTCGGTTCGGCGTGGGCACGGCTGGACCTCGGGGATCGGCAGGTGGTGTTCAGCGGTGAACTCGGCAGGCCGGGCCATCCGCTGCTGCGGCCGCCACAACCGCGTCCCGCCTGCGACGTCCTCGTCCTCGACGCGGCGCACGCGATCCGGTCCCACGTGAGCGAACACGAGACCGATCTGTTCGCCGCCGCGATCCACCGTGCGGTCAAGCGCGGCGGTGACGTGCTCATCCCGGCGTCGGCGGTCGATCGCGCCGAAGCCATCCTGATGACTTTGCGGGGACTCGCCGACACCGGCGCCATCCCCGACCTTCCCGTCCGGATCGACGCCCCCACCGGCCTCACGGCCACCCGGGTCCACGAGCTGGCGGCCGGCGAGGGCTGGCCGGAACTCACCGGCGCCGGTCTTCGGCTGCCGTACGACCTGTCCGAAGTGGACGATGGAGAAGAGCTCCGCGGCCCTTCGGTCATCATCGCGGGCAACGGGATGGCGACGGGTGGCCGGGTCCTCGATCACCTGGAACGGATGCTTCCCGACCCCCGTCACGGTGTGGTCATCCTAGGCCCCGCCGAACCGGAAACCCTGGTGCGGCGGCTGCGAGACGGTGCGCGCCAGGTGAAGATCCGTGGCCGCTATCGGCCCGTCCGAGCCGAAATCACCCACTTCGACGGCCTGGGTACCCACGGTGGCGCCGAGGTGATCCGGGCGTGGGCGACCGGCGGCCCCGAGCCGGAGGCGGTGTTCCTGGTCGACGGCGAACCGGATCAGGCCGAGGCGCTGGCGAAATGGCTCCGGGTGGAGGCAGGCTGGTGCGCGGCGGCCGTGACCGACGGCGAACGCGTCCTCCTCTGAAAGCGTGCGTGCCCGGCTAGGGTCGTGAGTGTTTCGCGGGGTTAGAACCCCGCGAAACACTCACGACCCTAGCCTGCGTGCGGAGTATTCTGACTGGATTTCGAGGTGAGGTCACATGGAGACAGCAGCGCGAAGTGGTGAAATCGTCGTCGGCGTGGACGACTCGCCCTACGGCCTGGCCGCACTGCGGTGGGCGTACCAGGAGGCGAGCGGGACGGGACGCACGCTGCACGCCGTGCGGGCGTGGTCGTTCGACCCGCGGTTCGACCCCCGGTCCGTGGTCGCCGAGTCGGCGGTCCAGATGCGGTCCATGCAAGGGGAGCAGTTCGACACGATGCTGCGGCAGGTCGGCACGGGAACGGTCGAGATCCGGCCTGAGCTGATCGAAGGCCACGCGGCCGAAGTGCTGGTGCGGGTTTCGAAGGGCGCGGCGATGCTGGTGCTGGGCAGTCACGGCCGCGGCAGGCTCCTCAACGCCCTCGTCGGGTCGATCACGGCCCAGTGCCTGCGCAAGGCGGCGTGTCCGGTGGTGGTGATCCCGGCCCACACCGTGCCGGACACCGCTGGCACCGCCGATCCGCCGACGAAAGCCTTGTGAGCGTTGCGGCCGGTTAGAACCGGCCGCAACGCTCACAAGTCCCATACCCGGCACCGCCGAGGTGTTGTCCGAAGGTGACGGGTGCCCGGCGAGGTCACCGGAGCCAGCTGCGGTTCCCCGTGAGCTCCGCCCACTTGCGGCCGAAGCCCCAGGTGTTGCCGGCGGCGAAGGCGGCCAGCACGATGAGGACGACTGCGAAGACGAAGTGGTAGTCGATGATGGGGTTGGTCGAGGAAGTCGCCTTGCCGGCATCGTTGAAGCGGGCGAGCGGCCACTCGGCGATCCACATGAACGCCATCATCAGCGTGCCGGCGACGGCGGTGATCCGCAGCGCGACACCGAGCAGGAGCGCGACACCGATGGCGAGCAGGCCGATCATGAAGAGCGAATCAGCCCACCAGGTACCCGCCCACGAGTGGAGCATCCCGGTGAACGGGCCCGCATCGACGCTGCTGAGGAATCCCTTGGTGGGGGAACCCCCGTTGAACCAGGACTTGGCCGTGGAAGTGGCGTAGCCCAGGCCGAAGGCCTTGTCCGCGAAGGCCCAGAGGAACAGCAGGCCCATGGTGATCCGGAGCGCGGCGAGGGTCTTGCCCGCCGCGGTGGTGCTCACGGCCGCCGGGGAAATGAAGTCCGCGTCGACACGGGGGGCGGGGACCTCGGAGTGGCGTGTGGTCTCGACTTTGTCATCGTGGTGGATGGACATGTGAACTCCGTTCCTTGTTGGTGGTACCAAGTGTGTCGGCACCGGCGCTGGCCGTCCGGTGCCGAAGGTCACTCGAACGTGGGTCGTTGGGCGTTGATGGAAGCGCTAATCCGCCGCGGTGATGAGCCCGTAGTCCCCGGCGTGGCGGAGGTAGAGCACACAGCCCCGTTCTTGTTCGGTGTCAACGAAGAACAGGAACGGGACGCCGGTGAGATCCAGCCGTTCCACCGCTTTTTCCTTGGTCATCCTCGCCGCGGGGTGGTCGCTGATCGTCAGCGCGAGAGCGTATGGCGCCAGCGATCCCGGCTCCGGCGGTGTGGTCTGCGCCAGCCGGTAGCCGGTCGAACCGGCGCGGTAGAGCACGCTGTCCCGCCCGGTACCGGCTTCGGTGAAGAAGTGGAAGTCGTGGTCGAGCAGGTCCAGCTCCTCGGCGGCTTCGTCGACCCCGCAGCGGGCCAGGTCATAGGTCTTGACGCGGACGATCCGCCGTTGTTCCTTGGCGTCGCCGAGACGCCGGAGCCGCGCGGGATCCCGGGGAACCGAGCGCACCGAGCTCGGCGCCGGCCTGCCACGCCGGGCCTCCCGATGCCCGGCGATCCGCTCCAGCCGGTGCCGGAGCGGCGCTTCGAGGCCGTCCACGGCCTCCCACGCGGTCTCCGCTTCGACCTGCGCCCGGATATGCCTGCCGTTGACGTCGAGGTTCGCTTGGGCCACCACGGGCCGCGCCACCGCCGGATCACCGTGCCTGCTCAGCCGGACCCGCACGTCGAGCACGGGTTCGTGGGCGAGCCGGGCCAGCTTCGAGATCTTTTCCTTCGCGTAATCCGCCGCCGCCCGCGGAAGCCCCTCTCCCACCGAAGTCCGCACGGTGGGCATCGCGGCGGTTTCGTCTTTCCGCATTTGATTCGAGTCCTCTCGTCATCGCGCCGTCCGGCGCTTGATCCTCTGCTGCGTCCGGGTTTCACCGGCCGGGCAGGAGGAGACCGGTCGCGCTCGGCGACGCTCGCTCTGTCGTTGCGTGGCACCGGAATCACGGCCGTGCGGAGAGCGGCGGGAAGTGCGCGCGAAGGATGTCCCGGAGGCTCACCATGCCGACGACCCGGTCCTGCCCGGCGACGGCGACCGCCCGTACCCGGGTCTCGATCATCTGCCGGGCGACCTCCGAGACATCGCTGTCTTCGGTGACCGTCCGATCAGGACAGGGGGTCATCGCCTCGGCCACGGTGCGGGCGCGCGGGCGGATCATCACCCCGGTATCCGGGTTGCCGCGGGCGCGGAAGTCACCGGGGTCCTCCGCCGTCATGACCTCGGCTTCGGTGATGGTGCCGAGCAGGCGTCCGGTGGGCTCGACGACGGGAAGGGTGGTGAAGCCGTTCTCCGCCATCACGGTCGCGGCTTGGGCGAGCGTCGTGCCGGGTGTCACCGCGACGCTCGGTGTGCTCATGATGTCGCGTATTCGCATCTCGATATCCGTTTCACCGGTGACAGGTGCGATATCGACCCTCATCCGCTATACGCCCGCATGACAGGGCTATAGGTCCTAATCGGACGTGACGTCGTACCTCAGTTCGCCGGTGCCGTCGCCACATCCGCTCTCCAGGCTTCGCGAGTTGGGGAGGGGGCGGAGGTCCTCACGCCTGATGACTTCCGGCCGCTGCGTGCCCGTACTACCGGCCCTAGCGTCGGTGGTGACCGGATCACCCCGAAGTGGGAGCGCCTGTCTCCGTGGTCGTGTGCTTCGGGCCGGAGAAAGCGAGGGACACCATGAAGGTCGAAGAGATGATCGCTTCGGTGAAGGACACGGCTTCGGTGCGGCGGGTGTTCGCCGACCCGATCGAACGGGACGGGGTGGTCATCGTCCCGGTCGCGGCCATCGGCGGAGGCTTGGGGGTGGGGCACGGACACGACAAAGCCGGCCAGGAAGGCGAAGGGGGCGGATTCGGTGTGGGCGCGAAGCCCGCGGGGGTGTACGAACTGCGGGACGGGCGGGTGCGCTGGATTCCGGCGGTCGACGTCAACCGGCTGCTCGCCCTGGTCGGCGGCGTGCTCGTGGCTTTCGTCGTCTCCCGGGTGCGCGTCGCGAAGTTCAAGGCCTTCGCACGACAACCTGAGTGACCCGGGCCGGGCGCGCCTCAGCGGTCCTGCGCGGCGGCGAGGCTCGCCCGGCAGGCCCGGATGACCTGGCGGGTCGCGCGGGTGGGCCGCACGGGCCCGCACTTCGGGCACCGCAGCGAGACGTCGCCGGTGAGATGGTCGACGGCCACGTCGAGTGCCCGGCGGCACGGCCGGCACCAGCGGTGCCCGCTCACGACGATGACGTGCAGCGGGGAGGACACGCAGTGGTGCAGCCACCGCCGGTGGGTGCGGCAGGTGATGCGCTCCATCGGGTCCAAGCCGGCTTCCTCGGCCTCGTCCTCGGCGGACAAGGCGATCGCCAGGCGCCGGTCGGCGAGATCGGCGTAGCAGTCGTCGATGTGATCGTGCGGCCGCAGGACGAGCCGGTCGTGGCGGTTGCGCCGCTCGACGAGCGGCCGGGGCCGGGACGGTGAAACCTGGATGCCGGTGGGCGGTGCCGGTCGGGTGGTGTTGTGGTCCATGACTCCTCCTTCGGTCGGGCTCCACCTTGGCGCTGGTGGTGGTGTCCGGGAGAGAGTCGTAGTCCCCGGGTGCGGGTGCCCACCGGATCGGATCGCGCGGGGCCGTCGGACACCCCGATCGAGGACCTTGTTCTCCAGGAACGCTCCGGTCCATAGTGGACGGACGGGCTCGTTGCCGCGAAAAGCTTGTGAGCGTTGCGCGGGGTTATTGAGGGGTAAGGCAAAGGTGTCTGGCTGCGGGGATGTCCTGAACGACGCGTTGAGGACGTTGAGCGTCTCGAACGCGTCGTTCAGGACATCGCCCGCACGTCCCGGCAAGACCTTGTGAGCGTTGCGGCCGGTTAGAACCGGCCGCAACGCTCACAAGCCCCAGCAGCGCCCGGCGCCGGTCCTCGCGGAAAGGTGACCCCGGGCCCCGCGGAGCCGGGACGAACGGCCCTTCGATGCCGCCGCCGGGGTGAACACCCTGGGAAGTAACAGTTTCCCGTATCGGAGGTGGAATCATGAACGCGTCGGCCGGCAGGCTCGCGAGGATCTCGCGCACGGTTTACCACGGTCGGAACAAGCTCGCGCGGCCGTCGGATCATTTCGAAGCTTGGCTGGTGATCTTCCTTGTCGTGCTGGCCCTCGCCGCGCTGCCCTTCGCGGCCGCACTGGGGTCGGATACCTACGCACAGCGGAAGGCGCTGTCCGACCAGCAGATCGCCCAGCGCTACCAGGTCACCGCGACACTGCTCACGGACGGACCGCCGGTCACGGTGAACACGGCGGGTGTCATCATCGATCAGAGCGCACCGGCGAAGGCCACCTGGCCGGTGCCTGGGAACGGGACGCGGGCGGGCACGGTCGACGCGCCCGCCGGGGCGAAGGCCGGTGCCCCGCTGCGTATCTGGCTCGACCAAACCGGTGCTCCCACGACAAAGCCGTTGAGCCGGGTGGACGCGGCCGCGGACTCCTTCGGGCTGGCCGCGGGCCTGTGGGGCGGGGTCGCCCTGGTCCTCGGCGCTCTGTACCTGCTGGTGCGGCGTTTGCTCGACCGAGGCCGCCTCGACCAGTGGGAACGGGAATGGGCGGAAGTGGACCAGCCGAGGAGTTTCTCGTGACCGGCGCCGCGCGATCCGACGTCCCAAGTCACCGCTCGGGGTGACATAGGGCCCTGCGAATACACGGGCCGGTGCCGGATCGTGGTAGGTGACGACGGGGCCGGGCCAGTGGCCCGGCAAAGCCCGGGGTCATCGACGAGGTCTCGCGGGAGACGGAGGAAAACCATGAACGCGGCGGGCAAGATCGTGGTCGGGGTGGACGGCTCGGAGTCGGCGGTACGCGCCGTGCGATGGGCGGCCGAAGAGTCCGTGGCACACGGACTCGGCCTGCGTATCGTGCACGGGTTCAGCCCGATGGCGAGTTACTACGGCGGCGGGCTTCCGGCGCCCCAGTATGTGATGGACGAACTCGCCGCGGAAGGCGAGAGGCTGCTGAGCACGGCCGCGCAAGCGGCGCGGGAGGTCGTCGGCGCCGCCGCGGAGTCCCTCGTGACCACGGAGATGCGGGTGGAGGCGCCGATCCCGTTGATGATCGACCTGTCGAAGGCGGCGCGGATGCTCGTGCTCGGGTCGTCCGGGCGCGGGGGCTTCGCGGGCATGATGGTGGGTTCGACCACGGTCTCGAGCGCGGCACACGCCGCCTGCCCGGTGGTGGTCGTGCGCGCCGATGAGGAGTCCGGGACGGTGCCCGGCACCGGGCCGGTCATCGCGGGGGTGGACGGCGGTCCGGCGGGCGAACACGTGCTGGCCGCGGCCTTCGACGAAGCCTCGTGGCGCAAGGCACCGTTGACGGTGGTGCACACCTGGAGCGATGCCGAGTACGTCCCACCGATGTTCGCCGGGCGCCCGGCAGGTGATTGGGGCCCGGTGGAGGACGAACAGCGCCGGCTGCTGGCCGAGAACCTCACCGGCTGGCAGCAGAAGTACCCCGATGTGGCGGTGGAACAGGTCATCGCCCGGGATCGGCCGCGCCACCAGCTGCTCGAGCGGGCGGAAGGGGCACGGCTGGTCGTGGTCGGCAGCCGTGGCCGGGGCGGGTTCCGGGGAATGCTGCTCGGTTCCACGAGCCAGGCTCTCATCCACCACGCACCGTGCCCGGTGATGGTGGTCCGGACCGGCGCTGGCGCCGGAAAACCCTAACGGGAAGGAGAAAGCCCATGCGGGCGCACGAAGGCGATTGGCTGGTGGTCAAGGGAGTGACCGTCGGTGTTCCCGAACAGCGCGGACGGATCATCGAGGTCCGTTCGGCCGACGGGTCACCGCCGTACGTGGTGCGGTGGCTGAGCGACGACCATGTCTCGACGTTCTTCCCCGGCCCGGACTCGATCGTGCTCACCCAGGAAGAGATCGAGGACGCCGACGAGCACGCGCAGGCCAGGTTCGCGGTGATGCAGGGTGCCATCGGCGCCCGGTCGGCGGCCGGGGACCGGTCAACCGGCGGGTAGGTCGAGGGGCACGGGCCTCCGGCCGAAGCGCAGGTATGCCAGCGGGCCGACGAAGTTGACGGCGATGACCAGCGCCCACAACGACTTCGGCCCGTTGACCGCCGCGGCGGGCCGTCGCGCCAGGTCCCACCACGCGCCGGCGGCCAGGCTCACCTGAGCCGCTCCGAGCGCGATCATCGCACCGCGCCGTGATCGGCTCAGGTCGTGCCACCGTGGGCGCGGCGCCGAGCGGCGGTGGCGGATCGGCCTGGGCGGTGCCGAATCCGGATCGAGCTTCATCGCTGGTCGCCTCCTTTGCCGTGTGCGGGAAGTCGGCATGCTCACCGGTCCGAACGGGCGCGTCTGCGGTTCACGTAGCGGGGCCCGTGGAAGATGGAGCCGCCGATCACGACACCGAGCACGAAGCCGAAGTCGTAGAGGTGGCCGTTGTTGTGGACCTCGTAGACACCGACGTTGTCGTTGAACAGGGAGATGACGAACGTGATCGGGCAGATGAAGCCGTGCCACAGCCCCGGCCAGAAGCCGGCGGGGTTGGCGGAAGCGGCCTGCGCGACCGTGTTCGGCCCGGCGGCGCATGCCGCGAGCACGAGAAGAAGTCCGGTCAGCGCGGCCGCGATCATCGTGCGCCGCCTGCCGGTCGTGGGCTGGTCGGGTTTCACGCCGTCCACCATGACGGTGGCGGGGTGACGAAGGGCAGGGCCGAACGTCCTCTGCCTGAGGGACGACTGGCCCACTTGGTCGTGAGACACGGAAAGGAGGCCGGTCGATGAACTCACCGGGTTCGCCCGCCGCGATGCGGGCTTGGCAGGTGAAGGCGCCGGGGCCGATGCGGTCGGGCCCGCTCGTACTGGGCACGGGCGCGATCCCGCGGCCGGGGCCGGGCGAGCTGCTGGTGCGGGTG
>Ga0247768_1000348_pt1 | contig 16717 bp, 16 predicted proteins | sample UWRJL016104C6_FD_179944 | JGI IMG/M metagenome (GOLD analysis project Ga0247768, IMG submission 179944) | Plant litter microbial communities from Arlington Agricultural Research Station in Wisconsin, United States - UWRJ-L016-104C-6 | ecosystem: Environmental > Terrestrial > Plant litter >... | reverse complement strand
CGACGCCGGGCACGCGGGCGGCTATCAGCTGCTCGACGGCTATCGCACCCGGCTGACCGGGCTGACCACCGAAGAAGCCGAAACCCTTTTCCTCACCGGGCTTCCCGGTCCCGCCGCGGAACTCGGGCTCGGCAACGTCGTCGCCGCGGCGAAACTCAAGCTCACCGCCGCCTTGCCGCCGGAGCTGCGTGACCGCGCCGGGCGCTTGCAGGAGCGTTTCCATCTCGACGCGCCGAACTGGTACCACGAAGGCGACGAAACCCCGCATCTCACGGCCGCCGCGGGCGCGGTGTGGAACCAGCGGCGGCTGCGTGTGCTTTACCGCCGCTGGAAGGCACCCGAGCTGGTGGTGCGCACGCTCGATCCGTACGGGCTGGTCCTCAAGGCGGGCCGCTGGTACGTCGTCGCGGCGAGTGAGGGCGTCCCGCACACGTACCGCGTCTCGCAGATCCTCGAACTGGAGATCCTCGACGAGACCTTCGATCGCCCCGGCGGCTTCGATCTGGCCCTCTATTGGCGGGACTACCTCGCGGACTTCGAAACGCGCCGCCACGTGTCCGAAGCGGTCATCAGGCTCTCGCCGTCGTCGATGGATCGCTTGCCGGACATGATGGGCGCCCTCGCCATTCAGTCCATTAAGGACACCGCGAGCGAGCCGGACGGCGAAGGCTGGGTGCGCGCCACCGTGCCGATCGAGTCCCTCGATTACGCCGTCGGCGATTTTCTTCGCTTCGGCGCGGGGCTGGAAGTGCTCGGACCACCGGAACTTCGCGCACGGCTCACCGAAACGGCCGCCGCGCTCGCCGCGACCTACTTGCCGGGCACCGGGCGCAAGGCGTCCAGCAGCAGATCGGCGTAGTGGTCGCCGACCTCGCGCGCCGAAAGCGGCCCGGTGCGGTGATACCACGAACCCAGATGGTGCACGGAGCCGAAAAAGAAGTCGACGACCACGTCCGCGGGCTTGTCGGTCCGGAACTCTCCCGACGCCTGGCCCTCTTCGATCAGCGAGCGGAACCGTTCGTGGTACTTCCGGCGCTCGGCGCGGACGGCCTTGCGCCGCTCCTCGCTGAGCTGGTGCATGGACTGCATGAAGATGGTGCTGTCGTCCAGGCTCGCGATCGTGCTGACGACAACGTCGGACGCGGCGTCGCTGAGCCGTTCCCGGACCGGCGCCCCGGTGGCGGCGACCTTCTCCAGCTGGTCGGTCTGCTCGCGCAGCACCCGGGCGTAGATCTCGTAGAGCAGGTCGTCCTTGGAGTCGAAGTAGTGGTACATCGCGCCTTTGGTGACACCGGCCGCCTCGACGATCTCCTGCACCGAGGTACGGTCGAAGCCCTTCATGGCGAAGAGTTTCGTCGCGTTGGACAGCAGCCGCCGCGGGACGGAATCCTCGTCGCCGATGGTCAAGTCCACCGCGGGTTTACCCGATCGAGTCATCTTGACCCCCTTTCGTCCGACCTCAGCCAGCATACCAACTGGTTGGTCACCACGCCGGGGAAGCACCCGTCAGTAGCCGCCCTTGTGCTCGAAGAAGGTACGCGGGTTGTCGACCAGCATCGTGGTGATGTCGTCCTCGGCCACCCCGCGCTCGCGCAGCGCCGGAAGCACGTCCCGCTCGATGTGCAGATAGTGCCAGTTGGGCAGGGACCGGGGCGCCTGGCCGCGGCGGAGCCAGTCGATGTAGCAGGAAGCGTCGTGGGAGAGCACCATGCTGGCGGCGTACCCGCGATGGCACAGCTCCGCGACCGTCTCGACACGCTTGTCGAAGGACAGGATGTTGTCGAGCCCGAACCGGTCCATTCCGAGCAGCGAGCCGCGGTCGGCGACCTCGGTCAGGTACGCCAGGTCGTCGGTGTCGCCGCTGTGCCCGATCAGCACGCGCCCGAGGTCGACCCCCTCGGATTCCAGCACGTCCTGCTGCTCCAGCCCGCGCCGCGAGACCGCGTGGGAGTGGGTCATGATCGGCACGCCGGTCGCCCGGTGGGCCCCCGCGACCGCGCGCAAGACCCGCTCGACCCCGGGCCGCATCCCGGCTTCGTCGGTGGCGCACTTGAGCAGCGCGGCCTTCACGCCCGTGCCCGCGATGCCCTCGACGATGTCGCCGACGAACAGCCCCACCAGCGGATCGACCCCGCCGGGCCCCGACCGGGGCCCGCGGGAAAGCAGGTAGTGCGGGACGTCGTCGTAGGTGTACAGACCGGTGGCGACGATGATGTTGAGTTCGGTCCGCGCGGCGATCTCCTGGATCCGCGGGATGTAGCGGCCGAGGCCGATCACCGTCGGGTCGACGATGGTCCCGAACCCCGCCGCGTGCAGTTCGTCCAGCCGCCGGATCGCTTCGGGGATCTGCTCCTGCTCGCGGAAGCCGTTGTCCCCGGGGTAGTTGACGACGAACTCGGGGCTCAGCACGAAGATGTGCTCGTGCATGAGCACCCGCCCGAGGTCCCCGGTCTCCCGGGGCCCGCGGACCGTCTCCACCGTCGGCATGGGCCTACCCCCGATCACGCAGTTCGCGGCGCAGGATCTTCCCGCTCACCGTTTTCGGCAGCTCGCCGAGGATCCGGACCTCCCGCGGGTACTTGTACGCCGCCAGCCGTTCTTTGCAGTAGGCGACGATATCCCGCGGATCGGCGGTCATGCCGGGCCGGACGCTCACGTACGCCCTCACCGTCTCACCACGATAGGCGTCCGGCACCCCGACGACAGCAGCCTCTCGCACCATCGGGTGGGTGTAGAGCACGTCCTCGACCTCGCGCGGCCACACCTTGAAGCCCGAGGCGTTGATCATGTCCTTCTTGCGGTCCACCACGTAGACCCAGCCGTCGGTGTCCATGAACCCGATGTCGCCGGTGAGCAGCCTGCCGCCCGGCAGCGCCTCGGCCGTGGCCTCCGGCAGGTTCCAGTAACCGGGGACGACCGTCGGGCCCTCGACGGCGATCTCCCCGGCCTCCCCGGGCGGTGTGTCGGCGCCCTGGTCGTCGACGATGCGGACGACCGTGCCCGGCACCGGCAACCCGATCGAAATCGTGCCCGACGCCGGGTCGATCGGCGCTTCGAGACCGGCCGGGACGACGACGCAGCCCGCGGTCGTCTCGGTCAGGCCGTAGCCGTTGTGGATGTAGTGGCCGAAACGCTCGCGGAAGGTGTTCACGATGGCGGGCGGGAGCGCGGCGCCGCCGGAGTAGACCAGCTGGAACGACGCGAAATGCTCGGTCGAGACGTCCGGGTGCGCCATCAGCGCCATGTAGGCGGTCGACGGGCCGACCATGTAGATGGGCTTGCTCTCCAGGAGCGCGTCGAGCACGACACCGGCCTCGAAGCGGTACGCGAGCGCGAGGGTGCCCGCGATGTCGATCGCGGTCGCGACCTGACAGATCATTCCGGTTATGTGGAACAGCGGCGCCAGGGCGAAGATCGTCGAACCGGCGTCGATCTGGTTGTAGGCACCGAGAGTGGCCGCGTTGCTGGTGATGTTGCCATGGGTGTTGGTCGCGCCCTTCGGGGTTCCGCTGGTGCCCGAGGTGTAGCTGATCAGAGCGACTTCTCCGTTGGTGAACCCGGGGTCCGGCGGTGGTGTCCCGGCGTTGGCCCGCGCCACCTCAAGGAGGTCCGCCGCACCTTCCGTCGTTTCGCGCTCGACCTTGCCGAGCACGCGGGAGTCATTGCGGGACTGCAAATCCAGCTCGCTCGTCGTCAGCGGGATAGTGACCGCGCTCTGCGCGACGACTTCGGAGATGTAGGCGTTCCAGCCGCGCTGCGAGCACACGACCGCGCGGACGTCGGCGTCGGAGAACACGTGCGCCAGCTCGCGCTCGCGGTACATCGGGTTGACCGGGACGACGATGCCGCCCGCCTTCCACGCGCCCAGCAGGGCGACGACGAACTGCGGGATGTTCTGCAGCAGGATCGCCAGCCGGTCGCCGCGCCGGAAACCCCCGGCCAGCAAGTGGTTCGCGACACCGTCGGAGAGTTCATCCAGCTCACGGTAGGTCATGCGGCCGTCGAAGTAGGAGATCGCGGCGGTCTCCGGATACCGCCTGGCCGTGCCGCGAAAGGTCTCCAGCAGGCTTTGTGCCGCGACCGGCGGGGTCAGCATCCGTTCGTCGTACTGGGCGAGCCACGGCTTCGTGTCGTACCAGCTCATGCGTGGTCACTCCTCCAGTCGGCACCGACCAGTCGGTATGTCGAAGCTAGGAGGCGCCGAGGGGTGGCGTCAAGCCTCGACGTTGAGGTGAGCAAGCGCTTAGTATACAACCGCGACCAAGGGAGGTCTTCCGTGTCAGAACCGTCCGATGCGCCCGAGGAGTCCACTGTGGACGGAGTTCGTCACGAACTCGCGGCAGGCGTCGCCACGATCACCTTCGACAAACCGTCCCGCAACAACGCGATGGACCCGCCGATGGAGAAGCGCTACGGCAATCTGCTCCGCCAGGCCGAAGCCGACCCGGAGGTCCGCGCGATCGTGGTGACCGGCGCGGGCCGCGCTTTCTGCCCCGGCGCCGACCTCCAACAGCTGGAAGGCATACCCACCGCACCGCCTCGCGATCCCGGTGACCCCAAGGGTTTCGAGGACGTGCTGGCCGCCGCGCTCGTCGGGAAGCCGGTCGTCGCCGCGATCAACGGCGGCTGCGCCGGCATGGGCTTTGTCCTCGCCTGCGCGGCGGACGTCCGCTTCGCCGCCGCCGGCGCCAAGTTCACCACGGCCTTCGCGCGCCGCGGCCTGATCGCCGAATACGGCATCGCGAAGCTCCTCCCCGAACTCGTCGGCCGTGGCCGGGCCATGGACCTCCTGTTGTCCGGCCGCACCTTCACCGCGGAACAGGCCTTCGAGTACGGCCTCGTGCAGGAAGTCGTGCCGCCGGGCGAACTCGCCATCCGGGCCCACGCCTACGCTACCGAACTCGCCACCTACAGCGCCCCGACGTCGATGGCGATCATGAAACGCCAGTTCCTGCGTGAGCCGGGACTGTCCCTCGAAGAGTCCGGCACCGAATCCATCGCGCTCATGCTGGAGTCCTTCACCCGCCCCGAACTGCCCGAGGGCGTCGCAAGCTGGAACGAACGCCGCCCCCCGAACTTCGCCCCTTACCAAGGAAAAGACTTGTGAGCGTTGCGGCCGGTTCTAACCGGCCGCAACGCTCACGAGGCTGTTACTGCTCGCCCAGGGCTTGTTCGACCTTCCGCTGCAGTTTGTTCATCCCACCGAGCCACCGGTCGGTCTGGGTGGCACGGGCCGCGTAGTAGTCGGCGACCTCGGGGTGCGGCAGGATCAGGAAGTTCGGCCCGCCAAGGGTTTCGACGACGTGGTCGGCGAGCTGCTCGGGCGTGATGGCGTCGGCGTCCATGAGGAGTTTCCCGCCGGGGCCGCTCTCTTCGAGCATGTTGGTGCGGACGCCCTGCGGGCACAGCGCCTGCACGGTGATGCCGCGATGCCGGTAGGTGGCGCTGAGCCACTCGGCGTACCCAAGCGCACCGTGCTTGGTCACCGCGTACGGCGCGGAACCGAGGCTGGTCAGCAGCCCCGCGGCGGACACGGTCGCCAGGAAGTGCCCCTTGCCGCGTTCGAGCCATTCGGGCAGCAGCACCTTCGACGCCCGGACGTGCGACATCACGTTGACGTCCCAGGCCCGCGCCCACACGTCCTCGGGGGCGTCCGGGCCGCCGTTCGGGGCGATCCCGGCGTTGGCGCAGAACAGGTCGATCGAGCCGAGGGTCTCCTTCGCGGCGCCGATCAGCTGCTCGATGCCGTCCTGGCTGGCCGCGTCCGCGGCGACGGAGATGGCGCCGATCTCGTCGGCGACCGCCTTGACCGCGTCACCGTTGAGGTCCGACAGGACGAGCCTGGCGCCCTCGGCGGCGAAGCGGCGTGCGAGCGCGGCGCCGATACCGCCGCCGGCTCCGGTGATGACCACACCGGCGTCCTTGAGTGGGAAGTTCACACGCCACCGACCAGGGTGACGCCGCCGTCGAGCACGAGGGTCTGGCCGGTGATCCAGCCGGCCTCCTCCGAAAGCAGGAAGGCGACCGCGCTGCCGATGTCGGCCGGCACGCCGAGCCGCTTCAGCGGATACCCGGAGGCGACCTCTTCCTCGCGGCCTTCGTACAGCGCGGTGGCGAACTTGGTCTTCACCACCGCGGGGGCCACGGCGTTGACCCGGATCTTCGGGCCGAGCTCGACGGCGAGTTCGGTGGTCAGGCGGATCAGCGCGGCCTTGCTCACGCCGTACAGCCCGATCCCCGGAGACGCCTTCAGCCCGGCGACCGAGGCGATGTTGACCACGGAACCGCCGTGTTCACCCATCCAGGCGTCCCGCACCTGGCGGGTCCACGCGATCGGGGCCAGCACGTTGACGGCGAGGATCTTGGCCGCCGCGGCCAGGTCGATGTCGAGGACCGGCCCGAAGACGGGGTTGATGCCGGTGTTGTTAACCAGCATGTCGACCCGGCCGAACGCCTCGATCGTCTTGGCGACCGTTTCGGCCTGGTGCTCAGTGTTGTCCGACTTCCCGGGCACGGCGATGGCCACACCGGGGCCGCCGAGCTCGTTCACGGCGTCGGCGAGCGGCTCCGGGTTGCGCGCGGTGATGCAGACCTTCGCCCCGCGCTCCACCAGCTCCTTGGCCACGCCGAGCCCGATTCCGCGGGAAGCCCCTGTGACGATCGCGACGCGATCTTTGAACGAGTTCACTGCAGTCGATCTCCTGTTCTCGGGGACTAAGCGCTTGCTTACAATGTTGAGGATCGAGCGGCCTTGTCAAGTATCGAAAGAACTCAGCCGAATACGGAAACGACTCAGTCGATCACTCGATCGTGAGAGGATCTCGCGATGACCGTGTCCCTTACCGCCGAGTTGTGGCCGGAGGTCCAGCCCGAGGCCGCCAGGCGGCTCATGCTGGCCGGGGTCGAGTCGTTCGCGCGCCGTGGCTATCACGCCACCACGACCAGGGATATCGCCGGCGGCGCGGGTATGAGCCCGGCCGCGCTGTACGTGCACTTCCCGTCGAAGGCCGCGCTGCTGTTCGCGATCAGCCGCAGCGGCCACGAACAGACGCTGGCGCTGGTGGAGGACGTGCTCGCGCGCGTCTCCGACCCGGTCGAGCGCATCCGCCTGATCGTCGAGGACTTCGTCGCCTGGCACGCGCGGCGGCACACCGTGGCCAAGGTCGTCCAGTACGAACTGCAGGCGCTGCCCGAACAGGAGTACGCGGTCGTCGCCGAACTGCGCCGCCGCATCGAGCAGATCGTGCGCGAGGTCATCATGGCCGGTGCCGAGACCGGCGCCTTCACCGTGCGCGACGCGCGGACCACCACACGAGCGGTCCTCTCGCTGGGGGTCGACGTGGCCCGCTGGTACACCGACCGGAGCCGGCAGACGCCCGCCGCGCTCGGCGAGGAGTACGGGCAGCTCATCTTGCGCATGCTCGGTGCCAAGACGGACTGACCGCGTCCGCCCGCCCACGCAAACCCGTGCCACACCGCACCTCCGGTCCATGCCGTTCAGCCTGACATACCAACCAGTCGGTATCCCTGAGAGTCTAGCCACATCAGGCCGATCCCACAGCCCGGAGGAACCGATTCGCCACCACCCGCAGCTGCGCGGCGAGTTCCGGCGGCCCTTCGACCCGGAACTCGAACCCGATCCGCGACAGGTGCACGGTGATCTCCGCCGGGGACCAGCCACCGACGTGCAGCACGCAGCTGGTTTCGTCGATCGCCTCGACCAGCGCCGCCGAGTCCCCCGCCTGCTCCGCGACGGCCTCGGCCGGGCCCCGCACGATCACCTTGGCCACATACCGGTGCGGCGCGCCGTAGAACGCCTGCTTCAGGTACTCGGCGACGTCCTCACCAGGCGGCTCGCGCGGGGTGAACCGGGCGCCGAGCACGAGCTTGCCGTCGAAGCGGTCCAGCCGGAACGTGCGCCAGGCCCGCCTGTCGGTGTCGAAGGCGAGCAGGTACCAGCGATGCGCCGAGCAGGCGAGCCGGAACGGCTCCACCGCACGGCCGCTCGACACGCCTTCGTTGTCGCAGTAGCCGAAACGCAGGCGCTGACGGTCCCGGCAGGCCGCCGCGATCGTGCCCAGCATCGCCGGGTCGACGGTCACCTCACTGCCCACCGAGACCAGCACCGAGGTCATCGCCTTCACCCGGTGCCGCAGCCTCGACGGCAGCACCTGTTCGAGCTTGGTCAACGCGCGCAACGACGTCTCCTCGATGCCGGTGACCGACCCGCCCGCCGCCGTGGTCAGGCCGACGGCCACCGCCACGGCCTCGTCGTCGTCGAGCAGGAGCGGTGGCAGCGCGGCTCCCGCCCCGAGCCGGTAGCCGCCCGACACGCCCGGCGTCGCGTGCACGGGATAGCCGAGACCCCGCAGCCGCTCGACGTCACGGCGCACCGTGCGGACGTCGACTTCCAGGCGTTCGGCCAGGTCAGGGCCCGTCCAGTCGCGCCGGGACTGCAGGAGCGACAACATGCGGAGCAACCGCGCCGAGGTTTCCACCATCGCCGAAGTCTGGCAGGCTCGCGGCATGCCGACGAACGCCGATCCCGGGGTCATGCTGGCCACCGCCCGCGAAGAAGCCCTGCTGGGGAAGGCCGAGGGCGGTGTCCCCATCGGCGCCGCGCTGTTCACCTTGACCGGTGAGCTGCTCGGCCGCGGGCACAATCGCCGGGTCCAGGACGGTGACCCGTCGCTGCACGCCGAAACGACGGCGTTCCGCAACGCCGGGCGGCGCCCGCACTACCGCGACACGATCATGGTCACCACGCTCTCGCCGTGCTGGTACTGCAGTGGCCTGGTGCGGCAGTTCGGCATCCCGAAGGTGGTGATCGGCGAGGCGATCACGTTCTCCGGCGGCCACGACTGGCTCGCCGAGCACGGTGTCGAGATCACGCTGCTGGAAGACCCCGAATGCACCGCGCTCATGACGGAGTTCATCGAAGCGAGCCCGGAGCTGTGGTTCGAGGACATCGGCGTCCCGCGCGTCGGCTAAGGAGGGCTCGTGGCATCGTCCGTACCGCTCGTCGATCTGGGCCCGTGGTTCGAAGGCACCGCCGAAGGCAAGGCGGCCGTCGCCGCCCGCATCGACGAAGCCCTGCGGGACTCCGGTTTCCTGCTGATCACCGGGCACGGGGTACCGGCCGGATTACGGTCGGCGACCCGGGAACACGCTCGCCGATTCTTCGCGCTTCCCGATGCCACGAAAGAGAAATATGCCGTTTCGGTCGGCGGCCGCGGCTGGCTGCCGCCGGGCGTCGAAGCGAACGGTTATGCCGAAGGCACCGAAACCCCGCCGGATCTCAAAGAGTCCTATTCGGCCGGTGCGGACGACACCGTCGGCGTCGGTGAAATCGACGCGTTCTGGTTCCAGCCCAACGTTTTCCCCGCCGAAATCCCCGAATTGGCCGACACCGCCCGGGAATACATGCGCCGCATGCGCCTGCTCTCCGACGAACTGCTCACGATCTTCGCCACCGCACTCGGGGTCGAATCCGATCATTTCACCCGTCACACCGGGCATCCGACGTACACCTTCAACATCAATCGGTATCCCCCGATGACCGCGGTCGGCACCCCCGAAGCCGGTCAATTCCGGATCGGGCCGCACACCGATTTCGGCACGGTCACCGTGCTCGACCGGCAAGCCGGTGTCGGTGGCCTGCAGGTCTGCGACTCCGACGGCGTCTGGGAGGACGCGCCGTTCGACGCGGACGCGTTCACCGTCAACATCGGCGACCTGATGGCGCGGTGGACAGGCGACCGCTGGCGCTCCACCCGCCACCGGGTGCTTCCGCCCGACGCCAGCGCGCCCGACGAGGACCTCGTCTCGCTGATCTTCTTTTACGAAACCGATCACGACGCGAAAATCACCTCATTGGGCCCGCCGATCGGCCGGACCCGGTATCCCGAAGTCGTCGCTTCGGTCTATCTGAAGGAAAAACTGGACGCCATCACGATCACCTGACTTGTGAGCGTTGCGGCCGGTTCTAACCGGCCGCAACGCTCACAAGCCCGTCCGCTGGCACTGGCGCGCCGATTGTCACTCCGCGTTTGGTTACCGCGGCGATAACCCGTTCAGCCCAATACGTGAGCCATTCTCGGTTACTGGTACTGACCACACGATATTCATCCTGATGGCGGCAACCCGACTGCGACGCTGATCGCCTAGCGTGTTCTTAACCGCAGCCGAAAGGGTCAGGATGTCACTCACGGAGTCCACGGGACCGGTCGCCGAATACGGCGAGAAGGTCGTCGCCGTCGAGCCGGGCGGTATCGAGCCGGTCGGCGATGCCGAAAGGCACGGCAAGCCGTTGCAGTTGCTGTGGACCTGGGCCTCGCCCAACCTGGAGTTCGCCACGATCTACGTCGGCGTGCTGGCGGTCGCGGTGTTCGGCCTCGACTTCTGGCAGGCCGTGCTGGCCGTCGTGATCGGCAACGGGCTCGGCTCGCTGACGCAGGCGATCCTCTCCGCCCGCGGCCCCGACCACGGTGTCCCGCAGATGGTGCTGGGCCGGATCGCCTTCGGTTTCAAGGGCAACGCCTTCCCGGCGCTGCTGATGTCGCTGATGGCGGGCGTCGGCTGGTTCGCGGTCAACAGCGTGAGCGGCGCGTTCGCGTTGAGCACGCTGACCGGGCTGCCCGCTTTGCTGTGCCTCGTCATCGTCGTCGGCATCCAGGTCGTGATCGCCTTCTTCGGCCACAACCTGGTCCAGGCGTACGAGAAGTACATCTTCCCGGTGCTCGCGGTGGTCTTCGCGATCACCGCGGTGGTGATCTTCACCAAGGCCAGCCCCGGCTCGGTGGGCGGCACCGGTGGTACCGGCGGGTTCCTGCTTTCGGTCGGCGCGGCCTTCGGCTACACCGCCGGCTGGAACCCGTATGCGGCGGATTACACGCGCTACCTGCCGAGGTCGACGAGCAAGCGCGCCATCGGCCTGAGTGCCGGGCTGGGGCTCTTCCTCTCGACCAGCATCCTGATGCTGGTCGGCGTCGCCTCGGCGACCATCGGCAAGCCCGGCTTGGACAACCCGACGGCGGCCTTCACCTCGTACCTGCCGTCCGCCCTGGCTTCGGCGACCCTGCTCGCCATCGCGCTGGGCTCGGTCGCGGCGGACGTGCTCAACATCTACTCCGGCGCGCTGGCGGTCCTGACGCTGGGCATCCGGCTCCCGCTCGCCTGGCGCCGGGCCGTCGTCGCGGTGGTCTACGGCGCGATCGGCTTCGTGCTGGCGTGGCTCAGCCTGGACGACGCCGGGAGCGCGTACGAGAACTTCCTGCTGGTCGTCTCGTACTGGGTCGCGCCGTGGCTCGCGGTGATCCTGGTCGACCAGTACCTGCGCCGCGGTACTCAGGCGCAGGTCGGACCGCTGCTGGCGGACACCCGGCACGGTAACTGGGCCGGGTTCTGGGCGTTCACGATCGGGCTCGCGGTGTCCGTCGGCCTGTTCGCGAACCAGGCGCTTTACACCGCGCCGGTCCCGAAGGCCGTTCCCGAGGTCGGTGACCTGACGTTCCTCGTCGGCTTCGTGCTCTCCGCGCTGATCTACTTCTTCCTCAAGCGCCCGTCGCTGAACCGCGAACGGGCGACGCCGGGAAGCGGCGGCTAGGCGGCGGAGATCGTGCTGACGACCACGGCGATCGCGGCGCGGCCGGCTTCGGTGAGCTCGGCGGGCACGCGGCCGGTGGCGGCGGTGACGTCCGCGGGCTTGATGTAGCCGCTGTGCGCGAGCGCGTGCGCCGTCATCTGGTCGCAGCACGCGAACCCGTCGATGAACAGGTCCGGCTCGCAGCTGCACGACATCTGGGCACGCTGGGCGTCCACAGCGCGGAGCATCGCCATCGCCCGGTGCGAGAGCTCCACGCTGGTCGTAGAGCTCGTACTGGCGTCTGTCTCATTGGTGACGGACATCGGAGTCCCCCTTCTCAACCACAATCACTTACTAGCTGTTATCGCCGACTGGGCCGAATGTGTTAACGATAACTGTGACGTTGTCTACACCACCGGGGTTCCACCCACTTTCGGTGGGTATTCACCCGATCTTGCCAACCGCGGGTTCCAGCATGTGGGACCACTGCCGCACGATCTGCTGCCGGCGCTTCGAATCGTCGGTCAGCAGGTTGGCCAGGCCCAGCCCGCGGGCCAGATCCAGGGTGGCTTGGACCATTTCCCGTATCCCGGGATGGGTTTCGTTGACTCCGAGTAGTTCGACGGCCACTCGGTGTGCTTCCCGGCCTACCCGGGCCTCCAGCGGCACAAGTACCCGTTTGAGTGAATCATCGGTCGAGGCGGCGACCCACAGCTGCAGCGCGGTCTGGAACAACGGGCCCGAGTACAGGTTCAGCAGCATGTCGACGACATGCCCGGTGCGGCCCGGCCCGGTGGGCAGGTCGTCCGCCCTGGCCCGCAGGACGACGATCTGCACCTCGCCGACGTGCTCCACCGCGGCGGCGACCAGGTCCTCCCTGGTCGGGAAGTGGTGCTGGGCGGCCCCCCGCGACACGCCGGCGCGCTCGGCGATCACCGCCACCGTCGTGCCGTGCCAGCCTTGCTCGGCGATGCACTCGGCGGCGGCTTCGACCAGCCGCCGCCGCGTCGTCCTGCTGCGCTCCTGGCGCGGTTCCCGGATCATCGACGGCCTAGGCCGGTTCGACCCAGAAGTCGGGCGTGAGGTCCTCTTCCCGCCCGCCGATCCGGTACTTCGCGAAGTCGGTGACCCCTTCGGCGGCGAGCACCTCGTCGTCGATGAAGAAGTTGCCGGAGACCTCGCGGCTCGGCTTGGTGAGGATCACGTGGGCCGCGTCGGCCATGATCTCCGGTGTCCGCGAGCGGTCCGCGATCTCCGCGCCGATGACGTTGCGGACGGCCGCGGTGTCGATGGTGGTACGCGGCCACAGCGAGTTCGCCGCGATCCCGTCCTCCTTCAACTCCGCCGCGAGCCCGACGGTCACCAGGCTCATCGAGTACTTCGCGATGCTGTAGGCGAGGTGGCCCGCCACGAACCACTTCGGGTCGAGGCTGATCGGCGGCGAGAGCGTCAGGATGTGGGCGTTGCCGGACTTCTTCAGGTGCGGGATGGCCAGCTTCGCCAGCAGGAACGACCCGCGCGCGTTGATGTCCTGCATCAGGTCGTAGCGCTTCATGCCGATCGACTCGGTCGGGGTGAGGTCGATGGCGCTCGCGTTGTTCACCACGATGTCCAGCCCGCCGAACTGCTCGACGGCCTGCGCGACGGCCGCGGCGACACCGTCGTCGTCACGGATGTCCCCGACGATCGGCAACGCGTGGCCGCCCGCGTCCTCGATGGCTTTCGCGGCGGTGTGGATGGTGCCGGGGAGCTTCGGGTGCGGCTCGGCCGTCTTCGCGATCAGGACGACGTTCGCGCCGTCCTTGGCCGCGCGGACGGCGATGGCCTCGCCGATCCCCCGGCTGCCGCCGGACATGATCAGGGTCTTGCCTGCGAGCGTGCTCACGCTTGTTCTCCTTCTCAGTAGGACTTGGGCAGGCCGAGGCTGTGCTGGCCGACGAAGTTGAGCACCATCTCGCGGCTCACCGGCGCGATGCGGCCCAGCCGCACGGCCGCGAGCAGCGTGCCCAGCCCGTATTCGGAGGCGAGGCCGTTGCCGCCGTGGGTCTGCACGGCCTGGTCCACCGCGCGGATGGCCACCTCGGCCGCCGCGTACTTCGCCATGTTGGCCGCCTCGCCCGAACCGAAGTCGTCACCCGAGTCGTACAGGGCGGCGGCCTTCTGGGTCATGAGCTTGGCCAGTTCCAGCTCGATCTTCACCTGTGCGAGCGGGTGCGCGAGGCCTTGGTGCGCCCCGATCGGCGTGCCCCAGACGTTGCGTTCCTTGGCGTAGGCGACGCCCTTTTCGAGCGCGTAGCGGGCGACACCGACGGAGAACGACGCCCCCATGATGCGTTCCGGGTTGAGCCCGGCGAAGAGCTGCGCGATGGCCGCGTCCTCGGAGCCGACCAGCGCCTCGGCGGGCAGCTTGACGTCGTCGATGAACAGGCCGAACTGCTTGTCCGGCGACACCATGTCCATCTCGATCCGCCGGTACTCGAAGCCGGGGGTGTCGGTGGGGACGATGAACAGCGCGGGCTTGAGCTTGCCGGTCTTGGCGTCCTCCATGCGGCTGACGACGAGCACCGCGTCGGCCTCGTCGACGCCGGAGATGTAAACCTTCCGTCCATTAAGGACCCAGCCTCCGGAGTCGCGGCGCGCGGTGGTGGTGATGCGGTGCGAGTTCGAACCGGCGTCGGGTTCGGTGATGGCGAAGGACATCCGCACTTCGCCGGTGGCGAAACCGGGGAGCCAGTGCTTCTTCTGGTCCTCGGTGCCGAACCGGGCGATCACCGTCGCGCAGATCGCCGGGGAGACGACCATGAGCAGCAACGGGGAGCCCGCCGCGGCGAGTTCTTCGCACACCGCGGCGAGATCGCCGATCCCGGCGCCGCCACCGCCGTACTCCTCGGGGACCGAGACCCCGAGGTAGCCGAGGCGCCCGGCCTCGTCCCAGAGTTCGTCGGTCTTGCCACCGGTACGCGCCTGCTTGAGGTAGTACTCGTGGCCGTACTTCTTGCCGAGCGCCAATGCCGCCTTACGCAGCTCGACACGCTCTTCGGACTCACTGAAGTTCATCGTCACTGCTGCTCCTCATCGGTGACCACCGCGAGCACGGCGCCCAGATCGACCTGCTGTCCCACGGTCACCGGCAGTTCGGCCACGACACCGGCCGCGGGTGCCGAAATCCGGTGCTCCATCTTCATCGCTTCCAGCCACAGCAACGGATCCCCGGCCGCGACGGTGTCCCCTTCGGACACCGCGAGCCGGACCACCGTGCCGGGCATCGGCGCGACCAGCGACCCCGCCGCGAGTGCCGAGCCGGGGTCGGCGAACCGGGGCTCACGGGTGAGCGCCACGGACCCCAGCGCGGAATCGACGCACACCAGGCCGTCGTAGCGGGCGACGTCGAAGATCCGACGCACGCTCCCGATGTCGAGCACGACCCGGTCCGGAGTGGCCTCGACGAGCGCCACGTCCTCATGCCCCTCGGCCCGCAACCCGGACCGGCCGAGCAGGTAGCTCACCTCGTACTCGGTGCCCGCGGCCGAATACCGCTTACGCTGCGGGGCGGACGGGAGGTTCCGCCAGCCGCTGGGCAACCGGGAAAGCGCTGTCGCTTCGGCCCGGTTCGCCGCGGCTTCCGCGAGCGCCGCGGCCAGCGCCGAGCGGCGGACGGTGTCCGGCTCGGCCAGCGGCCGGGCGAGCGTGCCGAGATCGTGCTTGTCGAAGAACGCCGTGTCCGTGTCACCGGCGAGGAAAGCCTCGTGCCGCAGCACGTTCACCAGCAGGTCGCGATTGGTGACCACACCGTGGATCCGCGAACCGGCCAGTGCCGCCGCGAGCCTGCGGGCCGCTTCGGCGCGGTCGGGCGCCCATGCGATGACCTTCGCCAGCATCGGGTCGTAGTGCACACCGACAACCGAGCCGCTCACCACACCGGAGTCCAGGCGCAGCCCGTGCTCGCGCGGAATCCTGAACTCCGCGTCGACCCCGGGCACCTCGAACCGGTGCAGGGTGCCGCTCTGCGGCTGCCACACTGCCGAGGGATCTTCGGCGTAGAGCCGGACCTCGATCGCGTGCCCTGTCCACTGTGGAGGATCGGAGGGGAGCCGGGCGCCCTCGGCGATCCGCAGCTGCAGCGCGACGAGGTCGAGCCCGGTGGTGCACTCGGTGACCGGGTGCTCGACCTGCAGCCGGGTGTTCATCTCCAGGAAGTAGAAGCGGCCGTCTGGCCCGGCGAGGAACTCCACCGTGCCCGCGCCGACGTAGTCGATCGCCTTGGCTGCCTTGCGCGCGGCGTCGAAGAGCTCCTCGCGCATCGCCGAGTCGACAAGGGGGGAAGGCGCTTCCTCGACGACTTTCTGGTGCCGTCGCTGGATCGAGCACTCCCGCTCTCCCAGTGCCCACACCGTGCCGTGGCTGTCGGCCATGACCTGGACCTCGATATGCCGACCGGCTTCGAGGTACCGCTCGCAGAACACCGTCGCGTCACCGAAGGCCGAACCGGCCTCCGCGCTCGCGCCCTCGATGGCCTCCGCCAGCTCCGAAAGCTCGCGGACGATCCGCATCCCGCGGCCGCCGCCACCGGCGGAAGCCTTCACCAGCAGGGGAAGATCGGCCTCGGTGACCTCACCGGGGTCCAATTCGGACAGCACCGGCACCCCGGCGGCGTCCATCAGCCGCTTCGACTCCACTTTGGAGCCCATGGTCTCGATGGCCGTCGGCGGCGGGCCGACCCAGGTGAGCCCGGCGTCGATCACCGCGCGGGCGAAGGCCGCGTTCTCGGACAGGAACCCGTAGCCCGGATGCACCGCGTCGGCCCCGGTTTCGGCCGCGGCCTTGACCAGCAGCTCCGTCCGCAGGTAGGTCTCCGACGGCGAATTGCCCGGCAGCCGGAACGCCGTGTCGGCCTCGGAGACGTGCGGTGAGGCGGCGTCGGCGTCGGAAAAGACCGCGACCGTCGCGATTCCCGTGTCGCGGCAGGAGCGGAAGACGCGGCGGGCGATCTCGCCGCGGTTGGCGACCAGCAAACTCTTGATCACGTCAGCGCCCCTACATCCGGAAGACGCCGAAGCCTTCGGCGCCCTTCACTGGTCCATTGTGGATGGCCGACAGGCTGAGCCCGAGCACGGTGCGGGTGCCCCGGGGGCG
>Ga0247768_1000345_pt1 | contig 16826 bp, 20 predicted proteins | sample UWRJL016104C6_FD_179944 | JGI IMG/M metagenome (GOLD analysis project Ga0247768, IMG submission 179944) | Plant litter microbial communities from Arlington Agricultural Research Station in Wisconsin, United States - UWRJ-L016-104C-6 | ecosystem: Environmental > Terrestrial > Plant litter >... | reverse complement strand
CAGGCGGCAGCGCAGCACCAGCTCGGAGTCGGCTGCGTTGTCGAGCACGATCAGGACTCGTCGTTCGGCCAGCGTTGAGCGATACCGCCCGGCCTGAGAAACTTCTTCCGGTCGGGCTGACAGGATTCGAGCCCGCGTTTCCTTGACCCCCAGTAGTGGTGCCGTGGCCGATCGGGTGACATGTTGGTGGCCATGGAAAAACGACGTACTGTGCGTCCGATTCGGCCACGACAAGTTCAGGAGGAACCGGGTGGTTGACGCTTCAGATTGACCGCCCAGTGATTCCACCACTAACACCTCGACGGGCAAGAGTATCAAGACCGTTGTTCAGGGCCGCGACTTCTTGGGCACTATCCATGTCCAGTCGCCAAGCAACGTTGGCTTGGGCGTAGCGGTCGCCGCAGTGGTGATCGCTCTTGCAGCGCTCGCGATGGCCGTAGCAGGAGAGCGCCATGGCAGCTCTGTGACATCAAGTGCCCCGGTGCCTCCCATCGACAGTTTCGGCCACCAGGGCGAGGTACACCAGCCAGACGTCGCCCGGCTCACGGACGAATACCAGCAACGCGACGGCGGAGGCACGGGCGATCCCACCGGCCGACCAGCACACCCGCTATCGGGCCGAGCAGCACCGGTGGCAGGAACTCGGCGGCCAGCGTGAGACCGGTGGCGACCAGCGACCCCGTCAGCGTGAAGAGGTAGGCGGGTACGGCCACGACCAGCAACCAAGACCCGAGCATGCTGACCAGCCGGGCGAACCAGAGTAAGCGGAAGTCCCGGATTCGCAACGCTTCGAGCACAGCGCCACCCCCGTTACCTTTTTCGTGGCTCCTGGACAAGGGGCTCGTGGTCGCCAGGCCCGGCATGACTTAGTCCCCCAGTCGAACCCATGATCCGGGGGGTGGTGTCACCGGGTTTGGTGGCATCGAGGGACCGCTGATAGGGACACGGCTGCCTCCGGGTAGGTCTCGTCGTAACGTGGTTGCCGGCCTTTGATGCTCGACTGGCGATCCACGAACGACAAGACGAAAGACACCGCAGGTGACCCACGACTACGCCGTCTATCTCGGGCTCGACGTCGGCAAAGGCGAACATCACGCCGTCGGCCTCGACCACACCGGAAAACGGCTGCACGATGCTCCACTGCCGAACACCGAACCCAAGCTGCGGGCGATGTTCGACAAACTCGCTACCCATGGACCGATCCTGATCGTGGTGGACCAGCCGGCCACCATCGGTGCGTTGCCGGTCGCGGTGGCCCGCGCTTGCGGTCACGAGGTCGCCTACCTGCCGGGGCTGGCGATGCGAAGGATCGCTGACCTCTACCCCGGCAACGCCAAGACCGACGCCCGCGACGCGTTCATCATCGCCGACGCCGCTCGTACCCTGCCGCACACCCTGCGCCGGATCAACGTCGATGACGACGCCCTTGCCGAGCTGGATGTGCTGATCGGCTACGACGATGACCTCGCCGCCGAAGCCACCCGGATCAGCAACCGCATCCGTGGACTGCTCACCGGTATCCACCCCGCTCTCGAGCGCGTCCTCGGCCCCAAAGCAACGCATCTGGCCGTGCTGGAGATCCTCTCGCGCTGCGGCGGGCCCGCCGGGATCCGCAAAGCCGGCCGCCGGAAACTGGCCTCGATCGCCACCACACACGCGCCCCGGATGGGCACGAAACTCGTCGAGGACATCCTTGCTGCACTGGACGAACAGACCGTCGTGGTTCCGGGCACCGGTGCTGCGGATACTGTCCTGCCCAGACTCGCTGACAGCCTGAAAAGTGTTCTGCTGCAACGGAAAACCGTCGCCGCCGAGGTCGAGGAGTTCCTTGATGCGCACCCTCTTGCCCAGGTCCTGACCTCGATGCCCGGCATCGGGGTCAGGCCCTCCGCCCGCATCCTGCTCGAGATCGGCGACGCCTCGGCGTTCAAGTCCTCCGGGCACCTCGCCGCCTACGCCGGCATCGCTCCGGTCACCCACCGCTCTGGCAGCTCCATCAAAGGCGAGCACCCCGCTCGCACCGGCAACCGGAAACTTAAACGGGCGTTCTTCCTCGCCGCGTTCGCGGCCCTGGCCGACCCCACCAGTCGCGCCTACTACGACCGGAAACGAGCCGAAGGCAAGAAACACAACGCCGCCCTCATCTGCCTCGCCCGACGACGCTGCGACGTCCTCTTCGCCATGCTCCGCAACCGCACCCACTACCACCATCCCGACACCCCGAAAGCTTGACAACAACCATAGGGACACGTTACTGTGTCGACTTTGCCGACTTGACCTCCGGATGGACTCCCAGTCGACGTAGCCTCAAGTCGTTGATTAAGTCTGTAACTTCGAAGGGCTGCCGCCAACCTCACGGCCTCTGCGCCAGCGCCTACTCTGTTTGGTCTAATCGCTGCAAGGTCAGCGATTGTGTCGCGCACAACACTGCAATGCTCGGACGGAGTGTACGGAGCAAGAAATAGCTGTGCGTCGCGAATCTCTATCACCCGCCGATGCAGCTTCCATCTGATGCCAGGTCGCCCGACGTTCACCAAGGTAAACTGCGGAAGCGTGGTCACGATGGCAGTCCATAGGGGGCCGAGTCGCCGGTAGAGAACATGCATGTGCCACCATCTGGCCACTGCAAATCCTGAGGTAAGCGAAATCCATAACGGGCCAGTTGTGCCGATCGCCAGCGGAACCATGCAGCATACGCAAAATATGTCAGACAAACCCGGAATCTCCGTCGGCAGCGTGAATAAGGCACCGACATGCACGACGGTATTCTGTGCAATCCACAGGTACCCGACGAATAATCCCACCCGGCTAAGCTGTGCGCTAACATTGGCAATCGGGTTGTCGTCTGACTCGCCTGAGAGGATTGTCAACAGTGCATGAAACTCGATCATTGCCCACATCATGTAGCCCGTATAAAGAATCATATGAAGCAAGATCAGGGCGACAAGGACACCTCTCACCTCTGGCCAGTCATCTGCATGGCTTGGCGACAACATTATCAACGTCAATATCGCGACGACATCGAGGCATGGCACGATGACACGGAGGTAAAGGCGGAATGATCGATATTCTGCGCGTTCGCGCGTCGATGCGAGCATCAGTGTGCACGAGGCTGCCGCCATTAGTGTTACATTACTCGTCAAATGCAAGGCATTTGCCGATGCTCCGAATTTGGTGGTCTCGTTCGATGAACTAAACGAATTGAGCGCAAACGAGATGGCCACTAAGGCCCAAGCGCAACCGGCAAGAAGGAAGCAGCGCTTACCAAGAATTACGGGCCCGCGGTGTCCTCCTGGCATAGATTCGGCCGACGTGGCCGAGATGCTGGATTCGCTAGCCACCAGAGTTCCCCCAGTGGTCGATTGCAGCAGGTGCAACAAGTAGCGCGCTGAGGAGATGCGCCATGCCAGCAAGAGTTGGGCACAATGTGCGCGGCAGGGCTCTTTGTCTCCTTGTCCCTACTGTGGGCAGATCATGGTGATGGGTAGCCTCCTCAGCTGCCCATGGAGGATTCGGGGAACAACGCGCTTGTCGCGCTTGGCGGTCGGCACCCAGGCCTCCGGCGTCTGCCCGTGCCGGTGGCCACGCCTGAAGGCTCCGTCGCAGGTCGCGATGCCGGGTTCGAAATGAATGTGCAGTGGCACGTGCAAAAAACATGGGCTGTGGTGCGGAGCCTACGAGGCGCGCCGGCGGGCACAATGACGACGCTTTTGTTCGCGGCATGCCGATCCCCTTTCGCGATAGCGCGACAGGGACCGGGCAAATTCAATGACACCGACGCGGCGATGCTGGCGTATGGCGGTGCCTTGAAGATGTTCGCACACTGTTCGCGCTACGAAGCTTCTGCAGGCGGTCTGCCTGCAGCTTCAAGGACCGACCCCCCTGGACCGGAAACACAGGAGCGCCGCGAGTGACCAAGCGTGACTTGGTCGGTGAGCTACGAGCAACATTATAGCCACAACGAGCCGGATGCCGAGGCCGACGCGCCGATCTTCGGCCAGGGGGCAACGAGCGTTGCGGACACTGTCATTGGGCGGGCGAGAGCTGAGGGGATGGAATCGTGGAAGAGGTCTGGGGTGACACCTGGGGCGAGCTTGTTGGGTACGGTGTCCTGACCTCATATGCGGCACGCTCGACGGCGAGCTGGGTATTGGTGAGAACGGGCAGGGTCGCCTGGCGCATTGGAACGATCCGCAGGGGTCCATATGCGCGATCCATAGGCCGATCGGACGATCGTTCCGTTCAGGTCGTTTTGGTGATTGCACTGACCAGACGGTCTTCGGCTACCATCTGCACCATTGCTTGTCATTGCTGCAATCGGGGTTTATTGTGAAAGGGTCACCTCCAATGTTAGGCGATCGGGTGCAGGTAGATTCCGTAAACGGGAACGCATCTGTGGTCCAGGGTGGCTGAGGGGATCGGTGAAAACTGTCGGACCTTGGGGCATGCAGTGGAGTTCTACCTTGTGTTCGCCACGTGACGACAGGATTTTCGGCAGGCGTTTCAGGTAAAACGAACTTTATGCAGTGCGGCAATATTACGCGGAGTGATTGCCCTCGGTGTGCGAGTCGTTTGAGTGTGGCGAGATTCTCTACAACTGATTGACGTGCGGGAAGGCTTTGTCGCCGCTTCGGCTAGTTGCACATGTCCGCGCAATCAGCCTGGTGACCTCACCAGTAAAGGGTTGTCATGCATCCAAGGGCGAAGATCTGCGGAATAGGCGCTGTGACGTCTTACGGGTGGGGCGCATCACAGTTATGGAGCGGCTTGCTAAGTGGGCGATCGGCTGCTCGATATCTGCCCGGATATGGAGCAGCCGAGAGCGATCCTGGCTGGGTCGCAACCATCCCTGAAGGTGGGGGAGAATCCGACGTCGGCTCACTTTTCACTCGTGCGATGCGGGCGGCAGCCCGGGAAGCGATACTGGACGCGGGCGAACGCGGCTGGGCTCCGGGGAGACGGGTTGGTGTCGTACACGGGTCGGCTCTGGGTGATGTCGGTGAGACCGACCGATTTTATCGCGAATTTGATGGCCATTTCGCCCAGCGGCCGAGATGGCTGAGGTTGATGGAATCCACTCCCATAACCAAGATCATGCAGGAATGGGATTTCCATGGCCCGGTGATGAAGGTCGGCGCTATGTGTGGTACGGGCAATGCGGCAATAATTACAGCAAAAATGTGGCTTGATTCGGGATATGCTGACGATGTGGTCGTGATAACCACGGATCTGTCGGCGACTAGGCCCATCGTGCGCCAATTCGTCGACCTCGATGTCGCAATCGTGGATACAGAGCCACTGAAGGCGTGCCGCCCGTTCCAGGCGGGGAGTCGCGGCTTCACCTTCGCGGAAGGTGCGGTCGCGATGGTACTGTCGTCGCACGCACAGAAGCCCTACGCAGAAGTTCTCGGCGGCGCAATGACCAATGATGCATTCCATGCCATTTCCCTGGAGCCCACTGGAATGCAACTGCAGACGGCGGTTATCGACGCCCTAGATCGTGCTGATGTCGAAGCGGATGCCGTGCGGTATGTCAATGCGCACGGGCCCGGAACGCGGCAATGCGACCAAGCTGAAGCCGAAATGCTCGAAGCGATATTCCCGGCGAGCACTCAGATTTACTCAGTCAAACCGCTCGTGGGTCACTGTCAGAGTTCTGCGGCGACTATCGAGGTTGCAGCTGCCTGTCTAGCGTGGAAGAAAAATTGGATTCCCGCGCCCGTTCCGGTCGCAGAAGGGCACGGACAATTACTTCCCGGCCCTGAAATCCCAGCGGATGGATTGGTGGTAAAGACTTCACTCGGCATGGGTGGTCAGAACTCGGCAATCGTCCTTGCCGCTTCCGAATAGGATCAAGTGGTGCTACTCGTGTAGCAATTCTCACATTATGGAATTCAATGGCGGCGGCGATTCTTGCTCCGGGTGATGCTTTTTTCTTAAACGCGACGGGCGGCGCCTCAGTGGATTTATTGCAGGCCCGCGAGGGAAGATATGTCAGACGACCCGCAAGGTTGACATTGAAGTCATCCGGCAAAGGATAGACGCTGTCGTAATGAGTGGAAGGATGAACTTTCAGCTGGGCGACCTGACCGCTGCACGAGCGCCATGGTAGCGAATAGTTCAGCTTCGTGCTCCCGGGCGTCGTCGTACACGCTGCGTCCCAACAGTTCGCGAATTAACTTGGGTGATCCGTCGGATGCGCGTGCGCTGAGCAGGTCGACGGGCCGGAGAACAGCATGGGAATACTCGGCCGCGGACACCGCAGTCACCATCCCTGCGTGCCCGAACAGAATGTGGGCCAGTTCATGGGTGATGATGTGGAGCTGATGTAAGCCGGTGGTGTTCCGCGGATAGAGAACAATGTCAACATCGGTGGTGACGACGTGCATCCCACAGGGCGTGCTGCCTTCAAGATCGACCCCCCGGATGAGGATCCGGCGGCCACCTCGGTAGCGGACCACTTCGGCAACAAGATCATCGGCTGTGAAGTCCGCTGGCAGTCCAAGCTGTTCCAGCAGTCGCTTGCAGCGTTGACGGGCGGCACGTGCACGCACGACAGAGCGTAAGCCGAGGAGCAGTCTGTCTGGTGCTAGTGCGCGTAGCACGTCATTCCTCCCCGGCGCCAACGGTCGCGTACTGTCTGAGACTGGCGAAACCCCCAGCTCCGCCAGTAGGGGCGTTGACCCGCCAGACGTGACTGATTGTCGTCGGTGTCAGGCACGACGACAAGAGTCCCTCGTGGGGATACCCCTACTAGGAGTACCCCCACCAATGTCGCGGTCGCGCTCGGTAGTCCTATCACCTGAGGTGGGGCCGATCATGGCTCGTCGCCGGTCGCGTGTAGTCACCCCGCACGGTCGACGATATGACGCAATTCCTAAACTGTGTCCGTGATCACTCCACCAACCTTCGGCGAATATCTGCGTCACCTGAGGACCACCCAGGGCGCGGATGCGTTCCCTGTGCGCCGGCGCACGCCTCCGGGCAAAAGCCTTAACAGGACAAAGCTTGCCGCCGCAGCCGACGTGAGCGCAGGTTACCTGATCAAACTTGAGCAAGGGCACGCTGACAATCCTTCGTCAGAAGTAGTGGACCGGCTGGCCACGGCGCTCGGTGTCCGCGACGTTGAGCGCCAGCACATGCACGACCTTGCCGAACCCGCGTTGCAGGATCGGCGTCCGATACCGGCGATCTCGGACGCGCAGCGGGAGTTCGTCAACCACATGCACCCTCACCTTTCCGGCTACGTGGACATTGCCTGGAACGTGCTGTATGCCAACACCGAGTATCGGCGCATATACCGCAATATTGAGGTGCGTGGCAATGTTCTTCTCTGGTTTTTCGCAGAGCGGCAATCTCGATCGATTATGGTGGAATGGGAAGTCGAAGCGCGCCTGACTGTCGCCTGGCTGCGAAGCAATATGGCTCGACGTCGCACCAGTCCAGTGTTTAAGGATGTCCTGAGCAAGCTGGCTCAATTTCCGGATTTTGAACGCATGTGGCGAAGCAACGAAATCCTGATGGGGCGTCATACCCCATACATGAGGGTACGCGATCTCGACAATAGTGAAGAGATGACACTGCGCGCGGAAGTCTTTCCGACTCCTAATCCGCAGGAAGCTCTTCAAATATACGTCGGCGTACGAACGAATGAGGGTATATAGGCAGCAGCCTAGTAGGCCTTGATCAGGTGTTGCCGGCGAAAGCGGGGTTCGTGGCGAGCTCGGTCGAGCGGTGTGACGTGTCCGGTGGCTACACCGCTCGGTGGGTGGAGATGCGCCGAGTCGGTGGGAGAGCCGGCCGTTGCGGCGGCGGGATGAGCAGTCTCTTGCCAAGATTCCGGGCTTCGATTGCCGTTCGACGTCGTCGCGACCAGTCGGCGGTCGCCGGGGAGAGGTTCGGAGGCGCCGAGAGTGAGTGATGTTCGGCGCGTGGGGCTCGGTGGTGGTGCCCAGGTCCACTGCGGGCACCACCACCGTGGTTTACCCGGCGAGCGTGGCGTTGCACCCGCACGTGTGGCGTGCTGTTGCCTGCCAGCGGGTCTGGTGCGCGACTCTGGTCGTACGGACGACGTGCGGCCCCTCGACCGCGGGAGTGAAGCCCATGGCGGCGCCAAGCTGGTCGGCGTGCACCGTGCCCGTGCCGCCGTGGGAGCGCAGCTGCCTCCACAGGCGCATGCCGGTCAGGATTGTGTGCTCCCAGTCCTGCGCCGTGCGGGTGGAGACCTCTAACGGCGCGGTCATCTCGCGGATGTGATCGAGCACGCACGGCTCGATGTGAGTGTGGCCACGCAGGAAGTCGCGCTTTGCGGCGTGGCTGAACACCAGCGCCACGATGCCTTCCTCGATCACGATCGCGCGTCCGCCGTCCTCGTTCTCGTCGAGCCGGGGATCGCTGCGGCGCTTGCGCTTGAGAAGTGCGCGGGTGACCGGGGACCAGCCCAGCAGCGTCGCGTAGGACAGGTGGAAGACGTCGTGCAGTCGGTAGTAGTCGGCTTCGTGGGCGGCGTCGGTAAGCGGGTCGCCGAGCTGGGTGCCGCCCGCCCGCACGATGGTGATCGGGCGCCCGTCGTGTGGTCGGATGGAGGTGGTGAACTCGTAGTCGATCTGCTCTGGCAACTGCTCGGTGTGCGTGCCAGTGCGGTGGCACACACGCCGTGAGACGCCGGCGGACTGCGCCGCCGTGATGGCCGCCTGAAACAGGGCGTCGGCGGCGGTCGTCGACGCCGGGGCGCTGATGCCGTCGGCCATCACGATGTTCACAGGCCGGCTCAGGATGCGGTGGTGTGCGCCGATCAGGCCTTCGGGGAGGCGATGGTCGGCCCGCAGCCAGCAGGCACAGGGGCCTGTCGGGACACGGTGGTCGTTCTCGGTCATCAGGTTCTCCAAACCCGGGAGGTGGTGCGGGGCGGGATCCTCGGTGGTGCAGCGCGGGGGAACGCTACGCCACCGAGCTGATGGCGAATCAAACGGGTTTCTGTCTGGTTTGCCATCGGTATCCGTTGTACCATCCAACACGTACCTGTTGGAATGCCTTACACGAAGGAGTGAAAGTGGCAAGTTCGGAGACGGGCGAACGAGACGAGGTCGAGCAGTTCATTCTCGAACTTCTCGCCGAGGGCAAGGACTATGACGCGGCGCAGCTGCGCGAAGAGCTCGCCGCGTGCGGGGCGGACATGCCCTACGACTCGGTGCTTCTGGTCGAGCTGATGACCAAGGTCGAGGCGCGATTCGGCGTCCGGCTTCGCACCGACCTGCCCACGGCACGCGACATGCGCTCCATCCGCAGTTTCGCTGAGCGGGTCTGCGACGAGCGCCATGCCGAGGCTGAGAATCGCTCCGCTGACAGCGCGGGCGCGGGCACCGAAATATGAGCCCCGACTTGCTCACGCTGCTGCGGCGCGTGGTAACACCGACGCCGAGGAGGGCGGTACACGTCCGTCAGGCAGATCAGGAGCAGCAACTATGAGTGAGCGATCAGGCGATGTTTCCGCGCCGGCCGACGGCGTCGACAACGTTGACGTGCAGGCACAACAACAGCTTGCGGAACGACTACGCATCAGCAGGGAATACGCCGGGCTGTCTCAGCAGACCGTCGCCAAGAACACAGGCATTCCGCGGTCCGCGATCTCGGAAATCGAGCGGGGTAATCGCCGTGTCGACAGCATCGAGTTGAAGAAGCTAGCCATTGTCTACGGTCAGAGCTTGGAGTACCTGCTCGGTGAGGACGACACCCCGCGCGAGAGCGACCCCTCGTTCAAGCTGCTCAGCCGCGCGCACGCCGGCCTGACCAACGGCGATCGAGAGAAGCTCCTAACCTTCGCGCAATTCCTCCGATTCTCCCAAGACACCCCAGAAGGCCCTGCTGCCGACCAAGGCGGTGATTCTCGATCATGAGCAAGTGGTCGGTCGCCCACCGCCTCGCGCAGATGGCCGCCGTGCGGATCCTCGACGACGGAGGCCAGCCGACGGACAGACGCATCCACATTGCGCCTCTGCTGCACGCTGCCGACCTGCGTGCGGTCGCCGAACCCGCCGACCAGCTCTTCGGCACCTACTTCCCGCCCGAGAACGGGAACCGCGGCGGTGTATGGCTCAACTCCACGATGTCCCCGGTCGACCAACGGCACACCGCGGCGCACGAGCTTGGCCACCACACCTTCAACCACGCGCTGACCTGCGACACCGACCTCGCTTCGCTGTCGGCGAAGCCAGGTGCTATGGATCTGACCGAGGCCACCGCTGAAGCGTTCGCCGCGTGGCTGCTGATGCCCCGCGCCGCGTTGCTTCGCGCGCTCACTGTCATCGGCGCCACGCCCCAGCACCTTCGGCCTGAGCCGGTTTACCAGGTCGCGCTGCAGCTGGGCACCTCCTACAAGGGCACCGCGCGGCACCTCGGAGTTGCCCACATCATCGACGGGCAGGACGCCACCGCGTTGGCCCGAGCCGTCCCCGGCAAGATCAAGAACAGCCTCGACGACCCGACAGCACCCCTGCGTGCGCCCAAAGCCGACGTCTGGGACCTACGTCGGCTGATAAACGCGGACGAACTCACCGTGCACCACGGTGACCGCATCGTGCTGCCTTCCATCGCCGAGCAGGCCGCCGACACGTTGCTCTGCGGGAACGCTGCGGAGTTCATCCACCACGGCATCACCGCCATCGTCCTCACCGCGCGCGCCGCGGCCGATCGGGCGGACACCGCGCGCTCTCACCGAGTGAGCCTGCCCGGAAGCGAGAACGAACTGGTCATCCGAGTCGAGGCTGGTCCACTCGCGCGGAAGTGTCCACGGGCGGTACCCAACGTCGCGAACCTGGGTGAGGCCGAACTCAACCAGCTCCTCGCCGCGCAACAGACCGGACAGACCGTGCCGACCACGCCGACCGAGGAGGACGCGTGCGAGTAGCCGACGCGATCATTCAGGGGCGCACCTGCGGAGAAGCCTGGGCGGGGGCTCTCACTCAGCTCCTGGCCGAGTCCGACAAGAAGCTACTACATCTTCAGGTGCAGATCGCGGAGCCCGGCGTCGAGAACCCGGCTATCCGGACCGCCGTCGACACACTGCTCGGCGGCCGCGGTCTCGACCCCGTCATGACGGTCGTCAACACCGTCTTCCCCCTGGCGCTCGCCGAAGCCTCGAACAACCCGCAGGATCTGGCAGACCGGTACCGAGCCATGTACCCGCGCATCCGCAGCGAACGGTCGCTCAACCGCCGCGGGACCTACTTCGGACGCATGGTGAACCACCCGACCGACGGCAAACCGGTCGACCAGCTCAACCGCATCATCAACCGCCTGCGCACCTACGGCCATAACGGCAATCACGCCGCGACCGTATATGAAGAGTCCACATCAACCGCTGTACCCGAGCCCTGCGACGGCGAGCCAAGCGAAGCGTCCAAGCCGGAAGCCGTTTCGCTCGACGAGGCCACCCACGGACTCAGCATGCCGATCGTCGGGCCCCGCACCGACTCGATGCCCTTAGGGTTTCCCTGCCTGGTGCACATTTCGTTCCAACATGTTGGTGACCAGCTACATGCTGTCGCGCAGTACCGCAGCCAATACATGGTGCAACGCGGCTACGGCAACTACCTTGCCCTAGGTTTGCTGCAGCGCTATATCGCCGAATCGGCCGGCTTCCGAACCGGCAAGTTGACCGTGATCACCGGCCAAGCGGAGGCGGACGGACGGCGAGGCGATGCCGAACAGGCGCTCGCCGGACTGACTCAGTTGCCGCTCTTCGCCTCGACCGCCACCGTCACCCCGATCTCCCCGCCTCGGGTGTCGTCGACGCGCCGCGCTGATCCAGAGCAGCTGCCCTTGCTCCCCGATCAGCCATGACGCGACGGTGAGGTCTCCGTGCGACGCGCTTGCTTCTGCACTTCGTCTGTGATGCCCCACTTCGGGGGAAACCACGGCGTCGGCATGAGCTCGCTCGCACGACGGTACTGCTGCTTGATCCGCGTCCGTCCTGAGATTCCGGCGATCTCGGGATGAGCCACTCGGGCGTACTTGTCGACCTCGCAGAAGAGGTTCTGACAGTCGATCAGGTGCAGTCGACGTCCACCGAGATAGTCAAAGCGCAAGCCCAATCGCTCGAAATGCTCCTCCTGCGTGTCGACCATGTACGCGATGATCGAGTCCTCGATGCCGCGGGCACCGAGGCCGAAGCACTTGCGGATGCCATCACGTGCCCCTGGACCGGCCACCACGAACTGGTTCTCGGAGAAGTCCAGCACTGAGGTGTAGTTCAGATCGATCGTGAACTGGAACGCCAGGAAGTCACCCAAGCCGGGATACTCCCGAAGCAGTTCAAAGACTTGCGGCAAACCGCGCGCTGCCTGCAGTCTATCCGGAAGGCCGTCTCGGATCATCGTTGCGGCCAGCAACAGGTGATCGTGATGCTTTCGCTCTCCGCCGAGCCGCGGCGGCGGGATCACGTACGCGGGAGAGTACAGTCGCCGGCCTGCCGCCCACGCGGCATCCAGCACGGCCTGGGCGAGCTCTGGACGCCACCGTGACGATGTGATCGGCCCCAATTCGGCTTCCAGCAGCCGCCACGTGTCGATCTTGTTGAAGAACTTGAACAACAACACCCGGAACACCACGTCGCGGAGGTCCTGAGATCCCGCGTAAGCCACTTCGTGAATGCAGAACTGGGACACCCGGTCTGACGCCCGGTAGCAGTTCGTGAACCGGTGTGCAGCCAAGATCGGATCCTGCACGAGCGGCTCAGGCTCCCGCAGCCGCGCGAAATACACACTTTGCCGGGCAGCGGCGAACCGCCAATAGGTATCGAAGACCGGACTGGTTCTCAGCTTGCGTCCGGCGACTACAACGTCTCGCGTTGCCCCGATCACCGATGCATCGCCAATGAGTGCCGCACTTGTCATGGAGGGAAATCTAGTCGTCTGCTGCTTCGGGCTGCACATTGACGGCGGCGCGTCTGGCTGACCTCACTCCGGATCAGCAACGTCAATGGTCGAGGGGCTTCCTGGGCTGGTCGCTTGTCTATGTCTATGGACGGAACTTCAGCAGAGGTGGGGCAAGCATGAAGCAACGATGGCTGTTCACGGTTCATCGCTGCGAGGTCGCCAGTGGCTGAGCGCGGCTTGACGTCAGTGTCAGCTGTAGCGTTTGCGGTCGGCTACACGACAGTGACTCTGAGGAAGTACTTGCCAACTCTGTCTATCGCGCAGAGCCATAATTTCCCAGGAGAGGATGGATGGTGCCGGTGCCACTGATCTTGCACCTTTCTGACCTACACCTGGCGGCGGGCACTGACGACGAAGTGTTCGGTGACCACAAGCGCGAGGTGGTTCGCCGGGCTGACCGGCAGGGGCGGACGAACCTGATCCGCAGCAGCCTTCGGGCTCTGGGAGCGCAGCTGCGACGGGCCGATCGCAGCCTCGATGCGCTTGTCATCAGCGGCGACATTACGGACCGTGGCAATCCTGCAGGGTTTGCGTTGCTCACGCCGACCCTTCGAGAACTCGGTCCAGTGCTGCCAGAGCCTGGCCAGATCATGGTCGTCCCAGGCAATCACGACGTCGTGTGGTTCACCGAGCCGTCCTCTCGCGATCGCTATCAAGGCTTCCTAGATGGGGTTCGCGCTCAGGGGTACGTCACCCCGTTACTCGAGGGCATAGATATTGATCTCGATGGTCACAGGTTGCCGGGCGCAGTCGACCCGCTCATGCAGGTTGCCGACGGGACCGTGGTGATCCTCGGCCTGAACACCGCCAACTACTGCGGCGTGGCTGAAGAAGCCGATTCTGAAACTGCCGAAGCTGTTGCCGAGCTGGACTTGCGTCTTGGTGGTGACCCGGCCTATCAGCGGTTCCGTGAGAACTGGTACCGCCGTGGCGCTTTCGACCTGGCTCGCTTAGGCAGTGAGCAGCGTCGCTACGGCATCGAGGCTCTGGAAGCTGGGGCGGCAAATGCGCTGGTGCGGGTCGCCACGATGCACCACCAATTGCTCCCGGTGGGCTTTGATGAAGAGGTCAAACCCTTTGAGTCTCTGCTGAATCTCGCGGTCACTCGCTCTTTCCTGGCCGAACAGCGAGTCGATGTGTTGCTCCACGGTCACAAGCACACTGCCGACGTGTACCAGGACAGCCCTCGGCCACGTCATACCTCTCAAGCCAGACCGCTGGTGGTGTGCTCCGTGCGGACCGTGGGAAAAGGACAAAGCTCTCACGGGGAGATAGCCAAGCTCATCGACATCAACGTGACCCTTCCGACTGTGCATCACGTGGGCTTCAGCGCCGTGCCCGCCTGCGACGACGGTGCTACCTTGCCCGAATCCGTCCTTGTCCCGGAGCAAACCTTCACCCTCGGCGGGGGTGACCCTGCGCACGGCGAGTTCACCGGGGCCACGGCCGACCAGGTGCACGAGCAGTTGCTGACAGCCTTTCCCGACGACATCACTCCGGTCACCAGGCCAGTGGTGTGTCGGGTTGCCGACGGAGCCTCGGCCTTGCGGCTGCCGGCGACATTCCCCCCGATTCCCGGGCACGACGGGGAGGAGCGGAGGCAGCAGTGGTTCAGTGAAATGGCTCGGCAGTGGCAGCGTCGCGACCCCGGGCCGGGCCTTGAGTTCAATCACGGTCAACGCCTGCACAGCTACTGGCGCGGTGTGGATCAAGTCGCTCGAGTGATCGACATACTCGCGCGCCAACCGGAAAGCAGCCGTGGGGTAGCGGTGCTGATCGACCCGACCATCGATCCAATCGAAGACCATACTGCCCGGTTCCCTGCGTTTGTGCTCTGCCAGTTCTTTATTAGAGTCCGCGCTTTACATGGCGTGGCTTATTTTCGCAAGCAGGAGATGCGGTTCTGGTGGGCGATCAACGCTGCAGAAATTGCGATGCTGCAGGAGAATATCGCCAGCGGTCTCGCCCGCCGCGGCCGACCGGTACGGCGAGGTTCGGTTACCACCATTACAGCAATCCCGGCAAGCGCTGAGAGTCTCCCGCAGGTGGGTATTCCCGTCGTCGACCGTATCGCTGCTGACGATGCCACCGCGATCATCCAGCACGGCGTTCCGCTCGTCACTTCGAATGTCGGCGCTGCAGACACTTCTGACTGGTGGTCAGCTCTTTTCGATGACTGGTATCCCGCGACCGTGCCGGTCTCGGATGGTGACCCGGCGCCGGTCTTTGGCCTACGGGTCGTGGCCGACACCCTCGATGCGGTCGCCGCTGCTTACGACGCGACTGAGCGCGCCAGCGGGCTGAGCGGGATGTTGCGGCAGATGGCTGAAAACAATGAACGATACCTGGAGCAGTTGCACCGGACCACGGTCAGTGACCAGCGTGATAGTTGGGCGCAGCGCAGCCGTGGTGACATTGCTCGCGCAATCGGCATGGTGAACAGCCTGCTCGGGATCTGAGCGTTCGCAGTCGGCGCAATGCTCAGGCCAGTTGCGTCAACGGCTCGGGCGGCAGAGCGTGACCGGCGACCGTCGCAAACTTCAGACCGAACAACAGTACGTCCGGAATCCTGTCGGAGATGTAGGAACTCTGCAACGCTGATGTCGTGCTTGCCTCGTCGGCCAGCCAGGTCAAATACTGCAAGTGAAATGCGAAGTGACGGACCTGCTCGTACTTGGACAGCCCGAACACGTCGGGGTGATAGGTGCGGTCGTGGCGCAGTTGAGCCAGCTGCCAGTCACGCCACGTCACCGCCGCGCGAACTGCAGCCAGGCCGTCGAACTCGCCCAATGCGTACGCGGGATTGCGGACCTCTACCCGGTGTAGCCGGTGTGCGTACAACTCGCCGAGTTCCTGTCCTAGCTCCTGAGCTAGCATGACCGCTTGCGCACGGAGGACAGTGCCGACCTCGACGAATACAGCTACTGGACCTTCGGCGTGCTCAGACCGATCACAGTACTTACCGACCATCCCGCCAGCACGCACTAACGCGTGCATGTGGTCGGTGAATAACTCCGTGTGCTCCACCGTCGACAACATCCGGCATCACCTTCCATCAGCATCCACCGGCTCCGCAGCCATCTGCGGTGGCGCCCACGATAAGCCACCGACCGCGCGTTCCGGCGACGACATGCACACTGCGGAGTTCACCTACTTGGACGTCTCATTGCAGATATCGCTGTCGCTATCAGTAACGTAACCACCCTCTCGGCCTAGCCTAACGACGCCGAGTAAGAGCGGCGTCCGCTCGATTGTCGAACCCGCTGGTTAAGAGTCGAACCACCCCAGAGCAGGGTGCGTCGTTCGACGTCGTCGTCGATGGCGGCCTTTTGCTGCGGGCTGAGGTGCGGGTCCGACCGGCGTCGACGGCTTATCGCGGTGCGCAGCCTGGCTGTTGCGGAGAATAGACCTCCGTCGCCTGCGATGAGCAGCGGGATCCAGGCGGCGGCGAAGACGATGTCGGCGCCGAAGTAGTACGGGCGGGTCGTCCAGCTCACGGTGAGGAAGAAGCTCAGCGCGAGGAGGAACCCGCCGAGTGCGGCGATGCGGGTGAACAGTCCGAGCAGAGTACCCAGCCCGACAGCGACCTCGCCGAAGGCGATAGCCAGGCCGGTGACAGTCGGATGGTCGGCCGTGAGTGACACCAGCGGGCCGATCGGGGAGGTTGTCGCGGCGTGCAGCATCTGGGCATGGACGCCGAGGGGTGAGGTGTGGTCCAGGTAGTGGGTGTCGAGGATTTTGGAGAGGCCGGCGTAGAGCAATGTGCCGCCGAGGAAGACGCGGAGCGGCTGGAGTGCCCAGATCGGCGTCCGGAGTGGCGCATCGGTCCGGAACCGGGCCCAGCGGGCCCGTCGCGTGCGCCGCGGCGTTGGTTCGCCGGTGGCGGGGGAT